>LNFM01000228.1_pt1 | contig 86370 bp, 82 predicted proteins | sample 596031 | NCBI WGS metagenome assembly LNFM01 (sample SAMN04254537, study PRJNA301005) | activated carbon metagenome | isolation source: dual media filters at the Ann Arbor, Michigan drinking water treatment plant | place: USA: Ann Arbor | reverse complement strand
CGGTTCCCCCCCCCGTGCCGGGGGGGATTTGACGCTGGGCGGCCGCTACCCGAACGATGTTCTCATCTCCGGCTTTGACATCCTATTCTTCTGGGATGCGCGGATGATGATGCAGGGGATGCACTTCATGGGCGATGTGCCGTTCCGCAAACTCTACCTCCACGGGCTGGTGCGTGCCGCCGACGGGCAGAAAATGTCCAAGTCCAAGGGCAATACCGTCGATCCGCTCGGCCTGATCGACAAATATGGCGCGGACGCGTTGCGTTTCTTCATGGCGGCGATGGAAAGCCAGGGCCGCGACATCAAGATGGATGAGAAGCGCGTCGAGGGATACCGCAACTTCGCCACCAAGCTTTGGAACGCGGCGCGGTTCGCGCAGGGCAACGGGATTGTGGCCAGCACCTCGCCAGACGCGCCGGCGGCGACGCTGGCGGTCAACAAATGGATCATCGGCGAGACGATTCGCGCGGTGCAGGCGGTGGATGCGGCGCTGGCGGACCTGCGCTTTGATGGCGCGGCGAATGCGATCTATCAGTTCGTCTGGAGCCAGTTTTGCGACTGGTATCTGGAGCTGATCAAGCCGATTTTGACTCCTAACCCTTCCCCTTCAGGGGAGGGGCAGGGGGTGGGGGCTGTCAGTCTCACCGAGACCGACGGGGCTGAGGATAGCCCCCACCCCAACCCCTCCCCTGAAGGGGAGGGGCTTAGCCACGCCGACGAGACGCGCGCGGTCGCGGGCTGGGTGCTCGACCAGATTTTGGTCGTGCTCCACCCGTTCATGCCCTTCATCACCGAAGAGCTGTGGTCAAAAATGGGCGCCCGCGATGGCGAGCTGATTGTGGCGCAGTGGCCGGTGGTCGATGCGAGCGCGATCGATGCCGAGGCGAGCAAGGAGATCGACTGGCTGATCAAGCTGGTGAGCGAAATTCGGGCCGCGCGCAATGAGCTGACGATCGCGCCGGGCACGCGGATGGCGATGCATGTTCGCGATGCGTCTTCAGATACGCAGGCACGGCTTGAGAAGCAGGGGGCGGCATTGGCGCGCTTGGCGCGAGTCGATAGCGTGATGGGTCAAGCGCCCGCTGGCGGTGCGGCGCAAATTGTTGTCGATGAAGCGACGTTCGTCCTCCCACTCGAAGGCGTGATCGATCTCGACGCCGAACGCGCGCGGCTGACCAAGGGCATCGCTGCTGCCGAAAAGGAACGCGACTCCCTCGCCGCCCGCCTTAACAACCCCAGTTTCGTTGAACGCGCCAAGCCCGAGGCGATCGAGAAGGCGCGGGCTGACCATGCCGAGAAGTCTGCTGAGGCCGAGCGGTTGACGGCGGCTTTGGCGCGGTTGGGATAAGAATGGCTAAACCTCCCGCCCGCCCAGGCCAACGCGATCTCACCACTGGACCGATCGGCAAGACATTGCTCGTGTTCGCGCTGCCGACGCTGGCGTCGAACATCCTGCAATCGCTGAACGGATCAATCAACGCGGTCTGGGTCGGGCGGTATCTGGGCGAAAGTGCGCTCGCGGCGACGTCCAATGCCAACAACATCATGTTCCTGATGTTCGCTGCGGTGTTCGGCTTCGGCATGGCCGCGACGATCCTGGTCGGGCAGAGTTTTGGCCGCCGCGATATCGATGGCGCGCGGCGCGCGTTCGGATCGGCAGTCGGGCTGATTTTCTGGTCGTCAATTGTGGTGGCCGGGCTCGGCTGGATCTTCGCACCGCAGATCCTCCATTTGCTGGCGACGCCCGGGGAGGCGATGCCGCTGGCGCTGACTTATCTAAGGATCATCTTCCTGTCGCTGCCGTCGTCGATGCTGATGGTGCTGATGATGATGGGGCTGCGCGGCACCGGCGATGCGATGACGCCGTTATGGTTCGGGATGCTGGCATCGGTGCTCGACGTGATCCTCAACCCGCTGCTGATCGCCGGGTTAGGGCCGTTTCCGCAAATGGGGATTGCCGGATCGGCGACCGCGACGCTGATCGCCAATGTCGTCGCAGTGGTGGGGCTGGTTGGCTATATCTATTGGAAGGACCTTACGCTGCGGCTGCGCGGGCCGGAACTTAGCTATCTTTTCCCGAGCCGTGAGGTGGTCTGGGCGATCGTCACCAAGGGCGTGCCGATCGGCGCGCAAATGATCGTCATCGCGCTCGCCGGGCTCACGATGTTGGGGCTGGTCAATCGGGAAGGCGTGGATACCACGGCGGCATTTGGCGTGACGCTGCAGCTCTGGGCTTATGTGCAGATGCCTGCCATGGCGGTGGGCGCGGCGGTGAGTGCGATGGCGGCGCAGAATATCGGCGCAGACAAATGGGACCGTGTCGAATCGACGACGCGCTGGGGGCTGTTGTTCTCAACCGCGATCACTGCGTCGATGGTCGTGGCGCTGCTGGCGTTTGACCGACCGGTGATGGCGCTGTTCCTGGGCGGCGAGAGCCCCGCGCTGCCGATTGCGCAGCATATCCAGTTGCTGGCGACGTGGAATTTCGTGCTGTTCGGGATGACGATGGTGTTTTTTGGCGTGGTGCGCGCGAACGGCGCGGTGCTGGGGCCGCTGATCATCCTGTTCGTGGCGATGTTCCCGGTGCGGATCGGCTTTGCGACGGCGCTGAAGCCGATGCTGGGCGTCGATGCGCTGTGGCTGTCCTTCCCGCTCGGCTCGATCGCGACCTTTGCGATGGCAGCGCTATTCTATCGCTATGGGACATGGCGCAAGGGCAGGCTGGTGGTGCCGCCCCCGCATCATGCAGCGCAGGCGCACGCGCAAGCGGTGGGCGAACCGGCAGCGACGTTGCACCCGGCGGGCTAGCAGCCAGCGAGCATGATTGGCCTCTTGCCGAGCGACGTTTGATCGCCCACAAACCGCGCCATGAGCCATTATCCCGCGCTTCGCCTTCGTCGCACTCGTTCTGCCCCGTGGAGCCGCCGTCTCCATGCCGAGACGGTGCTGACCCCCGCCGATCTGATCTGGCCGCTGTTCATCGCGGATGGGGAAGGGGTGGAGGAGCCGATTGTCAGCCTGCCCGGCGTGTCGCGCTGGTCGGTCGACGGCATCGTCGCGCGGGCCAAGGAAGCGCAGGCCGCCGGCATCGCCTGCATCGCACTCTTCCCCAACACGCCGCGCGAACTGCGAACTGAGGATGGACGTGAGGCACTCAACCCCGATAATCTGATGTGCCGCGCGATCGGCGCGATCAAGGACGCGGTGCCCGATATCGGCGTGCTGACCGATGTCGCGCTCGATCCGTACACCGCGCATGGCCATGACGGGTTGGTCGATAGCCAGGGCTATGTGCTGAACGACGACACCGCAGAGGTGCTGGTCGCGCAGGCGCTCAACCAGGCGGCGGCGGGGGCCGATATCATTGCGCCGTCTGACATGATGGACGGGCGCATCGGCCTGATCCGTGACGCGCTGGAGGAGGAGGGGCATGTCAACGTCCAGATCATGTCCTATGCCGCCAAATATGCGAGCGCCTTTTACGGGCCGTTCCGTGATGCGGTGGGATCGCGCGGGCTGCTGAAGGGCGACAAGAAAACCTATCAGATGGACCCCGCCAATGCCGAAGAGGCGCTGCGCGAGGTGCAGCTTGACCTTGATGAAGGCGCGGACAGCGTGATGGTCAAGCCGGGTCTGCCCTATCTCGACATCATCGTGCGCGTGAAGGCGGCGTTCGTAGTCCCTGTATTTGCTTACCAAGTGTCGGGTGAATATGCGATGATCGAGGCTGCGGTCGCTGCAGGCGCGGCGGAGCGCGACCCGATGGTGCTGGAAACGCTGATGGCGTTTAAGCGGGCAGGGGTTTCGGGGGTGTTGACCTATCACGCGCTCCACGCGGCGCGCCTGATGGGCGGCTGATCCGGGCACGGCGCAGTGATTACGACTGAGCGGCTGATCCTCCGCTTGCCCGAGCCGCGCGACCGGGCAGCGCTCCACGCGATGTGGGCTGATCCGGCGGTGATGGCAGAGCTCGGCCCGGTGAAGGACGAAGCGGCGAGCGATGCGGTGATCGCCAAGCATGATGGCTATCGGTACGAAGGGCTCGGCTTTTGGGTGGTCGAGCGTCGTTCAGATGACGCCATGCTTGGCTTTTGTGGCTTGAAGCGCGGGGATGCGCATAACCCGATCGCGGGTGAGATAGAGGCTGGTTGGATCATTGACCGGCCCCATTGGCGGCAGGGCTATGCGCTGGAGGCGATGATCGCGGCTATAGATTGGGGCTGGGCGCATTTCGACGCGCCGCGCATCGTCGCGATCACTTCGGCGATCAATATCAAGAGCCAGCGGATGATGGCGCGACTGGGCATGCACCGGCTCGCGGATGGCGATTATGACCATCCCTTGATTCCGGTCGGTGATCCGCTTCGGCCGATGGTCACTTTTGCGATTGTACGGCCATGATTGAAACCGAACGCCTGATCATCCGTCCCTGGCGCGACGGGGATCGCGCGCCGTTTGCGGCGATGGGTCAAGATGCAGAGGTGCGGCGCTTCCTCGGGCCACTCCAGTCGCGGGCAGAAAGCGATGCCCTGATCGACCGAATGATCGCGATGGAGGCAGACCTTGGCTATTGCCTTTGGGCAGTTGAGCGGCGCGCCGATGCCACTTTTCTGGGCTTTTGCGGCTTGAATGCCGGTCCTGTTGGAACGCCGCTGGAGGGCGGGCTCGAAATTGGCTGGCGGTTGGCGCGGGCCTATTGGGGGCAAGGCTATGCGCGTGAGGCAGCGCTGGCATGTCTCGATTGGACCTGGGCCAATCTGGCGATCGAGGGATTGTTCTCGATGACGGTACCAGCCAATACCGCGAGCTGGGGGCTGATGGAGCGCCTTGGCATGTTCCAATTGCAGGGCAGGGATTTCGATCACCCCGGCGTGCCTGACGGCAGCCCGCTCAAGCGCCACGTTGTGTATCGGATCGATCGCCCAGCGAATCGACCATTTGTTAACCATATTGGCTGAAGACGGTCGCACGCTCCTTGGGGCGAGCAGGGGCCGGTGACTATGTACCAATCACAGATTATCGCTGCTGACCGCCAGCGCTGGGCGCCGCCCGCTTTGTTCTTTGCGGCGATACTTTCGGGCTCGTTCCTGCTGTTCCTCGTCCAGCCGATGGTCGCGCGAATGGCGCTGCCGCGTCTGGGTGGAGCGCCGGCGGTATGGAACTCGGCGATGCTCGTCTATCAGGCGCTGCTGCTGGCGGGGTATGGCTATGCCCATGCGCTGGGCCGGCTGGCACCGCGGGGACAGGCCGTCGTGCATTTGGGTGTGCTTCTAGTCGCCGCCCTGTGGTTGCCGATCGGGCTTATGGCAATGGATTTGCCCGCTGATGCGCAGCCTGCTCTATGGGTGCCGTGGCTGCTTGGTCTGTCGATCGGGCCGCTGTTCTTTGCGGTGTCGGCGCAGGCACCCTTGCTGCAGCGCTGGTTCAGCGCCGCCCATCCGGGGCGCGATCCCTATGCGCTCTATGCAGCCTCCAATCTCGGCAGCTTTGGTGGGCTGATTGCCTATCCATTGCTGGTCGAACCGGCGCTTGTGCTGAAGATGCAGAGTGGGCTGTGGACGGCGGGCTATGTGCTCGTCATCCTGTTGGTGGCGGGCTGCGGACTTGCCTTGCCGCGAATGTCGGCGACCGCCGTGGCAGCGACCGCTTCGCCCGCGCCCGATCGTCGGACGATCGGTCACTGGGTGCTGCTCGCCTTTGTCCCTTCCGGCATGATGCTGGCGACGACGACCTATATCACCACCGATATTGTTGCGATGCCGATGCTCTGGGTGATCCCGCTGGGGCTATACCTCCTCAGCTTCTCGATAGCTTTTGCCGAGAACCGTTTTCTCGCCGATCTCATCACCCGGTTCGCGCCCCTCCAGATCCTGCTGTTCGGCGGCGTCATGGTTGGCGGCTTTCAGGGCATGCCCTATTTCAACGCCGGGGTTGCGCTGACCCTGCTGTTCACCATCTCGGTCGCGCTACACACGACGATGTATCGTAAGCGCCCGGCGCCTGACCGGTTGACGGGATTCTATCTGATGATGTCGCTGGGCGGTGTGCTTGGTGGCGTGTTTGCCGCACTGGTGGCGCCGGTTCTGTTCGACTGGACCTGGGAATATCCGCTGCTGATCCTGGCGGCCGGCATACTGGCGCCTCAGGCGCTGTTGATCGCGCCGCTTGCGCGGATGTGGGAGGGCGATGCACAGCGGCAACGGATTCTGACGCTGGCAGTGTCGCTGGGGATCGCGTTGCTTATCGTGTTTGCGACCCGCGATGTGATGGCATTTCAGGCGGGGCAGGGACGCGGCGCGGTGTTTGCTGCGATCGTCGCACTGGGCCTGGTGGCGCTAGGTCGCCGCTTGCCCTTTGCGATTGTGCTGGCTGGGGCGCTGGTGATCTTTGGCGGCTTTCAGGCGGCGACGATCAGCTGGCAGGGCGACGCGCGCACGCGCAGCTATTTCGGCATCTATACGATCAACGGTGATGCCAAGGTTCGCCAGCTATCGCACGGCACGACGGTGCACGGGATGCAGCTGATCGGATCGCCGGCGCGCGAACGGACGCCAACCACTTATTATGTGCCAGGCTCAGGCATTGGCCGGGCGATGCGCGCGGCGGATAGCCTGTTCGGGCCACAGGCGCGGATTGGCGTTGTTGGCCTGGGGGCGGGGACATTGGCCTGCTATGCTCATGCCGGGCAGGCGTGGCGTTTCTACGAGATTGACCCGGCCATTGTTCGCATCGCGCGCGACACCGGCCAGTTCAGCTTCCTGCGGCGCTGTCTGCCGGGGGCGGAGATTGCCATTGGCGATGCGCGGATCAATCTGGCGGCAGCCACGCCGCATGCGCTCGATCTGCTCGCGCTTGATGCCTTTTCGTCAGATTCAGTGCCAATGCATTTGATGACGCGGGAGGCGTTTGCCAGCTATGATCGCGCGCTTGCGCCGGGCGGCTTGCTGCTGGTGCATATTTCGAATCGTTTCATTGATCTGGAGCCGGTCGTCGCTGCTGCCGCCGATGCTGGCCAATGGCGGGCGGTGAAGCTGACCTACCTGCCCGGCGCGAAATTGCAGGAGGGAGAGACAGTGTCGGCCTGGGTCGCATTGTCGCGAAGCCCCGAATCGATTGATCGGTTGAAGGCATTGGGCGGACCATGGCAACCGCTTGACCGTCGGCACGGCTTTACGCCGTGGACCGATGATTATTCGACAATCCTGCCGTTGCTCAAATAACTTATTGGTCGGGCAATTGTCTTTGAAGGGCAGTGATTGAAGCGGCCTGGCGTTCGGCCTGGGCGCTACCCGCTTCAAGTGCCATGGTAAGCTTCGGATAGGGCGGCAACCCCGCCTGCGCGCGGTCAATCGAAAGCCGGTCGATATCGGACAGCGTTGCCAGCGTTTGCCCGCGCGCGCCGTCTAGCCCAGACAATGCTGCTTGAGCGTTCAACCAGGCATCACTGCCGATCGCGGCACCGCGCGCCGCTTCGGTCAACGGTTCTGCGCGCGTGCGGGCAGCAGCAAAGGTCGCGTTGCTTTCGGCAAGTGCGGCCTGCAGTTCGGCAATTTTCGTATCAAGCGCTGCGTCCGGCGCGGCATCAGCAACCGTGCGCACCGGCTCCGAATCGTCCCGCAGCTCGATCGCGCGCGGGAGCAGCGATGGATAACGGGCGGTGGGCGATGCACAGCCCGAAAGGGCGAGCAGCAACATCAGAAGAATGGGGCGGTTCATGACCTTTGCTCTATGCGCCTGCACAAGCGTGCGCAACGGGGTTGCGTAATCCGAATCTGCCCTCTATGGACACGCCTCCGTGCACCCGTAGCTCAGCTGGATAGAGCATCAGACTACGAATCTGAGGGCCGGGCGTTCGAATCGCTCCGGGTGCACCATTTTCCTTTTTCTGACATTTCTTGCCAGGTGGGAGTTGCCTGGCGGCGGCTCTTAACAGCCGTAGTGCGCGCGGTACCAAGCGACGAATTGCGGTACGCCGACGCTCACGGGTGTGGACGGCGTATAGCCGATCAACGCGTGCAGCAGATCGGTTGAGGCTTCGGTCCGCAGAACTTCGCCAGGTTGCAGTGGCAATAGATTCATGATCGCTGGCTTCCCCACTGCGGCCTCGATGGCGGCAATATAATCAAGCAATTTCACCGGATCGCCTTGCCCGATATTGATCACGCGAAACGGGGCGACGGCAGACAGGCTGTCCGTTGGCGAGACGGGGGCGCTGCCGGGAATGGCCGCCATCAGCCGCACCACTGCTTCGGCTAGATCCTCGACATAAGTGAAATCGCGGACCATCTCGCCGCGATTATAGACGTCGATCGCCTCGCCCTTGATGATCGCCCGGGTGAATTTGAACAGCGCCATGTCGGGCCGACCCCAGGGGCCATAGACCGTGAAGAAGCGGAAGAACGTCATCGGCACGCCGAACAAATGCGCATAGCTGTGCCCCATCAGCTCGGTCGCGCCCTTGGTGGCAGCGTAGAAGGTGAGCGGGGTAGCGCATTGATCGGTCTCACGGAACGGCATCACCGTATTGCCGCCATAGAGCGAGCTGGTTGAGGCGGCGAGCAGATGCGCCGGTCGGGTGCGGCGTGCCAGCTCAAGCACGTTGAAGCTGCCGACCAGATTCGACGCGACATAGGTTTCGGGATGATCGATCGAATAGCGAACGCCTGCCTGGGCGGCGAGATGAATGACGATATCGGGCGCAAAATCCTCCCACACCGGGGCGAAGCTTGCCATGTCGTCGATCGACAATCGCGCGACCCGGAAATTTGCATAGGACGCCAGCACGGCGTTGCGCTGCTCTTTCAGCGTCACGTCATAATAGTCGGAGAAATTGTCGATGCCGAGCACTTGATGGCCCTGGTCAAGCAATGCCTTGGCGACATGCATGCCCACGAATCCGGCCGAACCGGTTACGAGTATCTTCTTGTCCGTCGTCGCCATTGAATGCCCTTTGCTCTTCCAGGCTCTCTAGGCGGTGCAGGTTGCCAGAAGGCTAAGGCCGCCGCCATGGGCGTGACAAGATCCTCGCCGGAGCCCAGGCCAAAGTATAGGCGGGCAGTGCCCATTTCGGCAGGGCGAGGTGGCCGCGTGAATGCGGATAGGTCAGATCGTGCCACAACATGGCGGTCCGGTAGCGATTGCCGGGCAAAAACCAGTATTTGGCGAAGAGCAGGGCGCCAGTGGTGTTGATCGGCCGGCGCTTTTCTTCATGGCGAACGGCGCCCGCGCGGATCAGGACCAACGCCATCCGGATGAGCCGCCGACCTGACGGCTCACGGCACACGGCATTGATCACCGCTGGCGGCACCTTGGTGCCCAGCAAGGTTGCGGCCAGATAGAGCGCAACCCCCGAACAATGCCCGGCACCCATGGCGATGGCCCGGTGATGCAACTGCTCGATCGGGATCGGCACGGCTTCGATCAGTGCGGCGAGATCGGCCAGCCATTTCAATCGTTCCCAGCCATGGCCGGTGCCGTGCACGCAAAGATAGGTGAACAGTTCCGCATCAGCCAGCGTTTCGACTGGCTTGCCAGGCACGAATTCGATCGGCTGGCGCGGTGCGCGCAGGCCGATGTCGGGCATCAAATTCGGGCCATCGGCAAGGGTAATGTGCAGTTCCAGCTCAATCTGGCGCGCGTCGTGGATCCAGGATGTTTCCTTGGTCGCCGCCATCCAGCGTTTCGCCGCCCGGTCATCCAGCGTGCCACCGAACTGGGCGAGGCGATAGCCATGGCTGCGGAGCAGCTGCGCGGCAGCATCAATGGCACCGGGATTGATCAGCAGATCAATGTCTTTGGACGATTTGCATGCCAAGCTGCCATGGGCTCGCAGCGCCAGCGTTGCGCCCTTCAGGAACAGGCAATCAAGCCCGGCGGCGGCAAAGGCGCTGGCCAAGCGCGTTTCTTCGCCAGCAAGCGCCATCAGCTGTTTTCTGCGTCGGTCGGCCCGTTTGGTAAGCGTCATTTGTGCTGCGGGCGGTAACACCACGCCGGCATCCCGCAGTCCAAGTTCGACCAGCCCTTCGATGCGGTGCGTCGTGGCAAGCCGCAGTAAGACCTCTGCATCAATCGTCGCCCGCGCTGCCGCCTGGATTGCGGGCAGCCGATTGGGCCTAGCGACGGGCCGGCAACAGGCCAGCACAAGCTGTTCTTCTGCCGACAGAGCGCGTAACCCGCGCGCCGGATCAAGCGATGAAGCGCGCTGCAGCGGGGCTGTTGATCGCGATTCCAGTATTTCCTCCCCTTACTGCCCGTGACATTAAGCCATTGGTTTGGTTGCGTCGCTTGGAAAGATCACGATCCGGCATGTGCGATGGCGTCGCCGCCGCGTCTCATCATCGGGCGGGGACTGGCGGGCGTGACAATCTATTGTAGAGCAAACAATGGACCAGAGTGTAACACTTGGCCGGTCTCAGCGAATGGAAGCCATGCACGATCTCGCCGTCTTCTATGAACATCCTTTATGGTTCGAGCCCCTATTCGCCGCGCTAGACCGGCGCGGGATCGACTATGTGAAATTGGGGATTGAGGGGCATAGCTTTGACCCCGCCGGATCGCCACCGCCCGCGCGGGTCGTGCTGAGCCGCCTCGCCATGTCGAGCTTTCTGCGCAGCGCCGATCATGCGATCTTCTACACCCCCGCGCTCTACGCGCATTGGGCGGGGCAAGGCGCCCGGATCATCAATGGGGCCGATGTGCTGGCGGTCGATGCCAACAAGGCGCGGCAATTGGCGGTAATTTCGGCACTCGGTTACGCAGTGCCAGCGACGCGCGTGGTCCACCGCGCGATCGATATCCCCAAGGCCGCAACGGCGCTTCGCTTCCCGATCGTGGTGAAGGCCAATATCGGCGGATCGGGCGCGGGCATCATGCGCTATGAAACGCCTGAAGACCTGGCGTTGGCGGTTGCCGACAAGTTCCTGCCGACCAGCATCGACGGCGTGCTGATGGTGCAGGAATATGTGCCTGCGCGCGATGGCCGGATCACGCGGATTGAGACGCTTGACCGCAAATATCTCTATGCACTCGATATCGACGGTGGCGGACAATTTGATCTTTGCCCCGCGGACGCTTGCGTCGCCGATGGCAAGCCGATCGTGATGACCAAGGCTGACCCGGCACCCGCCATCATCGAGGCAGCGGAGCGGATCGCCGCCGCGGCGGGGCTTGATGTCGGCGGAATCGAAGTGATGATTGATGACCGTGATGGCGTACCACGCTTCTATGATATCAATGCGTTATCGAACTTCGTGGCTAAACCGCTCGACGTCCTCGGCTGGGATCCGCACGAAAATCTGATCGACTATCTGGAACGCGCAATCGAAAAGGCAAGGGCATGAGATACGGGTACTGGATGCCAGTTTTCGGTGGATGGCTGCGCAATGTTGCCGACGAGCAGATGGACGCGAGCTGGGCCTATACCAAGAACCTCGCGATCAAGTCCGAGCAATGGGGTTATGACCTCTCGCTCATCGCCGAGCTGAACATGAACGACATCAAGGGAGTCGGCGCCCCCACGCTTGATGCCTGGTCGACCGCCGCCGCAGTGGCCGCCGTCACCGAGACGCTCGAGCTAATGGTCGCCGTCCGCCCCAATTTCCACCAGCCCGCGCTCTTTGCCAAGGCCGCTGCCAATATCGATCAGATTGCAGGCGGCCGCCTCGCGCTCAATGTGGTTTCGTCCTGGTGGGCCGACGAGGCAAAACGCTACGGCCTCCAGTTTGACCAACATGACGATCGCTATGCGCGGACCAGCGAATGGCTGAATGTCGTCGAAGGGCTGTGGTCCGAAGAGGAATTTGATTTTTCGGGTAAATTCTATTCGACCGACAAAGCGATCTGCAGCCCCAAGCCGGTGCGTAAACCCGTTACCTATGCCGGTGGCGAGAGCGAGGCAGCCAAAACACTGATCGTCAATCAGTGCGACGCCTATGTCATGCACGGCGACCCTGTGGAGAATATCGCGCCCAAGATTGCGAATATGGCGGAACGCCGTGCGGCGGTCGGCAAGCCGCCAATGCACTATGGCATGGCTGCCTATGCCATCGTCCGTGACAGCGAAGCGGAAGCGCAGCGCGAACTCAAGCGGATCACCGAGGTAAATGATTTGCCGGCTGGCTATGACAATTTCGATCAATGGCTATCGGGCACCCAATTGGAGCGCGAGATGAAGATCCAGGAATATTCGGTGTCGAACCGAGGCCTGCGCCCCAACCTGATCGGCACGCCCGAGCAACTGCGGGAACGGATCGAGGAATATGAAGCGGCAGGGCTGGACTTGCTGCTGCTTCAGATGAGCCCGCAAGCGGAAGAGATGGAGCGCTTTGCCGATCAGGTTATGCGCAAGAAGTTGGTCGCTGCCTGAATCGGCCAACGTATCGCTGACAAAAAATAGCAAGATTTCGATAAATGAGCGTTGGCTGGGGGGCGTTGCGTGCCGTTAAGTCCGATTTTCGCGCCGGAATCGGCCTGGTGACGTCCCAACCGCCTTGCTGAACGCTGCGGTGAAGTGTGACTGGCTTGCAAAGCCGCACGCCAGCGCCAGCTCGCTGATACCAAGCTTGTCCTCGATCAGCAGGGCCCGGCTCCGCTCAATCCGGCGGTCGCGGACATAATTATAGGGGGTTACCCCGGTTTCTTGCTTGAACACGCGGGCAAAATGAAAGGTCGATAGTCCGGCAACTGCGGCCAGATTACACAGGCGGACGTCGTCCTCCAGGTGGCAATCGATGTAATCGAGCACGCGTCGCAATCGCCATGGCGGCAATTTAATCCGTTCAGCCTCTGCCAGAATTGGCCTTTGATCAAAGCGCAGCAGGACCACGGCGATGGCGCGACTGACTCCTTCGATCACCATTGGCGAAGCAAAGCCAGGCCCTGCTATTTCTGATTCGATGATCTGGGCCAGATGACAAAGCTGCGCATCTTCTCGGAATAGGAGGGGGTTAAAGGCGCAATGCTGTTGAGCGTCCGTCATCAGATTCTTTAAATAATCGCCGGGAAAATACAGCCCGAAGGTTTGCGCCGTGGGACTGTAGATAATGTGGCTATCCGTCCCTCGTGGGGTGAAGGTTGCGCGGACGGCAGTGGTTGCCGGAACGCTGAACGGTGATCCGGCCATCTTTCCGAACGCCGATGTGCCCGATCCGCGGGAAATTAACAGCATATCGGGGCTGGATTCGGTCCGCTCGGCTATCTGCCTTTCGCTTGATTGATTGGCACAAGGGAGGCGAAACAGCGTGATGCCTGTCTCGCTATTTAGGAAGGTTGGGCTTGGGGTATGGACATATGGTTGCCCCCGGCCCGGCGGCGGCATGACGCTGGCACCGCTTTTCTTGCCATTTTGCTCGACCATTGAAGCTCCCGCCTCCAAATCGCTCGCTGACCATGTTGGTGGGATTATGCTTCCGAATAGGCCCATCCACCCCAACCAACGCTGTAATTGTCGGCTTGTCGGCTTGGTCGATCAACCCGGATAGGTGGAGCGATTCACTGAAACCGCAATGTTCGACAAAAAAAGGGAAACTCAGTATAGGCCGAAAATGCGCGTGAACGCCACAGGCCCGGCATTGCTAAAGGCGGCGTTCGCGGCGGAAACGGCCCGGCGATACGCCCATTGCTTTTGTAAACGCGGCCGTAAAGTGGGATTGGCTGGAAAAGCCACAGCTTAACGCGAGCTCAGCGATGCCCAGCTCGGTTTTTGCCAACAGTGATCGGCCACGTTCCAAACGCTTTTCACAGACGTAGCGATAGGGCGACGCGCCCGTCGAGTGTTTGAACACACGGGAGAAGTGAAACACAGACAGACCCGCGACGTCAGCCAATTCCTTCAAATGAATTTCTCGGTCCAGGTTGCCTTCAATGAATTCGAGCAAACGGTGCAATTTCCACGGCGGTAGATGGATGCGATCGGCTTCAAGATGCAGGGCTGTCGGATCAATGCCAATCAGCTTTGCTGCAATCGCGCGGCTTAGCCCTTCCACGACCAGGCGGGAGGCAAACCCCGGCTCCATGATTTCTGCTTCGAGCAACTGGTAGAGCTGAATGATGCACTTTTCGTCGGTGAACGTAATCGGCCGAAATCCGTCTCGGTTCCGGCCTTCCAGCAGTGAGGTCAAATAATTCCTGGGGAACATCAGGTTGCTTGAATAGGCAGAAGCGGCGAAGGTGACGGATGTGTCAACCCCGCGTGGAACGAAGGTTGCGCGCAGATCGCGATTTGCTTGCAGGGTAAATCGGGTACCAGCGACTTTGCCCTCAGCCGCCATACCGGTGCCGCGAGATAAGAACAAAAGATCGGGCTCGTCACCGATGCGGACAGCCTCGGTCATCCCAGTGGCGCCCGCCGCACCCGACATGCGATACATCAAGATATCGGTTTCGCTGTGGTGATGGGGCTCCACCAGCGCGGCCTGACCATAGCGGACGGCATCAATCGGGGCATAGCCCGTTTGCGATCGATAGCTTGTGGTAGTTTGTTGAACCATCACCATCCTCTCGGCGGCCCTAGAAGACTCCGCTTCAGAGTATACCGCCACGCCTTTGCCCAATCCAGGGCAACGATGCGCTAGTCTCGCCCAATAACGGGGTGTCGGGCAATCCCCGGACGGCACGCAGCGGCACTTGACCGCAACCTTTTACAAATTTGCCGACGTAGCAGCGATTAGGGGCAGTTCGCGCGAAGTTCCTCCAGCCACACCGTTGCGACGCCGTCAGAGGGGGCGCGCCAGTCGCCGCGTGGGGAGAGCGCGCCGCCGCCGGATACTTTGGGGCCATTGGGCAGCGCCGAGCGCTTGAACTGGCTGGTCTGGAAAAAGCGGTACAGAAATTCCTCGAGCCATTTCTTGATGACCGGCAAATCATAGCTGTGCCGCCCGCCGGCCGGGAAACCGCGGGGCCAGCGACCCTTGTTGACGTCCTTCCAGGCGTGGTGTGCCAGAAACGCAATCTTGGACGGGGGCAGGCCTTGGCGGATCGTGTAGTGCAGGAAGAAATCGTGGAGCTCATAGGGCCCGATCCGCGCTTCGGTGCTCTGGATCAGGCCGTCGTCGCCTGCAGGCACCAGCTCGGGTGAGATTTCGGTGGCGAGAATCGCCTCTAATACCCGCTCGGTTTCCGCGTCCCAGAAGTCGGTCGCGATCGTCCAGCGGATCAGATACTGGATCAGCGTCTTGGGCACCCCCGCGTTCACGCCGTAATGGCTCATGTGATCGCCGACGCCATACGTGCACCAGCCAAGCGCGAGCTCGGATAAGTCGCCTGTGCCGACGACCAATCCATCATGCTGGTTGGCGAGGCGGAAGAGATAATCGGTGCGCAGCCCCGCCTGAACATTTTCGAAGGTCACGTCATATTGCTTCACGCCCAGTGCATGCGGGTGGTGCATATCGGCGAGCATCTGGTTGGCGGCGGGCCGAATGTCGATCTCGTCGCCCGCAACGCCCAGCGCGCGCATCAGCGCCCAGGCATTGGCCTTGGTGCCGTCGCTCGTTGCAAAGCCCGGCATTGTATAGGCCAGGATATGGTCGCGCGGGATCTTCATCCGATCAACCGCCTTGACCGCAACGATCAACGCATGGGTTGAATCGAGCCCGCCCGAAATCCCGAGGACAAGCCGCTTGGCGTGCGATGCCTCGATCCGCTTCATCAGCCCTTCGACCTGGATATTGAAGGCTTCGTAGCAATCGGCATCGAGCCGCTCGGGCGTGTTGGGCACGAAGGGGAAGCGGCGCAGGTCGCGCTGCAGGCCGACATCGGCGAAATCGGGTTTGTGCTCGAACGTGACGCGGCGGAACTCATATTCCGGGTCGCCCGCCAGCCGTGCGGCATCGTTGAACGTGCCGTTGCGCATCCGCTCGATCCTGAGGCGCGCCACGTCGATATCGGCGACGATCGTGTCGGCCTCGCACCGGAAACGCTGCGATTCCTTCAGCAGGTCGCCATTTTCGTAGATCAAACTTTGCCCATCCCAGGCGAGGTCGGTGGTGCTTTCGCCCGGTCCGGAGGCGGAGAAGACATAGGCGCAGATCGCGCGCGAGGATTGTGCCGAGGCAAGCATCGCGCGGTCGCGCGCCTTGCCGATCAGAATGGGGGAGGCGGAGAGGTTGCAGCAGATATAGGCACCCGCCAGCGCACCGGTGGTGGAGGGCGGGGTCGGCGACCAGAAATCCTCGCAGATTTCGGCATGGAAGACGAAATGCGGCAGGTCGCTCGCGGCGAAAATCAGGTCGGTGCCAAACGGCACGCGCTGGCCGGCCAGGTCGATCTCCATGCCCGTCAACCCCGCGCCGCTGGCGAACCAGCGCTTTTCGTAGAATTCGCGGTAATTGGGGAGGAAGGTCTTGGGGACGACGCCCAGGATTTTGCCGCGCGCGATGGCGATGGCGCAATTATAGAGCCGCCCGTTGCGCGGGATCGCCGCGCCGACGAGCATCACAGTCGGCAGCTTGGCGGTCGCCTTGGCAAGCTTCGCGATGGCCGCTTCGGTTGCGCTGTGCTGGGCGGGCTGCATGTGGAGGTCGTCGATCGCGTAGGACGACATGTTGAGTTCGGGGAAGACGATCAAGTCGACCGCATTCGCCGCCGATTTCTTGACCAGATCGATCGCCGCAACCGCATTGGTCGCGGGATCGCCCACCGTCGCGCGCGGTGTGGTCGCGGCGACGCGCACCATTTCCTGCGCGTGGATGGAATAGAAACGGTGCGATTTCAGGATAGCCATGAGGGGGGTCCTAAACGTCCGCGAAGACAAATGCCATCACGGGCAATGTCAAAGAGCGTCCGCGACTTCCCAAAGGCTCCCAGCGTCACCCCGGACTTGTTCCGGGGCCCATCGTGGTTCGTGCACCTCGGCTGTTGTGTTTGCGGCGCGGTAGGCCCCGGGACAAGTCCGGGGTGACAGAGGGGAGGGGATTACCCCCGGCTCTTCATCAGCGGCTGGATATGCTGGCCAAATGCCTCCACCCCTTCGATGAAATCGTCGAAAGTCAGCAACACACCGCCAGTATTCGGCACTTCGGCCATCTCGTCGAGCATCCGCGCGATGCTCGCATACGATCCGACCAGCGTCCCCATGTTGATGTTGACGGCGCCTTCGGGGGCGGCAAGCTGGCGAACATTGGTCGTCGCGTTGACCTTGTCGGCTGCGCCCTGATCGGCGAGCCAGGCGATGGCGGCGTGATCGACGCCGTCATTATAGGATTTCCACTTGGCCATGGCTTCTTCGTCGGTCTCGGCGGCGATGACCATGACGAGCACGAACACGGACACATTGCGGCCTGTCTTCGCGGTGGCGGCGGCGAGGCGTTCGTTGTTGAAGGCAAAGGCGGTCGGCGTGTTGACCCCCTTGCCGAGGCAAAAGGCATAATCCGCCCATTGCGCCGAGAAGGCGAGGCCATCGTCCGAGGAGCCTGCGCAAATGATCTTCATGTCGCCGGTCGGTTTGGGGCGGACGAGGCAATCGTCCATCTGGTAATAATCGCCCTTGAAGTCGCTCCGCCCCGTCTCCCACAATTCACGCAGGATATGGGCGTATTCATCCAACATCTTGTAGCGATTGCGGAAATGGTCCTCGCCGGGCCACAGCCCCATCTGCGAATATTCGGGCTTCTGCCAGCCGGTGATGAGGTTCAGCCCAAAGCGGCCATGGCTGATCGAATCGATCGTGTTGCACATCCGCGCGGCAAAGGCCGGCGGGATGATGAGGGTGGGGCAGGTCGCGTAGATCTTGATCTTTTCGGTCACCGCGGCGAGGCCGGCCATCAGCGTGAAGCTTTCAAGTCCATATTCCCAGAACTCGGTCTTGCCGCCAAAGCCGCGCAGCTTGATCATCGAGAGCAGGAAATCGAGCCCGTATTTTTCGGCGCGCTGGGCGATCTCCTTGTTGAGATCGAAGCTTGGCATATATTGCGGCGCATTCTCCGAAATCAGCCAGCCATTATTGTTGATGGGCACGAAAACGCCGACTTGCATGGTGGTTATGCTCCCAGAAATTCGATGACGATGTGGTTGAAGGTATCGGGGTCGGTGACGTTGCAGGCGTGGCCGCCCCACGGCATCGTTACGCGCCGTGCCCTCGTAATTTGCTCCTCGATCGGGTCAGAGCAATAAGCGGGCACCAGCATGTCGTCTGCGGACACCAGTGCCAATATCGGGGTGTCGATCGCGCCCAGGCGATTGGCGATGTCAAAGGCCTTGAGCGCGGCGACACGTCGCTCGATATTCTCGGACGGCGGGAAGTGCGCGAGATGCAGGGGTTCCTCCGCATCAAGACGATCGCTGTGCCGGGAAATCCATTGCGCTGGAAACAAGAAAATCGGTTGCGCGCGGACATAAGCGGCGGGGCCGGCGTGGCGCAGCAGGGCAAGCCGCACATCGAAACAGCGCGCGAAATGCGGATCGGGTGCGACCCAGCCGTTGACGACGACCAGCTTGTTGAGCCGCTGCGGTGCCTTCAGTGCGAGCGCCAGCCCCGCGACCCCGCCTGCCGCATGACCGACGATATGCGCGCGCTCGATGGCAAGCGCATCCATCAGCGCAAGGATGTCGTCGGAGAAATCGTCGACTGTCACCACGTTAGGCAGCGCGCGGTCGCTGCGCCCGGTGCCGCGATGATCATAGGCGATGACGCGGTAATGCTCGGCGAGCGCCAGGATATTGGGGGTCCAGTAGCTCGCCGATCCGCCGAGGCCCGAGGACAGAATCAGCGGCGGCGCGTCTTCGGCACCGTGCGTTTCGTAGTAAAGGCCGGAAGCGTGCGGCACTCAAATCCTTCCCGGCACGGGGAGGGGGACCATGCGCAGCATGGTGGAGGGGGCGAGCCGCAAAGGCTGCATTGCGTGGCGCACCCCCTCCGTCGGCCTGCGGCCGCCACCTCCCCGTACCGGGGAGGAATGTGAGGACTCAGCCAATGTGCGCAACACTCGCGATCTCGACAAGACAATCCGGCTTCACCAGCCCGCACACAATGCAATAGCGCGCAGGCTTGGCAGTCGGAAAATACTCGGCATAAACCGCGTTCATCGCGGCATAATCTGCCCAGTCCTTCAGGAAGATGTGGTTGAAGGCGACATCGGCCAACGTCGCGCCAGCAGCCTCCAGCGTCGTCTTGATCACCTCAAGCACATGCCGGGTCTGCGCGGTCGCGTCGCCCGGATGGAGCACGACGCCGCCTTCACCGAGCGCGAGCGTGCCCGAGACATAGACCGTGTTCCCGGCCTTGGTCCCGGCTGAAAACGGCGCGATGGGGGTTGGGAATTGCGGCGGGTTGATCGCTTCGAAGGGCATGGCGTTTATCCTTGTTGTTCGGGCATTTGGCTAAAGGTGCCGCAGAAATCGGCGACCGTCGACACCCAGCCGAAGAATTTCTCGACATTGAAGACCGTCGCTTCCTGCATCGCGGGCGGGCCCAGATGATGCGTTGCGTCCTCCAGCATCACCCCGAAATATTCGAGGTGGAACCCGTCGCGCAGCGTGCTTTCGACGCACACATTGGTCGCGATGCCCACGAACACGATATGCCGGATGCCGCGCGCCCGCAGCACGCTATCGAGCTGTGAATTGAAGAAGGCGGAATAGCGCGTCTTGTGGAGCGAGATGTCACCCGGCTGCGGCTTGAGCGCATCGACGAGGTCATAATCCCAGCCGCCGCGCGCCAGCAATTGCCCCGACAGTTCAGGCCGGGCGCGCATCGTCTTCAGCGCGTTTGATTTATGCCAATTGGGCGATCCCGGCCCGCCTGCCTCGACATAATCGGGGTCCCAGCCATTTTGCAGATAGATCACCTGTACGCCGGCCTGGCGCGCGGTATCGAGCACGGTGGCGATCTTGCCGATCGTCCCCGCCGCGCCCGCAATGTCGAACCCAGCGAGATCGACATAGCCGCCTTCGCTCGCATAGGCATTCTGCATGTCGATCACGACGACCGCCGTATCGTTTGCCGACATCCGAACCGCTTCGGGTCGGGCGGGGAGGGTGACCTTGGGGCCGGCGGTGCCGGGGTTGCTGTCGACTGTCATGGCGTCATTGCCCCGGGTGATAGCTGCGCGCGATATGCCCCGCCAGGTCGTCAGGGTAGAAATAGACGGGGCGAAGGGCCCCGCTGGCATAACGTGCTGCCTGATCGCTGAAATGCCTTGAGGCGGGGTCACCGCTTTCGCCGCCCGCCGTCACGGCGCGCGCTTTCACGCGATCGCCGAACTCGACGATAGCAACGAAGCTGTTCCCGCTTGTGCCGTAATAGCGCTTTGTCCCTGGATAGCGCCGCGCCCCGAACGAGGCGAGCGAGCCCCATTGGGCTGAGGCAAAGGGCACCGCTATACTCGGTTTGGCATCGTCAAACTGCTGGGTGATGGCGCCGTCGTTACGCTGGAAGCGGTTGATCTCGCCCCAGGGCGTCCGCCAACTACCGAAATCGGCGGTCAGCCGGTCGGATGCCTTGACGAGAGCGGCCAGTTTGCGCGCTGGATCGACTGCCAGCAGGTGCTGATAACGCCCTAGGCCCGCCGTTTCGAGATCGAGATCATTGACCGTATCGCCCCACAGAGCCTCGCCCCAGAACACCGCAAGGGAAGTGGGGATAGAATCAGCACTCCAGGTAAAGTCCCAGCTGCGCAGGGCGGCGATTTGATCAGCGAGCTTGACCTTTAGCGGATCATCGGCGGCCAGCCCATCCCAGGCGGCAACTAGCGCCGGGATCAAAGGCGCGAAGGCAGTGAGATAGGGATCATAGGCGGCATCGCGAAGGCCATCTAGCGTGAAATCCTTGCGATCTCTCAATACCCGAGTCGCGTGCAGGCCACGCGGGTTTTCGCCTGCGGTATCCATGTAGCGCGGATAACTGGCTTGTTTCGGGCTTTCGCTGGCCGCTGCCGACCAAGGCGCGTTGTTGGTATTGGCGATCCAGCCATTGGCGGGTGTGACCAGTTGCGGCAAGTCGGACAGCGCGTGCAGCCCCTGCCAGTCGGTCGCGGGATCGCTGCCATCGACTGGCTTGGTATAGTCGAACCGATCATCACGCTTGGGGACGAATTGCGGGTGGAGATAGGCAATCTCGCCCTTGTCGTCAGCAAAGATGGTGTTGTTCGACGAATTCGCCTTCAGCGCCATCACCTTCATGTAAGACGCAAAATCGCTCGCCTTGGTGCGCAGGAAACTCTGTTCGAGCGCGGGCACCGGCGTGTTCATCAGCGCCATCGCGACCCATTTGTCGCCCTCAGCGCGCACGATGGGGCCGTGATGCGTGGCGTAACCCGTGAAACTACGCTCGGTCATCGAGCCATCGGGCTGGCGATAGGCGAGGGTAATCTTCTTCGTCGTCACCGGGCGCAGCGCCTTGCCGTAACGATAGAAAAGGCGGCCGTTCTGCTCGACAATTGTTTCCAGAAACTCATCAACTGAATCGACACCGCTCGATGTGTGCATCCAGCCAACATGCTGGTTGAACCCTTGATAGATGAAAAATTGCCCCCAGGTGGCGGCACCATAGGCGTTCAGGCCCTGATCGCTGGTGACTTGCAACTCGCTGCGGAAGAAGAAGCTGGTATGCGGGTTGATCAGCAGCAGCGCGTGGCCGTCCCTGGTATTCGCAGGGGCAATCGCAAAGCCGTTTGAGCCTGAGGGCTCTTTAAAGGCGCGGGGATTAGTGGAATCGGTGAGCGCCAGCCGCTTTGGCCCATAAAACCCCTCAAGCGGTTTCAGCGCAACGCGCTCAATATCGCCGCCGATGCTGCCTTCCGAAAAACTCAGCGCCATCCAGGGTTCGAAGCGGCGGATGACCCGCGGGTGCACATTGGGGTGGGTGTCGAGATAATGGTTGAGACCGTCAGCCCAGGCGATCATCAGCGCCTTCAGCCAGGCAGGCGATGCGGCATAGTGGCGGCGCAGATCATTGGGATCGATATAGAGGCGTTGGCGCAGATCCTGCCAAAGCGCCTTTTCCCCTTCCGCTTCGGCCAGCCGCCCAAGCGACACGAGATAGTTGGTCTCGATCCGGTTGAAGTCGTCTTCTGCCTGGGCGTACATCATCCCGAACACGGCATCGGCATCGGTTTTACCCTGAACATGGGCGATGCCCCAATCGTCGCGGGTAATGCGCACGTCGTGCGCTTGGGCGCGGCGCTGGGTCGCGTCGCCGATCGGTGCGGCGGAAATGGGGCCGCTCAAACAGGTCGATAGCAACGCCCCGGCGGCAAAGAATTTCTTCATCATGTCGTCAGCGTATCGGGCCTGCTGACCATCGGCAAGCGTGGCCGATCAGCGATTTACCAGGTCGTCCAGCACCGCGTTGTCGGTGCCCGCCTTGGGGGCTGCGCACGGCACCGGTGCAGGCGTCGCCGAAAAGCGCGGGGCAGGCGCTGGCTGGGTGGCGCCGCCCAGCTGGATAAAGGTTTCGCGGGCCATATTGTGCGGGTGGGCTGGAGCCTCGGTCATCGACAGGATCGGGGCAAAGCAGACGTCCGTCATCTCCATCAGCGCGCACCATTCGTCGCGGGTTTTGGTTGCGAAAATGGCGGCGAGGCGTTGCTTGCGCGCGGGCCATGCGGCGCGATCAAATTGCGCGGCGAAATCAGGATCATCGGCCAAACCAAGCTTATCCCGCAGCAGCGCATAGAATTGCGGCTCGATCGAGCCGATCGAGACCCATTTGCCGTCGGCGCAGATATAGCTGTCGTAAAAGGGGGCGCCGCCGTCGAGCAGGTTGGTGCCGGGCACGTCGCTGGTGGTGCCTTGGGCCAGCATCGCAAAGCTCATCCCCGCCAGCAGCGCGGAGCCGTCCGTCATTGCCGCATCAATCACCTGACCGGGCGCGCCGTTCTTTACCGCCAGCAACCCTGCGACCATCCCGAACGCCAAAAACATCGCCCCGCCGCCGAAATCGCCGACATAGTTCACCGGCGGCACCGGCTTGCCGCCCGCCACGCCGATCGTATGGAGAACACCTGACAGGGCGATATAGTTGATGTCGTGCCCTGCCGCCTGCGCATAGGGGCCAGTCTGTCCCCAGCCCGTCATCCGCCCGTAAACGAGGTTGGGGTTGGCGGCGATCAGCACATCGGGGCCAAGCCCAAGCCGCTCCATTACACCGGGGCGAAACCCCTCGATCAGCCCGTCCGCGGTCGCACACAATGCCTTGGCGGCGGAAAGACCCTCGGGCGTCTTGATATCGAGCAGCACCGATTTGCGATTGCGCGACAATGCGTCACGCGGATCGAGCCCGGCACCGGGTCGATCGATGCGGATCACCTCAGCGCCATGATCCCCCAGCATCATCCCGCAAAACGGGCCGGGCCCAATGCCGGCAAATTCGATGATGCGAATGCCTGAAAGCGCGCCCGGCATAATTGCTCTTCCCCAATGATTATCGCGCGGGAATGGCCGCGATCGGCGGCGGGATCAATGCCGTATAGAGGCGGATCACCCGCGCTTCTGTTCCGCCGCGATCCAGCCGTCGATCTGCACCTCGAGCACGTCGAGCGGCAGCGCCCCCTGGCCAAGCACGGCATTGTGGAAACGGCGGACGTCAAACTTCGGCCCGAGCGCGGTTTCGGCCTTCTTCCGCAGCGCCTTGATCTTGAGCTCGCCGAGCTTGTAGCCGAGCGCCTGGCCGGGGCTGCTGATATAGCGGTTCACCTCGGCATCGATATTGGCATCGGTGAGCGCGGTATTGTCCTTCATGAAGGCGACCGCGCGATCCTTGGTCCAGCCCTGCGCATGAAGCCCGGTATCGACTACCAGTCGGCATGCGCGCCACATTTCATAGGATAGACGGCCCATATCCTTTTCAGGGGTGTCATAGATGCCCATTTCGATGCCGAGATGCTCTGAATACAGCCCCCAACCTTCGACAAAGGCGTTGAAGAACGCCTGATATTTGCGGAAATTGGGCAGGTCCATTTCCTGTTGCAGCGCGATCTGGTGGTGATGGCCGGGAACCGCTTCATGGCTGGTCAGTGCGGCGAGTTCATAGAGCGGCCGCTGGTCAAGCTTCGAAGTGTTGACATAATAGGTGCCGGCAAGGCCAGCAGGCGGCGATCCGGGGTTGTAATATGCGGTGGTGGTGCCGCCCGCCGTCTCCGCTGGAATGGCACGCACGCCATAGGGAAGGCGGGGCAGCTTGACGAAAAGGCCGGGCATTTTGCCGTCATTGATCTTGGCCTGCAGGGCAGCGGCAGCCATCAGCTCCTCGGCCGTTTTCGCATAATATTTGGGATCGGTGCGCAGCGCCTGGATGAATGCAGCGCGGCTGGGTTGACCGGTCTTTGCCGCCACTGAATCCATTTCCGCGCGAATGCGGGTGACCTCGTCAAGGCCGATCTGGTGGATTTGCGCCGGGGTTAGATCGGTCGTGGTCTGCTGGCGGACCAGAAAGGCGTAATAGCGCTGGCCGTCGGGCAGGCTGGTCGCGGCGACATCCTTGCGGCATTTCGGTAAATAGCTGGCGCTGAAATAGGCCTCAATCTTGCGATATTCGGGGTTGAGCGTGCCCGTAATCAGCGACTTGGCCCGCGCCTGCATCGCCGACCAGTCAGCATCGCTGATCGCAGAGGGTTTCGGCCCCTTGAACGGTGCATAGAATCGCGAGTCTTCGGGCCGGTCGGTGATCACGCCAGTAATCGTCTGCATGAAGCCCGACAGCGTGACGCAGGGTTGCACAAACCCACCGGCCACCGCCGCGCGGGTGATGTCGAGCGCCTGCGCGTTGGCCTTGGGAAACAGCGCGAGGCGGGTCAGGTAGCTTTCAATATCAGCCTTGCTGCGCAGCGGCACGGCATCAGCGAACCCGGCAAAGAACTGGAACCAGCTGCCCAGCGTCGAGACATTCATTGTGCGTTCGCCAAAGCCGTTCGCTTCGATCTGTTCGGACAGCATCCGGCGCAAGATCGCCTGGTTAGTCCTATCGTCCGGGGTCAATGCCGCCGCCGGGATGGCATCGAGCCGCTTGATGAAGGCAGCGGCTTGGCTCGCCTGGCGATCAGATTCGGCCAGCGAGAAATCGCCAATCTGATCATCATAATCATGCACGCCGAGCGCCGTCGCGAAGATCGGGTTCGATTTCAGATACCAGGCCCAATGATCCGTAATCACGCTTTTCAGCTCTTCAGCCGATGCTGCGGTGGCGGGCGCGGCAGGCAGGATCGCTACGGTAATCAATGCAGCAAGGATTAATCGGCGCATGGTGTCTCTCGCAGCAGCAGTTCACGGGCGACGCTGGCGATGGTCATCCCCGGCGATGCGCAATTTCTAGGGCGATGATAGGGAAGTGGCCAGTGGTATCTGATGGGGCAGCAATCGGGATGTCGATGCGTTCGAAAGCCACTTGGCGCGCCCGGCAGGAGTCGAACCTGCGGCCTCAAGATTAGAAGTCTCGTGCTCTATCCAACTGAGCTACGGGCGCGCGCGGTACGTCCGTTAGCGCGGATTGCGCGGGCGCGAAACCGGCATCATAACCGCATCCTCATCGTTGGGGGTAATCAATGAGTTTGAAGGCAGTTTCGGCGCGTGAGCTGGTGGGCGGGCAGTTCCGCTATTTTGATTTTGTGATGGCGGCGTTCGTTGCGATCATCCTGCTGTCGAACGTCATTGGGGCGGGCAAGGTCGCCCAAATCTGGCTGCCGGGGGTGGGTTACTGGCCGTTTGGCGCCGGGATTTTGTTCTTCCCCATCTCCTACGTCATCGGCGACGTGCTGACCGAGGTTTATGGCTATGCGCGCGCACGACGCGTCATCTGGGCGGGCACCGTGGCGGTGCTGTTCATGGCCTTTATGTCGTTCGTCGTCGTCGCGCTGCCGCCCGCGCCCGACTGGAAGAACCAAGCCGCTTATGAGGTGATTTTCGGCCAGGTGCCGCGCATTGTCTTTGCGTCGGTTTGCGCCTTTTGGGCTGGCGAATTCGTCAATTCCTATGTGCTCGCGCGGATGAAATTGTGGACCGGGGGCAAGATGCTGTGGACCCGCACGATCGGATCCACCTTTGCGGGGCAAGCCGTTGACAGCCTGATCTTCTACCCGCTCGCCTTTTGGGGCGCGGAAGGCTGGACCAACGATCTCGTCATCAAAGTGCTCGTTACGCAATGGGTGCTGAAGGTCAGCTGGGAAGTGATCCTGACGCCCGTCACCTATCTCGTCGTCAACTTCCTGAAGCGGCGTGAGGGGGTCGATGTGTTTGACGAGGATACCGATTTCACGCCGTTCAAAGCCGCGCTGTGATTGTGAGTCCGCTTCAGGATGCGAAGCTCTGGCTGATGGGGCTGACCGGCCTGGCGAAGGATGCGTTGCACATTTATGTCGCGCTCACCTTGTTCTTTGGGTCGGCATTGCTGTTCAGGTGGCCGCTGACCAGCTGGCGGCCCTGGCTGGTTGTGCTGGCGGCAGCGCTGCTGGGCGAGGCTTGGGACATTGCCGATTTTAGGCTGACGGCGGTGCCGCTCGATCTTGCCGGCAATGTTCACGATATCTGGAACACCCTGTTCTGGCCGAGCGTGATCCTGATGCTGGCCCGAACGACACCCTTGTTCGTGCCGTCAGGCGCTAACGGTTTCCAGCAGCCCTTCGAATAGCCGACGGCCATCATCGCCGCCATGCGCGGCTTCGATACGACGTTCGGGGTGCGGCATCATGCCAAGCACGTTGCCGCCTGCGTTGAGCACGCCAGCAATCTGCCGCGCCGAGCCATTGACGCTTTCGGCATAGCGGAACGCGACCCGGCCATCGCCTTCGAGCCGGTCGAGCGTGTCCGCATCGGCAAAGTAATTGCCGTCATGATGCGCGACGGGGAAGATAACGCGCTCGCCGCGTGCATAGCGACTGGTGAAGGCGCTTTGGGCGTTGTCGACGGTCAATGCGATATCGCGGCAAACGAAATCCAGCCCTTCATTGCGCATCAGCGCGCCGGGCAGCAGGCCGATTTCGGTCAGCACTTGAAAGCCGTTGCAGATGCCGATCACCGGCACGCCGCGGTTCGCCGCCGCGACCACCGCCGGGATGATCGCAGACCGCGCGGCAATCGCGCCGCAGCGCAGATAATCGCCATAGGAAAAGCCGCCCGGCAGCGCGATGACGCCAACGCCATCGGGCAGGGCGGTATCGCCATGCCAAACCATCGCCGGTTTAACCCCCGTCACCGCTTCCAGCGCGACAGCGATGTCGCGGTCACAATTGGAGCCAGGGAAGACGATAACAGCAGTTTTCATGCCGTTTTCTCGTTGGGCGCATCGGCGGACGAAAAACCGGTTCCCACTTTTTCTGGCGATGCTGCTTCCACGCGGTAATTCTCGATCACCGTGTTGGCGAGCAGTTTGCGGCACATCTCGTCGATCTGGGTGTCGGTCGTGTCATCGGCAACATCGAGTTCGATCAGCTTACCGGCGCGGACATCATTGATGCCCTTAAAGCCCAGCCCATCTAGCGCCTTATGGATCGCTCGACCCTGGGGATCGAGCACGCCTGGCTTCAGGGTCACAAAAATGCGCAACTTCATCGGACAGGCTCACATAATGGCTGATGGCAGGGTCCTATGCCGAGGGCAGCGCAAGGCTGCAACCGTCACTTGCCGCGTTTCAGCCGATGTTCTTCCAGATCGAGCACAGCGCTGTCTGCCCCTTCGGGGAGCAGGCCAAGACGGCGCGCCACTTCCTGATAGGCCTCAACCTCGCCGCCAAGATCGCGGCGGAAGCGATCCTTGTCGAGCTTTTCGCCGCTCGCCATGTCCCACAACCGGCAGCCATCGGGGCTGATTTCGTCGGCAAGAATGATCCGGGCATAGTCATTGTCCCAGATCCGCCCGAATTCGAGTTTGAAGTCGACTAAACGGATGCCGATGCCGGCGAACAGGCCGCACAGGAAATCATTCACGCGAATCGCCAGATCGGCGATGTCGTGCATTTCCTCCTGGCTTGCCCAACCGAAGCAAGAGATGTGTTCGTCGGTGATCATCGGATCACCCAGCGCATCATCCTTGTAGAAATATTCGATGATCGTTCGGGGCAACTGGGTGCCCTCTTCAATGCCGAGCCGCTTGCTGAGCGATCCCGCCGCAACGTTGCGGACGACGACCTCAATCGGCACGATCTCCACCTGGCGAATGAGCTGTTCGCGCATGTTGAGCCGCCGGATGAAATGCGTCGGCACGCCGATTGTTGCGAGCAGGGTGAAGATATGCTCGGAAATCCGGTTGTTCAGCACGCCCTTGCCGCTGATCGTGCCCTTTTTCTGGGCGTTGAAGGCGGTCGCATCATCCTTGAAATATTGAATGAGGGTGCCGGGTTCCGGGCCCTCGTACAGGATTTTGGCCTTGCCTTCATAGATTTGGCGGCGGCGTGCCATGGCGGCGATACCTTATAAAAAAGATCGGCCCCGGCCACGCGGTCAACAAGGTCGCGCGGGCCGGGGCAAGAGGTACCCCTATATAGAAAGCACCGGGGCCGCGCAATCGCGGCAATGGCTCAGCTGACCGGTTCAGTTTCCTCCGCAGGTTCAGCGTCGCGACCGAACCAGCGCCGGACGACGTTACGGCTTTCCTCCTTGGCAGGCAGGGGAACGCCGACCGTGCGGGCAGGCTCTGGCTCCTCGGGCTGGACGAATTGACGCAGGATCAGCGCGACACCCAGCAGGACCAGCAGCCAGGGGCCGACCCCGGCAAGCACCTGCGCCATGGCGGCGGCTGATTGGATGAAGGCTTGTCCGGCATTGTCGAATGTCGCGGTGCTGGACCCGCCCAATGCAGGGATCACCAAGCCGGATTGATAGGTGAACAGCATCGGCGTCGTCGCTACCCCCTGTGCAGAGGCCTGATCCAGATCGCTAATGGTCGCAACGGCGGCGCGCAGCCTGGCCCGTTTTTCAGTGGCCTCGGCACGCTGCGCATCGCTGAGCGAGCCCTTGAGCTGCATGTCGATCTTGGTGATCTCTTCGCGAATCCGCGCGATTACACCGCCTGCACGCATCGCTTCATTTGTGCCGATCATCCGCGAATCCATGACGAGACCCGCTGCCGATTTGACCGTAGCGCCTGCAGACCGGCCGAAAGTCCGTGCGATCATGGGATCGATTTGGAAGGCCAGCACCGCCGAAACGCTGTTGTCCTGATCGTTGACATGGTAGCGATTCGTCAGCACGCGGCAACGCTGCCGACCCAGTTGATCGCAGGCGCGGACATGGCTGTCCTGCACTTCGGCTATCCGGGCGGCCGGCAAGCGGAAGGCATAGCGATAATCGAAATCATCACCGATCGCGGTGCCTTCGCTGCGATTAATGCCAACCGATCCGCCGCCATTGGCCCCACCAGAAGGATCAACGCCGATCGGGGCGCACCCCGCCAGCAGCAGCAACAGCCCCGCAATCTTGCCCCCAACAGTGATGGCGAATCGCATTACCGTCTCCTTCAACCCAGCGTTAACCATATCGCAGACGGGCTTTAGGACCAATCGAAGATCAGGTGACCGCGTACCGCTTTGAGAATGTCGGTGCGAGGTGGCGCTGACCGGCAAGGATGGCGGCCAGTTTTTCGCCAGCGATCACGACATCTTCATAGCCAAGATAGAGCGGCGTCAGCCCGAATCGCAGGATATCGGGATCGCGAAAATCGCCGATCACGCCCTCGGCGATCAGCGCCTGGCAGAGCGCATAGGCGTGGGGGTGGCGGAAGCTGATATGGCTACCGCGCATCATAGGATCGCCGGGGCTGATGCAATCGAGGCCAAGCGTATCGCCGATCGAGCGCATCAGATCGAATAGCACGGCGCTTTTGGTGGCGATGGCGACCGGGTTGGCCTCAAGCATCAGATCGACCCCGCTTTCAAGCGCCGCCATGGCAAGCATCGGCGGTGTGCCTGCCAGCCAGCGCGCCATGCCGGGGGCCGGCGTATAGGCATCAGCAAAAGCAAAGGGGGCGGCATGGCCCATCCAGCCCGACACGGGGTTGGCGAGCCGTTCCTGGAGCCGTGCAGCGACATAGAGATAGGCTGGCGCGCCGGGGCCGCCATTCAGATATTTATAACCGCATCCAACCGCCAGATCGGCCGCCGCGCCGTTGAGGTCGATCGGCACAGCGCCAGCGCTATGACTAAGGTCCCACAGCACCAGCGCGCCACGTGCATGCGCGCGGGCCGTCCAGGCCGCCATGTCGAAGCGTTCGGCGGACTTGTAATGGACGTGGGTGAGCAACAGCAGGGCAGTGGTCTCGTCAATTGCTTCTGCGATCTGGTCACGGGAGACAAGTTTCAGCGTCGCGCCAGGCACACAGCCGACAGCGCCTTCTGCAACATGCAGGTCGGTGGGGAAATTACCGGCTTCGGTAACAATGGTGGTGCGCGACGGATCAAGCCGGAGTGCGGCGACGATCAGCTTGAAGAGATTAACCGACGTCGAATCAGTGACGATCACCTCATCAGGCTGGGCACCGATTAGCCGCGCGATTTTCCCGCCGATGCGCTGCGGAGCCTCAATCCACCCTTCATTCCAGCTGCGGATGAGTCGCTCACCCCATTGGCGATCAACCATATCGCCGAGCGTTGGCGCGGTTTCGCGGGGCAGGGGACCGAGCGAATTGCCGTCGAGATAGACCACGCCCTCGGGCAACGCGAATTTGCCGCGAAAATGGCGAAGCGGATCGGCGGCGTCGAGCGCACGTGCTTCGTCGCGGGTCATCTTTTGAGGGCCGCTTCGATGCGCTCCACCGCTCTTGACCAGGCGGCGCTTTCGGGGGCGATCAGCTCGACATGACCGGTCTTGTCGATGCGGTGGAGAACGGCGGCGTCGCCCGCTTTGGTTGCCTGGTCGATATAGCCGGTGCCGAGACGCATCGGGATGATCCGATCATTCTCGCCATTGATCAGGTCCACGGGCACGCCGAGCGGCAGCAGGCGCGTGACAGAGGTGTCGGCGTACACATCAGGGTGTGCGGGGGTGGCGGGACCAGTCAGCGCGGCTACCACCTCGGTGCCGCACCCATTGTCGGGGCTTGCCGCCGTCGCCTTCAGATCGGGCAGGCCGCCCAGGCTGATAACATGGCCGATCTTCAGTGGATGGTCGGCGTGAAGCGCGCTGCCCGAGGGCAATTTGGGGCGCGCCGCCAGCCAGAGCGCGAGATGTCCGCCTGCCGAGTGCCCGACGGCAACGACATGGCGCAGGTCGAGGTCATAGCGAGCGGCGTTGGCGGCGAGCGCATCCGCTGCCTGCGCTGCATCGCTGAACGTGCCTGGATAGCCGCCGCCCGGCCGATCAACGCCGCGGTAATCGATGTTCCACACCGCAATACCGCGCCCGCGCAAATCGCTGGCGATCCAGTTCATCAGTGTCCGATCGGCGATGCTGGTTGTCCAGCAGCCGCCATGGACCATCAGCACGACTGGATGCTCGCCCGGCGTTTTAGGGAGCCAGACATCGACCTTTTGATAGGGATCGCGGCCATAGCTGATAGTTTCGTCGGCCGTCGGGCGGGCGCGGCTGGTCAGATCGGGCCAGGTAAGCAGGGACGGCGTTTCGCTCATTGCTGCCAGCCCCAGCAGCAAGGGGGCCAACAGCGCAAGATGTTTCAGCTTCATGCCCCTCAACTAGCCCCACCGGCGGACGCAGGCGAGTCCGCCGGTGATGATAATCAGGCCTGGGCCGCGTCCTTCCAGCGACGGCGCAGCGCGCGCAATCCGCTGATGCGGTAGAGCCAGCCGAACAGCAGCGCGAAGGCCATCCAGGGCGCGCCGACGCCGATGACGACGATCAGCACCGTCAGCGCGAAGAGCAGCGACTGCTTGCCGATTAGGTAGCCGGTATAAAGCGGTGCGCCCGAATCGAAGCCAGGAATGGCGCTTGAGGCGGTGTAGCGGAAGCTCATCGGCGTGGTGGCCAGGCTGTCGACCTGTTGGCTGCGGCTGGAGGTCGCTTCGGCGAATTGCTGACGCAGTTCGGCGGCGCGCTGGATGAGAGCGAAACGCTCGGGCGCCTTGGGCGGAAGCTTGGCTAGTTTCTGCTCGATTTCCTCCAGCTCCCCGCGACCGACAGCGACCCGACGATCGATTGCCTTGATCGCGCCGCCCGCGTCGCTGCCGGTGATGTCGGCACCGCCGAGCTTGCCGCCGGCCTTGACGATCGCGTCTATGCCCTCGGTGCCGAATTTGCGCGCGATGGTCGGATCGAGCTTCAGGTCGAGCGTGGCGGTGACGTCGGCGGGGTCCTCGCCGACGGCATAGTGCATGCCGGTAATGCGGCAGCGCGCGATGCCGAGCTTTTCGCAGGCCTGGGCATGGCTCTCCTGCGCGCGAGCGATGCCCTGGCCGGGGAGCCGGAAGAGATAATCATAGTTGAATGCAACTCCGGGTGCGGCGGTGACGGCGATGCCGGGGCCGGACGCAGGGGCCTCAACATCATAGGCCATCTCCGCTGTGGCGTTACGGGTTCGTTGTGAACCGCTCTCCGATTTTGGTGAACAACCGACCAAGATCAACGCTGTAACGACAATCATCCTGTACCGCATGCTCATCGCTCCCTCTTCCGTGGCGCGCGATAGATACCCTATAACATTACTGTGATAAAGGGCTTTGCCACATTTTGAACAAAATTGGGCGACTGGTCTTGCGGGCGTCACCTCGCTATCGACCTCGGGACGATGACCACCGACCTGATTGACCCCGACGCGCCCGCGCCGCAGCCCGACCCGATCCCCGGCCAGACCGACGCGCCGTTCGATAGTGCGCTGTCGGAACGCTACCTCGTTTATGCGATGTCGACGATCACTGCGCGCTCGCTGCCCGATGTGCGCGACGGGCTAAAGCCGGTGCACCGCCGCCTGCTCTGGGCGATGCGGCTGCTCAAGCTTGACCCGGCGCAGGGCTATAAAAAGTGCGCGCGCGTCGTCGGCGATGTGATTGGTAAGTATCACCCGCATGGCGATCAGTCGGTCTATGACGCCATGGTCCGCCTCGCGCAGGATTTCGCGCTGCGTTATCCGCTGGTCGACGGGCAGGGCAATTTCGGCAATATCGATGGCGATAACGCCGCTGCCTATCGCTATACCGAGGCGCGGCTGACCCAGGTCGCGGTCGACCTCATGGACGGGCTCGACGAGAACGCCACCGATCTGAAGCCGACCTATAATGGCGAGGAGGAAGAGCCCGAGCTTTTTCCGGGCCTTTTCCCCAATTTGCTGGCGAATGGCGCAAGCGGCATCGCGGTCGGCATGGCGACGAGCATCCCGCCGCATAATGCCGCCGAGCTGATCGAGGCGGCGCTGCTGCTGATCGATGATCCCAAGGCCGATGACGCGGCGATCATGTCCAAAGTGTCGGGCCCCGATTTCCCAACCGGCGGCCTCGTCGTCGATAGTGCGGCCAGCATTGCCGAGACCTATGCGACCGGGCGCGGCGGTTTTCGCGTGCGCGCGCGCTGGCATATCGAGGATCTGGGGCGTGGCACCTGGAATGCGATCGTCACCGAGATTCCTTACGGTATCCAGAAGGGCAAGCTGATCGAGGCGCTGGCGGCGATCGTCAACGACAAGAAGCTGCCGATTTTTGTCGATGTCCGCGATGAATCGGACAGCGAGATCCGGATCGTCATCGAACCGCGCAGCCGCACCGTTGACGCCGACATGCTGATGGAAAGCCTGTTCCGCTTGAGCGATCTTGAGGTGCGCGTGCCGCTCAACCTCAATGTGCTCGACGCACGCCGGACGCCGCGGGTGATGAGTTTGCGCGAGGCGCTGTCGGCGTGGCTCGATCACCAGTTCATCGTGCTGCAGCGCAAGTCGCAGCACCGGCTCGACAAGATCAGCGACCGGGTCGAATTGCTCGACGGCTATATTATCACCTTCCTCAATCTTGATCGCGTGATCGAGATCATCCGTACCGAGGACGAGCCAAAGCCCGTCATGATGGCCGAGTTCGAGCTAACCGATCGGCAGGCCGAGGCGGTGCTCAACATGCGGCTGCGGTCGCTGCGCCGCCTTGAGGAAATGGAGCTGCGCAAAGAGCGCGACAAGCTGCTCGAGGAGCTAGCCGGGCTTGAGGCGTTACTAGGCAGCGATGCGCGCCAGCGGACGCGGATGAAGAAGGACCTCGGCAAGCTGCTGGTCCGTTACGGCGAGGACACGGTGCTCGGCAAGCGCCGCACCACGGTCGCCGAGGCAGCGCCGGCGCGTGAGATCCCCCTGGAAGCAATGATCGATCGCGAGCCGATCACGGTCATCCTCTCCCAGCGCGGCTGGATCAGGGCGATGAAGGGCCATATCGACCTCGCTTCGAAAAATGGGGCAGGGACCGAGGCGCTAAAGTTCAAGGAAGGCGACGGCCCCGCCTTCGCCTTCCACGCGCAGACCACTGACAAGATATTGCTCGCGGCCGACACCGGGCGTTTCTATACGCTCGCCGCCGACAAGCTGCCCGGCGGGCGCGGCTTTGGCGAGCCGGTACGGCTGATGATCGACCTTGAGGGAGAGTCGGGAATCGTCGACCTTTTCCCGGCGAGCCGCAGCGAACGCCATCTGGTTGCCGCCACTGACGGACGGGGTTTCGTCGTCAAGACCGCCGATCTGATCGCCGAAACCCGCAAGGGCAAGACGGTTGTAACGCCGCGTTTGGGCGCGCGACTTTCCCGCGTGAAGTCAGTTGATCCGCAGGCCGATTATGTCGGGGTCATTGGCGATAATCGGCGGCTGCTGGTGTTCCCGATCACGGAATTACCGGAAATGGCACGCGGGCAGGGGGTGCAGTTGCAGCGTTACCGCGATGGCGGACTGGCGGATGTGACGACCTTTGCCTTTGCCCAAGGGCTAAGCTGGGCAATGGGTGGGGAAAGTGGCCGTACCCGGAGTGAATCCGATATGGGCCCGTGGCGAGCGGCGCGGGGCGCAGCAGGACGGATGCCGCCCAACGGATTTCCGCGCGACAATCTTTTCTAACGTTCTGGGCGGGGTTGGGATTGGCCTACGTCGTCGCTAACGAGTTCAACAGGCTTTAACCAATTGCGGTTACCGCAATGAAGATATGGTGTTTGGCCAGGCCCGATTTAGCAAGACAAGTGATCGCACGGCGAAGGCCGTTGCGAGCGAGCAGCCTGCTATTGCTGAGCGTCTCCCGGCCTGTATCAGCCAAGCGGTTGAATTGCTGCCCATTCCTGCCGCCATGCTGTCGATGGTCGATGGCCAATTCGCTTTCGAAGCGGTGACCAATGCGTTTTCTGCCAGCTTCGGGCGAAGCGCTGATCGTTCGCCATTAGTGGCAATTTTGGGGGGGCGGATCGCTGCATTTCTGGAATCAGCGGCGACATCGGAGGCATTTGACTGGCAATTCGGTGATGTCGTCGATTGCCGCCATTACCGGATTCATCTGGCGCGGGCCTCTGGCCCCGATGCCTATCGCTGCCTTTTAACGCTGATCGATCACACATCCGAATTGCGCACCGAGCAAAATCTGCGGCGCGAAATGATGACAGACAGCCTGAGCGGCCTGCCTAATCGCGCGGGCTTTAGCGAATTGCTGGAGGAAGCGATCGGTGACCGCACCGATCAGCGCGAACGCTTTGCTGTGCTGATCGTCAATCTTGATCGATTCAGCCGGGTCAATGCCTGTATGGGCTCAATGACCGGCGATGAGTTGCTGATCACCGTGGCGCGGCGCCTGAAGGGCGCCTTGCGCGGGCGTGATGTTTTGGCGCGGACCGGCGGCGATGAGTTCGGCATTTTGATGAGCCTTGATGAAGGCCGCAGTGATGCCGATCATGTCGCCAAGCGAATACAGGGCGCGCTTGCGACACCATTCCGGCTTTCGGATTTCGAGATTCGCGTTTCCTGTTCGATTGGCATCGCCTTTGGATCGGACGGGTTTGATGATTCGGAAGATCTGATTCGCCACGCCCAGTTTGCAGTGAAACGGTCAAAGGCCAGCGGCTGCGTCGAATCGTACCAAACCCAGGCTTTCCACGTCGTTCGCGAACAGTTCGGTATGGAAACCAGCCTGCGTCGGGCGATTGATGCCGATCTGCTGCGGCTAACCTATCAACCGATTTGCGATCTCGCGACCGGGCGGGTGGTTTCGTTCGAAGCGCTTGCCCGATGGCAGATGGAAGACGGACGGGAAATATCGCCGACCGACTTTATTCCTGTTGCCGAGGAATCTGGGTTGATTGTGCCCCTTGGCCGTTGGGCGATCAGTACGGCCGCCACGACGCTAGCAAGCTGGGATAGGCGCTTTGGCGGCAATTGCGGTACCAAACTTGCCGTCAATCTTTCTGCGATTCAGCTGCAGCGCGACAATATTCCGCATCTTGTCGAAAACGCGCTTGCCGCCTCTGGCCTCCCCGGCGCGCGCTTCACGCTTGAACTTACTGAAAGCGCCCTGATTTCCGATCCCGATCTGGTCGCCCAAACAATGCAGGCGCTGAAGGCACTCGGCACAACGGTTGCGATGGATGATTTCGGCACCGGCTATTCAAACCTGGCCTATCTCCAGAAACTGCCAATTGACGTGCTGAAGATGGATCGCAGTTTCGTCACTGGCATGCTTGCTGACCGCGACAAGATATCGATTGTGCGCGCCATATTGTCCCTTGCCCAGGCGCTTGGCATGCAGACCACCGCCGAGGGCATCGAATCACACGAGCTGGCGCAAACATTGGCCGCGTTGGGCTGCACTTATGGCCAGGGCTTTTTCTACGCTCGGCCGCTTGAGGCAGATGATGCCTATCAATTTCTGGTGGCGCGCAACGCCTGATCGACCGCAGCGTCAATGATCGATGTTAGTCGAGCATCGTCCGGGAAATTTTCGGCGACCCATTGGTCCTCAATTTGCCGCAGCGTGCGCGCAACGTCGGGGCCGCGATCAATCCCGCGTTCTACCAGCACGCCGCCTGATATTGGGAGCCGGGGCGGGGCCCAATTCGATAGAAGCCCGAGCTGTTCGATTGCGTTTTCAGCCGCGCCATGCAGCAACAGCCGATCGATCGCGCCTTCAACGCCAATGCGATAGGCCAGCGCGCGCGGGTTCGCCGGGGGTGTCGAATCCAATGCCAGCATCAGGCGTTTGCGGTTGGCGATCGAAAGCTTCAAGCGCGCGCCGATTGCTTCGCCCAGCGCGGGTCGATTGGCGAGCAACGCTGCAAGCCGCCGGATCGGATCGCCCGCTATTCCAGCTTCCTTTTCCAACGAAATGAGACGAATCAGCCGGTTGGCGCTGGTAATTTCAGGCAGTACCGGCGCTAAGATCCCATTGTCGATCATCATCGGCACAATCGTCGCCGCGCCCGGCACGCGCAGCAGCTTGAGCAGTTCGTCCGCAATCCGTTCGCGCGACAGCGCCATCAGATCATTGGCGCGGGCGGTGCAGGCGGCGATGCCAGCGGGGTCGGCAACATCCCCAAACCGTGCCAGAAAACGGAAAAATCGCAGGATGCGCAGATGATCTTCGGCAATACGCTGCAATGGATCGCCGATGAATCGGACCTGGCGCGCCGCCAAGTCATCAAGGCCACCAAAATAATCAAATAAGGCCCCGGTTAACGGATCGGCATAAAGCGCATTGATCGTAAAATCGCGCCGCGCCGCGTCGTCTTTCCAGTCATCAGTAAAGGCGATCGTGGCATGGCGGCCATCGGTGGCGATATCGCGGCGCAGTGTCGTCACTTCGACTGGACCATCGGGCAGCACTGCGGTTATTGTGCCATGCGCCAGACCCGTTGGGACGGCGCGGATATCAGCGTCTTTCAGCCGCTGGAGGACGGTTTCAGGCGTTAATCTGGTCGCGATATCGATATCCTGAACGGGCAACTCCAGCAACGTGTCGCGCACGGCACCGCCGACAAATCGCGCATCGCCCTGCGCTGCGCCAAGAGCGTCGCACAACGCGGCCAAGCCGGCCCGGTCGCGCCAGGCGGTCTGGGGCAGGATCAGCCGTTCCATTGCAGCCGCCGCGAAAGATTGACGATCATTGCGGCGGTTGCGCCCCAAATCCGGCGATCTGCCCAGAGGATTTCGTAGTAATGGCGCTGACGGCCCTGCCAGTCGATGCTTGCCTGGAGGTGGTTTGCGGGGTCAAGGATGAAGGCCAAGGGCACTTCAAAGACATGGGCAACTTCTGCCTCGCTTGCCACCAGCACCAGATCAGGGGGCACGACGCCAATGACCGGCGTTACATCATATCCGGTAACGGTGCGGTATTGGTCGGCCTGGCCAATGATCGTGACCTGATTGGGCGGCAAAGCGATTTCTTCCTCCGCCTCACGCAGCGCGGCGGCGATTGGCCCGTCGTCGCCCGGATCGATTCGCCCGCCGGGAAAAGCGACCTGGCCGGGGTGACGGCGCAATGTATTGGTGCGCTGGGTAAGGATCACGCCGGGCTGTGGCCGGTCGGTGATGGGCACAAGCACGGCCGCGGCGAGCAAAGTCTCCGTCGCGGCGAGATCAAGGTCATGATGATCGCCGGTCAACAAGACAGTGTCATGGGCTGGCCCGGCTTCCAGTGCACGACGCAACCGTTCAGCCAACGTCATGCGGCGGGTTCAATCGGAAAAAAGCTGCCGTTGCTCCACAGGCCGACCGGTTCGTCATCCCCTTCCAGCGCCAGCGTCGCGATTTCATAATAAACCGATCGCACCACCAATGCTTCCAGTCCGGCGCGGACATGGAGATAGGGGCGTGGGCCGGACTCGCCATCGGCAAAGCGAAGGCCATGATCGGCGTCGGCGCTAACCAACTCGCCGGTATTCAGCCGGAAAGCGAGCTTTCGGCTGCGGCCTGATCCTTCGACCTTCATTTCGACGGCAACGAACGGCGCATCTTCAACAGCGATGTCAAGTTTTTCGGCGGGGGTAACAAGGACATAGCCGCCTTCCGGTTCCCGCCGCAAAATCGTTGAAAACAGCTGCACCATAGCAGCCCGGCCAATCGGCGATCCTTGATGAAACCAGGTGCCGTCCCGGGCAATGCGCATCTCGCTATCGCCGCAATGGCTGGGGTTCCAGCGTTCGACCGGCGGTAGCTTTTTGTCCCGTGCCAGCTGCGCAATATCGGCGAGCGACAGCGCGGCAAGATCAGGGGGCGGCTCCATCGGCATGGAAATTGGGTAGGCCAGCCGGTGGACGGCGTAAAGCGTCAGGCAGCGATCGTCACGCCGGGTCCCAGCATACCGGCTGCGGTCGGCACCTGATCACCCCGTGCGAGCAGCCGACGCTGCTCAACCGGGCCCGGTGCTCGCCACAGCGCGGTTTGATCGGCGGTAAAGCCGAACAGACGACCATAATATTCGGGGTCGCCAATCAGCATCAGCGCCTGGGCGTCACCGGTTGCTTCGGCGTGCCCAAGCATATGCGTCATCAATTGCCGCCCGATGCCGTCGCGTTGACGATCGGGGCGCACAGCGACCGGCCCCACCATCACCAGCGGCACCGAATCGCCATCGTCAAGGACGAGGGCGACCGGCCAACACTGGATGGCACCCACCAATTGCCCCGATTCGATCGCAGCAAAGCTCAGCGCGGACAGGAAGGTCACGCCAAGACGAATCCGATAAGCGGTACGATTGTGTCGATCAGCGCCGAACGCCGAATCGAGCAGCGATTCGATATCGCCCGCTGCAATTTCGATGAGGGGCACAAGGTTGATCACCGACACAGGCCCTTAAAATGGGGGTGGGCAATGGACGCCCAGGGTCGCGCGCTTTAGCCTCCGCCGTGCTGAACACAAGCGGAACGAGGATTCTGGAATGAAACTCTATGATTCGGCCTGGGCCCCAAGTCCGCGGCGGGTGCGGATATATCTGGCAGAGAAAAATATTTCAGTTGAATATGTTAGCATCGATTTGCGCCAGAATGAGCAATTGGACCCCGCCTATCTGGCAATCAATCCGCGTGGTGTCGTGCCGGCCCTTGTGCTCGACGACGGAGAGGTGATTTGCGAATCGACGGCGATTTGCCGATATTTCGAAGCGCTTCACCCCGAACCGCCCCTTTTTGGGACAGATCCGCTCAGCATCGCGCGGATCGAGGCATGGACCCGCCAGATTGAATCGGATGGCTATGCGGCGGCGGTTTATGCGTTTCGCAACAGCAAGCCGCAAATGGAGGGGAGGGCGCTTCCAGGAAAATTGCCGCCGACGTCGATTATCCCTGATCTGGTTGAGCGCGCGGCGATTATGTGGCGCGCGTTCATTAACGCGCTCGAGACGCGGCTTGGAGATTCTCGATGGATCGCCGGGGATGCTTTCAGCTTTGCCGATATCACGGCGCTGGTCACGATCGATTTTGCCGCGCGTTCCGGTTTGACGGTTTCAGATGGCCATAAGGCATTGAAAAACTGGCATGATATGATGTCTGCCCGGCCCAGTGCTGCAGCCTGAGGCGGGCGAGCCGCTTCCCACCAAGCGGCAACCTGCTATGGCGCGCCACTCATCACGCAAAGGGCCATTGGCTTGAACGATCGACTACAGCTGGAAGTGCATGATTTCGAAGTGTCCGTTTTGACGGGCATTTATTCGGAGGAAACGCATCTGCCCCAGCCGCTGCTGATATCGATGACGGTCGATCTTGAATGCCCGACCTTTTTTGCGCCTGATACACCCTTGTCCGCGTCGAAAAATTACCTCGATCTCAAACAGGCGGCGACCAGCGCCTTGCCGCAAGGTGTTCATTTTACGCTGATTGAAGGCGTTGCCGATCACATCGCGACGACATTGCTGCGCGAAGATTCGCGCGTGCAAGCGGTGCGGGTCAAAATCGTCAAACTCGCGATTTCGGAGCAGGGCGAAGCCATCGGCATGACCCTGACGCGCCATCGTCGATGATCGCAACCGCCGTTGAGGGACAAGGGGCACTTGCCCGTGCGATTGCGGCTGCACTGGCGGAGGGAACCCCTGGCGCCGATGTCAGCGGCGACCATCTCGTTCTTGTCGCCGGCGGCAGCGTTACAGCGATAATTGAAAGGGTTCGCGAGGCTTTAGCTCGCGTTGTCATCATGATCATCGATGCGGGGTGGACGCCGATCGATCGGCACTTGTTGCTTGCGTCGATTAAACCGCTGGCGGTTGCGCGCGCACCAGCCACCCGGGTCTGCGCCGTGCAGCTTGCGGCTGATGCCGACCTTGCCGATGCCGTGGCTGCAGTAAAGTATCTGCTGTCAGCGCAATCGGTTACCGGACAGATATTGACGATCGAGCCGCGCCCGGCTGCTGGCTGAGGAGCGCGAGCAACTCAGTTCCTGTTGCAGGGCCCCAGCGAGCTAAGGACGAAGCGGTAATCCTCGACCGCCGCGCTAGCGTCGCCTGAGGTCATTTTTTCTGTCGCGCCGGTGGGCAATTGTGCCGGAAGGGCACAGGCTAGGCGATACCAGAGCAACGTATCACGTGCCGGTGGGGCCGCGGCTTCATCGACGATTTCGCTGAGCGCCACCGCCCATTGCGGTGCCTGGCCGGGGCGGCGCAGGATACTGATTGAGACGGGGCGACCATCGCGCGTTGTCAGAAAAACCTGGGTTTCGCCTTCTCCGGGCAGCGAACCGGGCACATGGAAGGCATTGCCGATGCCCGTGACGATAGGCGGTGCGTCGGCGGCAAGCGCGTCTTTGGCGATCTGGCGGCTGAGCGAATCGAGCGCGGGAGTCCAGTTACGCTGCGAATCGGGGCCCGTGAGCTGAATCTGCCCGCCAAGACGGGGCACTGGGCGCGCATAAAGCAGCACCCGGCGCTTGTTCAGTTTTTCAATCTTGCCGCGCGAATCGGGCAGAACATCAAGAATATAGCCAATGCGTGACGGCACGGGATCAGTGCCGCGAACCAAGGCTTGCACATCGGCCTGCACATACAGCCTGACATAGCCCTGCGGCGCGCCGGCGGCTTCGGGGCCCTTTAGTTTTTCAGTGCTGCGGATCGCAGCATCGACAATCACCGGCGATCGCAAGACCAGATCTGCAACGGCAGCGTAAGGCGGCGCAGCGACGGCAACCGGCGATGATACGGGCGCTGGCCGACGCTGCGCAAGCGCCGCACCTGAACCGCTTACAATCAAGGCAATTGCCAAAATTGGCATGTTTCTCGAAATGTTGCTCATGACCGAATCGTTAGTGGATTGACGTCCGCTCGAACAGAAATAATTCTGCCACGCTGAGATTGTACGTTTGTTGCGCCCGACAAAGCGTTTGCGTCGTCACAGTGGTGGCGATAGAGACTTTTGCCTCGGTGAAGGATATAACGGCTCACGGCAGCCTTAAGGCAACCCGTCGCGATGGGTGCCACGGGGGTAGACTGTCGGTGCAATTGGAGTTTCGTACCTGAATGGCATATGCAGATCGGAAAGATGGCGGCAACAAAGTGGTGGCGATCATTATCGTCGCCCTTATCCATGCCGTAATCGGTTATGCGTTCGTGACCGGCCTTGCGTATCAATACGTCAAGAAGGTCTCGGAAAAACTCAACACATTTGACGTGGCGCCACCCCCACCGCCGCCGCCAGACGAACCGCCGCCGCCGCCACCACCAGATCAGCCGCAGACGCCGCCGCCCGTGGTTTCTCCGCCGCCGATCGTGCAAAATCCGAACCCGCCGCCGCAAACGGTGGTGACCGTTCGGGAAGCGCCGCCACAGCAGCAATACACGACTGCGCCGCCAGCACCGCCGGCGCCGCCGCCGCCACCACGCGTTAGCCAGGCGGCCGGTGCCCGTGGCGATGAAGCGAGCTGGGTGACGCAGGACGATTATCCGCCGTCTGCACTCCGCGAGGAGAAGGAAGGTACCTCGGTTATCGCGTGGACCATCAACACGCAGGGCCGAATCGAAAATTGTCGCACTGTGCAGTCAAGCGGATCGAGTGATCTCGATGACGCGGCCTGCCGAGCCCTGACCCGACGGGGGCGCTACACGCCCGCGAAAGATCAGGATGGCAATCCGATCTCCACCACGAAGCAGCGTCGCGTGCGCTGGGTTATCCCGCAGTAACGATCCGTCCGGCCGGAGCCTGGGGCCCCAGCCGACATATTTTAGAGGAAGATATCTTTATGCTCACGACCATCCTCGCTGCTGCTCCGGCCGCGGCATCCGCCAATCCCTATGGTCTGCAGGAAGCACTGCAGCAGGGCGGCATCATCGCGCAGACCGTGTTCGGCATTCTGGTCGTCATGTCTGTTGGCACCTTTTACATCATGTTCACCAAGCTGTTCGAACAGCAGAAGATCATGGGCCAGGCCAAGCGCGTTCGCGCGGCCTTCTGGAACAGCAACAACCTGAAGGAAGCGGCGGCGAAGTTGGAGAAGAATTCTGCCTACAGGCAGATCGTCGATGACGGCCTGATGGCGCAGGATCAGCACACCAAGCTGACCGATCCGGTTGAAGCGCATGACTGGCTGCACGGCTCGCTCGCACGTTCGGAAGCTGCGATCAACTCGAAGCTGGGTGGCGGTCTCGCCTTCCTCGCGACGGTTGGCTCGGTGTCGCCGTTCGTCGGTCTGTTCGGCACGGTGGTCGGCATCTATCGCGCGCTCATCAAGATCGGCGCGTCGGGTCAGGCATCGATCGACGCCGTTGCTGGCCCGGTCGGCGAAGCACTGATCATGACCGCACTTGGTCTGGTCGTCGCGGTTCCTGCAGTGCTTGCCTATAACTGGCTGCAGCGTCGCAACAAGTCGATCGCAGAAGACCTGTCGGCCTTTTCGAACGATGTGCTTGGTTACCTGGCGTCTAACGGTGCGGTTCGCCCGATGATGGCCAACGCCAAGGCAGCGCCTGCCAAGACCGCCTGAACATGTGACGGACCGGGGGCATGCGCGCAGCTGTATGCCCCCGGTGCGCCGCCGCACGAGATGATCGTGCGGCAAGACGATTGCAGATAGGATAGTTCGCAATGGCGATTAGCATTGGTGGCGATAGCACCAACAAACCCATGTCGGATATCAACACCACCCCTTTGGTGGACGTGATGTTGGTGCTGCTGATTATTTTTCTGATCGCGGTTCCGGTCGTGGTTCAGAATATCAAGCTCAAGCTGCCCGACGTGCGGTTCGATCCAACGACGACAAAGCCAGAGAATGTCTCGCTCTCGATCCGGGGTGATGGCAACGATGGCTGTGAAATCTATTGGAACCGGACTAAGGTCACCAGTGAAGAGCTGCTTGATAAGGCAGTGGCGAAGCTGAAGCTTGAGATTGCGCGTCAGGGTGGCCCCAACGCCCCCGACGTGGAATTGCCGGAAGCGCACATCCGCGGTGACGTAGACACGCCTTATAAATGTGTCGGCGGCGCGATCTTCCAGATGCAACAGGCCGGCTTCGCGAAAGTGGGCTTCATTTCAGAGCCGCCTGCGGGCGGCGGCGTGGTTCGCCAGTAATGGCGCCCCGGAAAGTCAGGAGTAATTCGACATGGCAATGAGCGGCGGCACCGAAGACGGCGAGCCGATGATGGACATGAACATGACGCCGTTGATCGACGTCTTGCTCGTGCTCCTCATCATGTTCATCATCACCATCCCGATCCAAACGCATGCCGTTAAGGTCGATCTTCCGCAGAACGACCCCAATGCGGTGCAACAACCGATCGAACCCGATAAGAACAAGATTTCGATCGATGCAGCCGGCGTGGTTTCTTGGAACGGTGCACCCGTCGATGATATCACGTTGCGTCAATATCTTGATCAAACCACGCAGCTTGATCCGGAGCCCGAATTGCACTTTCAGCCCGATGCCGTTGCTCGTTATGAAACGGTCGATCGTGTGTTAGCGGTGATCAAGCGGTCCGGCGTGACCAAGCTCGGCTTCATCGGCAATGAGCAATACCGTAACGATTTCTGATTTTTTTCAGCATCGTTGAGTCTTCAAAGGCGGCCTTTTTGGGCCGCCTTTTTTGTTTTCGGGCTGGGCCGTTTGGCGATATGTGGGCGCGCTGATGCGGCATAACATGTTGAAACAATGAGATTATTTATTGTTCTTGCACATATTTCACTAAAGTGACACGTTAATGTCACAAAAGTGAAACTTCCCATGGCGGGGAGTAAGGCAAGGAGAAGGAACGATGCGCATATTTTTCAGCGCGCTGATTGTCACGGGGCTGATGGCCATGCCGGCCTATGCCCAAACGACAACCATTGAAGACCATAGCGGCTACAGCCAGATCATGAATGGGGACTTTGCTGCAGCTGAGAAGATGGTGAAAAAGCAACGCAATGAATTCCCCGATGACGCCGATTTGATGCTGAACCTCGCGGTGATTTACGCGCAAACCGGCCGGATTAGTCAGGCGCGCTCGCTCTATAACGAAGTGCTCGATCATGCCGACCAGAGCCTGGTGCTCGCGCAAAATCGGACGGCATCGGCGCACGACATCGCTCGTCGCGGGTTGCAGCGGCTGGGCACTACCCAGGTTTCGGTGCGCTAATCAGCACATCGCTCTTGCCGGCGGCTGGTACCGCTGTGCTCAAGGCGCCGGCGCTCCATGCGTCGGCGCTTCTGTTTGCAGGGATGATCAAGCTGCTGGCGGCCGGTCACCTATAGCGATTACCCATCGAGTCAGAGCTTGGGCAGGGTGACGCCGCGTTGCCCCATATATTTCCCGGCACGATCAGCATAGCTGACTTCGCAGGGCTCATTACCCTGCAGGAACAGGAACTGGCAGGCCCCCTCATTGGCATAGATTCGTGCCGGGAGTGGGGTGGTATTCGAAAACTCCAGCGTCACATGCCCCTCCCAGCCTGGTTCGAGCGGGGTAACGTTCACGATGATCCCACAGCGCGCATAGGTTGATTTACCCAGGCAGATCACCAACACGTCACGGGGCACGCGGAAATATTCCACGGTCCGCGCTAGCGCGAAGCTGTTGGGCGGGATGACGCAGCAATCGGTCTTGCGATCGACAAAGCTGTTGGCGTCGAAGTTCTTCGGGTCGACGATTGCCGAATCGACATTGGTGAAGATCTTGAACTCATCGGCGACCCGCGCATCATAGCCATAGGACGACAGGCCATAAGAGATGCAGCCATCGCGCCGCTGCTGTTCGACAAAGGGCTCGATCATGCCGGTGGATAGGGATTGTTCGCGAATCCAGCGATCGGACATGACGGACATCTGGTTACCCTCCCGGCTCAATGAGAGCGCAGCTTTCGCGGCTTAGCGCGGCGGGAGCAAGGGGGAAGCCACAGCCAATACCACTGGCGCTGCCAAAGGGCGCGCAGCAGGCCGAGCGGTTACCCTGGCCGGCAAGTGCTTAACCAATACCCAGATCGGCTGGCCCAAAGGCGTGGGGGAGGAGTTCTGACAGAAGATAGCGAGTCATGGCATCGCCCTCTGCAGCACCGCACCACACGACGATGTCGCGCTTCCCAATCTGTGCCGCTTCGTTGATCACCTGGCGACAGCGACCACAGGGCCCCACCGGAACTACACCACGCGCGATTCCCGCCGCATCCATTGCGCCACCGATCACGCCAATCGCGATGACATCCGCCAGCCGCCCCGCTGCGCTCGCCGTCGCCAGGGCAACCGTTTCGGCGCAGAGCGACAGGCCATAGCTGGCATTTTCAAAATTGGCGGCGGTGACGATTGACCCATCGGTCAGCAGCACAGCTGCCCCAACCCCGAAACGCGAATAGGGAGCATGGGCGTGGCGCGCAGCGACGCGGGCGGCAGCGATTAATCGGGTGCCGGTTTCGGTATCGGTCATGGGGCGACGACATTCCAGTGGACTAGAGTGGGTGCGCCATCGATTCGGCGCATGGCATTGGCTTGCCACATCCGCCAGGATCGGGCGGTATAGTCGGGCGGGAAATAGGCCTGCACTGCCCAGATCGGCCGAGGAATCGCGGCGGTAACCCGATAGGCGCTTTCAAACCGGCGGGATATTTTGATCAACGCGGGTTTGCGCATATGCGATTCGATCGTCGATAGCAGCCGTTCGAGCTCACCAATGACGACGGCCCGGTCGGGACGCGCGGCGCAGCCATCCTCGAAATCCACCCAAATGGCCGGTGGCAGCGAATCTGCTGTGTTTGGCACCGTGGTATTGAAGTTATTGGCCTGGTCGGCCGCGAGCCGACACAGCGAATAGACATGCAGCGGCCCGCGCCTGAGCCCGGCGGCATAAACCTCCCGCCAATTTGTTTCAAACATTGGATCGCGCGCGTCGGCACCGACCGTAGCGGTTAGATAAGCAAAGGAAACGCCGCCGCCACGCAGCACCGGCCATTCGATCGTGCCATTCGCCGCGCTGACATCGACGCCCTGAAACCGATAGGATTGCGGCGATGGCGACCAGCCAATGCCAAGCACCAGGGCAAGAATCACCGCCAGGATGAGGCCAATGGCGGTCGCCACAAGCTGTCGGGCGCGGCGATGGACAAGGCGTTGGCGCACGCCTTCAACCCTTGATATGCAGCACGCAGATCAGCGTGAAGAGGCGACGTGCGGTATCGAAATCAATATCGATCTTGCCCACCAGCCGCTCCTTCAATAGCTCGGCCGCCTCATTATGAATGCCGCGCCGCGCCATATCGATCGTTTCGATCTGTTGTGGCGTCGCGGCGCGGATTGCCTGATAATAGCTGTCGCAAATCGCGAAATAATCCTTGATCGGGCGGCGAAAGCGACCCAGCCCAAGGACATAGGTTTCAAGCAGCGATCCATCCTCACGCGAGATTGAGATTGCCAGCCGTCCTTCCTCCACGCTCAGCTGAATTTTGAACGGGCCCGCATAGCCATCCGGATAGTCGCGCACCGGCGCAAAATAATTGCCCTCGATCAGATCGAAGATCGCAATGCGTCTTTCCTGCTCGATGTCGGCGCTGCGCCAAAGGATGGTGCGCTCGTCGAGGGAGACATCAATGATCCGGGGATCGGCCATGACACTGCTATCGGGGTTGGCTTGCCGGGAATCAACGGGGAAGATCAACGGTGTGTTTCGCAGTGGGTGCGGACTTATCCACGCTATTTACGCGCGGGACGGGTTGAGCCCCGGGCAATGCTCTGGGAAGAGGGGCAATGGCCACCGCGATGATCCCTCCTTCCGGGCATAATGTCCCCATGTCGCTTCCCCAAAATGTGGAGGCGGAGGCAGCGATGCTGGGGGCGATGATGATCGATAACCGGCTCGCCGATGATCTAACCGACCGGCTTGAGCCCGAACATTTTTATGAACCCGTCCATGGCCGTATCTTTGCCGCGATCAAGACGCTTCGCAAGACCGAGAGCCTGGCGACGCCGGTTACGCTGCGCCCGATGTTTGAGGCGGATGAGGGGATGCGTGCGCTGGGCGGGCCAAGCTATCTTGCGCAATTGACGGGGAGTGGCGCGGGGCTGATCGGCGCGCGCCAGTTCGCCAAGCAAATCTATGATCTGGCGATGCTGCGCACGCTCGTTTCGGTCGGCCGCCAGCTGGTAGAGCGCGCGTTGGACACGTCGGAAGAGGTCAACCCGCGCAAGCAGATCGAGGAAGCCGAGGAGGAGCTGTTCAAGGTCGCCGCTGATGGCGGGGCCGAGAGCACCGTCAAAAGCTTTGGTGATGCCGCCAAGGCCGCTGTCAAAATGGCAGAGCGCGCGCTGAATGCAGGCGGCAATCTGTCGGGCATCACGACGGGCCTCGATTCGGTCAACGCCAAGATGGGCGGCATGCACCATAGCGATCTGATGATCCTGGCCGGGCGCCCCGGCATGGGCAAGACCGCGCTGGCGACCAATATCGCCTTCAACGCCGCGCAACGCTGGATGCGCGACATGGCCGACGGCATTGCGCCCGATCGCTCGGTTGGCACCAAGGTGGCGTTTTTCAGCCTGGAAATGTCGGCCGATCAGCTGGCAACGCGTATCCTGGCCGAACAATCGCAGATCAGTTCCGAACGGCTGCGGATGGGCAAGATCAATAATGCCGAGATGAGCCGATTGGTGCAGGCGTCGATGGAATTGCAGCATCTGCCGTTGTTTATCGATGACACCGCCGGCCTGTCGATCGGTGCGCTGCACACGCGGATGCGGCGGCTGCAGCGGCGGCAGAATGAGCAAATCGGGCTGGTGGTGGTTGATTATCTCCAGCTGCTGCAGGGCAGCGGGCGCGGCTCCAACGATAATCGCGTGCAGGAAATTTCGGAAATCAGCCGTGGGCTCAAAACGATGGCCAAGGATCTGAACGTCTCGGTCATGGCGCTCTCGCAGCTCAGCCGTGCGGTCGAACAGCGCGAGGACAAGCGCCCGCAGCTATCGGATCTGCGCGAATCGGGATCGATCGAGCAGGACGCCGATATCGTGATGTTCGTTTACCGCGAGGATTATTACATCGCGATGCACGAACCCGAAGTGCCCCGCGCGGGCAGCACGGCTGACGTTGAGGACAAGCACGCGAAGTGGTCGCAGAAATATGCCGAAGTGGCGGGCTTGTCCGAACTGATCATCGCCAAGCAGCGCCACGGCGCGACCGGCAAGGTGACCTTGCGCTTTGAGCCGGAGATTACCCGGTTCAGCGATTATGCGGGGCCGGTGCCGAGCTATTGAGTTAGAAACTCGGTTCCTCGCGCGGCGTCTGCGACCCCCTGTATGACTGCCGCCGTGCTCCCAATCGGCCTTCTGGGCTTTTAGAAACGCCTGATCACGGGCCAAGGCAATGCGTGTCGGTTCGGCGCGATAATCATGCTCAGCACGCAAGCCAGGATAGTATTCGGCCTGCAAAGGCATGGCGCGCGATCCCTCTTAAAGTCAGCCCGCCACCTCATAGCTGGCGGTAGCTTTCTCGATCTGTGGGCAATCAATTCAGTTCAGGCTCGAGCGTGACTGCCTGATGAATGCGGCATCGCGACAACCGGCGGAATCAGCAAATTAGCATTACGCGCTGACCCAAAGATGGGTGAAGGCGGAAGATTCATAAATCAGAGCAATCATAACATCTGTACTAAAAAGGCATCGCCTCATTCTTGAGTGTACAAATATGATCGCTTACTATTCACGATATCTGATTAATGATACAATACAAATATCGTATAAAATATTCGAGTCGTGGTTTGTAAAAATAAGCTGTGGACAAATAAACATGCATATTATCTGCAAAGCATTTTCGGTAAAAAGATGACTCACGATCAAAATCAAGATCCATCCATTATGGCGACGGCCATCCCATTAAATTTGATGAGCTCTAGAAATGATGGTGGCAAACGACTTAAAGATTCAGTCTATGGGGTAGTGACTGTAGTTCTGATAGCCGCGATATTTATGATGATTACGTCATCGGCATATGGAAAGAATCTGATAATTCTGAAATGTGACTTTGACCAGGTAACAACATACAGGCCATATAAGAGTGATTATGCTGCCGAGTCTGTGAAAAGATCTACTTCTGCGACATATAGATTAGAGCATCCGAATAATATCTCGACATTAGAAAATGATGGTAGGTCATGGAGCGCTAACATATGTGAGACCGGTTACTGCTCGATTGAGTCAACCTATATAAACAGAACTGATAAGAAATCGGATACTATTACGCTCGGTACAATAAAAAATGTTCAAATGCATACTGATCTATCTTGGTCAATCAATCGAGAAACAGGATCGTATCTATTTTCGCGTGTAAATGTTATTGAACTGCCGGGCCGTAATGGCGAAACGATTATTCAAAAGGAGGAGGGGCGTGGCGCGTGTGCTGAAACTGCTGCCCTGACTGGCCCGAAAGGTGATTAACTTTATGAAGATCAGATAATTCCGGCTGTATTTTATGGATCTTGTGTTTCGATGAAATTTTTGAATAACAGATAAGGGCCGAAGAAAGCTGTCCTTACCAAGGGAGCGCCCTTATCCAGCGGCGTCCTTAATTCGCACGGGCGCCGAGACAAATGTTGCCGATGTTTCATCACGTTCTGCGCTTACGGAACGGCAGAAGACAAAGGCGCGCTTGGAGCTAATCCTGTTAGACCGGAAACCAGCCTAAAAACTTGGTTCCTCGCCTGGCTTTTCGGGCACGTGGATGCCGCATTCCACCTTCTCCCAACCGCGCCAGCGACCCGCGCGGGCGTCCTCGCCGGGTAGGACCTTGCTGGTGCAGGGCGCGCAGCCGATCGAGAGATAGCCTGCGTCTACCAATGGGTGCGGCGGGAGATTGTGCCCGGCGACATAGGCGTCGAGATCGGCTTTTGACCAGCTGGCGAGCGGATTGATCTTGAGGCGTCCGGCCGTGTCGCTGGTATCAATTTCGAACCGGTGGAGATTGGCGCGGGTCGCCGACTGGAAGCCTTTTCGCCCCGTAATTGTCGTGTCGAACCCCGCAAGGGCGGCGGAGAGCGGCTTGACCTTGCGGATTTCGCAACAGCCATCCGGGTCAAAAGACCAGCGCAGGCCACTTTCGTCGCGTTTGACGATAGCGTCGGCATCGGGCGTCAAGTTGCGCAGATCGGTGATTCCGAGCTGGCTGGCGAGCTGGTCGCGATAGGCGAGTGTTTCGGGGAAATGCTTGCCCGTCTCAAGAAAGAGCACCGGCACGGACGGATCGATGCTGGCGACCAGATGGAGTAGCACGGCGGATTCGGCGCCGAATGAAGAGACGATAGCTGCTCGTCCGATCAATCCCTCGGCTAGCACCGCCGCCAGCATTTCCCGCGCATCGACATCAGCGAAGCGCGCATTGAGCGCTGCTACATCCGCCATCGTAAAGCGCGGCGCGCTGTCGATCATGTCGACGGCGCGGGCGAGCGTCTTAGCCATGCCGCAGCTTCCACACCGGCACGACGCTGTCGGCAGCAGCCTGATAGGCGTTGTCATAGCGCTCGAGTGACGCCTTCAGCACCGCTTCGTCCACAGGGGCCTGGGGTGCGAAACTGTCAAACCCGCAGCGGCGCATCAACGGAATCTGGTCGACCAGCACATCGCCCGCCGCGCGGAGTTCGCCGGTATAGCCCGCCTCGCGGAGCACCCGGCCGGCCGAATAACCCCGTCCGTCGCGGAACGCCGGGAAGCTCACCTCGATCAGCGCCAACTGACCGAGATGCGGGATCAGCGCGCGCGCATCATCACCCGCTTCGATGCGGACGGCGGTAGCGTTGGATTGGCCCTGGACAAAGCTGTCGAGGGTGATCGCGGGTTCGTCATGCGCCGGATCGTCCCGGAAACGCAGCAACCCGCCGACGGATGTCGGCATGCTAACGGTGTCACCCATAGATCGCCTCCTTGAAGGGCTCGATGCCAATGCGGCGATAGGTATCGAGGAAACGCTCGCCCTCGGTGCGGGTGGCGAGATAGACGTCGGTGACTTTCTCGACCGCGTCGACCACACCGTCCTCGTCGAAACCGGGGCCAGTAATCTTGCCGATGCTGACATCGTCCGCGCCCGATCCACCGAGCGAGAGCTGGTAGTTTTCGGTGCCCTTTTTGTCGACGCCAAGGATGCCGATATGCCCGGCATGGTGGTGGCCGCAGGCGTTGATGCAGCCCGAGATTTTGAGCTTCAACTCCCCAAGGTCGCGCTGGCGACCGAGATTGCCGAAGCGCTGGGCGATTTTCTGCGCGACGGGGATCGAGCGGGCATTGGCGAGGCTGCAATAATCGAGACCGGGGCAGGCGATGATGTCGCTGATCAGATCGAGATTGGCGCTTGCAAGCCCTGCCTCGTTGAGTGCGGTCCACACAGTGTAGAGATCGGCCTTGCGGACATGCGGCAGGACGATGTTCTGGGCGTGCGTAACGCGCAGTTCATCGAACGAGTAGCGCTCGGCGAGATCGGCCATCAGGTCGATCTGTTCGGCACTGGCATCGCCGGGGATGCCGCCAATCGGTTTCAGGCTGATATTGACGATGGCATAGCCGGGTGCCTTGTGCGGCTTCACATTTTGGTCGAGCCACACCGCGAAATCGGGATCGCTGCGGTCGATGGTGTCGGCAGCATCGGTCTCGAACGCGGGCGGCGCGAACATCGCGGTGATCCGCGCAAGCTCAGCAGCGGGCGGATCGATGCCGAGCGCCTTCACCTGGACAAATTCCGCCTCGACCTGCTGGCGATAGGAATCGGCGCCGATTTCATGGATCAGGATCTTGATCCGGGCCTTGTACATGTTGTCCCGCCGGCCGTAGCGGTTGTAGACGCGCAGGCACGCCTCGAGATAGCTCAGCAGGTCTTCGGCGGTGATAAAATCCTTGATTTCCGGGCCGATCATCGGCGTGCGGCCCATCCCGCCGCCCACGAAAATCTTGGCACCGAGCACGCCATCACGCTCAAGCAGCTGGATGCCGATATCGTGCAGCCGCATCGCCGCGCGATCCTCATCCGCTGCGATCACCGCGATCTTGAACTTGCGCGGGAGATAGCTGAATTCGGGGTGGAAAGTGCTCCACTGCCGCAGCAGCTCGGCCCAGGGGCGCGGATCAGTGACTTCATCGGCGGCGGCGCCTGCATATTGGTCCGAACTGATGTTGCGGATGCAGTTGCCGCTGGTCTGGATGGCATGCATCTCGACGGTCGCGAGCTCGGCGAGGATATCGGGCGTGTCGGCGAGCTTGATCCAGTTGAACTGGAGATTCTGCCGCGTGGTGAAATGGCCATAGCCGCGATCATATTTGCGCGCGATATGCCCGAGCATCCGCATCTGGCGGCTGTCGAGCGTGCCATAAGGAATGGCGACGCGCAGCATATAGGCGTGCAGCTGGAGGTAGAGGCCGTTCATGAGCCGCAGCGGCTTGAACTGATCCTCGCTCATCGCGCCGGAGAGGCGACGGCTTACCTGATCGCGAAATTCCTCGACGCGGGCATCGACGATCGCCTGATCGAAATGGTCATATTTATACATGTCGGTTATCGGCCCTGATCAACAAGGGTGAGCGGATAGTGGCAGACGATTGTGCCCAGTTCAGCCAGGCCGAGTCCGTCGACCTTGATTTCACGGTGCGCGGCCCGGATGGCCTTGAAGGCATCAGCGACGCCTGGCGCATCATGGCCTTTCGCCGTCGGATAGCCGACCGCGACGATGACATCCCAGTCGGCGTCGCTGTCATCGGCCCGCTCCAGCAGCGCATAGCTCGTGAACAGCCCCTGATCGATCCCGGCGCGGTCCATCGCGAACCAGTTCTGCTTGATATAGCCGATCAGCGCAGCGCGCTTGCCGGGCGCGGCGCGTAGATAAGTGTGGGTGACGTGTAACGTCGGGGCTTTGGTTGCCTGGGCTGTTGGTTTGGCAGAGGGGGCAGCCAGCGCCGCTGGCGCCGCGCTCGCCATCGCAATTGCCAGAAGCAGGCGGGGGACCATCATATCACCCATTCGCCGGCTAATGGGTCGGCGGGCTTTAGCGTCAGATCGGGGCGGACGGTGGGGCCAAGCGCGCGGACGCGATCCTTGATGTGCGCAGGGCGGGGGCCATCGAAGGTAGCTTCCGCATCGATCACATAGGGCACGTTGACGCGGCGCGCGCCTTCCTCAGCGCGGGCGATGCTCTCACCGCCTTCGCCGACATCGGCCGCGTCCTCGACATGGCGCGACCAGCCGGTGCCGCTCCACCAGACGACATCGCCCGAAGATAGATCATTACCGGTCAAGATCTTCACGAAATAGCCTCCGCTGCGATGACAAGGGATTGGAGCGCGTCGATTGCCGAACCGCGCGCGGCAACGTCGCCGACGACGATCACTGCCGGGCTCTTGACGCCTTCGCGCGCGATCATCGCGCCGAGATCGGCAAGGAGCGTACGCACGGCACGGGCATTAGGCCGGGTGCCATTTTCGAGCACGGCGACAGGCATGTCGGGGGCCACTCCCTCAGCGATCAGCTTGTCGGCGATCAGATCGGATGTGGCGACGCCCATATAGATCACCAGGGTGCGGCCCTTGCCGGCTAGGCCTGCCCAATTCTGTTCGGACAGTCCCTGGCACTGCCCCGCCACAAAGGTGACCGCGCTTGATACCGATCGGTGCGTGAGCGGCATCAGCGCACCGGCGGCCGCCCCCATCGCCGCCGAAATGCCGGGGATGACATGGACGGGCACACCAGCGGCCAAGCAGGCATCGGCCTCTTCACCGCCGCGCCCAAAGATGAAGGGATCGCCGCCCTTCAGCCGCACCACGCGCTTGCCGCGCTTTGCCTCGGCAACGAGCAGGTAGTTGATCGCTTCCTGGCGCATCGTGTGTCGGCTGCGGCTCTTGGCGACCGAAACGCGCGAGGTGGCAGGCGCGAGGTCGAGAATGCGCTGATCAACCAGCCCGTCATGCACGATCAGGTCGGCCGCGAGGATCGCATCGCGCGCCGCGACGGTCAGCAGGCCTGGGTCACCCGGGCCGGCGCCGACGAGCAGCACGCTACCGATAGAGGAGGAGAAATCGGTCATCATGACTGGCCAAATGGTCGCCCTGGGTGTTGGGTGCAACTCAGGGCTGCTTGGGGGCGACGTAGCCTAGCTTTTCAGGCGTCCTTAAGCCCGATGCCAATCGTTGCGCGTGCCTGGTCTGCTTCGGAGGACACGACCGGATAGGCGCAATAATCGGCGGCATAATAGGCGCTCGGGCGGTGGTTGCCCGACCAGCCGATGCCTCCGAAGGGCGCGGACGACGACGCCCCATTGGTCGGCTTGTTCCAGTTGACGATTCCGGCGCGGGCATTGGCCCAGAACTGATCGTACAGAGCCGGGTCCTGGCTCACGAGCGAGGCGGCGAGGCCGTAACGGGTATTGTTCGCTTCGACGATGGCGTCTTCAAAGCTGGCGGTGCGGACGACTTGCAGAATCGGGCCGAACAATTCGATATCGGGACGATCGTTCATCTCAGTGACGTCGATAATGCCGGGGGTGAGGAAAGGGCGGTCGTCGATCGGGCGCTGCATGTGCCGCACCGGACGGCCGCCGCGCGACATCAACGTCACGAAGCTTTCGGTCAGCAGATCGGCCGCTTCATTGTCGATCACCGGCCCCATGAACGGCTGTGGATCAGCATGCGGATCTCCAACAATCAGCCGATCGAGCAGTTTCGACAGTTCCGCCATTAGCGGCTGGTGGAGCCGTTCATCGACGATCAGGCGCCGCGCGGCGGTGCAGCGCTGGCCAGCGCTGGTAAAGGCCGATTGGACGATGAGCACGGCTGCCGAGGCAAGATCAGGCGCATCCCACACCAGAATCGGGTTGTTGCCACCCATTTCGAGCGCAAGGATCTTTTCCGGCTTATCGGCAAAGGCGCGGTTAAGCGCGATGCCGGTGCGGGCCGATCCCGTGAATAGCAGCCCGTCGATATCGGGGTGCCCCGCCAATGCCTTGCCCTCTGCAGGGCCGCCGATCAGCAGCCGGATACAGCCATCGGGGACGCCCGCTTCATGCAGGCAATCCACCAGGAACGCGCCCGTCGCCGGGGTTTTTTCCGACGGCTTGAACACCACGGCATTGCCAGCGAGCAAGGCGGGAATGATATGGCCGTTGGGCAGATGGGCCGGGAAATTATAGGGGCCAAGCACCGCCAGCACGCCGTGCGGCTTGTGGCGAACCGCGAGCCGGCCGCCTTGCGATTCGATTTTTCGCTGGGCGCTGCGCTCGGCATAGGCGGTGGCCGAGATATTGACCTTGGCGATCACCGAATCGACCTCGGTTCGCGCCTCCCACAAAGGTTTGCCGGTTTCGCGCGCGATCAGATCCGCAAAGGGTTCTGCCTTGGCGCGCACGACATTGGCAAAGCGGCGCAGCACTTCAAGCCGGCAGGCGAGCGGTTGCGCCGCCCAGCCTGCCCAGCTGGCGCGCGCAATGGCTATTTCAGTATCGGCGTCACCGGGCATCTGGCGCCACAAAATGGCCCCGGTTGCGGGTTCGATGGAGACGATTTCCTGTCCAACCATTGGGTCTTTCTTCTCGATTGATGCGCGCTCTTGCCCGATTTTAATAGAGAATGCCAACTGGCGTCATTCAGTCAGCAAGCGCGGCGCCGAATTCGCGGATTTTCACGACCTTGGCATGCAGTGCTGTCCAGTCATCGCGCTCTGCGATGTCGGACCAAATCGATTCGACTTCATCGATCAGCATCGAACAAGGGGCTTGTTCTTGCCAATAGCCGTGGTCGCGGGGTTTTCGTGGCGTGTAATGCGCCGCTATTGCCCTTGCCTCGGTAAAGCCGGGACCGAAGCTGTCGGGGATCTGGCCACCGAAGCTGGCCTGGAAAAATCGATCAAGCGGCGTTTCTGCTGCGCGCAAGGCGGGTTCGATCGCCTGAATCAGCGCTCGATCATCGGCACTGGACCGCGGCACCACGCCCAGCCGCCACAGGATGGCGCCTGTCACGGCGGGTTGATAATGATCGCCGAAGCTATCGAGCACCGCGATCAAGGGTTCAGCCGGCGAAATCAGCCGCAGCGACACGGCCAATTGCATCACATCCCAATAAATTGCCTCGGGCTGGCGACCAAAGGCGTACAGACCGGCATGATCGAAATAGGCGGCGGTGAAATCGGGATCCCAGTTGGGATTGAAACGCCACGGCCCGTAATCAAAGCTTTCGCCGGTTACATTGATGTTGTCGCTGTTCAGCACGCCGTGGACGAAGCCCGCCGCCATGAACTGCCCCGCTAGCCGCGCTGTGCGCCGCACGACATGATCAAGCAGGCGGACCGGTGCATCCTCGCCCTCGCTGAAATCGTCAAAATAATGGCCGAGCACATAATGGGTCAGTCGCCGCATCCCGTCTTCGTCGCGCATATAGGCCAGCCGCTGGAAGGTGCCGATGCGGATATGGCCGTGGTTGAGCCGGACGAGCACCGCGCCGCGCGTGGGGGAGGGTTCATCGTTGCGCTCCAGCGCTTCGCCGGTCTCGATCAGCGAAAAGCTGCGTGAAGTCGAAACGCCCAATGCTTCGAGCATCTCGGTCGCCAAAATCTCGCGGACGCCGCCTTTCAGCGTCAATCTACCGTCACCAAAACGGCTCCACGGGGTCTGCCCCGATCCCTTGGTGCCCAGGTCCATCAGCCGGCCCTGATCATCACGCATCTGGGCAAACAGAAAACCACGGCCATCGCCGATTTCGGGATTATAATTGCGGAACTGGTGGCCGTGATAGCGCAGCGCCAGCGGCGTCGTCAGGCTGCCGGGCAGCGGCGCGAAGCGGCCGAAATGCGCGACCCATGCCGCATCACTCAGCGAATCGAGCCCGACGGTCGCGGCCGCCCGATCATTACGAAAGCGCAGGATCGTTTGCGGGAACGGCGCTGCTGTCACGGAATCATAGAAACTGTCTCCCAGCGACAGAATCGCGGTGGCAGGGCGGAATGCTGCGGGTTGCGGGTTGGCGGTCATCCGGCGATATGGAGGCTAGGCGCGCAAGGACGCAACCATGGCTGCATATGAAAATCGATATTGGTGGTCGAACGATGGGATCCGGCTGCACGCGCGCGATTATGCGCCACGCGATCCCGCCGCCGCTGCAGGGCGACCACCCATCCTTTGCCTGCCGGGCCTGACCCGCAACGCGCGCGATTTCGATACGCTGGCGCAGCGGCTTTCGGCCGAATGGCGCGTGGTTGTCGTTGATTTCCGCGGGCGGGGCGACAGCGGCTATGCCAAGGATCCGATGAGCTATGTGCCGCTTGTCTATGTGCAGGATGTCGAAAAGCTGCTCGGCGAGCTTGGCTGTACGCGCTATTTGGCAATCGGCACATCGCTGGGCGGGATTGTGACGATGCTGCTGGCGGGGGCCGCGCGCGAGACGATCGTTGGCGCAGTGCTGAATGATGTCGGGCCAGAGATTGATCCGATCGGTTTGTCGCGAATCCGTTCCTATGTTGGCAAGAGCAGCGCCTGGCCCACCTGGATGCACGCCGCACGTGCCGTGGCTGAGAGCAATGCCGATGCCTACCCGCATTATGAGATTGGCGATTGGCTGGCGATGGCCAAGCGGCTCTATCGACTCAATGCGTCGGGCCGGATTGTGCTCGATTATGATATGAAGATCGCCGAACCGTTCCGGCTGCCGGGGAATGAGGCGGGGCCGGATATGTGGCAAGCGCTTAATCGGTTGTCGGAAATCCCGGTGCTGATCGTTCGCGGTGGCCTGTCTGATATCTTGCCCGCGCCGGTCGCGGAACGGATGGCGGCGGTGCTGGGCGATGCTGCCTTGGTGACGGTGCCTGATGTCGGCCATGCGCCGATGCTGGATGAGCCTGAAGCGACGGCGGCAATCGACCGCCTGCTGGCGGGGGTTGCGCGGGAACCTGTCGTGGCGTGAACCGTCTGGTTCTTTGCCAGCCAGAGGGTCGGCGGCAAAGGAAAACCGGATGATTTTGCGCGACAGACTGGTTTTCACGCCGAATGACGTTGATCTGGCACGATCGCCGCTTTCGGGTCGCGTCGATGCCGAAACCTATGTGCTGGGCGCGTTCAACCCGGGGCTGGCGCGGCTGGCCAATGGCCATTTGCTGCTGATGGTGCGGGTGGCGGAGGCACTCCGGACGCCGATTTGGAACGGCCATGTCCATGCGATCCGCTGGGCAGATGAGTGTTATCGGCTCGATGCCTGGCCGCTTGATGCTGTCGACACCAGCGATCCGCGCAATTTCAGGCGCTATGGCCAGGACTGGCCATTGTTCGGGCTTACCTCCTTGTCCTGGCTTTTACCCGTTGAATTGACGGCGGAGGGCGATGCCGTGGTTGCGGTGCATTATGACCGCGCGATTGCGCCGATCGCGCCCTATCAATGCTATGGCATTGAAGATGCGCGGATTGCTCGGGTTGGCGATCAATATTTGATGACTGCCTGCGCGGTCAGCCCGGAACGCCAATGTACCATCCTCTATAGCTCAGCCGATGCGCTTGACTGGCAGCTTGAGGGGATCGTGCTTGATCACCAGAACAAGGACATGCTGATCTTCCAGGGGCTGATCGGCGGCCAATATTGGGCGCAGACCCGGCCGCTGGGCGATGGCTATTTCACCTATCCGCCTGACAGTCCGTGGTGCGCGGGGCCATCGATCAACCTCGCCACCTCGCCCGATGCGCGCCACTGGAAGCCGCATGCGCAGCCCGGTATCCGCCCGGCAGTCGCGATGCCGACCGCGGTGCGCATCGGCGGTGGTGCCCCGCCGATCCTGACGCCCGCTGGATGGCTGAGCCTGTGGCATGGGGTGGAGCCGGATGGGGGCGTGGGTATCTATCGCACCTATTGGTCGCTGCTTGATCGCGATGAACCTTGGCGGACGATTGCCGGCGGGAATGCGCCGCTGATTGAGCCTGCGCCAACGCTCACTGATCCGATCAAGATTCTGATGTATCTGGACAACATCGTCTTCACGACCGGGATTGTCGAAGCTGGAGACGCCTGGATGGTCGCCAGTGGGGAGGCTGATCTGGCCTGTCGGCTCACCTTGATCGACAAACGCGGACTGGCCTGATCTCAGCCCATCATTAGCGCATCGATCGCGCCTTGCAGGATGTAGCTGGCGGCGATCTTGTCGATTCGTTCGGCGCGTTTGGCGCGGCTGATATCCTCAGCGATCATCTGGCGTTCGACCGCCTGGGTTGACCAACGTTCGTCCCACAGCAAAATCGGCAGGCCCAGATCGTCCATATTGCGCGCAAAGGCGCGCGTAGATTGGGTGCGCGGGCTATCCGTGCCGTCGAGATTGAGCGGCAGGCCGATGACGATCCCAACCACTGATTGCTGCGTGATCAGCGCGACGATCGCAGCCTTGTCGGCGGTAAATTTGGTGCGCCGGATCAGCAGGGCAGGTGAGGCGAAGCTCCACCCGGCATCGGCAAGCGCGGTGCCGACCGTCTTGGTGCCGACATCAAGCCCGATCAGTCGCCCGCCATGGGGGAGGACAGCGCGAAAATCAGCGGCGGCGGTGGTGATCACTTTTTGCCAAACGCGGCCAGCCGCCGCGCGGCATCGGCCCGCACATTACCCCAGAACAGGCTGTAATCGAACACATGATAATTATTGCCGGGCAGCACATATTGCCCAATTTGCGCAGGCGGCGGCCCGATTAGCAGAAAGCCGCGCCCGTCGCAGCGCGCTGGCAGGCCGCCTTCGACAAGCGTCGCGGTTTTCATGTCGGTTGATGGCACCAACGTGCCGAGATTGGCGGTTGCCGGCGCGCTCGCACCCGGCGTGCCGGTAATCGGATTGGTGCAGATCATCGCGCTGCCCTTGCGCGGCGCGCCGTTCAGCCCGGTCGAAGCATCGTACGTATCGAGGATCAGGCTGGGATCGGCGGGTTCTGCGAAGCTTTGCCAGGACAGAATGCAGCCGGTTTGATCGGCGGCGCTGCATTCGGGCAGTCCGAGCACGGGCAGATCGGTGCTGCGCGAGATTGGCCAGCCCACGGCATAGGCAGCGACGATCCGCCGGGCGATCGGCTTGCCCGCCACCCGTTCGCGCAGCAGCCGGATCAGGTGGAGCGCGCCCTGGCTATGGCCCGCGAGAATGATGGGCCGATCGGGGCCGATTTCGCGCAAGAATTCGTCGAATGCCGCGCTGACATCACCATAAGCGAGATCAAGCGCCTGTTGCGCTTCCGCCTGGCCGGTGAAGAACGCCCCGAAGGTCGCCTGGCGATAGCGCGGCGCCCAGATGGCGGCACTGGCGTTGAATGCGCTTGCCTGGCCGCGCAGGAACAACGCCGCACGGTCATTGGCGATTTTGTCGCCAAGCGGGGCATTCCAGCTCGTCCGGTCAAGATAAGAGGTCGGGTGAATGAAGAACATCACGGCTTGCGGATTGGCGGCCGGCTTTTCGCCCGGCGGTGTCCACAGCGCTGGATTGCCGGGCTTGTCGGGGCGCGCCAGCCACATGTTCGCGTTCTTATAGACGCCCGAATTGACGCCCGGCAGACGTTCGAACTGCGCCGACGGCACGAAGGCGACCCGCATCAGCTGCGGGCCGAACATCCTGAACGCGAAAAGACCAGCAATGACCATGACGATGAGGACCGCCATCAGATAGAGAAACTTGCGCGCCAAACGAGATACTCCGGATGTTTGTGCGGTGCAGCAAAAACCCGCCGATCGCAACTGCGTTTCCTGTGCCCGACGAATGTGTCGCCTGCAATCGCGGCTTGGGCTATGAAGTGAATGGCTGTGCCAGAAGGAAATGCAGATATGGATGCCTTTGTCACAGAGCAGGATGGCCCGGCAGGTGGCGCATGGCCAGTGCGGCCATTATTGCTGGCGGGCATTGGCGCCGCTGCTGCGCTGGCTATCCAGCAATTGCTTGGCCAGGGTTCTGCCCCACCGGTTGATCGGGTCGCGGTGGCGATCGGCATCGGTACGGCGGCGATCGGCTTTGGGTTCGTCGCTGAAAAGGTCCGACTCGGCTGGGCGATTGCGTTCACAATCGTGATTGGTCTGGCGGCGGGGCTGATCGTTTATTGGCAGGGGACGCCGGGCGGCTCGCCCGATTTTTGGAACTGGCGGCTGACCAGCCTGTTCCTGGCGATTGCCATCGCCGCCCCGATTTTTCAGACCGCACGCGACGAGGGCCGCTGGCACTTCCCCTATGCCGATCTGCACGGCCATGCCTGGACCAATGTTGTTCTGTGGTTTGCTGGCTGGATTTTCGTCGGCGTTGTGTTTGCGATGGCCTGGCTGCTCGCGGCATTATTCAATCTGGTTAGAATCGATTTCCTCGAAAAGCTGCTGCAGAAGGACTGGGTTATCGCGCTGCTGATCGGCGCGGCGTTTGGCGGCGCGGTCGGGCTGATGCGCGAGCGTGACCGGATCGTGCGGCTGTTGCAGCGCGTGGTGACGGCCGTGCTTGGCGTCCTCGCGCCGGTGCTGGGTATCGGGCTGATCCTGTTCCTTTTGCTGCTACCCTTTACCGGGCTCAGCGCGCTGTGGGAGGCGACACGATCGACCACGCCGATCCTGCTGAGCTGCGTGGTTGGTGCGCTGATCCTGGCCAATGCGGTGATCGGCAACGGGATTGATGACGAGGCGCGCAATCCCGTGCTGCGCTATGGCGCGATGATGCTGGCGCTGGCGATGCTGCCGCTGGCGGCGATTGCGGCGATCGCAACAGGCTTAAGGATCAACCAATATGGCTTCACGCCCGATCGCCTCTGGGCGCTGACCTTCGTGATCCTCGCGACCGCTTATGGGTTGGCCTATCTGGTGTCGCTGGCGCGCGGGCGGACCGATTGGGCGCCATTTGCCCGATCGGCAAACATCGTGCTTGGCTTTGCGGTGGCGGCGGTGGCGCTGTTCCTCGCAACCCCGCTGTTGAGCTTCAATGCCCTGTCGACCGCCGATCAGGTCGCGCGATTGACCTCGGGCCGGGTCAGTGTCGATAATTTCGACTGGAAAGCGCTGGGGTTTGATTTCGGCGTGCCGGGCCAGGCGGCACTCAAGCGATTGGCGCGCTCCGCCGATCCCGCCATCGCTGCGCGGGCGAAGGAGATCATGGCCGCGCCCGATCGTTATCAGGCAGACCAGCTGGCGCAGGCAGCCAAAGCCCAGGCCGGGATTGCTGATCGGTTGCGTATCCTGCCCAAACCAGTGCCCGTGCCTCCGGCGCTGCTCACGCAATTGCCCGAGTGGCAGGCGTGCGGGATGACCCCCAAAACGCGGTGCACCTTGCTTTATTCTCCCGGCGCGACCGAAGCTTGGGTAATTCAGGCCGAGTGTTTTGAGGCACCGCCGCAAGCAGCCACGACTGCAGGCATGGTGATCGCACCCAATTGTCAGGTCACGCGTCTGGTGCTCGACAAGGGCGTATGGGCGGCAACCAATCGCGGTAGTCCAACCGAAATGCCCGCCGATCTGCGGACCAAGCTGGCCAAGGGGTTCACCAATGGCGAGGTTGAAGTGCGCACCGTGCCGCGCCGTCAGGTGTTTGTCGGCGGCGTGCCCGTGGGCGAACCGTTCGAATAGGTTGCGTTGCAGCGAGCCGTGATGCTAGCCGCACCTGCATGGCAGTAGACATTCCCACCGTCCGCAAAATCGCGAGTCTCGCCCGGATCGCGATCACCGAGGAAGAAGCCGCGCGCATCGCGCCCGAGCTCGACAATATCATGGGCTGGATCGAGCAACTCGGCGAGGTCGATACCGCCAATGTTGAGCCGATGACCGCCGTGATCGCCAATACGCTCCGCCTGCGCGATGATGTCGTGTCGGATGGCAATGTCCGTGACGCGGTGCTCGCCAATGCGCCCCAGGCCGAACATGGATTTTTCACCGTGCCCAAGGTGATCGAATAATGACCGATGTTACCGAACTCGGCATCGCCGCCATCCGCGATGGTGTGCGTCTGGGGACTTTTTCGGCGCGCGAAGTCGCCGACGCGTTCATCGTTAAGGTCAGCAAGGCCAAGCCGCTCAACGCTTTCCTAGTCGAAACGCCCGATCATGCCATTGCCGCCGCCAAAGAGGCGGATGCCGCGCGCGCCGCTGGCGAGGTGCTCAAGCCGCTCGCCGGGGTGCCGATCGGCATGAAAGATTTGTTCTGCACCAAAGGCGTGCCGACCACCGCCGCCAGCCTGATCCTTGAAGGCTTTACGCCGCAGTATGAATCGACCGTTTCGGGCAATTTGTTCGCGGCTGGCGCGGGGATGCTCGGCAAGCTCAACATGGACCAATTCGCGATGGGATCGTCGAACGAGACCAGCGCGTTCGGCAATGTAATCTCGCCTTGGCGGCGGGCGGATGGCGGCAATGCCCCGCTCGCGCCCGGCGGGTCGTCGGGCGGCTCGTCAGCGGCTATCGCGGCGCGGCTCTGCCCGGGTGCGACCGGCACCGACACGGGCGGTTCGATCCGCCAGCCTGCCGCCTTTGTCGGCATTTCGGGCATCAAGCCGACCTATGGCCGCTGCTCGCGCTGGGGCGTGGTGGCGTTCGCCTCGTCGCTCGATCAGGCCGGGCCAATGGCGCGAAGCGTGCGCGATTGCGCGATCCTGCTGGAGAATATGACGGGCTTCGATCCGAAAGATTCGACCTCGCTCAACCTGCCAGTGCCCAAATGGGAAGCTGGCCTTAATGCCAGCATGGTGGGCAAGCGGATCGGCATCCCCAAGGAATACCGCGTCGATAATATGCCCCCCGAAATCGATGCACTGTGGCAGCAGGGCATCGACTGGTTGAAGGATGCGGGGGCCGAGATCGTCGAGGTGTCGCTACCGCACACCAAATATGCGCTGCCCGCCTATTACATCATTGCGCCTGCGGAGGCCTCGTCCAACCTCGCGCGCTATGACGGCGTGCGCTTTGGCCTGCGTGACCTGCCCGACGGCGCGAACTTGCAGGACATGTATGCGGCGACGCGCGCATCGGGCTTTGGCGATGAAGTGAAGCGCCGGATCATGATCGGTACGTATGTTTTGTCAGCTGGGTTTTACGACGCGTACTTCACACAGGCTTCGAAGGTCCGCACGCTGATCGCCCGCGATTTCGATCGCGCGTTCGAGGCGTGCGATTACCTGCTAACCCCCACCGCCCCAAGCGCCGCCTTCGCATTGGGCGAGAAGAGCGCCGATCCGATCGCGATGTATCTGAACGACGTTTTCACGGTGCCGTCCTCGCTCGCGGGCCTCCCCGCGATGAGCGTGCCGGGCGGGCTCGACAAGGCGGGGTTGCCCCTGGGGTTGCAGATCATTGGGCGTGCGCTGGACGAGCAGGGCGTGCTCAATGCATGTCTGGCGTTGGAAGAGCGGGCAGGGTTTACGGCGCGACCGGGGGCTTGGTGGTAGACGCGTATTACCTGAAATGGTAATACTTGAGTTATGAGCAAGCAAAGCAACCTAACCGTGAAGGGGCAGGTCACCATCCCGAAGGATGTCCGTGACGCGCTTGGCTTGAAACCCGGGGAACCTGTCGAATTCGACTGGAATGATGCGGGTGAGGCTGTGATTCGCCGTCCGGTGCGTGATCGCGCCGCCGAGATCGAAGCCTACAAGACCCGCGTTCGTGAAGTGTCGCGACGGTTCGCGCATCTGCGGGAAGGCCGACCGACGGATGAGATCATGCGCGACATTCGCGGCGACGATCCGTTTCCGCCATGATGGTGGATACCAATATCATCGTCGATCTGCGTGAAGAGGATGGTGAGTGGTTCGAGTGGTCGGTTGGCACATTGGCTCGGTTGGTCTCAGACGGGCTGACGACCAGTGCAATTGTGCTGGGTGAACTGGTCGCACGCGGTACTGGGGAAGCCGAAATCATGACGCAACTCGCTGTTTTCGAGATTGAACCTCAAGCGCTGACGGTTGAGGCGGGCTTACGCGCCGGCTTGGCGCAAGCGGCTTATCGTCGGGCGGGGGGCACCCGCGAAAAACTGCTTGCCGACTTCCTGATCGGTGCGCATGCAGTGACTGAGCAACGACCCTTGATCACCCGTGATCCGCGTCGTTACCGCCAATATTTTCCCGAACTCACCCTTATCACACCCGAGACTGATCATGGCTGACGCATCCCCCCAGTACACCCTCTCCGGCGCCACCGGCGATTGGGAGGTCGTTGTCGGCCTCGAGGTCCATGCACAGGTCACCTCCAACGCCAAGCTGTTCTCTGGCGCCGCCACCGCGTTTGGCGCGGAGCCCAATACGCAGGTGAGCCTCGTCGATGCCGCGATGCCTGGCATGCTGCCGGTGCCCAACCGCGAGTGCATCCGCCAGGCGGTGCGCACCGGCATGGCGATCGAGGCGCAGATCAACAAATGGTCGCGGTTCGACCGGAAAAATTACTTCTACGCCGATCTGCCGCAGGGCTATCAGATCAGCCAGCTCTATCACCCGATCGTGGGGGAGGGCGCGATCATGATCAGCCTTGACGACAAGAACCCCGATGCCGCGACCAAGCGGATCGGGGTCGAGCGCATCCATGTCGAGCAGGATGCGGGTAAGTTGATGCATGATCAGCACCCGACGCGCAGCTATGTCGACCTCAACCGGTCGGGCGTCGCGCTGATGGAGATCGTGTCCAAACCCGACATGACCTCCCCGCAGGAAGCGGGGGCGTATCTATCGAAGCTGCGGTCGATCCTGCGCTATGTCGGGTCTTGCGACGGCAATATGGATCAGGGATCGATGCGCGCTGACGTGAATGTCAGCGTGCGCAAGGTGGGCGATACCAACCTCGGCACGCGCACTGAGACCAAGAACGTTAACTCGGTCCGCTTCGTGATGGCCGTGGTCGAGCAGGAGGCGAAGCGCCAGATCGCGGTGCTCGAAGACGGCGGGCGGATCGTCCAGGAAACGCGGCTCTATGATCCCGATCGCAACGAGACGCGGTCGATGCGGTCAAAGGAAGACGCGCATGATTATCGCTATTTCCCCGATCCGGACCTGCTGCCATTGGTGCTGGAGGATGATTTCCTCGCCGAGTGCCGCGCGAGCCTGCCCGAACTGCCCGATGCCAAGCGCAAACGCTATGAGGCACTGGGGATTACGCCTTATGCCGCCGCCGTGCTGACGGCGGATGTCGATGCCGCGCGCTGGTTCGATGCGCTGCTCGAAGCGGGATCGCCAGCGGTGGCGGGCGCGAACTGGGTGACATCGGAACTGTTCGGCGCGCTCAACCGGCTCGGAAAGGATATCGCCAATTCGCCGGTAACCCCGCCACAGGCCGCAGAGTTGCTGGGGCTGGTCGCCGATGGCACCTTGTCGGGCAGCCTGGCCAAGCAGGTGTTCGAAATCATGCTGGAGACCGGGCAGGGCGCCGGCGTGATCGTTGAAGAGCGCGGGCTCAAGCAGACCAGCGACACCGGCGCAATCGAAGCGGTGATTGCCGAGGTAATGGCCGCCAATGCCGACAAGGTCGCCGATTATCGCGGCGGCAAGGACAAGTTATTCGGGTTCTTCGTCGGCCAGACGATGAAGGCGATGGGCGGCAAGGCCAATCCGGGGGTCGTTAATGATCTGCTGAAAAAGGCGCTGTCCTAAGCTCCAGCCTCACATCCGCCCTTCAACCCGGCGATCCATTGCTTGATCAGCGCCACGCCCTCGGCATGCGTCAGGCTGCGGCCATTTTCGGGCATCATTTCGCCGGGATTATCGCTTTCCAGCCGATAGGCCATGATCGATTGCTCGGGATGGCCGGGGACAATGCTGTAAACGCGGTTGCCCGTACCCGTGCCGGCGGCGATTGGCGGTTTGCACGTGCCGAGCTTGCGCATGTCGATTGTCGGTGAATCGAGCCAAAGGCCGGAAACGCGGGCCGGGCCGGTGGCGCTGTGGCAATGCGCGCAGTTGATATCGAGATAGGCGCGGGCGCGGGCGTCGATACTGGCCGTTAGATCAGTGAAGCGGGCATCGCGGGGTGCGGTAGCGGGTGAGGGCGCGCCCGAGAGATAGCCGATCTTTGTGAGCCGTGTGAGTTGGTTGATGTCGCCACCGATGCCTGGAAAATCGCGGTTCAGATGGCGTGCCTTGGGGCCAATCGGCATCAGCGTCTTGGTCCGGTCGGTGGCGTGGCAGCCGGCGCATTGGTTCACATTGGGGACGGTGTAGGTGAAGCGGGTAGATTTGCCAGCATCATCAAAAACCAGCGGAATTTCAGCCCCCGTGCGCTGGAGCGTCGCCTCGGTCTGCTCTGCGTTCCAGACATAGGGCAGCGCCTGCCAGCCGTCCGCGCGCTTCACCAGCAGCCGGGTTTCGATCATTCGGGCATGGCTGAGATCGAGCCCCTTGTCGCCTGGCTGATAGCCTGCGGGCGTGACCTTCAGCACATGTTCGCTTGTGCCGGGCGCAGTGCCAACCGGAGTGGCATAATAGAAAGTCTTGGCGATGATCGTGCCGACCGGAAAGTCGAAGGTCTTCACCGGATCATAGTGCGCGCTCATCCCCTTGGGGACGAACACCGCGCGCCATTTTTGGGCGTAATCGCTGAACAACGGCGTTGCGAGTTCGTAGCTGACAAGGCCAGCGCGCGGCGCGATGTGGCCGTCTTTCACGTCGAATAAGCCCCAGTCCGCCAGCGACTCCGGATTCTCATTGGCATGAAAAGTAATCGCCGCCGGATGGCTCGCGCACGCGCCAAGCGCTAACGCGATCATCAGGGTAACCAGGGCACGGATCATGAAACGCTCAGCCCTTGGTCATCATGGCCGGAAGCGTGATTTCGGGCAGCCGCGTGGCCGGTGCGCAATCGAGGCCCGTGTCGATATGCGGATTGGCGGATTTGTTGGGCCCATCGACATTCAGCACCTTGGCATCGCCATTTTGCACGCAAATGCCGGGCTTTGCGATCTTGGGGTTGGCGAAGCCGTCCCAAAGGACCGCGGGCAGCGCGCCGCCGCCCAGCGCTTTTAATGGCGCATATTTCGCGCCCGGTTCTGTGCCGCCGCCTGAAATGCGGTTGCCTGTGACATAAACATTTTCCGGAAAGGGATCATAGGCCGCCGCAATCCCGCGTGTCGCCTCGAAGCCCAGCGAGTAAAAGCTGGAAATGATCACATTGGCGGTCTGGTTGTCCTTCAGATCATTGTCGAAAATCTCAACATCGTCGTTTGAATTGACGATCACGCCTGATCCTGGCGGCACCGACGCAACGGCCGTGCCTTTGGTGGCGAAATTGGCGAGGTTGTTGGCGACCACCTTGTTCTTGAACAGCCGCGTCTTGCTGCCGGGCACGGGCAGATCGGGCATGTTGAACACCAAGATGCCGCCGGTATTGCCCGTGACGACATTGCCATAGACGTCCGCAGCGGTCGAGTTTTCGATCTCGATGCCTGCAACATTGCCCTCGGCGCGGTTGTTGCGGACGATGATGTTGCTCGATTGGCCGACATAAATCCCGGCATCGGACGCGCCCTTTACCACACTGTCCTCGATCAGCACGTTCGTAACCTGGACCGGATAAAGGCCGTAAGCGCCGTTCGAGGTTTTGGAGCCGCCGGTCCATTCCGCCCGGACGCGGCGCATGACGGCGTTTTTGGTGCCGTTGATTTTGAGCGCGTCGCCTTTGCTGTCTTCAAGCGCGACGTCTTCCAGCGTGAAATCATCCCCGGTGACCAGCAGACCTTCCGCGCCCGATGTCTGGCGCGCGAAGGACAGAATCGATTTGTCCATCCCCGCGCCCTTGATCGTCACGCCGGGCACGGCAACGCTCAGGCTGCGCGTCAGGGCATATTTGCCCGCCGGGATGGTCACGACCGTGCCGGGCTTTGCATCAAGCAATTGCTCCTGCAGCTTTTTTTCGAAATCGGGATCGACCACAAAGCCTTGTGCATCGGTCTTGGGTCCGGTTGAGCAGCCAGCGAGCAGCAAGGCGGCGAATATTGGCGCAGTGCAAAGGGCGGCAGTGTGGCGCATGATTTCTTCTCCCCGTGGCCGATTATCGCATCGGCTCATGACCGTCACCCTAGGGCGGGTATGGGCGTGCTGGCAACGCCCGGATCGGTCCGGAGGAAAGAAGTGGCTCCCTGAGTTGGATTCGAACCAACGACCAAGTGATTAACAGTCACCTACTCTACCGCTGAGCTATCAGGGAATAGCGAAGCGAGGCTCTATTACCCGTCGGCAGCGGATGCAACCCCTGTTTCGCGGGTTTTGCGCGATTGCTCGGACAATGCCCAGACAATGCCCTGGGCGAGTGCCACTCAGGAGATGAATTGCTCCATCGTGATGCGATCGTCGAGCGCATGTTCGGGATCGAACAACAAGGTGAGTTCGCGGCTGCGGTCCATGGCGATATCGACCCGGGCGACATCACGAATTTCTCGCTGGTCGGCAACGGCGCTGACCGGGCGCTTGGCAGGTTCCAGCACGCGCAGCGAGATCCGCGCCTTGTCGGGCAAAATCGCCCCGCGCCACCGCCGCGGGCGAAACGCGCTGATCGGCGTCAGCGCGGTCAGCGCCGAGCCAAGCGGCAGAATCGGCCCTTGCGCGGAGAAGTTATAGGCGGTCGATCCTGCAGGCGTGGCGGCCAGGATGCCGTCGCAGACCAATTCCGGGATAACGATGCGATCATTGACGGTCACTTCAATCTTGGCGGTCTCCCGCGTTTCACGCAGCAGCGACACTTCGTTGATTGCTGGCACCGAATGGCGCTCACCCGCAATCGTCTCCGCCACCATCCGCAGCGGCGTCACTTTGAACGCCTTGCAGCGGTCCAGTCGCCCGTCGAGCCCCTCCAGCCGCCACTCGTTCATCAAAAAACCGATCGTGCCCAGATTCATGCCGAATACGGGGAGCGGGTCGCGCGCGCTTTCCAGTTGGCTGTGCAGCGCCTGGAGCATGAAGCCATCACCGCCGAGTGCGATGATCATGTCGGCCTGATTGATCGGGACCCAATCATAATTATGGCGAAGCTCATGCGCGGCGGCCTGCGCCTGGGCGGTTGGCGAGACGACCAGCGCCCGCCGTTCATAGCGGCTCATCCGCCGGTCACGCTCATATGACGGGCAACCGCCGGGGCGGCACCGCGCTCAATCTGAAAATCATGCCGCGCTGGTTTGAGGCGCATCGCTTCATCAAGAGCTGCATCTAATCCGACAACGCCTTCCGTCTGAAGCACAGCCTTCAAGTCAACCTGATCATTTTGGCCGAGACACATGTACAGCTTTCCCTCGGTCGTCAGCCGCACGCGGTTGCAGCCATCGCAGAAATTATTGGTCAAGGGCGAAATCAGGCCAAGGCGCGCGTCGCTGCCGCCGACCCGCCAATAGCGCGCGGGCCCGCCGCTGCGATGATCGTCGCGGGTGAGATCAAATTTGGTCGAGAGATCGTCGAACACTTTGGTCAGTGGCAGGAAGCGGTCCGCGCGGTCTTCGTCGATGGCGCCCAGTGGCATGGTTTCGATCAACGACAGATCAAAGCCTTCTGCCCCACACCAGGAAAGCATCGGCGCGATCTCGTTCTCATTAAGGCCATTCAGCGCCACCATGTTGATCTTGATTGCCAACCCGGCTTGTTTCGCCGCTGAAATGCCGTCCAGCACCTGCGCGACATCGCCATGGCGGGTGATGTGGCGGAAGATGTCGGGATCGCGGCTATCTAGGCTGACATTGATCCTGCGGATACCTGCCGCCGCGAGATCGGCCGCATGCTCGCGCAGCCGGGTGCCGTTGGTGGTCATCGTCAGCTCGTCCAGCCGCGGACCCGTGGTCGCACCGACATGCCGACCCAGCCGCCGCGTTAATTCGACCACATCGCGCCGCACCAATGGTTCGCCGCCGCTGAGCCTGATCTTGGTCACGCCCCGCGCGATGAATCGCTCGGCGATGATGGCGATTTCTTCCAGACTCAGCAATTTGGCCTTGGGCAGAAAGGTCATTTCCTCTGCCATGCAATAACGGCAGCGCAGATCGCAGCGATCCGTTACCGATATCCGCAGATAGCTGATCGTACGACCAAAGCTGTCGACAAGAGGGGAGGCGCAAGACATCGGTCACGAGCTAAGCCTTCACGCCGATGCAAACAACCCTCAACCGTGTTGGCAGTGCAGCGGCGCGCCGTTTGCGGATTGGCGAAGTCACCAGCGCGGGCTAGGCTTGATCGCATGACCAGCCCCGTGGCCGCCAATGATCCAGAAACCTGCCAGCGACCGGCAGCGGCATCCGCCCTTTTTGTCTTGTCGTTCCGCCAGCGTGACGAATTGGCAGCGCTGGCCACGCGTGGCGGCTGGCAAGTGATCGCCGCGCGTCGCGCCGATGGCGCGGAACGGCGCTATCTGGCGAGCGGGGCGCAGGTCGCGGTGATTGATGCGCGCGGGGCGCTGGGGGATGGGCTGGCGGCCGTGGCGGCGCTGGGCGATGTGATTGCCGCCAATGGTGGGGCGTTGCTTGTGCTGGTCTCGCGCGGCGATGTTGGGGAAATCGGCACTTTATATGATGCTGGCGCCACTCATTTTCTGTCCAGCCCGCATAGCGAGCATGAATTTATTCAAACCCTGCGCTTTGCCGCCCGGCATGCGGAACGGATGGCGGGCGATTGGCACCCCAAAATAGGATCGACCGAACCGTTGGGCTGGCGTTTTGACCGGCAAGAACGGGCTGTGTTGCTGACCCCAGCTTTCGCTGATCTGCTCGTTGCGGGCGAAAGCCCTTCTGCCCTTGGCCTGTTGAGGCAGCTTGCGCCGGCCGACCAACCAATCGCACTCCGCGCGCTGCGGCGGCTGCTGGAAACCGGTGCTGCCACCGCTTTTGCCCATGATATTGCCGGGCTGGGCCGGATGGTTCAGCACCTCACAATCGATCCCGAAACTGGCCATATCGACGCCGTGATCGAACGGCTCACGTCGATCCCCGATCCCGCCAATGTGCTGCGTGAGGCGTTATCGGGGGTGCGCGATGCAGCGAGTGCGCGGCGCTGGCTCGACCGCAAGCTTGCCGATCCTAGCGATCCGCCGGTCCAAGTGATGCTGATCGCGCTCAACCGGTTCGACATCGTCAACAGCGCCTATGGCCGCAGCGCGGGCGATGCGCTGCTGCGCACTGCCCAAAAGCGAATCGACGAAATTGCCGCTGAACTGCTGGGTCGCGCTGCCATTGTCGCGCGGCTGGGGGGATCTGAATTTCTGGTCGCGGCAGCTGATAGCCCAGCGCGGGTTGAACTCGTCGCTGGCCGGATTGCGGAGGCGCTGTCCCGCCCCTTCGTCACGGGTGGCGCGGTGGCGGTATTGGGCTGCCGGATCGGGATTGCCCCTGCAGAGGAGGGCGACACCACTGGCATGTTGCTGCGCCGCGCGAGCGAGGCACTGGCCGAGGCCAAGGCGTCTGACAGTCTGACGATCCAGACAGCGCGTCGTGAGGGCCAGGAAGGCGCGCCAATCGATATGCTTGCGGTCGATCTTCGGCGGGCGATGGACCAGGGCGAAATCGACATTGTGTTCCAGCCCCAGGTGGCGATTGCGACCGGCGACATTACTGGCGTGGAGGCGTTGGCGCGCTGGGACCATCCGGTGATGGGTGCATTGGGCGCGGAGACCTTGTTCGCCGCCGCCGATCGCGCCGATCTGGTCATTGGTCTGTCGGATCATATCCAGCGGATCGTGCTTGCGCGTGCCGCAGGCTGGCCGAAAAATCTGTCGCGCCTCCGCTTGTCGCTAAACCTGACGGCGGCCGATATTGCCCGGCCGGGCTTTGCTGATATTTTTCTCGATCGGGTCGATAGCAGCGGTTTTCCGCGCAGCCGCCTGACGGTGGAAATCACCGAAAGCGGGCTGATTGAGGATTTGGGCATCGCCGCGATGCTGCTCGCTTCGCTGCGCAGTGCTGGCTGCCGGGTCGCGATTGATGATTTTGGGACGGGCTATTCAAGCCTAGCCTATCTAAAGGCGCTACCGCTCGATTATCTCAAGATTGACAAGAAGCTGGCGCAGGACATTGCCGGATCGACCCGCGACCGGATCGTGGTGCGCGGCGTGATCGACATGGCGCGCTCGCTCGGTCTGGCGGTGATTGCCGAAGGGGTGGAGACCGAGGAACAGCTGGACCTGCTCGCCAAGGAAGGCTGCCAATATTATCAGGGGTTCCTGTGCGCAGAGCCGCTTGATGTGGCGGCGCTTGAGGCGCTGGTGGCAATACAAGGAGAATGACGATGCGCAGCCCCGTTTTCTTCGCCATCGCCGCGATTGCGCTTGCGGCTCCGGCCATCGCGCAAGCGCCCGAGCAGGTGGCAGTCGAGAAGGCGATGACTGATAGCGCCGCCGGGTGGAATGCCGGCGATGTCGAACGGTTCATGCGCGTCTATTCAGACGATCCGGCAACCAGCTTCGTTACCAAGGAGGGAGTGCTCCGCAGCAAGGCAGCGATGACGGCGCGCTACAAAACCCGCTATGATTTCGACAATGCTGCCAAGCGCGGCACGCTGACCTTCACGACGCTGGATTTCCGCCTGCTTGACCCAAACCATGCGCTCTACATCGCCCGCTACCTGCTGACCTATGACGACGGAAAGACCCAAAGCGGCACGACCACGCTGATTTTCCGCCGTGAGGGCGGCGATTGGCGCATCATTGCAGATCACAGTTCTTAAGGCGCTACCGCTTCAGGCAGCGTGTGCACCGCCCGGCTGCCCATGTGCGAGACCAAGCACATCGATGATCGCAAAAGCAGCGCCCATGCCGCGACCGAGCGCTTCCATCAGCGTAACCGTTTCCTCTTCGATTGGCGCGGCCTCTTTCCAATAGGCGCAGATCGCATATGCCGGTCGTCCATCGCCAATTGGAACGGCGACGAGGCTGCGAATGAAGGTGGCCAAGTAAACGTTCAGGGGAATATTTTCGACCTGGGTGATGTCAGGTACCAAAATGGTCTGTTCCTCGACCATCGCCCGGCCGGCGAGACATTTGTCGATCGGGAATTGCAGTCCTGCCCAGAGCGGTTCGATCGTATCCTCGGCGAGATAATCGGTTTCCTGGCCGATCCTCTTGACGATGGTGATGCCATCCGACTGCGCGATCGAGCGGGCGACAGGCCGAACGATTTCAACCGCTTCAGCGATGGTCTTTGCTAGCATCATCTGCCGCAGCGCGTCCGCCAACAGCGCCCATCGATCACCGATGGTCAATTCGAACACACCAAATCACTTTCCCCAAAAAAGCCGGTGAGATACCCATTGTATATCGTATCGGCTACGAAACTACACCCCTATCCCGCCGCCTTCGCCAGCCCGCGCGCCAGTTGCAGTGCGCCGTTGAGCCGCGCCTTCGGGTCACCCCAGGCACGGGTGAGTACCAGCTTGGAATCTGGTCGTAACTTCGCGATCGCGCCGACGCGTTCGACATAGGCGAGCAGGCCCGGGATATTGGGCGGCTTGTCATCATGGAACGACACCAGGGCGCCGCGCGGGCCGACATCGATCTTTGCGACTCCGGCGTTCTTGGCGTGGAGCTTGATCTCGATCAGGCGGATGAGGTTTTCGGTCGCGTCGGGCAGCTTGCCGAAGCGATCGATCAGTTCGGCCGCGAATGCTTCAATCGCCTGCGGCTCGTCGAGGTCGTTGAGGCGGCGGTAGAGCCCCATGCGCAGATCAAGATCGGGGACATAGTCGTCGGGGATCAGGATTGGCGCGTCGATCGTGATCTGGGGTGAGAAATCGCGCGGGCGTTTGGCCAGGCCACCCGCGCGCGCGTCCATGATCGCCTCTTCGAGCATCGACTGATAGAGTTCATAGCCGACTTCGCGGATATGGCCGGACTGTTCGTCGCCGAGCAAATTGCCCGCGCCGCGAATGTCGAGATCATGGCTCGCCAGCTGGAAACCCGCCCCAAGATTTTCGAGATCCGACAGCACTTTCAGCCGTTTCTCGGCGGTCTCGGTGACGATCCGGTCAGCAGGCGTTGTCAGATACGCATAGGCGCGCGTCTTGGCGCGGCCGACCCGCCCGCGCAGCTGATAGAGCTGGGCAAGGCCAAAGCGATCAGCGCGATGGATGATCATTGTGTTGGCGCTTGGGATGTCGAGCCCGGACTCGACGATGGTGGTGGAGACTAGCACCTCGAACTTCTTGTCGTAAAAGGCGCTCATTCGTTCCTCGACCTCGGTCGGGGACATTTGGCCGTGCGCGACGACATAGCGGATCTCGGGGACCTCCTTGGTCAGGAATTCCTCGATATCGGGCAGGTCGGCGATGCGTGGGGTGACGAAGAAGCTCTGCCCGCCGCGGTAATGTTCGCGCAGCAACGCCTCACGCAGGACAACCGGGTCCCACGGCATCACATAGGTGCGCACCGCGAGCCGATCGACCGGTGGAGTCTGGATGACCGAGAGCTCACGCAGGCCGCTCATTGCCATTTGCAGGGTACGCGGGATGGGGGTGGCGGTGAGGGTGAGGACATGGACGTCGGTCTTCAGCGCCTTCAGCCGCTCCTTATGGGTGACGCCGAACCGCTGCTCCTCATCGACCACCACGAGCCCCAGCCGTTTGAAGCCGACGCTCTTGGCAAGGATGGCATGGGTGCCGATGATGATGTCGATCGTGCCGTCCTCCAGCCCCTCGCGCGTCGCCTTGGCTTCGGCGGCGGTAACGAGGCGGGAGAGGCGGCCGATCTTGAGCGGGAAGCCTTCAAACCGGGCGACGAAATTGTTGAAATGCTGGCGGGCTAGGAGGGTGGTGGGGCAAACGACAGCGACTTGCAGCCCGGCCATTGCCGCCACGAACGCCCCGCGCAGCGCGATCTCGGTCTTGCCGAAGCCGACATCGCCGACGATCAGCCGGTCCATCGGCTTGCCAGCCGCCAGATCCTCAAGCACTTCGCTGATCGCGCGGTCCTGATCGTCGGTTTCCTCGTACGGGAAGCGATCGACGAAGCTCGGATAGCCGCTCGCATCGGGCTCGGCGATATCGGCGGGGCGCAAAGCGCGCTCGGCAGCGATGGCGATCAGTTCACCCGCAATCTCGCGGATGCGCTCCTTCATCCGGCTCTTGCGCCGCTGCCACGCCTCACCGCCGAGCCTGTCAAGTGTGGCGGCGTCGTCGCTGCCGTAGCGGCTGAGCACGTCGATATTCTCGACCGGCACATAAAGCTTGTCGCCACCAGCATATTCCAGCGCGACGCAATCATGCGGGCTGTTGCCGACCGGGATCGATGTCAGCCCGGTATAGCGGCCAATGCCGTGATCGACATGGACGACAAGGTCGCCGGGAGAGAGTGTCGCCAGTTCGGCGAGGAAGGCATCGGCTGATTTCCGGCGCTTGGCGCGGCGGACAAGCCGGTCGCCGAGCATATCCTGCTCGGTGAGGACGGATACCGAGGGCGCGGCAAATCCGTGGTCGAGTGGGAGGACGATCAGCGCGACGCTCTTGTCAGCGACGCCGAGCGCTTCCTGCCAGCTTTCTGCCGTCTTGGCGCCCTTCAGCCCATGATCGGCCAGGAGCCCGCTCAACCGCTCGCGCGCGCCGACTGAATAGCTGGCGAGCACGGGCTTGCGCCCATCTTTGCGCAGCTTGGCGATATGCGCGACGACAGCCTCATAGACATTCGCGCCAGAGGCTCGCTCGGCTCCGAAATCCTTCGCGCCATCGACGTTGAAATCGATCACGCTGGCGCTGTCGGGCTCATGGAATTGCGTGACCAGGTGCGCGACCGACTGCTGAAGCCGCTCCGCCCATTCATCGGCCTTTAGATAGAGCATTTCAGGCGGCAGCGGGCGGTAGCTGCCCGGATCGCTCGATTGCGCCCGCACGCGGTTGGCATGATAGTCGGTCACTGCTTCGAACCGTGATTCAGCCGCCGCCGCCACGCCCGAATCGCGCACCACGATCGCGCCGTCTCCGAGATGATCGAACAGCGTCGTCAATTTCTCTTCGAACAGCGGTAGCCAATGTTCCATGCCAGAGAGGCGGCGGCTTTCGGAAATCGCTTGATAGAGCGGATCGCCAGTCGCGTTCGCGCCGAAGCGTTCGCGGTAGCAGCTGCGGAAGCGCTTGACGCTCTCTTCATCGAGCAGCGCTTCGGAGGCGGGGAGGAGGGTGAAGCCCTCGACCCGGCCCGTCGTGCGCTGATCGGCAGGGTCGAAGGTGCGGACGCTCTCGATCTCGTCGCCGAAGAAATCGAGGCGCAGACCATGCTCCTCGCCGCTCGGGAATAGATCGACTAGCCCGCCGCGCACCGCGAACTCGCCCGAATCAGTAACGGTCTCGACGCGCTGATAGCCGTTGGCCTGCAAGAGCCCCGCCAGCTTGTCGCGGCCGATGCGCTCGCCGGGCTTGAGGGTGGCGACCAGTTGCCGAACGCGGAACGGCGTCAGCGTGCGCTGCGCGGCGGCATTGGCGGTGGTGACGAGCAGCTGCGGCCCTTTGCGCGGCTGTTGCAGCCGATGGAGCGCCGCCACCCGCTCTGCCATGACACGCAGGGTGGGGGAGGCGCGATCATAGGGCAGACAGTCCCAGGCGGGAAAGCTGATCGTCTCGAGCTCGGGCGCGAAATAGTGGGCGGCGGTGGCGATCGCGCGCATCTCCGCCTCGTCTGCCGCGATGAAAACGGCGCGGGTGGTCGCGGCGCGCGCGAGGTCGGCCAACAGCCAGGGGAGGAAGCCGGTCGGGACGCCTGCCAGGGTGAGCGGCGCCTTGGCGGCGAGGATGGTCGAGAGGTTGGGCATTTATGGTCCTATAGCCCTCTCCCCTATGGGGAGAGGGTTGGGTGAGGGGCGGTTTCGGGCGTTGCGCTGCTTGGCGGCCCCTCACCCCACCCTCTCCCCGGAGGGGAGAGGGAGTTAGTTCAGTGTCGGCACGTAATTCAGCGTCTTCAACGCCGCCAATATCGACCCCGCGTAACGCTCTGGCGCAACATCGGTCCCCATCGCCCAGGCCATGATATCGACATCCTGTTCCTCGAGCAGTGCCTCGAACAGCACCATCTCCTCCTCCGACCAGCCCGTCCCGTGCGCGTCAAAGAACCCGCCGATCAGCAAATCGGCCTCCTTGGTGCCACGGTGGTGCGCGCGGAAATGCAGGCGTTTCAGGCGGGTGGCGCGGTCCATGGGCTTTCCAACGACGATTGGCCGACGGTCCTTTGCGTGGGCCGTCGGCTGGGGGTAAGACAGCCCAGATAGTCATGCGGCCAGAAATCCTCAATCCACTCTTTGCCGAAGTCACCGCGCTGAAAGGCGTGGGGCCAGCGCTCGCCAAGCCGCTTGATCGACTTGGGCTCGGCCGCGTCGTCGATGTCGCCTTCCATCTGCCGACCGGTTGGATCGACCGGATCGCGCGCGATGAGCTCGATATGGTCGATGCCGGGCGGACGATCGCGATTACGCTGACGGCTGTGTCGTACCGGTCGAGCGCGGGCCGGGGGCCGACCCGCGCGCAGGCGACTGATGCCAAGGGCAATTATGTGTCCCTCGTCTATTTCGGTGGCAATTCGGGCTGGGTGAAGAAGTTGCTGCCGTTGGGCGAGCCGCGCCGTGTGTCGGGGCGGCTGGAAATGTACGGGCAGGAGTTACAGATCGTTCACCCCGATTATGTCCTGCCGCTGGAGGAAGCGGGGGATACGCCCGAGCGCGAGGCGATTTACCCGCTGTCCGAAGGGCTGACCTCGAAGCGGATGGGGCAAATGGCAGCGCAAGCGGTGGAGCGCGCGCCCGAGCTTGCCGAATGGATCGAACCCGGCTTGCTGGCCAAGCATCAATGGCCCGCCTGGCGCGCGGCGCTCGCGCGGATCCATGCTGACCCGTCCGATGCCAAGGCGCGTGAGCGGCTGGCCTATGACGAGCTGTTCGCCAATCAGCTCGCGCTGACTTTGGTCCGCGCCTCGTCGCGGGCGCGCAAGGGCAGGGCGCTGATCGGCGACGGACGACTGCGCGCGATGCTCAACCTGCCCTATGCGCCAACGGGGGCGCAATCACGCTCGATTGCCGAGATCGAGGGCGACCTGCGCCAATCGCAACCGATGCTGCGGTTGCTGCAGGGTGATGTCGGATCGGGCAAGACGTTGGTGGCGGCGATGGCGCTGCTGGTGGCGGTGGAGGCGGGCGCGCAGGGGGCGTTTCTGGCGCCGACCGAAATCCTTGCGCGCCAGCATTATGAGACCCTGCGCGGGTTGCTGAGCGGGCTGCCGGTCAACATTGCGGTGCTCACCGGGCGCGACAAGGGGCGGGTGCGCGAGGCGACATTGATGGGGCTGGCGGACGGTTCGATCGATATCCTGATTGGCACGCATGCGATCTTCCAGGAAGCGGTTGGCTACAAGGATCTGGGGCTGGTCGTGGTGGATGAGCAGCACCGCTTCGGCGTCGCGCAGCGGATGCTGCTGACGGGCAAGGGCCAGCACCCGCCGCATCTGCTGGCGATGACCGCAACGCCCATTCCCCGCACGCTGACGCTGGCGCTGTATGGCGAGATGGACGTCAGTCGGCTGGACGAAATGCCGCCGGGCCGTCAGCCTATCGAAACGCGAGTCTTGTCCGAGGACCGGCTCGACGATGTCGTGAACGCGCTGGGCCGGCATTTGTCGGCCGGGGGGCAAGCCTATTGGGTGTGTCCGCTGGTCGAGGAAAGCGAAAAGACCGATCTCGCCGCCGCCGAGGCGCGGGCGGAGACGTTGCGGGCGCGGTTCGGCGACAAGGTCGGGCTCGTCCATGGCCGGATGAAGGGGCCGGAAAAGGACGCGGTGATGGCGGCCTTTTCCGAAGGGCGCACTGGCGTGCTTGTGGCCACCACGGTCATCGAAGTCGGCGTCGATGTGCCCAATGCGACGCTGATCGTGATCGAGGCGGCGGATCGTTTTGGGCTCGCCCAGCTCCACCAGCTACGCGGGCGGGTTGGGCGGGGCAGCGGGGCCTCCAATTGCTTGCTCATCCGGGGTTCAGCGCTCAGCGAAACGTCGCGCGCGCGCCTCGCCTTGATGCGCGAAACCAATGACGGCTTTCGCATCGCCGAGGAGGATTTGCGGCTGCGCGGCGCGGGCGAATTGCTGGGCACAAGGCAATCGGGTGAAGCGCAGTTTCGGCTCGCGACTCCCGAAATGCTAAGTGAGCTGTTGCCGATCGCGCATGACGATACGCGCTTGCTGATCGATCGCGACGGGGGCTTGAGCGGTCCGCGCGGCCAGGCGGCGCGGGTGGCGCTCTATTTGTTCGAGCGCGATGCCGGGGTGGCCCTGCTGCGGTCAGGCTAGGCTGGCTGACCCCTCAGCGCGCCTTCAGCATCACCGCGAGCAGTTCATAATAATCGGATAGCTCAATCGACCGGTCCAGTTCGCAGCCGATACGGCCGCCAAGCGACCACCGGATCTGGGCGCTGACGGTCCCCAAGATTGGCAGTTGAATGCTGATCCGGTCACCCGGCTGATAGCTGATCTCGCACCTCGCCATCAGCCCCATGGCGGACATGTTGACGATCACCAAGGCTACCGGTTTGGCATCAGGCCCGAAGCCCTTGGCCCGGAAATGCACTTCGTCACGACCGGCGGACCGATCGTCATTCAGTGCAAAGGATGCCCTGCTTGCCATCCCAACCTTCCCATCGCTGCCCTTACGGAAACTAAAGGTGGCGGATGAAGAGGATCGCTACAGAGAGGGTTAAGCGAATTTTTCCGTTTGCTATTCAACGGGATTGAGCAAGCCGTGGTTCTTCTTGCCTGCGGAAATGCGGATTGTTTCGGCGCCGATCGCGATCATGAAATTCTCGTCGGTGATCTTCTCGCTCTCGACGCGAGCGCCGCCGCCTTTGATCAGGCGTCGCGCTTCGCCCTTGGATGCGGCAAAGCCCAGGGCGACCAGCGCATCGACCAGCGCGATGCTGCCCTTGGCGACATTATGGCTGGGCAGCGCATCACCCGATGCGCCTTCTTCAAAAGTTTTGCGCGCGGTTTCGGCTGCTTCTGTCGCGGCTGTATCGCCCCGGCACATGGCCGTGGCCGCATTGGCGAGCACGATTTTGGCCTCGTTGATCTCAGCACCCTGCAATGCTTCCAGCCGTGCAATCTCATCGAGCGGCACATCGGTGAACAGCCGCAGAAAACGGCCCACATCGCGGTCATCGGTGTTTCGCCAGAACTGCCAATAGTCATAGTTGGATAGCTGCGTCTCATTCAGCCACACCGCACCCGACACCGATTTGCCCATCTTGGAGCCGTCCGCCTTGGTGATCAGCGGCGTGGTGACGCCGAACACCTCGGTGCCGTCGATCCGGCGGGTGAGCTCAACGCCGTTGACGATATTGCCCCATTGGTCCGATCCGCCCATCTGGGCGCGGCAGCCGTAACGGCGGGACAGCTCCAGAAAATCATAGGCCTGAAGGATCATGTAGTTGAATTCGAGGAAGGTCAGCGGCTGCTCGCGATCAAGGCGAAGGCGGACCGAATCGAAGGTCAGCATCCGGTTGATCGTGAAGTGGCGGCCGACATCACGGAGCATGTCGATATAGCCGAGCTTGCTCAGCCATTCGTCATTATTGACCATCACGGCATCGGTCGGCCCGTCGCCAAAGGTCAACAGCCGTTCGAACACGCGGCGGATCGAGGCGATGTTGGCGTTGATGCCGTCATCGTCGAGCAGCTTGCGGACCTCGTCCTTGCCGGACGGGTCGCCGATCTTGGTGGTGCCCCCGCCCATGATGACGATCGGTTTGTGCCCGGCCTGCTGGGCGCGGCGGAGCAGCATGACCGAGACAAGGTTGCCGACATGAAGCGAGGGGGCCGTGGCGTCAAAACCCACATAGATCGGCACCACCTGCTTTGCCGCAAGCGCATCGAGCCCGGCTGCATCGGTCAGCTGGTGGATATAGCCGCGCGCATCGAGCAGGCGGAGCAGATCAGAGGTATATTCGGTCATGGCAGCGGGCCTTACCGGAAGAGCCGGGCCGCGCGCAACGTCGCCCTGATCTCAGCGCTTCGGCAACTGCCCGAGTGGGTCAACCGCAGTGCGGCCATTGCGCAGTTCGAAATGGAGTTCTGGCCGATCAGCAAAGCCCGTATCGCCCGACAGCGCAATCGCTTGGCCGCGCTTAACCGATTGGCCGCGCTGCACCAGCAACTGGCGATTATGGCCATAAACGCTGGTCCAGCCATCGCCATGTTTCAGCATCACCAGCCCGCCAAGCCCCGCGACGCCATCGCCGGTATAGGCAACCACGCCATCCGCGGTGGCAAGCACCGGCGTATCGAGCGGCACTGCAATCTTGATTCCGTCGTTGCGCTCACCGCTCGCGCCTGGCCCGAACTTGTGGACCACGGCACCATTCACCGGCCAAATGAACGCGCCGGTGCGCCGCAGTGGCGGTTCGACAGCGGCAGTGGGCGGCAGGATGCGGCTGGGCGAACTGGTCGGGCGCGCGGGGCGCTGATTGGCGTCGAGCGCGGGTTCACCGCCGGTGACGATATCCTCAATGTCGAGATGAAAGGCTGCGGCGCGCTCGGCCGGGGTCAACGGGCCGTCATGCGGGATGATGATGCGCTGGCCGGCGCGCAGCACAAAGGGTTCGACCAGATCATTGTCAGCGACAATCCGCGACCAGCTGACGCCATAAGCGCGGGCAATGGCGATGCCGGTCTCGCCCGGGCGAACAAGGTGATAGCGGCCACCCGGGATATTCAGCCGTTGTCCGGCATAAATCGTATAGGGCGGCAAAATGCCATTGGCGCGGGCGATAACTTCGGATCCCGCACCCGTTCGATTGGCAATACCGCGCAGCGTGTCGCCGGGCTGGACGATATAGTCGCCAGCGGCAACAATCTGGGCATCGGGTGAAACCGGGCGCGCTTCCCATGCCTGTTGCCGCTGCCCCGGCGATGTCGGTTCAATCGGCCCCCGATCGATGGGGCCGGGATCGATTTGCGGCCCAGGGTCGCGGTAGACATCATAGCGACCGCCATTGGGGATGCAGGCGGGCAACAGCGCGATCAGCACCAGGGGAAAAATCATCTTGCCGATTATGCGCATGATCCTCCCCCCATCGCCACGCCGTTATGCATAGATGTCGTTAAGCATATCGAGCGAATCCCGATGTGTCAGGTCAAGATGCAGCGGCGTGACGGCGATATACCCGTCTGCCACCGCTTCGACATCGGTTGAATGCGCCGGCGTTTCGATCGAGGGGCCAAGCCCGAACCAGAAATATTCATAGCCGCGCGGATCGCGATTGCCGATGATCTGCAACCGGCCATAATCGCGCAAACCCTGAGCGACGACGCGCACACCGAGCACCTTGTCGGCAGCCAGCGCGGGAAAATTGATGTTGATCAGCGTGCGCGGCGCCAGCGGCGCATCGATCAGTGGGCGGAGCACTTTCTCCCCCCATGCCTGCGCCGCATCGAACGGCACGACATCGCCCATGCCCTCGCGCGCATAGACCTGGCTGAGCGCGATCGATCGCACCCCGGCTAGCGCGCCTTCCATCGCGGCGGAAACGGTGCCCGAATAGGTCACGTCCTCAGCCAGATTGGCGCCGCGATTGACGCCCGACAGGATCAAATCAGGCGGGGTGTCCTTCATGATCTTGGCCAGCGCCATCATCACCGCATCGGTCGGCGTACCGGCGACCGCGAAGCGCTTTTCGCCATGCTTGCGGACGCGCAAGGGCCGGGTGAGGGTGAGCGAATGGCCAGCGCCCGATTGCTCATCGGCCGGGGCGACGATCCAGACATCGTCAGATAATGTCGCGGCAATCGCCTCCAGCACCTTCAGGCCGGGCGCGTAATAGCCATCATCATTGGTCAGCAAGATGCGCATCAGCGTTGTGGCTCCAATTGGGCGATACCGCCCATATAGGGCAGCAGCGCCTCTGGCACCGTGACGCTGCCGTCTTCATTCTGGTAATTCTCGATCACCGCCACCAAGGTGCGACCGACCGCGAGGCCGGAGCCATTGAGGGTGTGGACGAACTCGGTCTTTTTTTGCTCGCCCGCGACGCGGTAGCGCGTGTTCATCCGGCGGCCCTGAAAATCGCCGGTGTTCGAGCAGGAGGAAATCTCGCGGTAAGCGCCCTGTCCGGGCAGCCAGACCTCAAGATCATAGGTTTTGCGCGCGCCAAAGCCCATTTCGCCGGTGCACAGCAACAGCTTGCGATAGGGCAGGTTCAGGCGTTCGAGGATCGTCTCGGCCGCGCGGACCATGCGCTGGTGCTCGGTTTCGGAGTCTTCGGGACGGACGATGCTGACGAGCTCGCACTTCTCAAACTGGTGCTGGCGGATGAACCCGCGCGTATCCCGCCCCGCCGCGCCCGCTTCGGAGCGGAAGCATAGCGTGAGCGCGGTGAGACGCATGGGGAGTGCGCTGTCGTCGAGCAGCTCGCCCATGACGCTGGCGGTGAGGGATACTTCGCTGGTGGGGATGAGCCAGCGATCATCTGTGGTGCGAAAACTGTCCTCGGCAAACTTCGGCAGTTTATCCGTGCCGTACATCGCCTCGTCCTTGACGAGTACCGGCGGGTTGCATTCCTCATAACTGTGCTCGCGGGTCTGCACGTCGAGCATGAACTGGCCGAGCGCGCGGTGCAGGCGCGCCATATCGCCGCGCAGGAAGGTGAAGCGTGAACCAGAAAGTCGCGCGCCTGTTTCGAAATCCATGCCCAGCGCGGGCGCGAGGTCGGCGTGTTCGCGGGGCGCAAAATCGAACGCGCGCGGCGTGCCCCAACGGGTGACCTCGACATTGTCTTCCTCGCTTGCGCCATCGGGCACATCGGCGGCGGGCAGGTTCGGGATGATCGCCAACGCAGCCTGCAATTGCTCGCCGAGCAGCTTTTCCTCGGCCTCAATCGCGGGCATCCGTTCCTTCAGCGAGGCAACCTCAGCCTTCAGCGCCTCGGCCACATCTTTGTCACCCTTGGCCATCGCCGCGCCGATTGCTTTTGAGGCTTCATTGCGGCGTGCCTGGCCGAGCTGGGCTTCGGTGATCAGCGCGCGGCGACGCTCGTCAAGCGCAACTAGCGTAGCGGCAACCGGCGCCAAGCCGCGCCGGGCGAGGCTCGTGTCAAAGGCGTGCGGGTTGTCGCGGATCAGGCGGATATCGTGCATGGCCGCAGGCTATGGCGGGCCGCCGCGCACCGCGCAAGCACCGAGCACTGTCCGACGGGGGCTGAACGACTCCCGTCGCCGCCTTCACGCGTCGGTGGCGGGCGGTGCTGCCTTTTTGGCGAAGCGCTTGCGGCCGACCAGCGCGGCGGCGGCGGCACCAAACAGCAATACCATTGGCGGGGCAGGAACGG
>LNFM01001050.1_pt1 | contig 86551 bp, 63 predicted proteins | sample 596031 | NCBI WGS metagenome assembly LNFM01 (sample SAMN04254537, study PRJNA301005) | activated carbon metagenome | isolation source: dual media filters at the Ann Arbor, Michigan drinking water treatment plant | place: USA: Ann Arbor | reverse complement strand
TCCGATTCTGAGAACCGGCGTGACCGGCATGAAATGGAACGAGAAGAAGAAGGCCTGGACGATCGAGACGGACCGGGGCGACAAGTTCACCGCGCAGTTCGTGGTGATGAGCAACGGGCCGCTGAACCGGCCGAAGCTGCCCGGCATTCCGGGCGTGGAAACGTTCAAGGGGCACAGCTTCCATACGAGCCGCTGGGATTATGCCTATACGGGCGGCGGGCCGGAAGGCGGGCTGACGGGCCTGAAGGACAAGGTGGTGGGCATCATCGGCACCGGCGCGACCGCCGTGCAGTGCGTGCCGCATCTCGCGGCCGGAGCGAAGCAACTCTACGTGTTCCAGCGCACACCTTCCTCCATTGATGTGCGCAATGACCGGCAAACGGATCCGGACTGGGCGAAGAGCCTTGAGCCCGGTTGGCAGCGCCGGCGGATGGAGAATTTCAACACGCTCGTCTCGGGCGGCTATGAGCCGGAGGACCTGGTGAATGATGGGTGGACGGATATTATCCGCAACATCCTGTTCATCGCCTCGAAAGGCGACCAGCAGGGACTTACGCCGGAGCGGCTGGCGGAGTTGGCGGAGATTGCCGACTTCAAAAAGATGGAACAGGTGCGCTCGCGCGTCGACGAGATCATCAAGGATCCGTCTGTGGCGGCGGCGCTGAAGCCCTGGTACAGGCAGTTCTGCAAGCGGCCCTGCTTCCATGACCAGTATCTCGATGCGTTCAACCGGCCGAACGTGACGCTGGTGGACACCAATGGCCAGGGCGTGGACCGGATCACCGAGGATTCGATCGTGGTGGACGGCAAGGCCTACAAGATCGACTGCCTTGTCTATGCCACCGGCTTCGAAGTGGGCACGGACTATACGCGCCGCGCGGGCTATGATCCCGTGGGGCGCGGCGGCGTGACTATGAAGGACTACTGGGCCGACGGCATGCGCAGCCTGCACGGGCTTTCCGTGCACGGATTTCCCAACATGTTCCTGATGGGCCCCGGGCAGGCTGGCTTTACAGCGAACTATCCGCACCTGCTGGACGAGCAGGCCGAGCAGATCGGCTATACGCTGGCGGAAGTGAAGGCGCGGCAGGCCGGAACGTTTGAAGCCTCAGCCGAGGCTGAAGCGGAGTGGGTGCAGCAGATCATCGACAAGGCCATAATGCGCCAGCAGTTCCTGGAAGAGTGCACGCCGGGCTATTACAACAACGAAGGCAAGCCGAGCGACCGGGCCGCGCAGAACAATTCCTATGGCGACGGGCCGAATGCCTATTTCCGCATCCTCAAGAAGTGGCGCGAGGACGGCGAACTGGCAGGGCTGGAGCTGAAGTAGTGCAATCCGAGGGTGGGGCTTGAGCGAGCGCGCGTTTGAGCTAACTATCCGCGGATGGACACAGGGACGCTGCAAAGCTGGATTGGCCGCACCGAGGTGCAGATTGATACCGTGCATCCGGGGCCTGCGCGGGCGCTGGCGGCGGCGCTCGATCAGAACCCGGATGATTTTCTGCTGAAGGCCGAGTTGCCGCCGCTGTGGTTGTGGCTTTACTTTCTGCCGGTCGTGCGCGCCTCGGCGGTGGGCCCGGACGGGCACCCGCAGCGCGGCGGTTTCCTGCCGCCGATCACCCTGCCGCGGCGCATGTGGGCGGGCAGTCGCTGCCAGTTCTACGGTCCGGTGCGGATCGGCGATGAGCTGACCAAGGTGTCCTCGATTGCCAAGGTCACCTCGAAGACCGGGCGGACGGGCGAGATGGTGTTCGTGACCGTGCGCCATTCCTATTCGCGCGGCGGCGCGGGGCTGATGGAGGAAGAGCAGGACATCGTCTACATGCCGATCCCGGATGTGTTCAGCCCGCCGGATCCGACGCCTGTGGGCACTTGTGCGTGGACGGAGCGTGTGGCCGTGGACCCCGTGCTGCTGTTCCGCTTTTCGGCGCTGACGTTCAATGGCCACCGGATCCACTATGACCGGCCCTATGCGATGGAGACGGAGAAGTATCCGGGCCTTGTGGTGCAAGGGCCGCTGCAGGCGATCCTGCTGATGGAGGCGGCGCGGCGCTGGCAACCCGGCAAGCGGCCCGCGAGCTATACGTTCCGGGGGCTCAGACCGCTGTTTGACTATGACGCCGTTTCCGTCTGCGGGCGGACGAATGAGGCGGGCGGGCTGGACCTGTTCACCGCCAACGGCGACCGCGCGGCCGGCATGCAGGCCAATCTCGGCTGGGCGGGCGGCTGACGCGGCCTAGATGACTCCCCATGAGGCCGGAAACCGGCCCGTGGGAGGACAAGATGGTCAAGATTCTGGAGGGGCTGCGGATTGTCGAAGGCTCTGCCTTTGTGGCGGCGCCGCTGGCGGGCATGACACTGGCACAGATGGGCGCGGACGTGATCCGCTTCGACCGGATACGCGGCGGGCTGGACAATGGCCGCTGGCCGGTGACCAACAAGGGGCGGAGCTTGTTCTGGGCCGGGCTGAACAAGGGCAAGCGCAGTCTCGCTGTGGACATGACGACACCGCGCGGACAGGAGATCGTGACGCGGCTGATCTGCGAGCCGGGCGAAGGCAAGGGCATTTTCCTGACCAATCTGCGTGTACGCGGATGGATGGACTATCCGGCATTGAAACAGCACCGGCCGGACCTGATCATGATGTCGGTGACCGGGGACCGCAGCGGCGGGCCGCAGGTGGACTATACGGTGAACCCGGCGGTGGGCTTTCCGATGGCGACGGGGCCGGAGGGATCGACCGAGCCGGTGGGGCATGTGCTGCCGGCCTGGGACTGTATCACCGGGCAGCAGGCGGCGCTGGGCATCCTTGCGGCAGAGCGGCACCGGCGGCTGACGGGGAACGGGCAACTCGTCGAACTGGCGCTGAAGGATATGGCGCTGGCGATGCTCGGCAATCTGGGGATCATCGGCGAGGTGACCGTCAACGGCTATGACAGGCCGAAGATGGGCAATTCCCTGTACGGAGCTTATGCGCAGGATTTCGTGTGCAAGGGCGGCCGGCGCGTGGTTGTCGTCGCGCTGACGCAGCGCCAGTGGGACAACCTGAAGGCAGCGACGCATACACAGGTGGCGTTCGAGGAACTGGCGGTGAAGCTGGGCGTGAACCTGAACCTTGAAGGCATGCGGTTCCAGCACCGGCACGCGATCACCGCTGTGCTGAAGCCGTTCTTCGATACACGCGCGGTGGAGGAATTCGAGGCGGCGTTCACCGAACGCAGCGTGACCTGGGCGCGCTACCGGACGTTTGCGCAGGCGGTGCGCGAAGACCCCGATATTTCAATAGACAATCCCATGTTTTCAATGCTGGAGCATCCGGGCATCGGGACCTACCTGACGCCGGGAAATCCGATTGCTTTTTCAGACGCCGAGCGGATTGCGCCGGTGCGGGCGCCGAGCCTCGGCGAGAATACCGACGAGATACTGTCCGGGATCGGATATTCGGATGGGGAGATTGCGAACCTGCACGATGATCTGATCGTGGCGGGGCCGAGATAGTCTACTCTTCAACCAGCATCACCAGCACATCGCCGTCGGCGACCTGCTGGCCTGCGCTGGCGTGGACGGCTTCGACCACGCCGTCGCGGGGCGCAGTCAGAGCGTGCTCCATTTTCATGGCTTCGAGGACGGCGAGGGTTTCGCCGCGGGTGACGGCGGCGCCGGCTTTGGCCAAAACACTGAGCACCTTGCCGGGCATCGGGGCTTTCACGACGTTGCCGCCGAGGGCAGCGTCGGCATCGGCGCTGAATTCTGGGATGGTGACGAGGAAGGTGTCGCCGCCGGTGGTGACGGCGAAGCGGCGGGGCGAGAGGTCGGTGATCAGCGGGAACGGGGTGTCGTCGCTGAGAGGGGCGTCCGGATCGACGAGTTCGGCGGCGCCGTCGGCGGCGAGGAGGACATCGCGGCGGGGGACAGAGTTCAGGCGGAAGCCGTCGTGCAGGTCCCAGGGGGAGACAGCGCCTTCATCGTCGAGCAGGAGTGTTGCGACGGCGGAGAGGGAGGCGGCGCGGTGCGCCTCGGGCACACCCGCGAGCGCGTCCAGGTTTTCGCCGATCCAGTTGACGTGGTGGGTGCCGGACGCGAATTCGTCAGAGAGCGCACAGCGGCGGAGGAAGCCGGCATTGGACGGTACGCCGCAGAGCTGGGTGTGGGCGAGGACGTCGGTGAGGCGTTCGAGCGCAGCGTCCCGGGTTTCTCCGTATACGATCAGTTTGGCGATCAAGGAGTCGTAATTGGACGGGACGCGGTCGCCGGACTCGAAGCCAGCGTCCCAGCGCAGGGAATCGCCGTCCGGTTCTTCGAGGAGGCCGAATTCGAGGATGAGGCCGGCGCCGGGGCGGAAATTGTCGGCGGGGTCTTCGGCGCAGATGCGGGCCTCGAAGGCGTGGCCGGTCAGCTTGATGTCTTTCTGTTTCAGCGGGAGCTTGCCGCCGGCGGCGACGATCAGCTGCCATTCGACAAGATCGGTGCCTGTGATGGCTTCGGTGACCGGGTGCTCGACCTGCAAGCGGGTGTTCATCTCGAGGAACCAGAAAGTGTCCAGCGCGAGCGGCCTTGATCCGTCCACGATGAATTCGACCGTGCCGGCGCCCTGGTAGCCGACGGTTTTGGCGAGTTTCACGGCAGCGTCCGTCATCGCCTTGCGGACGGGTTCCGGCATGCCAGGTGCGGGGGCTTCCTCGATGACTTTCTGGCGGCGGCGCTGGAGGGAGCAATCGCGCTCGAACAGGTGGACGACATTGCCGTGCTGGTCACCGAAGACCTGGACTTCGATATGGCGTGGGCGCTCGACGAGTTTTTCGAGCATGACACGGCCGTCGCCGAAACTGGATTCGGCTTCGCGCACGGCGCTGGTCAGTTCGGCCTGCAGGTCAGCGGCGCGCGAGACCTGGCGGATGCCCCTGCCCCCACCGCCGGCGACGGCCTTGATGAGAAGCGGATAGCCGACCTTTTCGGCGGCTTTCGTCAGCGTGCTGATGTCCTGCGCTTCGCCTCGATAGCCGGGGAGGACGGGGACGCCGGCCTCTTCGGCGATGCGCTTGGCTTCGTCCTTCGGGCCCATGGAGCGAATGGCGGCGGGCGGCGGGCCGACCCAGGCGAGCCCGGCGGCGAGAACGGCTTCGGCGAAGGCGGCGTTCTCGGACAGGAAGCCATAGCCGGGGTGAATGGCGTTGGCGCCCGTCGCCGCGGCGGCGGCGAGAATCGTCTCGACGCGCAAGTAGCTTTCGGCGGCGGGGGCGGCGCCGATATGGACGGCTTCATCCGCCTCGCGCACGTGCATCGCGGCGCGGTCGGCATCCGAGTAGACGGCAACGGTTTCTATGCCGAGGCGGCGGCAGGTGCGGAAGATCCGGACGGCGATCTCACCCCGGTTCGCGACGAGGAGTTTGGTGATTTTCACGGGCGGCCTCTCCCCTGCCCCGGTGCACGGTGGCGACCAGGACGAAACTGATGATCATCAGCAGATACCATGATCCGAGCTTGGATAAAGACACCATCTCCCAGCCGGCCTCCTGGCCGGGATAGGACCAGGCGCGGGCGAAGGTGCCGAGGTTTTCGGCGAACCAGATGAAAATGGCGACTAGAAAGAAGCCGACCAGCAGTGGCATGGGGCGGTGGACCTCGTCCGGGCGGAACCAGACAACGGTGCGCAGGTAGAGCACGGCGGTAGCAGCGAACAGGCCGAGGCGGATGTCGGGCAGCCAGTGGTGGGCGAAGAAGTTGATGTAGATGGCGACGGCGAGCAGGCCTTGCAGCCAGAGCGGCGGGAACCGGTCGAACCGGAACTCGAAGATGCGCCAGACGCGGGCGAGGTAGGAGCCGACGGCGGCATACATGAAGCCGGAGAAGAGCGGGACCGCGCCGATGCGGAGGTAGCTGTCCTCCGGGTAGATCCAGCTGCCATGGGCGGTCTTGAAGAGCTCCATGATGGTGCCGACCACGTGGAAGACGAGGATGACGCGCGCCTCCTCCCAGGTTTCGAGACCGGAGAGGATGAGCAGGACCTGCAGGGCGAGCGCGGCGAGGACGAGGAAATCGTAGCGCGAGAGAGCAGCGCCGTCCGGATAGAAGAAGTGGGTCAGCAGGAGCAGCGCGAGCATGACGCCGCCGAACAGGCAGGCCCAGGCCTGCTTGATGCCGAAGCTGATGAACTCGAACAGGCCGAGGCTCCACGGGCCCTTCACCCAGCGGGCGCGGAGAGCTTCGCGTTCGGCGTGAAGGCGGGCGCGCAAGCGCGTGGAAGCAGGCACCGGATTTGTCATCGCCGACGGGAATGGCCGGGTTTCCGGGCCGAAACAAGGCCGGAGCCGGCGCCGCCCGCCGGTGATTTTGAGGCTTTGTCAGGCCCGCCGGATGGCGTAAGCATGAGGCGTGACCATGCAACGGGGGATCCGATGGCTTACAATTCAGGCGTTCAACTGGCCGGCATAGCCGGTATCGTCGGCGGCGGACTTGGCGCCTATTTCGGCTACAATTACGCCATCGTGGAGGGCATGCCGCCAATCCAGGGCGCGCTGATTCTCGGCGCGATCGGCATGATCGCGTTCAGCGCGGGCGCGTTCGTGCTGAAATCGGTGCTGCAGTTCATCGTGTACGTGATCATGCTGGGGCTGGTCGTGTACATTTTCCGGGAGCCCATAGAGGGGCTGACCGGGATCAACCCGGTCGAGGCCATCCACACGACGCTGACCGGCTGGGGCCTGCCGCTGCCGCCGCTGGAATAGCCTACGCCTTCCAGCTGGGCGGGCGTTTCTCGAGGAAGGCGGCGATGCCTTCCTTTCCTTCCGCAGAGGCCCGGCGAGCCGCGATGCGCCTCGCGGTCTTGTGCGCGAGCTCACGGTCTATGGGGCGGCCGGCAACATCCCGCACGAGTTTCTTCGAATCCGCGATGGCACCGGGGGCGGCGGCGAAGACAAGCTTGGCGATGTTCTCTTCCATCTCCGCCATTTCATCCGACGTCTGAGCAACATATTGCACAAGGCCGATGCGCTCTGCGTAGGCGGCGTCAAACGATTCCGCAGTGACGAACAGGGCGCGGGCCCAGCGGGGGCCGATGGCATCGATCACGAAGGGGCTGATCGTGGCCGGCGTCAGGCCGAGGCGGACCTCGGAGAAACGGAAGGACGTGCTGGCCATCGCGATGGCAACATCGCAGGCCGCGACGAGCCCTGCCCCGCCGCCCATCGCAATGCCCTGCACGAGGGCGAGCGTCATCTGCGGCATCTCGTAGAGACGCTGCAACATCTCGGCGAGACGCTCGGCGTCCTCTTCGTTTTCCTCGCGCGTGTGCGTGGCGGCGCGCTTCATCCAGGCGAGGTCTGCGCCGGCCGAGAAGGACGGGCCTTCACCGCGCAGGATCATCATCCGGATGGAGGATTGGCCCGCGATCATCGTGAACACGTCCGTCAGCTCGGCGATCAGTTCGGCGTTGAAGGCGTTATGAACATCCGGCCGGTTCAGCGTGACGATGGCGACGCCGGCGCGGGTCGCATCAAACTTGATCAGGTCATATTCGGAATCGCGCATGGCAGTGTTTCCTCTGGGTGGTCTCTTGTGGCGCCATCTTGCGGTAGCCGCCGGGCCTGCGCAAGGCAGGCAGAACGGCGCAGGCATGACCACGATTTAAGTCAGCCACGAGGGAACGGCTTGGGATGCAGGGCGTTCAATGGGGAGAAAAGGAGACCCCCATGGCTGACCTCAAGAAGTTTGACGAAAATCCGCAGCACCAGCTGCTCGAAGAGATCAAGGGTGCGCGCTGCGTGATGCTCGGCTCGCCGGACCATGACAAGCATATGCAGCCGATGTCCCCGCAAGTGGATGTCGATGCTGGCGTGATCTATTTCTTCTCGGACAATACTGGCGAACTGGGCAGCACGATCCTGGCGCGGCCGTCGTCCGTCCACATGTGCCACATCGATAAGGACTACCAAGCCTGCGTGAAAGGCATGCTGTCGCCGCACAATGACTCCGCGACGATCGACAAGTTCTGGAACCCGATGGTCGAAGCCTGGTATCCGGGCGGCAAGACGGACCAGAAGATGCTGATGCTGAAATTCGAACCGCATGATGCGGCGGTCTGGGCGTCGGACAAATCGTCGATCGGATTCCTGTTCGAAGTCGCGAAAGCCAAAATCAAGGGCGAGATGCCGAACATGGGCAAATCGAAAGAGATCCAGCTCTAATCGCGATCCTCCCGGAACCGATACCTTATCACCCCCGGCGCCAACTGCACCGGGGGTGAATTTACATCCGGAACAGGCCGAAGCCGCGCTCGCCGAAGGGGGCGTTGAGGGCGGCGGACATGGCGAGGCCGAGGACGCGGCGGGTGTCGGCGGGGTCGATGATGCCGTCGTCCCAGAGGCGGGCGGTTGAGTAGTAGGGATTGCCTTCGGCTTCGTAGAGGTCGCGGATCGGCTGCTTGAAGCTCTGCTCCTCCTCGGCGCTCCATTGGCCGCCCTTGCGCTCGATCCCGTCGCGCTTGACCGTGGCGAGGACGCTGGCGGCCTGCTCGCCGCCCATGACGGAGATGCGCGCGTTTGGCCACATGAAGAGAAAGCGGGGGGAATAGGCGCGGCCGCACATGCCATAGTTCCCTGCCCCGTAGCTGCCGCCGGTGACGACGGTGAACTTTGGTACGGAGGCCGTGGCGACGGCGGTGACCATCTTGGCGCCGTCCTTGGCGATGCCGCCAGCTTCGTATTTCGAGCCGACCATGAAGCCGGTGATGTTCTGAAGGAAGACGAGCGGGATGCGGCGCTGGTCGGCGAGTTCGATGAAGTGTGCCGCCTTCTGGGCGCTCTCGGAGAAGAGGATGCCGTTGTTGGCGAGGATAGCGACGGGCATGCCGTAAAGGCGCGCGAAGCCGCAGACGAGGGTTTCGCCGTAAAGCTGCTTGAACTCGTGGAATTCGGATCCGTCGACGAGGCGGGCGATCACTTCGCGCGCGTCATAGGGCTCGCGCACGTCCTGCGGGACGAGGCCGTGCATCTCGGCGGGGTCGTAGAGGGGAGCTCGCGGCTCAGTCAGCTCGAAGGGTTGAGGTTTCGGCTTGCTCAGGGTGCGGATGATCGAGCGGACGATGGCGAGGGCGTGGGAGTCGTGGGCGGCGTAGTGGTCTGCGACGCCGGAGCGGCGCGCGTGGACGTCGGCGCCGCCGAGGTCTTCTGCGCTGATCTCCTCACCAGTGGCCGCTTTCACCAGCGGCGGGCCGCCGAGGAAGATGGTGCCCTGCTTGCGCACGATGATCGTCTCGTCGCTCATCGCGGGCACGTAGGCGCCGCCGGCGGTGCAGCTGCCCATGACGGCGGCGATCTGGGGGATGCCCTTCGCGCTCATCTGGGCCTGGTTGTAGAAGATGCGGCCGAAGTGTTCGCGGTCCGGGAAGACTTCCGACTGGTGCGGCAGGTTCGCGCCGCCGCTGTCGACGAGGTAGATGCAGGGGAGATGGTTTTCCATCGCCACTTCCTGGGCGCGCAGGTGTTTCTTCACGGTGACGGGGAAATAGGCGCCGCCTTTGACGGTCGCGTCATTGCACACGATCAGGCATTCGCGGCCCTCGACGCGGCCGACGCCGGTGATCAGGCCCGCGCCGGGGGCTTCGCCATCATACATGCCGTTGGCGGCCAGCGCGCCGATCTCCAGGAAAGCGCTGCCGGGGTCGATCAGGCGCTCGACGCGCTCGCGGGGGAGCAGCTTGCCGCGTTCGGTGTGGCGGCGGCGGGAGTCTTCCGGGCCGCCGAGAGCGGCGTGCGCGGTTTTAGCCTGAAGCTCCGCAAGGAGCGCCTGCATGGCCTTCCGGTTGGCGGCAAACTTCGCTCCGGACACATCCAGCGCCGATTTCAATACAGGCATGCGATCTTCCTTAACACTTCCGCCGAGGATTAGCCCCCGCTCACTGGACTGTCACCGGTTCGGTAACGGATTTATGGTAAACAGGGAGCATGGACGGCTTTCAAACCACAGTCAGAACGCGCAAGAAACGGGTCATGCAGATCCCTCCCAATCCTGATCTGAAAGTGATTCCCTTGCTGAAGGATGTCTCGCAGCGCGCGATGCGCTCGGCGGGCAAGGAAGCGCGTTGGTTCTCGCTGCCGGCAGGCCAACCCCTTTTCCTGGCCGGGGAACTGGCCGATTCGATCTTTTTCGTCGTGTCGGGAACCCTCGGTGCCTTTGGATCCAACAACGAGTTCGTGGGCCATATCCGGCCGGGCGAGCCGGTGGGCGAGATGGCGTTGTTCCTGGGCGGCGTCGACCTCAACGGCGACGGCGTGGCGGAGGACAAGCCGCATACGGGCTCGGTCTACGCACTGCGCGATTCCGAAGTGGTTGCCCTGTCGCGGGCTGGCTGGAACCGGTTGGTGAAGGCAGAGCCGGAACTGCTGGAAGGCATGATCCGGATCATCCTGCGCCGGCTCGGCCGGACCGGGCAGCGCAATGTAGCGACGGTGCCGAAGGTCTACACGCTGGTTGCCACCTCGCCGACGATCGACCTGCGCCTGCGGGCCCGGGCATTGCGTGACGCGCTGATGAAGTTCGGCCAGAAGGTGGCCATCATTGACGAGATACAGGGCGACGAGAAGCCGGCAGCTTTCTTCGACGAACTGGAGCAGAACAACGACACGGTGATCCTGATCACGCCGATTGGCGACACGTCCTGGTTCAGGCTGGCGACGCGGCAGGCGGACCGGATCTGGGTGCTGGCGCGCGGGGACGCTCGGCCGTCCGTGCCGCTGATGCCGGAAGACAGCTCGCCGGCACAGCGGCTGAAACTGGTCGATGTGCTGCTGATCCATCCGGGCACGGAGCGCCGGGCTGCTCGGCCGCAGGAATGGCTGGACGCAGCCGGCGCAAACCGATTGTTCCACTGGTACGGTGACAGCCAGGGCGACGCCATGCGGCTCGCCCGCGTGATGACGGGCCGGTCGGTCGGTATTGTGCTGTCCGGAGGCGGGGCGCGCGCCTACAGCCATATCGGCGCTGTCCGGGCGATCCGAGAGGCGGGCATACCGATCGACTTTGCCGGCGGCGCGTCAATGGGCGCAGTCGTCGCGGCCTGCGTGGCGATGGGCTGGAGCGATACCGAGATCGACTGGCGCATCCGCAAGGCGTTCGTGGAGTCCAATCCTCTGGGTGACTACACCCTGCCCGTCGTGGGGATGGTGCGGGGCAAGCGCGTCAATGCGCGTCTCGAGGAGCATTTCGGCGAAACCGACATCAGCGATCTGCAGATCCCGTTTTACGCGCTGTCGACCAACCTGACCTCTGGCCGTGTGCATGTGCACCGCAGCGGACATCTGCGCACCGCGCTGCGGGCGACGATTTCGCTGCCCGGCATCCTGCCGCCGGTCGTGGACGGCGAAAACATTCTGGTTGACGGCGCCGTGCTCAACAATTTCCCTGTCGAGATCATGCGCGAGCTGCATCAGGGCTTCGTGATCGGATCGGACGTGTCTGGACAACCGGAAGGGCTCAACCGCGAGGAGTTTGTCCGCCCCCTGAACTTCTGGCAATGGGTCGCGCGGAACGGTTTTTCATCGCCGCCGCCGATTGCAGGCCTGCTGATGCGGGCAGCCACGGTGCGCAACGATCCGGCCTATGGGCGGGATATGACCGATGTGATGATCCTGCCGGAATTGCCGGGCATCGAACTGCGCGACTGGTCCGCCTATGATGCTGCCGTCGAAGCCGGTTATGTGGCTGCCAAGGCGGCTCTGGAGTCCAGCGAAATCCCGAAACTCTGCTGCCCGGCCTGAGCCGCAACCTGTAGTCGTTTAAACAGACCCTTAAGCATGTTGGGTCAAGATTTGCCAAGAGTCTTGGAATTTCCTGGAGGGCTCAGGATATGGATGCAAGTCTTCTCGACATGCTGCCGATCGCCGTTTGCGAGACTGCGCCTGTGCGGAACGAATTTGGCGAGATTGTCGACCTCGAATGGGTTTCCGCCAACAAGTTGATGAACGAGTCCATCCTTCCGGATGGCGGCAGCGTCGTCGGCATGCGGATCTTCGAGTTCGATCCGGCCTACCGGGACTCGAAGATGGTGCAATGCGTCATCGAGGTGCTGAACACCGGTGAGCCGCGCACGCTGATCACGCAGCAGGGCCGTGTCGCAAAGAATCTCGGCAAGGTCATGAAGACCATGATCCGTCCGTCACCGCGCGGGGCCCTTTGCTGCTCCCATGAAATCACTGACATCGCCGCGGAGCGCGACGATGCCCGCCGCCGGTTCGAGCTGGCCCGCGCTGCTTGTGACAACGCGTTGAACGGCATCATCCTTTCGGACAGCGACAGCAATGTCCTGTATGTGAACCGCGCGATCTGCGACCTGCTGGGCTACACGCCCGACGAAGTGGTCGGCCAGAATATCGGCATCCTGTTTGGCGTGAAGACGCTGGATGCTGTGCGGGCGTTCGGAAAACACACCGTCAGCGAGATCGAGCGCGGCGAAAACATCCGCGTCGAGCGTGATGCGGAGGCGGTGTCCAAATCCGGCGAACGGATCCGCACGCAATTCTCGACCTCAAGCACGCCCTGGGGCGACACTGGCCAGACGCTGTTCATCACGGTGCTGCGCGACGTGCGCGAGGAACGTGCCAAGGCGCACGAGCTGCGCGACGCGCTGCACAGGGCCGAACAGGCGACGCGGCTGAAGTCCGAGTTCCTGGCCAACATGAGCCATGAGATCCGTACACCGCTCAACGGCGTGCTGGGCATGGCGCAGGTGCTGGCGAACAGCCCGCTGACGCCGGTTCAGGCCGACCAGGTGTCGGTGATCCTCGATTCCGGCAACACGCTGATGGTGCTGCTGAACGACATCCTGGATCTGTCAAAGATCGAAGCGGGGCGGATGGAAGTCTCCTCAGTCGCCGGTGATATTCGCCACAAGCTCAGCGGTCTGTTCAAACTGTATGAAGCCTCAGCGCGCGAAAAAGGTATCGGCGTCCAGCTGTTCGTGCACCCGAGCGTGCCATCCAGGCTCGTGTTCGATCCGGTGCGCGTGCGCCAGTGCGTTGGCAATCTCGTCTCCAACGCGATCAAGTTCACCTCCGAAGGTGAAGTGATGATCGTGGTCTCCAGCGAACCGGCCGATGACGGGGATCACAAGGTGACAGTCCACGTGTCCGACTCTGGCTGCGGGATTGCGGCGGATAAGATGGACCGCGTGTTTGAATCCTTCGCGCAGGAAGACGGATCGACCACGCGCCGCTTCGGCGGCACGGGCCTTGGCCTGTCGATCACGAGGAAGCTGGCCCAGATGATGGGCGGCGACGTGACCGCGGTGAGCCAGGTCGGCAGAGGGTCCGTCTTTACACTGACATTCAAGGCGGGTGTCGCGGTGCCGGCCATCCTGGAAAGCGGGGACAAGGTTGTTGCCGCGCCGGTGCGCAAGCCGCGGGCCGGGCTGACAGGTTGCCGGGCGCTGGTGGTTGACGACAACAACATCAACCGGCGCGTCGCGCGCTCCTTCCTGGAAATTCACGGGCTTGAAATCAGCGAAGCGGCAGACGGCAACCAGGCGCTGGAGGTTCTGGCGAAAGACAAGTTCGACATCGTGCTGATGGACATCCACATGCCGGGGCTTGACGGCGCCGAGGCGTTCAAGCGGCTGCGCAATTCCGGCAGCGTCAACCGCCTGACACCGGTCATCGCGCTGACCGCCGACTCGATGCACGGCGACCGGGAGAAATTCCTCGCCAAGGGCTTTGACGGCTATGTGTCCAAGCCGATCGACGAACGGACTCTGGTGACGGCGATCACACAGACCTTGAGCCTTCCGGATGAAAAGATCCGGACGATGCTGCAGGCCGGCTGACGCTGGGTGAACTCCCTGCAGACCTGATTATCCGTAGACGGTTTCGGCAATTGATGGCACCTCCGGCGGCAGACAGCTGAAGGAGCGCGCTATGGCCAAAACACCGAAAGCCCACAAGCAGGTTGGCGAGGAGTATCTCGCCACGGCGAAGCAAGCGAGCGCGGTCCACAGGTTCCCGTTTCCGCCGCATATGGTGTGGAATGCGCTGCTGGACGGGCCGGCCTGGACCGAGTGGCTGCCAATCACCAAGGTGACCTGGACGAGCCCCAGGCCATTCGGGCCGGGCACGACGCGCACGGTGGAAGTTGGCGCTGAGGTGATCGAGGAAACGTTCTTTGCCTGGGATGAGGGCAAGCGGATGGCGTTCCGGTTCGAGCGCTCCACCCTGCCCGTCTCGGCGGCGGTGGAAGATTACCGGATCGTGCCCGTCGAAGGCGGCTGCGAGCTGCGCTGGAGCGGCAAGGCGAGCGCACCGCTTTTCCTGGGAAGCATCGTGACGGGGCAGCTGACCAAGGGGCTGGTGGACGGAATGCCGAAGCTGGAGGCACTCATTGCGAAGCAGCCCGAGCGGTTCAAATAATCAGTGAGCGGAATAACTTGGATCGCGAGACGGCTCGCGAGACGCCTTAGGCTGTCTCGTTGAACAACTCCCGGCCGATCAGCCAGCGGCGGATTTCGCTGGTGCCGGCGCCGATCTCGTAGAGCTTGGCGTCGCGCAGGAGGCGGCCGGTGGGGTATTCGTTGATATAGCCGTTGCCGCCCAGGAGCTGGATGGCGTCGAGCGCGAGCTTGGTGGCGGTTTCGGCCGCATACAGAATGGCGCCGGCCGCGTCCTTGCGGGCAGTCTCGCCCCGGTCGCAGGCTTTCGCGACAGCATAAACGTATGCCTTGGCGGCGTTCATCTGCACGTACATGTCCGCGAGCTTGCCCTGCACGAGCTGGAACTCACCGATGGACTGGCCGAACTGCTTGCGGTCGTGGATGTAGGGGATGACGACATCCATGCAGGCCTGCATGATGCCGGTGGGGCCGGCGGAGAGCACCGAGCGCTCATAGTCGAGGCCGCTCATCAGGATTCGCGCGCCGGCGCCGACGGGGCCCATGACGTTTTCTTGCGGCACTTCGCAATTGTCGAACACGAGTTCGCCTGTTTCCGAGCCGCGCATGCCGAGCTTGTCGAGCTTCTGCGCAACCGAGAAACCCTTGAAGCCGCGCTCGATCAGGAAGGCGGTGATGCCCTTGGAGCCAGCGTCCATATCGGTCTTGGCGTAGACGACCAGAGTGTCCGCATCCGGAGCATTGGTGATCCACATTTTCGTGCCGTTGAGCACGTAGCGGTCGCCCTTCCTGTCGGCGCGCAGTTTCATCGAGATGACATCGGAGCCGGCGCCGCTCTCGCTCATCGCGAGGGAGCCGAGGTGTTCGCCGGAGATCAGCTTCGGCAGGTAACGGGCCTTCTGGTCGTCATTGCCCCAGCGGCGCAGCTGGTTGACGCAGAGATTCGAATGGGCGCCGTAGGAGAGGCCGACCGAGGCGGAGGCGCGGGAGATTTCTTCCATCGCCACGACATGCTCGAGATAGCCGAGGCCCGTGCCGCCCCACTCCGCTTCGACCGTGATACCGAGCAGGCCGAGCTCGCCCATCTTCGGCAAGAGGTCGCGGGGGAACTTGTCCGTCCGGTCGATCTCGGCGGCGCGGGGCGCGATCTCGTTCTGGGCAAAGTTTTTCACGGTTTCGCGGATCATGTCCGCGGTTTCACCGAGATCGAAGTTCAGCGTGGGATATGTGTTCGGAATCATGGCGCTTCCCTAGCAAGGGCGCCCCGGCCTGTCACCGTTTGTCAGTCCTGACGCGTGAGGGCGCGGTAGAGATAATAGCTGGCGATCAGGAACAGGAAACCGCCGCCGAGGGCGAGCACGGGGCCGGCAAACGCGTCGCTCTCGCGCAGCATCGGGCGCGCCGTATGCGACAGGAAACGCTCAATACCGGCAATGAAGCCGACAAGGCCTAGGCCCGACAGCAAGGCATAGGGCACCCAGGCGCCGAGATTGTGGATCGCGGCGGTGTCGAGGTCGCCGTTCTCCTGGATGGCGCGCTCAAGGTCGCGCGGGTCGACCTGAACGATTTCGAGGTCATCAACGACCACGCCTTCGGCGAGCGGCAGCGGCGGCAGCCCTTCGTCGGACGGAGCGGCGGATAAGGGGCGCGGCATGCGGCGGCGCTCAATACCTTCCGGCGGGCCCTTGGTGCGGGAGGGCGGCGCGGCGGGCGTCAGCAGGGCGGCCGGGGGCTCGTCGCCAACAAGGGCCTTCACGGCGTCGGTAATCTCTTCAGGGGTGGGGCCGTCGCCGGGCGCGGCTGGCGGCGCAGGGGGGGCCGGCGGCTGGGGCGGCGCTTCGCCGAGGATACGGGCGATGCGCTCGCTGACAGCCCGGGCGGCGGCCTGGGTGGAGTTTTCGGGTGTGGCAGCTGCCGCGGTCTCGCTGGAGACGCGCGCGCCAATGGTGACCGAGCGGGCGCCGGGATCGGTCTCTTCGTCGTCATGGCCCTGCTGGGCAAGCGGGCGCACCAGCGCGCCTGGGATGGCGGCGCGGCCGGCGGGGTGTTCGAGGAAGTGCGCAATCTCGGCGGCGCGGCGGCGGGCCAGCGCGTCGACAACGCGCAGTTCGCCGGAAATGTTCGCGAGGCGCCAGGCCCACATGGCATTGGCCGCCAGCGCGCGGTCACCCGCGTTGAGCGCGGCCACGACATCCGAATTCGCAAAGGCTTCGCTGCCGACGTTGAAAGCAAACGAGACGAGCGCGTCGAACTCGTTCTGGCTGAGCGGGCTCAGCACCTGTTCGGCGATCTGCTGCTCGAACTGGGGCAAGTCATGGTAGCGCAGGATGAGCGCCGCGTCGCGCGGGGTGATCTGCAGGCCGGCGCGCGCGGTGGCGGTGTGGCCATAGCCGATCAGCCAGCCGCCGCCGGGCAAACGCGCTGCCCGCGGGCGAAAGCCCTCGAAGCTCTGGATGAGCTCGATACCCTGTGCTGACGTGCGCATGGGACGGGCCAAACCCACTAGCTCCCGTTGTGGTACATCCGGCGAATTGCCTACAGGTGGACCCTGCAAAACGCGCGCCCATTCGCCTGCAACGCGAGATTCGGCCGAAAATCCGTCTGTTTACAAGAGGACAATCGTGGCGAGGCCGAGAAAGCTGAAGAACGCCATGACATCGGTCAAGGTTAAGACGAAAACCGATGAGGCAACAGCGGGGTCTGCGCCGAGGCGTTTGAGGCCCAGCGGCACCAGGATTCCGGACAGGCCGGCCCACAGGAACGTGCCGAACATGGCGAAGGCGATGACGAGGCCGAGGCGCGTATCCCCGAACCAGAACAGCGCAATCAGGCCGACGCCCACGCCGATCAGCAGGCCGTTGAAGGCAGCGGCCATGAATTCCCTCAGGATCGCGCGGCGGGCCGAGGCGCCGTCCAGCTGGCGCGAGGCGATCGCGCGCACAGCCACAGCGAGGCCCTGACTGCCGGCATTGCCGCCGAGCGCCGCAACCACAGGCATGAGGATGGCGAGCGCAACGACTTCCTCGATGGCGCCTTCGAACATCGAGATGATCGCCGAGGCGATGAAGGCGGTGAACAGGTTGATCGCGAGCCAGGGAAGCCGCGCCTTGACGGTTTCAAACACGGTGTCGGAGGCGTCGGCGGAGGACACGTTCGACAGGGCCAACAGGTCTTCGGAATGCTCCGAATGCATGACGTCGACCATGTCATCGACCGTGATCATGCCGACGAGACGGCCGGCGGTATCAGTGACCGGGGCGGAGGCGAGCGAGTATTTCTGGAACTGGTAGGCGATGTCTTCCTGGTCGGTGGACGTGTCGAGCGTCATCGTTGGCTCGTTCATGATGTCTTCGAGCGGTGTGCTACGCGGATGGCGCAGCAGGCTGGCCAGCGGGACGATGCCGAGCAGGCGGTGGGCCGGGTCGATCACGTAAATCTCGTGGAAAACTTCCGGCAATTCGGTGCCGAGCGCGCGGGCATGGTCGATCGTCTGGCCGACGGTCCAGAATTCCGGCACGGCGACGAATTCCGTCTGCATCAGACGGCCGGCAGTTTCCTCTTCATAGCCGAGGCTGCGTTCGAGTTCCGCCCGGTCTACCGGCGCGAGGTCTTCGAGGATGCGCTCGCGGCGGTCATCCTCGAGGTCTTCGAGAATAGTCGTGGCATCGTCTGAATCGAGTTCGTCGAGGGCCTGCGCCACCGCCTGGTCGGGCAGCATGTCGACGGCGTCCTCGCGGTAGGAATCGCGCAGCTCGATCAGGATTTCAGGCGGCAGCTCCCCGCCGAGAAGTTCGACGGCCTCTTCGAACGTATCGTAGTTGAGGGCTTCCAGCGCATCGGCCGCGTCGGCCGGGTGCATCCGCTTCAGCGTGCGCGACAGCCACCGGATATCGCGCTCGTCGACGGCGTCGGCGAGGTCGCTCAGGAAGAGCGGGTCGATCTTGCCCTGCTCGGCAAGCGTGGGGGCGCTGGTATCAGTCATTGGCGCCTCTCATGCCGGGGTTGCTGCGCCGCGGCAAGAGAGGGCCAATCCGGCCTCAGGTCAGCTGTAGCGGAATTCCGGCGCGTCGAGATCGACCAGCGGGAGTTCGTCCTTTTCCTTCCAGTAGTTCTGGGTATGGGCCCATTCCGGGTTCGCCCCGCGTTTGGGCATCAGGGCCATGGAGCGGGCGAGGTAGCCCGGATTGAAGTTGTCCTCGTCGATCCATGGCAGGATTTCCATGTTGTGGTCCTGCGGGCGGAGCGCGACTTCGACCTGCTTGGCGCCATTCGCATCCATGTGCTTCAGCAGCCGAGCGACGAAGTCTCCCATCATGTCCACACGCAGCGTCCAGCTGGCGCGGAAATAACCGAACACCCAGACGAGGTTCGGCACGCCGGTGAACATCATACCGCGATAGGTGATGGTCTCGGCCCAGTTGACCGGCTTTCCGTCGACTTCAAACGGTATGCCGCCGAGGACAGACAGGTTGAAGCCGGTGGCCGTCACGATCACGTCGGCTTCCAGTTCGCGTCCGGATTTCAGCAGGATGCCCTTTTCTGTGAACCGCTCGATATGGTCGGTGACGACGCTCGCCAGCCCGGCCTTGATGCCTTCAAAAAGGTCCGCATCCGGAACAAAGGCGACGCGCTGCTGCCAAGGGCGGTAGCTCGGCGTGAAGTGCTTCATGTCGTAGCCCTCCGGGAGGCAGGCCTTGACGCCTTCCAGCAACTCGTTGCGCAGGAGTTCGGAATCCTCGAAGGACCGGCGCGTGAATTCGGCCTGTTCGAACAGGTACTTGCGGCGGACGATCTCGTGGATCCACTTCTCGTCCACACCCAGCATGCGCAGCTCGTCGGCCAGGACGTTCTCGTTGCGGGCCGGGATGAAATAGGTCGGCGAGCGCTGGAGAAGCGTCACGTGTTCGCACTTGCCGGCGATGGCCGGCACCACGGTCGCGGCCGTCGCCCCTGATCCGATCACCACGACCTTCTTGCCCGTGAGATCAAGGCCTTCCGGCCAGGTCTGCGGGTGGACGATCTGTCCACGGAAGGTGCCCATGCCCGGCCATTCCGGCGTGTAGCCTTCGGCATGCTTGTAATAGCCCTGGCACATCCAGAGGAACTTGGCGGTGAAAGTCAGCATTTCGCCGGTATCAAGGCGCTCGGCCTTGACGGTCCAGCGCTTCTTCGCGCTCGACCAGCTGGCGGATGTGATCTTGTGGCGAAAACGGATGTGGGGCGCGAGGTCGTTCTCAGCGATCACCTCTTCCATGTACTTCAGGATCTCTTCGCGGCTCGCGATCGGCGGGCCGACCCAAGGCTTGTAGCGATAGCCAAAGGTATAGAGGTCGGAGTCCGAGCGCGTGCCGGGATACTTGTGCATGTGCCAGGTACCGCCGAAAGTGTCATAGGCTTCCAGGATGACGAACTTCTTCTTCGGGTTCTGGGTTTTAAGGTGGTATCCAGCGCCTACGCCGGAAATGCCGGCGCCGACCACCAGCACATCGAAATGCTCGGTCTTCGCCTTGGTCTTTGAAGCCTGAAGGGTTGCTGTATCGGCCATGTTATTCCTCCCACTCGCCGCGTGTGCCCGCGAGCCAAACGTATGATGCATGCAAGTGTCGCCCGGGAGGAAGGCGCCTCAATACGTAAACGACCGGATCTGCCGCAAAGGCAAGCAAGGGAAAACGGAAAGGGCGTAGACGTTAGTCGTTTGCCGGAGCGCGCTCGACGGCGCGGCGTTCGGGAAAGTCTTCCTCGAATTCAATAACCGCGCGCGCCCGGCGGTATTCATACAGGGAGCCGCGCGCCAGCCCGAGGGCCCAGGCTTCGTGGAAATCCTGCAGCAGTGGGTCTGCAAAGGGCATCAAGGTCCGGCGCAGGCGCGCCGTGCACACGCCCCTCACCGCCTTGGACATGCTGATCAGCATCCGCAGTACTCCGGCATGGCGCTGCCGGCGCCAGCCCACGCCATAGCCATGACGGAAGGCCCGCTGGATGACACTTTGGGCGTCGAGCTGGGAAGACCGGATCATGTGGCGCACACAGGCGCGCTCCGCGAACCAGGCCCTGTGGCCGGCTGCCTCGAGGCGCTCCATCAGTTCGGTTTCGGAGCCCATGGGATAACCATCGCTGCCATTCGGCCCGAATTTGGGATCAAAGCGCACACCGCTTTTGAAGACGTGCGCGCGGACCGCCATGTTGGGCCCCCAGGCAAGTTCGCATTTGACCGGGCCTTCGCTTTCGGACGTCAGCGAGAACAGGATGCCGAAATGGTGGCGGACGGGATCGAGGTGGATGATGCCACTGCTCGGCCAATGCGGCAGGATGCGGCCGGCGAACACATCCCGGTCCGGATGCGCCTTGCCTGCGGCTTCCAGCTCTTCAAGCCATTCAGGGCTCGGGAGAATGTCGTCATCTGTCAACACGACCAGTTCGGTGGGTTCAAGGCTGGCGCTGACCGTGTCCAGAACGAGGTTAACGCAGTGGTTCTTGCCACGAACCGGTTGTTTGTAGATGACCAGCGGCAGCCTGTCCGAGAAACTGTCGAGCAACTCCAGCGTGCCGTCTTCGCTGCCATTGTCGACGACATGGAACCGCGTGCCCGGCGGAATGCGGACGCGCAGCGTGGCCTCCAGCATTTCCCGGAGCCGGCCTTTGCCATTGAGAGTGGAGAGGATGACGATCATGAGGCCCCTGCCCCTGCACAGACCGGGCCAGATGGCTCAGAACGCGTCCCGGTCTCCGTCCATGCCGGATCCGGCTGGAGGTGCAGGCGCCGCGCGCAGATAACAGGCCGGTTCGTCACAAAACAGAGCGTCCCCAAATGCGCCGCGAAACCAAACAACCAAAGCGGGACAAAATCAACGCTTCCCGCGTCTTGGCGAAGTTTCACCGAAATCAGATTCGAAACTACACCTGAACTTGCATAATCAGGTGAAGTTGTTGTCCCTCAGTTTCATGTATTAGTTCAACTGGTCATGTAAAGTACGGTTGAATATCCAAACGTGTCTGTAGCGGCTCCGCGTTCTACTGGGCGCCCCGGACCGCAACCCTGGACGGGGGGGCGACCGGATCATTTCCCGCGCTTCGCCCACATCTTCTGGATATTCCCAGACTGCGCAGCCTCGCGGACCCAGGGGTCCAGCAGCCAGAGCGCGGCCGCGTAGATCACGACACCGGTGGCGATCAGGATGACCAGGGCGCCCACCGGCGGCAAGTGCGGCTGCAAGGCTGCCGAAAGTGCGTAGACGGCGCCGCCCATGACCAGGCTGGCCGCAATCGGCGGCACCAGAATCGAGGCCTGCCGGAGCATGCCGAAGCCCGTTGTCGCCTTGACGAACCAGGCCGCGAAGGGCCAGGTGATCCAGCCGCGCAGCAAGGACGCCGCCGCGATGGCGATCACGCCGAGCGGCGCGAGAACAAGAAGCATCAGGATATGCGTCACAACGCTGACTGCGATCGACGCGCTCGCCGTCAGAGATTTCCCGGCGGCCTGCGTCGCGGCAATGTTCACCTTTGAAGCCACGACGCGCAGGTTTGCGAGCAGGGTAATGGCCGAGATGAGGCCGACGCTGGCGAACGCGCTACCCACCGCCATGGGCACAAGCAGCGGCGCAATCGCGGCGAAGCCGGCGAGCATCGGAAAGCTGGTGATGGCGATGGCGCGCCAGGCGTCTGTCATCAGCGCGTGGAAGCGGACGGGTTCGCGCGCCGCGTCCGAGAGGACGGGCAGCGCCATGGCCCCGACAGGCTGCGCCACGAAGGACTGGATCTGATCCGCGATGCGGGTCGCGACCGACAGGAGGCCAAGACCCTCGGGCCCAAAGAAGACCGTGGCGGCCACCTGCGGCGCGAGCCGGTCCACCCGCCCGAGGGCGTTGGCCGCCAGCATGCCGGAGACGAACGGCAGCGCGGCGCGGATCGAGCCCGCATCGAGCCCGCCATCCGGCAGCCAGCGGGCGAACGCGAAACTCGAAGCTACCAGGATGGTCCGGCGTACGACCTCAAGCCCGATCAGCGACCAGACCCCTACCCCCATCAGCGCCAGCCCGATGGCTGCGGCAAGTCCGGTCAGCGCGGCCACCATGCTGACCTTGGACAGGAGACGAAACTGCTGGCGGCGGCGCAGCAGGCTTTCCGGCACGATGCCGAAAGCCGTGATCAGCATCAGGCCGCAAGCAGCCGCGATCACCGGCATTGCTTCGGCATATCCCAGGGATCCTGACACCAGTGCGGCAACCGGCAGCGTGACGGCCGCGCAGGCGAGCGCCAGGCCGGTATTGGCCCAGAAGGCCGAATTGAGATCGGCGCGGGAGATATCCGCTTTCTGCTCCACCGGGCTCGACAGGACCCCGCCGGTGAGCACTTCGCCCGCCGCGATCGCCATCAGCGCTATGCCGTACAGTCCGTAGTCGGACGGCAGCAGGAAGCGCGTGAGGATGATGACCGAGGCAAGGCCGGCGAGCATCTGCACGATCGAGGCGAGGCTGGTCCAGCCGAACTTGCGGGCAAGATCGCGGCGGCCACGGCCTGCCGGCGCGGGCATGGCGAGGCTCATGAGGCCAGCCGATGTGGCAGCGCCGCCCATAGGCACTGCGCCATCCAGTCGAACGTGGCATTCACCCGCGCCACGGCGTTACGCTCGGCGCTGAGTACGCTTTCTTCCCCGCGCGGCAGACAGAAATATGGATTGGCTTCCCACAGGATCGGTGTGCCGTCGGGCCGGATGCTATAATCCACGGCCGCGACATCGAGGCCAAGGGCAACGACGGCGCGTACGAGAACATCCTTGGACGGAACTTCGGACTCGAAATAGGCTAGGTCTTCAGCGATCAACTCATCGAAAAGGTCGCAGCGAAAACCGATAGATCGGAGGAACTTGCGCTTCGGGCTGGCTTCGCGGACGAACAGGCTGTTGGAGAGGCCGACAACGAGTTCGCGCGAGAAGAACAGATGGCTGGCCTTGACTTCGCCCCGGAACACGAAGGCGCGGGCCTTGTGATGGAAGCGGCTGTAGAGGCTCGACGGATCGGCGCCGGCCGCGCAGTGCTCGGCGCGGACATCGTGGATCCGTACCAGCGCTGCCGGAGAGCAGAGCTTGCGTGCCGCGCGTTCCGCATCAGCCTGTGTCGACAGGACCCGGATGCCGCGCTCAGCATGGGTTTCATTGCCGCGCAGCAGGCTCGGACCCGCCATCTCGGCAAACGCCGCAGGCAATTGGCTTGCGTCTTCGATGCAGCGCACGGGCGCGCTCGGGATACCGGCTCTGGACCAGATGGCGGACTGGAGCGCCTTGGCGGTATTCGACAGGGCATCCGGCCGGTTCAGTACGGCAATCCCCCGGCGGGCGGCGGACTGGGCGATGGCCGATGCTTCGGCATAGCATTCCGGATATTTCTGGCGCAGCGGGTCACCCAGCCAGAACACGACGACACCGATTCCCGAGAGGCTGGGCGCGGGTTGCCCGGTCTCGTGGAAAACGAGCCGCGCTGCCAGTTCAGGGTCACGGATCTTGAGGCGCGCCAGGAACACATCCCCCGTCGGCACGGCGCGACCGCGCCCCGGACCATGTGTCACAATCAGAACATTCTCCAGCGCTCCGGTGGCCATATCGGTACCGTTTGTCCCAATCCGCGTCAGGCGCCGCTACACTGGCGGCGCTTCCCGGGACCGATGCGGCAACTACTGTGCCAGCAGACGCGATGGTTAAGGGAAAGCGGAAACTACCGGCAGCCGTCCCGCCTCAGCGTGGAATTTCGCCTTTGACATCTTTCATGACGCCGGAGAAATCGAGGCCTGCAAAGCCCCTGTCGCACAAGGCCTGGTAGATCTTTTCCGCCTGCTCGCCGAAGCGGATTTCGGCGCCGGAGGCGTAGGCGGCGTCGGCCGCGAGGTGCAGGTCCTTCGCCATCATCGCGACCGCGAAGCCGGGTTTGTAATCCCGGTTGGCAGGAGACGTGGGCACCGGGCCGGGCGCCGGACAATAGCTGGTCATCGACCAGCACTGGCCGGAAGAGACCGACGAGATCTTGTAGAAGGTCTCTGCATCAAGCCCGAGCTTTTCGGCGAGGTTGAAGGCCTCGCAGGTGGCGATCATCGAGATGCCGAGCAGCATGTTGTTGGCGATCTTGGCGGCCTGCCCGTTGCCGGGGCCGCCGGCGTGGAAGATGTTCTTGCCCATGCCCTTGAGAACCTGCTCGGCCTTCTCGAACGCCCTGCCCGTCCCGCCCACCATGAAGGTCAGCGTGCCCCCTTCGGCCGCCGCGACACCGCCCGAGACCGGCGCGTCGACAAGGATCAGGCCGGAGAGGTCCGCCTGGATGTGCGCCTCGCGCGCATCGGTGACGGCAATGGTGGAGCAATCGATCAGCAGCGTGCCGCGCTTTGCGTGATGCTTGACGCCGTCCGGGCCGAAATAGACGTTGAGCACATGCTTGCCGGCGGGCAGCATGGAGACGACGACGTCGGCATCCTTTACCGCGTCTGCGATGGACGTGGCAGCGCGGGCACCCTTAGCGGCAACGGCGGCGACCGCTTCGGCGCTCAGATCAAATGCTGCGACGGTGTGACCGGCCTTGACGAGGTTGGCACACATGCCGCCGCCCATGTTGCCGAGGCCGATGAAGGCGATCTTGGTCATCTTACTTGTCCTCGAATTTGGCGGGGCGTTTCTCGCTGAAGGCGGCCATGCCTTCTTTCTGGTCGGCTGTGCCGAACAGGCCCTGAAACAGGCGGCGTTCGAACTTCACGCCTTCCGTGGTCGGAAGTTCAAGCGCGCGGGCCACCATTTCCTTCGCCGCCATCAGCGACGGCACCGAGAAGCCAGCGATTTCGTTCGCAGCGGCGAGAGCAACCTCCATCAGCGTCTCATGCGGCACGACGCGGGAGACGAGACCGATCCGGTCGGCCTCTGCCGCGTCAATCATCCGGCCGGTCAGCACAAGGTCCATGGCTTTCGCCTTGCCCACCGCCTTCGTCAGGCGGATGGAGCCGCCCATGCCGGGCGTGACGCCAAGCTTGATTTCCGGCTGGCCAAACTTGGCCTTGTCGGAGGCAATGATCAGGTCGCACATCATGGCGAGTTCGCACCCGCCCCCGAGCGCGAAGCCGTTGACCGCCGCGATCACGGGCTTGCGGCTGGCCGCGAACCGGTCCCAGCCGGCGAAATAGTCCTCGACATACATGTCCGAGAAGGATTGCGGTTGCATCTCCTTTATGTCGGCGCCCGCCGCGAACGCGCGGCCCGCACCCGTCAGCACACTGACGGCAATATCCTTGTTCCGGTCGATCGCAGCAAAGCACTCGACGACCTCAGACATGATCTCCGCATTGAGCGCGTTCAGGCTGTCCGGCCGGTTCAGCGTCACGATCGCGACGCGGCCCTTCTGTTCGAAGGTGATCGTCTTGTAATCGGTCATCGGTTTGGGGGTGGCCTTTCAGGTTGGATGGCGCCTAGGCGCTGGAAATTTTGGCTCAGGCGCCAGGCGGCGGTCCGGGCGGTGGCGGGAAGTCGAGTCCGCTCGTACCGGCGAAGGGTGTGCCCGCGACGACGGCATCATACGCGACTTCGCCCACAGGGGAGAAGCCGATGACCCGGGACACGACGACCACGGCAATCAGCACGCCGATTCCCCAGAACCAGCCGGGATGCGGACGGCCATGGGTGCGCCAATCGTAGAAGATGCCGATGGCGGGGAAGATCAGCGCGGCCAGACCCGCGATCTCAAAGGCATAGGGCGGCAGCAAAGGCATCGGCAGGAGCCGTCCGAAGCCGGGGCCCATCAGCAGCACGAACGAGCCGATCTGCAGGCGCGCATGCCAGTCGGTCTGCTTGCGCATGACATAGGCCGCGACCAGTAGGCCGATGGCGCCATAGAGGGACAAAGGATTGGCGATGATGAAATGCTGCGGCTGGAAGAAGAAGGGCGTACGCCCCGTCTGCACCGCCGCCACCGTCACCCAGGTTCCGAATACGAAGAGGCCGAGCACCCAGATGGCGGCCAGTTTGCCGACAGTCCGGTGAAGCGCGATGTTGCCCGCCCCCGCGAGCCAGACCTGAGTCAGCACAATGCCGACCCAGCCCATGAATACGACGGCATGGGCATGGACGATCAGCGGCGCGCCGAAACTCGACCGGCCCGTCGCAAGCTGGACAACGAAACCCGCCACCAGGATGACGGCCATGCCCGTCGCAAGGTTGCGGATAAAGCGGCGGTCATCCGCCACAGGGGCAGAAATGTTGGCAGTCGTCATGAAACCCTCCCCGGTTTCGATAGATGGACCGGTCCGAAATACCTGACCCGCGATTTGGCCACAAGCGCCCCGCCGGGGCTCAGCCCATGGTCGGGATGACGAAGGCCTGATCGCCGACATCGCCGTCCGGCCAGCGCTGGGTGACCGTTTTGATCTTGGTCCAGAACTTGATGCCTTCCGGGCCGTGCTGGTTGGTGTCGCCGAAGGCGGAGCGCTTCCAGCCGCCGAAGGTGTGATAAGCGACCGGCACCGGGATAGGCACGTTGATGCCCACCATGCCGACATTCACCTGCGCCGCAAACTCGCGCGCCGCGCGGCCATTGGACGTGAAGATCGCGCAACCGTTCCCGTACTGATGATCCGAGGCATAGCCGGCCGCTTCCTCCAGTGTCTCGGCGCGCACCACTTGCAGAACCGGCCCGAAGATTTCCTCATGGTAGGATTTCATGCCGGGCTTTACATGGTCGAACAGCGACGGGCCGATGAAGAAACCCTTCTCGTGCCCCTGCAGCGTATGGCCCCGGCCATCGAGCACGAGCTTGGCGCCCTCATCAACGCCCATCTGGATGTAGCTTTCGATCTTCGCCTTGTGCACGGCGGAGACGACCGGACCATAATGCGCGTCCTTGTCGGTCGAGATGCCGATCTTCAGCTTCCGCGCCTCGGCCGTCATGCGCTCGACAAACTCGTCCGCCGTTTTCTTGCCGACCGGCACGGCCACCGGCAGCGCCATGCAGCGCTCCCCCGCCGAGCCATAGGCCGCGCCGACGATGTCTTTCACTGCCTGCTCCATGTCGGCGTCCGGCAGGATGATGCCATGGTTCTTCGCCCCGCCCATGGCCTGCACGCGCTTGCCGTGCGCGGTACCGGTCGAATAGACATATTGTGCGATGTCGGACGATCCGACGAAGCTGACAGCCTTGATGTCCGGATGCGTCAAGATTGCATCGACCGAGACCTTGTCGCCATTGACGACGTTCAGCACGCCCGCCGGCGCGCCCGCCTCGAGCATCAGCTCGGCCAGCCGCATCGGCACGGAAGGGTCCTTCTCCGACGGCTTCAGGATGAACGTATTGCCGCACGCGATGGAGACGGCGGCCATCCAGCATGGGATCATGGCGGGGAAATTGAACGGCGTGATGCCGGCGCAGACGCCGAGCGCCTGACGCATCGAGTAGACGTCGATGCCGGGCCCGGCCCCTTCGGTGTATTCGCCCTTCAGCAGGTGCGGCACGCCGCAGGCAAACTCGACCACATCGAGGCCGCGCTGGATGTCGCCCTTCGAGTCGGCGATCACCTTGCCGTGCTCGGACGATAGGAGATGCGCGAGGTCGTTCATGTTGGCTTCGACGAGGCGCTTGAACTCGAACATCACGCGGGCGCGGCGCTGCGGGTTGGTCGCCGCCCAGGCTGGAAGCGCCGCCTTGGCTGCGTCCACGGCCGCGCCGAGTTCGGCCACCGTCGCGAGCGCGACGCGGCCCTGAACCTCTCCGGTGTTCGGATTGTAGATGTCGCCAAACCGGCCGGATGTCCCGGCCACGGCCTTGCCGCCGATGAAATGATGCACCTCGCGCATGGCGTGTCTCCCTGTTCTCTGGCGCGCGTTATAGGCGCACCCTCGCCCGAGATACATGGCGAATTTCGCCGCCGATCCCCTGCCGGAACGGCCCCGCGAAAAATGGAGCTTGCTTGCCTCTGCGGCAGGTTCCGGATCAATGTATCCAGGCGGCGAGCGGAACGCACGAAGAGGCGTCCGCCGGCAGACCGCCCTGGAGGAACATACCGGCGTTTTCCCATGCCGGAACAAAGCAATGGACGGCGATACGCAACTTCTGCCCGAAACCCAGCTGACAGCGCGGCAACGCGCCGCCGAACTCCTCAGCTCGCCCCGCAACCGGCAACGAATCGCGATCGCCGCCGGCCTCATCTTCCTGCTGCTGGCCGCGCGCTTCGTGATGGACCGCGCCGCTTACGTCTCCACCTCCGATGCCCGGATAGCGGCCGACATGATCGCTGTCTCGACCGACATCTCCGGGCGCATCACCAGCGTTGCCGTCAGCGAGGGCGACCGGGTGGCGGCCGGCGACGTGCTCTACACGATCGATGACCGCGAAGCCGTCTTCATGCTGGCTCAGTATGAGGCCGAAGCAAACCGGCTGCGTGCTGAGATCGCGCGGGAGGAAGCGCGCGCCGGCCTCGCGACGTCCAAGGCCGGAAGCCAGGTGGCCGCGCGCCAGGCCGGCACGCGGTCGGCGTCCGCATCGGTCGAGGCCGCGCGGTCGAATCTCGAAAACGCGCGGCAGGAACATGACCGCACGAAGAACCTGTTCGAACAGGGACGGATCCCGAAAAGCACCTACGACCAGGCGAAGAACGCGCTCGATACGGCCACGCAAGACTTGCTCCGCGCGCAGGCGGAGCGCGAGACCGCCGCTGCCGACCAGCGCACCGCCAGCATCACAGGCCAGGAAGTGCGACTGATCGATTACGACCTTTCCGTCCTTCAGGCGGAGCTCGAACAGGCCGTCGCGCGAGTGGAGGCGCAGAAGGTTGTGCTGGACCAGCACACCATCCGGGCGCCGGTGGACGGCGTGATCGACGAGCTGTTCTATGACGCGGGCGAGCATTCCCTGCACGGGTTCCGGATGGCGCTTATGCATGATCCGGACGCGGTGTGGGTGTCGGCCAATATCAAGGAAACCGATATCCGGAATGTGCACCCCGGAGCCGTGGTGAAGGTCAAGGCGGACAGCAATCCGTCCGCCGACATTCAGGGCCGCGTGACCCGCGTACGCGAAACGACCCTGTCGGAAGCGGCGATGATGCCGAACCCGAATGCCAATGGCGTGTTCACGAAGATCACGCAGCGCATCAAGGTGCGTATCGATCTCGAACCGACGGATGTGCACCTGCGCACCGGCACGATGGTCAGCATACGGATCCGTAAGTCAGACGGCCCCGCCGCGTCGGCGCCGGCTGCGTCTTGACGGAGGCCGCGGGCCTCGCGGTTCCCGCAAGCGGTGGCCCGCGCCCCGTCTCGCCGGATGACATCCCACCGAATGCCGGCCGCGCGATCCGCGCACGCTTCGCGCAGTTCGGCGCCAACTACCGCTGGTTCCTGCTGCTGACCATGCTGATGGGCTCGATGTCCACCATGCTCGCGGCGACGACGGTCAACGTCGCCCTGCCCGCCATGATCGGCGCGTTCGGGCTCGGCCAGGACCAGGCGCAATGGATGTCCACGGCGTTCCTCGCGTCGTCAACGCTGGCCATGCTGGCAAACGCCTGGGCCATGGCCACCTACGGCCCGCGCGCGACTTACATATTCGGCATGGCCACCTTCATCATCGGCTCCCTGCTCGGCGCCGTCAGCGCGACGCTGGAAATGCTGATCGTCGCCCGCGCCTTGCAGGGCGTATCGGCCGGCCTGTTGCAGCCGATGTCGATGTTCCTGATCTTCCAGACCTTTCCGGACCGGTTGCGCGGCACGGCAATGGGCCTGTTCTCGATCGGCGTGGTGCTGGCGCCTGCATTCGGGCCGGCTCTTGGCGGTGTCGCGGTGGACCTCGCCAGCTGGCGCTTCGTGTTCGTCGCCACGCTGCCGCTGGCCGTCATTGCCCTCGCCATTGCGCCCTTCCTGATGCCCGACGGTGAACGGCAAAGCCATGAAAAGAAGCCGCCTCTGGATTGGCAGGGGCTCTGCCTGCTGGCGGTCGCCCTCGTCGGTCTGCTCTCCGCCTTTGCGGGCGGCAACCGCGATGGTTGGGATTCGGATACGACGTTCATCAAGATCACGGTCGCCCTCGCGGCCGCCGTCCTCTTCTATTTCTGGGAACGACGCCATCCGTTTCCGGCGCTCAATCCGGCGATCTTCAAGTACCGCCAGTTCTGGTCGGCAGGCCTTATCATCGTCGCGACCGGTACGGCCATCTACGGCTCGACCTATCTCATCCCGCTTTTCGTCCAGATCGTTCAGGGCTACTCGCCCACCGCAGCGGGGGTGATGATGATTCCCGCCGGTCTCGCCATGGTCGTTGGCTTTCCGATCGCGGGGCGCCTGACGGACCGGATGGACCCGCGATGGCTGCTGACATTCGGCATCCTGTGTTTCGCGATATCCGGGTTTCTGCTCGCCGGCGTGACGGCGCTGACGCCTTACTGGCTCCTCGTTAGCTGGATCATGCTCAGCCGTGTCGGCATCGCGTTCTGCAATCCACCCGCGAATACGACCGCCGTCCGCGCCGTGCCGCTGCACCTGCTGGCGTCGGCGACGGGCGGCGTATCCTTCCTGATGCAGGTGGGCGGCGCGTTCGGTGTGAATCTTCTGGCCGTTCTGCTGCAGCGGCGCACCATCTTTCACGGCGACCATCTCGCCGCCGAGATGACCGAGTCGAACCCCCAGTTCCTCTACCAGCACGCCATGCAATCGCAGGCGCTCGAGGCGAGCGGCATGCCGCCGCTCACGGCGTTCACCAGCTCGTTCGAAGCCATCGGCGGCCAGATCGCCATGCAAGCCACGGTGCTCGCGTTCCGGGACTGTTTCTTCGTGATTGCGGTATGGTTCGTCATCGTCCTTTCCGCCATCGCCTTCATGCCGAAGCCGCAACTTCAGATGGCCCAAAGCCGCTGATCGCAGGCCGCGCCTTGAAGTGACCGTCACGATCGTTAGCTGAGCGGTTGGAACCAACACCGGAGATGGGCGTTGTGCAGCGGCGCCTCAAGCCCAGCAATCCGGAGTTTGGATGAAAAAGATCGTGGCCTTCGTGAACCCTCAATCCGGTTCGGTGCCCAGGGATGGGAGCGAAGCGCTGGAGCGCGTCCTGTCCGATCTGGGCTACACGGCCGACATCATTTCCTTTGAAGAAGGGGACGTGAAGACGACGCTGCAGCGCGCCATTGATCAGTCGCCGGATTACCTGATTGCTTGGGGCGGCGATGGCAGCATCAACTGCGCCCTCACCGCCTCCGGCTCGGATGGCCCACCTGTCCTGGCCCTGCCCGGCGGCACGATGAACCTCTTGCACCAACGCCTCCACCATGGCCGCACCGGCTGGGAAGACATCCTGCGCTCGGCGCTCGAAGACCCGCAGGTTTCGCCCTGGGCCGCCGGCGAGGTCGAGGGCCAGCGTTTCTATGTGGCCGTCATGGTCGGCCGGCTCACCACGCTCAGCGAAAGCCGGGAACTCGTGCGCAAGGGCGCGTTCCTGGAAGCCATCACGGCCGCCGCAAAGAACTCGGTCTTCGACATGGAAACCCGGCTGCAGCTTCGCTCGCGCATCGGCTCCCGCATCATCAGCACGGACGCCACGGCGGGCGCGATCGTTCTGGCGGGCGAAAAACGTCCACGTTTCGATGTGGCTGCCATTGATCCCGCCTCGCAACTGGATCTCGTGAGCGTCGGGTTCCAGTCCCTGCTGAACGGTTGGCGCGACGCAGAAGACGTCTCCATCGAAACAGCGAGCGGCGTCACGGTGGAGGACATCCACGGCGATCCGATCCCCGCGACCATCGACGGCGAGCCGTGCGAGTTGCCGCCGATCTGCGAGTTTCGCCTGATCCCTGTGGCCGCGCAGGTCATCCGTTCCAAGCCGGTGTCATGAGGCTCATTCACGTCTCCGATATCCATATCGGCGCGACCAGCGAAGCGATCCTCGATGCCGCGCATCAAGCCATCAAGGCGCATCCCGGCGCCGCGCTTGTGGTGAGCGGAGACCTGACCCAGCGTGGCTCGCGCGACGAATTCCGCCGGGCGCGGGACTGGGTGGACGCGGTGAAGCTTCCCACCATCGTCGTCCCCGGCAATCACGACACACCCCTGCTGCATCCGGGGCACAGGGTATTCAAACCGTTTGACCGCTACAGGGATTATTTCGGCGACCTGACGCGACCCCTCAACGCGGGTGCGGCGCGGCTGCTGCCTCTCAACACGGCGCGCGGCTGGCAATCTCGTGCGAACTGGGCCGAGGGCTCGGTGGCGCTGGATGAGCTGGATGAGATGATCTCCGAAGGCGCCGATTCCGGCGCGGTCCCGATCATGGTGTGCCACCATCCGTTCACCCCGTTTTCCGGCGCCGGACTGACCACACGGACACGCCGCGGCGATGTCGCCAGTGAGCGGCTCGCCAGGAGCCCCGTGCGCCTACTGATGACGGGCCATGTCCATACGCCGCACATCGAACGCATCGCGCCCGGAAGCGGCGAATACATCGCCCTCTCCGCCGGCACACTCTCCCTCCGCCTGCGCGCCTCGCCGCCCGGTTTCAACATCGTCGACATCGACGCAGACGGCCTGTCGGTCGCGCCCTACACCTACAACCACGAGACTTTCGAGCCGCTTCCGTCCGCCCGTCTCGATTGGACCGAAGCTTCAGACCCGGGTTAGCCGCTCGGCCTCGGCCACTTGTTCCGCCCCTCCAAACCGGTACATGCTACATCCGGGGAGGACGACCGGATGAAACTGACGCGGCGTCACATGCTTTTCGCGGCCGCCGGCACAGGCCTCGCCGCCGGGGCCGTCGCGGTCCAGAAAATCGGCTGGGACAACAAGTCCTTCACCCGCAAGGGCTATGTCGAAGGCGCCCCCGAGGCCCCGCCCGGCGAAGCCAGCTGGATGAACTGGGCCGGCACCGAGCGCGCCACGCCGCAGCAAATCGCCTTCCCGGACAGCGTCGACGCCCTCGCCAACACAATCCGCAACGCCAGGGGCCGCGTCCGCCCGGTCGGCAGCGGCCACTCCTTCACGGGCCTTGCGACCACCGAAGACACACTCGTCATGGTCAACGCCCTGTCCGGCCTGCTCAGCTATGACGCCGCCACCGGCGAGGCCCGCTTCGGCGCCGGCACACCGCTCTTCCAGGTCAGCGAAGAACTCGCCGCGCAGGGCCGCGCCTTCGACAACCAGCCGGACATCGACTCGCAAACCCTCGCCGGCGCCTTCGCCACCGCCACGCACGGCACCGGCAACGGCCTGCCCGCCCTTCACGACAACATAACGGCCTTCCAGATGGTCACCGCCGATGGCAGCGTCCGCGATGTCACGCGCGCCTCGGATCCGGACCTCTTCGAAGCCGGAAAGGTCTCCCTCGGCGCGCTCGGCGTGATGACCGCCTTCACGCTGCGCAGCGTCCCCGCCTACCGCCTCAAGCGCACCGTCACCGTCGAAGACTCGAAAGACTTCCTCAGCCGCCTCGAGCAGACCGCGGGCGCGCACCGCAACTTCGAGTTCTACTACTTCCCGCACACCGGCCTCGTCGCCAGCATCGTGCACGATCTGACTGATGAACCGCCTACGGATGAAAACGGCGGCGATGACGACGAATTCCTGCAAGGCCTGAAGACCCTGCGCGACGAACTCGGCTGGGCGCCCTGGTTGCGCCGGACGATTGCCCGCTCCGAGTTTCCCAGAGGCATCGTCGAGGAGCGCGTGAACGAGTCCCGCGTCCTCCTCTCGACCGTGCGGCCGACCCGTTTCATCGAGATGGAATACCACCTGCCGCGCGAGCGTGGGCCTGAAATGGTCGAGCGCGTGATGCGCAAGCTGGACCAGCGCGGCGAGATTTTCTTCCCGATGGAATATCGCCACATCGCGCCCGACACCGCCTGGCTCAGCCCCTTCAATGCCGGCCCCCGCGCCTCCATCGCCATCCACGCCGCCGCCGATGAAGGATACGACTATTTCTTCTCCGACTTCGAGCCGATGTACCGCGAAGCCGGCGGCCGCCCGCACTGGGGCAAGCTGCACTCGCTCGGCCGCGCCGAGCTGACGCAGCTCTATCCGGACTACGAACGCTTCCTCGCCCTGCGCCGCGACCTCGACCCCGGCGGCAAGTTCCTGAACGCGCATCTGGCCAAGCTGTTCGGAGAGAATTTCGATGGTTGAAATTTCGCGCCGCACCCTGATGATCGGCGGCGCAGGCCTTGCGGGAGCAGCAATTCTGATGACCAAACCCGGCGACGAGAGCGGACCGCGCGATCCCTATTTCCTGAGCCTTCAGGCCGCGCTGGACGAAGCGGGCATCGCCTCGCCGACGCTGGTCATCGACAAGGCGCGCCTGGACGCCAACATCGACACGCTGATGAGCCATCTGCCAACGGGCATGGCCTACCGGATCGTCGCGAAATCCCTTCCTTCGCTCGACCTCATCGCGCACATCCGCCAGCGCTCCGGATCAGACCGGCTGATGACGTTCAACCAGCCCATGCTGACGGCTCTCAGCAAAGCGATGCCGGACGCAGACCAGCTCCTCGGCAAGCCGCTGCCGGTGGCCGCCGCGCGCACTTACTTCCAGTCGCTCGCGCCGGAAGCCGCCGCCACTGCGGCGAACATCCAGTGGCTGATCGACACGTCCGAGCGCCTTCGTCAGTACCGGGAGCTTGCGGGGGCAACCGGCCAGACGCTGCGCATCAATCTCGAACTTGATGTCGGCCTGCACCGGGGCGGGCTCGAGGCCGGCGACACGTTGAAAGCCATGCTGGAGACGCTGCGCGATGCGCCGGAGCTCGAATTCTCCGGCTTCATGGGCTACGAGCCACACCTCGCCGCGCTGCCCGAAGCACTCGGCTGGCGCGAGCGCGCCAAGTCCGGCGCCTGGCGGCGCTATGGCGAGGCGCTGGCGCAGGCCGCCGACATTCTTGGCGCCGAAGCGGTCGCGGGCCTCGTCCGCAACGCGGCCGGCAGCCCCACCTACCGGTATTATCAGTCCACGGAGGTCGCCAACGAAATCTCGGCTGGCTCCTGCCTCGTCAAGCCGACACATTTCGATACGCCGCTGCTGGAGCCCCACCTGCCCGCCAGCTTCATCGCGACGCCGGTGATCAAGTCGATGCCGCAAACCTGCCTGCCCGGCCTCGAATTCGCCGCTGACGGCCAGCGCGCCTGGGACCCAAACACCTCCCGCACGGTCTTCACCTATGGCGGCAACTGGATGGCCGATCCGGTCGACCCGCCGGGCCTCTCCTACAACAAGACCTTCGGCCGCTCGTCCAATCAGGAAATGCTGACCGGCGGACACAACCTGTCGATCGCGCCAGACGAATTCGTGTTCTTCCGGCCCCACCAGAGCGAGGCCGTGTTCCTCCAGTTCGGCGACATCGCGGTCTTCGAGGATGGCCGCATCACGCAGCGCTGGCCCGTCTTTCCAGCGTCAGCCTGAAAGGCGCACCACGTAGTTTTCCGGATTGCCGCCCGCCGGGGCGCCTCGCGTATGTCTCGTCCTGCGCCAAGGTCAGGAGGGCCAGCAGATGGATGGCAGTTTCCAGATCAGCGGGGCCGAGCCCGCAACCGCCCAACGGGCCGATGCCCCCTTCCGGCGCCGTGTTGATTCCTTTCTCGACACAGCCCTCACCGAGGAATTGCGGGCCGCAGGCCGCGTCACTACGGGTCTCAAGTCCTCTCCGGAGGCTTGCGCTGTGTGGCGGGAAAAGCTGTGCGAACGCGGATGGTTTGCGCCGTCCTGGCCCGTCGAGCATGGCGGCGCGGGCTGGAGCACCGAGCAGCGCCTCTATTTCGAGAATGCCTGCGCCGCGCGGGACGCGCCGATCCTGCAATCCTCCGGCGTGCGCACCATCGGTCCACTGATCATCGCGGAGGGCTCGCCCGAACAGCAGGCGCGCTATCTTCCGTCCATCCTCAGCGGCGCGCATGAGTGGTGCCAGGGATTTTCAGAGCCGCAGGCCGGGTCCGACCTGTCTGCCCTGACGCTTCGCGCCGAACGCGACGGCGAGGAGTTCATCCTCACCGGAAGCAAGCTGTGGACCAGCTTTGCCCAGTACGCGACCCACATGTTCCTGCTCGCGCGGTGCGATCCGCAGAGCAGCGGCGGCGCAGGTCTCGTCTTCCTGCTGGTCGAGATGGACCGTCCCGGCATCACCGTGAAGCCGATCCACTTCATCGACGGCGACTGCGAAACCAACGAAGTGTTCTTCGACCGCGTCCGCACGCCTGCGGCCGACCGTATCGGGGATATCGGTGCGGGCTGGAAAGCCGCCAAGCGCCTGATGGCCATCGCCCGCTCGAACAACACCACCACCGGCCTCCTGCGCCGGGCCCTGCGCGCGGCGCAGCGCGGCGTGGTGGCTCAAGACTGCGACGACGACGCGTTGCGCGCCAAACTCGCATCGCTCGCGCGGCGCATCGATGAGTTCGAGGCCTTCGAGATCCATGTCAGCGCCGGCAGGATCGGCGCCGCCGAAGGACCGGCGACGTCTGCCCTGAAACTCATCGCGACGGAGCTGCATCAGGCGATCACGGAAGCGGGCCTCGAAGCCGCGGCGGACAGCGACTTTGCACAGGCGAAGTATTTCGCGACGCGCGCCGCAACCATCTACTCCGGCACCAGCGAAGTGCACCGGAACATTCTTGCCCAGGCGATCGGCTGTCCGTGACTTTAGGAGTGCATCAACCGATGCCGCGCGCCTTGACTAGGTTGCGTCCCGATTTGCGCGCGTCCTGCATGAAGGCATCCGCCTGCGCCATGACTGCGCCGGCCGTCATGCCCGGTTCACAGCGTGCAAGGCCGTAGGACGCGGTGAGCCCGTTCAGAGGCTGATCGCTTCCCGGCACGGAATGCGCGCTCAGCTTGAAGGCGTGCTTTATCTTGACCAGCAGGTTGTACGCCGCCATCAGGTCGCGGCCCGGGAGTATGAGCGCGAACTGGTCGCCGCTATACCGCGCAACCATGTCGCCTTCTCCAAGATATCCGGCCACCAGAGACGCGAAGATTCCGAGAACGGCATCCCCTGCAGCGGGTCCGTAAGCGTCCGAAAGCCCTTTGAAGTTCTCCAGTTCTGCAAGGACAACGCAGAAGCCTTCGTTGGTCTTTGCGGCGCGGCTGACGGTTTCCTCGAGACGCACGTCAAAGGCACGCCGGTTGAACGCCCCGGAAACCGGATCGCGCTGAGCCTGGGCCTGAACTTCTTCCAGCTGCTGGTTCAGCGTTCCGATCAGGGCCTGCGATTTTGCAAGTCCCTGATTGAGATCGCGGGTGAGCTCTGCCATCCGGCGGTTCTCGTCGAGAAGTGCAGCGACCACCGCCGACAGTCCCTCTTCCGAAGTTGCTTCCGGAACCTTCTCGGCAAACGTATCGAGTGAGGTCGTGAAGGCATCGTTCTGCTTGAGGCCCTTCTCGATGATCTCGAGCACCGCGCCAATCTCGTTACCGATCGCCTGGCCAATGCCTTGCGTCGTGAAAGTCGTCGCATCATCGACAAGGTATTCCTGGAACAGTGAGTCGATGTCGTAGGGGCTCAGCTGGTCCTTGAGCAGAAGCAGGCTGTTGATCTCGGCCACCAGCTCTTCATCCGAACCGGTCGTATAGGCGAACAGCACGGCATAGGCATTCGGGTAGGGCGCCGTGTGATACTTGTCCATCATGTTGAAGACGCGGATGGCCGCCTGGCAAACTTCCCGGAACGAGCGCTGACCAGCGCTGGCGGGAAAGGTTTCTGGGGTCTGTCGAGCCGGGGCTTGCATACGTCTAACCTGTTCTGCGCGCCGGACGGCGCCGTAATGGGATTAGTTCGCAAACTATGGTTTTTTTCGCGTTAACGATGCCCCCAAGCCGGGTGGCTTCAGGCGGAAGAAAATTCAGGTTGCTGGCGAAAGCGCCCCGAAATCAAAGGTCTTGCTGCATACCAATAAGGACGCCCCATCCTTCTGCTACTAAAGGTGGATAGGTTTTCGAGCTTTCCCCGGTCGCGGTTTGGGCTCTGGCAGAGGCTAGCCGTGAATCGCGATAAAAAATGAGAAGAATGGTGCCCCGGATGAGAAAATCCGGGGCACCCTTCGACAGGACTAGTCGTCCCAACGATCATCATCGTCGTCGCGGCTGTCACAATCGTCATCACGCTCACGGCGCAGCTCCTCGCCGGAGGCCGGGTGGAAATAGATTTCCAGGCATTTTCCCGACGCATCCGTACCCTTCACTTCGATCTTGCGGTCGTCATATTCGAGCTTGCGCAAGTCGAAGCCCTGCTCGGCGAGACGGGCGCGCACTTCGCTGAGACTGGGATCGCTGCCCACGTCGAAGCGCACCGGCTCAGCCTTGGCGCTGCCGGACTGGGCGAAGCCGAGGCCTGCGCCCAGAGTGGCAGCGCCAAGCAGCACGGCGGAAGCGGCGAATAGTCTTGTTTGGGTGAACATGTCGTTGTTCCTTTGCTTGCATCAGGTCCGGCTATCCGGCCCTGATTGCGCTTTTGCCTGACGCTGGCTGACAGCCACTCGCCGGTTTCAGTCAGCTTCCAGTCAGGTTGCAAAGGCGATAGGAACAGGCATTTCCGGAGTGAAAACAAACTCGTGACCCGTGGCCTTTCCGTTGCAGCGATCCTTGCGCTCTGCCTGTCACTGGCGGCCGGCACGGCGCTGGCGGACCGGCATGGCGGGCGTGACCGCGATGATGATGACCACGAGCGCGTCTGGGAAACCCGCAAACGCGGCGCGATCCTGCCGCTGGAAACCATTCTCGGCGGTGTACTGAAATCCTACCCCGGCGAAGTGATCGAAATCGAGTTTGACGACGATGACGGCCTGTTGATCTACGAGATCAAGGTCCTCACCCGGCGAGGCATCGTGCTGGAAATGGATGTCGATGCGCGCAACGGCAGGATTCTCGATCTTGAGGAGGACGACTGATGCGCGTCCTGCTGGTCGAGGACGAGCCCGTCATCGCGGAAGATGTGATTGCAGCTTTCAAGGAGACCGGTTTTATCGTGGATCACGCGAAAGACGGCGAGGACGCCTGGTTCATGGGCGACACCGAACCGTATGACGCCGTGGTGCTTGATCTCGGCCTTCCGAAACTCGATGGTCTCTCTATCCTCAAACGCTGGCGCGCAGCCGGGCAAACCTTTCCGATCCTGATCCTCTCCGCCCGCGGCAGCTGGATGGAGCGCGTGGACGGGATTGAAGCCGGCGCGGACGACTATCTGCCGAAACCCTTCGAGATGGCCGAACTGATCGCCCGCCTGCGGGCCCTCATCCGCCGCTCGGCGGGTGTGGCGCAGCCTGTCGTCACGGTCGGCGATCTGATCGTCGATACACGGCGGATGTCGATCCACTTTGGCGGCCAGCCCATGCGCGTGACGCCGCTGGAGTTCCGTCTCATTGATTATCTTGTGCACAACGTGAACCGCGCCGTTTCAGCGGGCGAACTTTCCGAACACCTGCACGGCCTTGATGGCGCGGCAGACACCAACGCCATCGAAGCTATAGTTTCGCGCCTGAGGCGCAAGCTTGGCCCGGACGTGATCTCGACCCGGCGGGGCTTCGGTTACGTCATAGAATCCGTTCCCTGAAGCCGATGCGCTCGGTCCGCCTTCGCCTTCTGGCCGGTGCCGCCTGCGCTATCGCCGCAGCGCTTGCCCTCAGCTGGCTCGCCCTTGTGCTGCTGTTCGAAGCGCACCTGCGCCGGAAGGTCGAAGAAGACCTGATCCGGCACGGCCAGCAGATCGTTCGTTCACTGACCGTCACGCCGGGTGCCTTCGCCGTCGCCCCGGCGGCCGCCGGGGACTTGCGCTTCGACCAACCCGCCAGTGGGCTCTATTGGCAGGTTTCACAGGGCGATGTTTTTGTGCGTTCCCGATCACTCTGGGACGCCTCTCTGGAATTGCCTGAAGGCGCTGCTGAGGAAGACTGGGCGCGCGGCAGCGGCGCGGGCCCGTTTGGCCAGGATGTGATCCGCGTGCACCGGCAGGTCCGGATGGCGGAATCCGCGCCGCCCTTCGGCATTATCATCGCGCTCGACCAGTCCGGCGTTGACCGGGCCCGTGAGGAATTCTCGCTCGAACTCGCCGCCTATTTGTTGCTCCTCTGGGCCGCGCTCAGCGCCGCTGCCTGGCTACAGGTGCGCATTGGACTTGGCCCGCTGCGCGATGTTGAGACGTCCATCGGCGAACTCGCCTCCTCCTCGACCTCCCGGCTCGACCCACTAAACTTTCCCACCGAAGTCGAGCCACTGGTCAACCAGATCAACGCGCTGGCCGAGGCGCGGGACACCGACCTGCGCAAGGCACGCGACCGCGCGGCCAACCTTGCCCATGCGCTGAAGACTCCCCTCTCCGCCCTGGCGGCCCTCGCCCGCAAGGTGCGCGCCAGCGGAGACGCGGATCTCGCCGCAGGTTTCGATTCCTCCATTCGCGCCGCGACCGAAACCGTCGAGCGCGAACTCGCGAGAGCGCGCACAGCGGCTAGTCCGGAGCGCGGCCCCTGCGACGCGGAACCAGTTCTGGAACGTCTTGCCGGCGTGCTGAGACGCACGGAGCGCGGCGGACGGATTACGATCGACATCAAGGCGGCCGGCGTGCGGCTTCCGGTTCACGCCGACCAGTTGCTTGAGATGGCCGGCCCGCTGATGGAAAATGCTGTAGGCTATGCGCAGTCCCGGATCATTGTCACGGCCGCGCCGGGCGAGCTACGCGTAGAAGATGATGGTCCTGGCCTTGAAGGGCCAGACCGTGATTTCGCGCTTCTGCGCGGCCGCCGCGCCGACGAGCGCCCGGGCGGGCATGGCCTTGGCCTTTCGATCGCCAGTGATCTCGCTGAAGCCACCGGCGGGCAGCTCGAACTCGGGACATCGCCCCTCGGCGGACTGCTCGCCCGCATCCGCTGGTGATTGCAGCCCCTGCCTTGCAATTGAGCCATGGGGCTTAACATAAACTCGTGAACGCAGCACCGACGACCGGAACATGCGGCGTCTTCAGCGCGTTGTTTTCTGGGTCCTTTCAGCGCAGACCCCTGAGGAACAGATCATGTTGGCCAGTTCGAAAACACCGCGCTGGATCAAGGCCGAACGCGAGGGCATCCACCTGCCCACGATCGACTGGTGGATCGATCCGTCCCGGCCGGCGGCGAATGCGCTGGTCACGCACGGCCATGCCGATCATGCCCGCGGCGGACACGGCCAGGTGTGGGCGACTTGTGCCACGCGCGACATCATTGCGCTGCGCTATGGAACGCCGACGGGCGGGCGCGATCTCGATTACAACGAACCGCTGGACATCGGCGATTCCATCACCGCGACGTTCGTGCCGGCAGGCCATGTTCTCGGCTCCGCGCAGATCCTTCTTGAACGCCAGGGTGAGCGCATCATCGTGACCGGGGACTACAAGCGCCGGCCGGATCCGACCTGCCTGCCCTTCCAGCCGACGCCGTGCGACATCCTGATCACCGAAGCGACATTCGCCCTGCCGATCTTTACGCACCCGCCGATCGAGCGAGAGATCGCACGCCTCCTTGCCGCGCGCGAGGCCAACCCGGATCGCTGCATCTTGATCGGCGCCTATGCGCTCGGCAAGGCCCAGCGGATCATCGCGGAGCTTCGCCGCGCCGGGTATCACGAGACGATCTGGCTGCACGGCGCGATGGTCGCCATGTGCGAGTTGTATGAGCGGCACGGCATAGAATTCGGCGCGCTGGCGCTGGTGAGCGAGGCAAGCCGTGAGGCGCTCAAGGGGCAGATCATCGTCTGTCCGCCGTCGTCCCTGAACTCGGCCTGGGCGCGCCGGTTGCCAGACCCCATCAATGCCATGGCGTCCGGCTGGATGCGGGTGCGCCAGAGGGCCGTGCAGCGCAATGTCGAGCTGCCGCTGATCATCTCGGACCATTGTGACTGGAACGAATTGACCGGCACGATCCTCGAGCTTTCGCCGGAAGAAACCTGGATCACGCATGGCCGAGAGGACGCGCTGCTGCACTGGTGCGCGCAGCACCAGATGCGCGCCCGCGCGCTCGACCTGGTCGGCCGCGAAGAGGACGACACCGGCTGATGGACCGTTTCGCCCGGCTGCTGACCGATCTCATCTATACACGATCCCGCAACAGCAAGCTGGCCTTGCTGGCGGACTACCTGCGCACGGTGCCGGACCCCGATCGCGGCTGGGCCCTCGCGGGACTGACGGGGGAGCTGAACTTTCCCTCGGTCAAAGCCGGCATCGTGCGGGACCTGATCAAGGAGCGCGTCGATCCAGTTCTCTTCTCGCTCTCGCGCGATTTCGTGGGGGACACCGCCGAGACGGTCAGCCTACTCTGGCCTGCTCCCCCGGGGGCAGTTGCGCCTCCCCCAACCGTCAGTGAAGCCGTCAGCGCGCTCAGCGCGGCAACTCGGGCGACGGCCAAGCCAATCGTTGCCGGCCTGCTGGACCGGCTCGACGAGGACGGCCGCTTTGCGCTGCTGAAGCTGGCAACCGGCGCCTTGCGGATCGGCGTGTCGGCGCGGCTTGCGAAGACGGCGTTCGCGCAGGCCTTCTCTGTGCCGCTCGATGATGTCGAAGAAATCTGGCATGCGCTGCGTCCGCCGTATACGGATCTGTTTGCCTGGGTCTCAGGCGCGGCCGCAAAACCGGACATCACTTCCCTGCCCGTATTCCGGCCTTTCATGCTGGCCAATCCCCTTGAGGATGCCGTGCTCGATCTGGCCGACTATGCGGCGGAATGGAAATGGGACGGCATCCGCATCCAGCTTGTCCATGCCGGCGGCGAGACAAGGCTTTTCAGCCGCGGCGGCGAAGACATCACGGCCAGCTTCCCGGATGTCGCCCGCGCGTTTGCCCAAGAAGGCGTGCTCGACGGCGAGCTGCTCGTTCGGGGCGCGGCGCAAGGCGGCGAGGCGGGGGGCGCGGCGAGCTTCAATGCGCTTCAGCAACGGCTCGGCCGTAAGGTCGTCTCCGCCAGCATGCAGGCCGCGTATCCGGCCTTCGTCCGGCTCTACGATATGCTGTTCGACCGCGGTGAAGACCTGCGCCGCCTGCCCTGGTCTGACCGGCGGGTGCGTCTCGAATCCGTCGTCGCACGGCTTGACCCCGGCGCCTTTGACATTTCTGCACTGATCGAGGCGGGCGATTTCGACGAACTTACTGACCTGCGTGCCGCCGCGCGGGAAACCGACATCGAAGGCGTCATGCTGAAGCGGCGCGACAGTCCCTACGAGGCGGGCCGCAAGGCGGGCCTGTGGTACAAGTGGAAACGCGAACCGCTCACTGCCGACTGCGTGATGATGTATGCGCAGCGCGGCTCCGGCAAACGCTCAAGTTTTTATTCTGACTACACGTTCGGCTGCTGGACCGCGCCGGAAGCCGAAGGCGGCGTGCTGCTGCCCGTCGGCAAGGCCTATTCGGGGTTCAGCGATGAGGAACTGCGCTGGCTCGACGGTTTCGTGCGCAAGCATACGGTCAACCGCTTCGGCCCTGTCCGCGAAGTCGAAAAGAGCCTCGTCCTCGAAGTCGCCTTTGACGCCGTGAATCCAAGCACGCGCCACAAGTCCGGAATCGCCATGCGATTCCCGCGCATCAGCCGTATCCGCCGCGACAAGCCCGCCGCCGAAGCCGACGAGATCGACACGCTTCGCCGGATGATCGTCTCATCTCCCGGAATCGCTGCATCGCCTGTGGAGGCCGATCCCCGAAGCTTAACCGACTGACATTTGGAACCGGCCGCCATGGACTGGCACCGGGATCAGTACGCGTCTGCCGGCTCTTCCGAGTGTTTCGGTTCCGCCAGATCCTTCGGCGTCAGCAGCATGTACATGGCAGGCGTCACAATCCGTGCAAGGATGGTCGAGCTGACCAATCCGCCGATGATGACGACTGCAAGTGGCGAGACAAGGGGGGACTGCTCAAGGACCAGCGGGATCATGCCGCCGATTGCTGTTGCGCTGGTCAGCAGAACCGGCAGGAAGCGGACCTCGCCGGCCTGAACCACAGCCTCGCGCAATGGTACACCTTCGCGCCTCAGCCGGTTCGCAAAGTCCACGAGCAGGATCGAGTTCTTGATCTCGATTCCTATGAGCGCGATGAAGCCGATCATCGCGATGAAGGAGAGGGGGTACTGTGCGATATAGAGCGCCACGAAACCGCCCATCACGCCGAACGGAATAACGAAGGCCACCACCGCCATCTGCGCGAAGCTGCCGAACTCAAGGAGCAGGACCGCCAGCACGCCGAACAGCGCAATCAGCACGGCGGCGCCGAGGCCCGAAAAGCTCTCGCTCGCCGCTTCGGCCTGACCGCCAAACGTGATCCGGTAGCCGGGTGGCAGGTTGATCGCATTGATCTTGGACGCAACATCGGCTGTCACATCCGCGGCCAGATAGTCCGGCAAAACGTAGGAGAGCACGGTTACCACACGCTCCTGCTGTACGCGGTTCACGGCCGTAGGGCCGGAGGAAAACTCGACCGACGCAATCTCCGACAGCGGCACGCCGCCGCCCTGCCCGTTCCACAGATACATTCTCTGCAGCGCATCAGCGTCCGGAGGCGATCCGGCATCCATCCGCACCCGGATCGGATAGGCTTCGCCGGTCGGATCGCGCACCTGCGCCACCGTTGCGCCGCCCACGGCGACACGCAGGGTCTGGTCGATCGCGCCGGGCGGAATGCCGAGCAGCGCCGCCTTGGCCGTATCAATGTTGAGTTCAAGATCCACCTGGCGGGCCGCCGCCGGGTTCGACACGTCGCGCGTGCCGGTCGTATCCCGCAGGATCAGTTCGACATCGCCGGCGATCTGGCTCAGCGTATCATTGTCCTTGCCCCAGATGCGCACGGCGATCGGCGCCTCTACCGGCGGGCCGTTCTCGAACCGGCGGAATGTCAGCTTCGCGGCGGGGTATTTCGCAAGCTCTGCACGAATTTCAGAAACCAGGGCTGGGCCTTCATCGGGATGCCAATGCTTGAACGCTCCGTAGACCTGGCCAAAGTCCGGCACACCAATCGTCTCAAAGACGTTGTAATAGACCTGCGGATTGCTCGATCCGCTGTTGGCGAAACGGAAAGCGATGTCTTCGCGACTTGCCAGGACGCTTTCGACATAGCGGACGGCCTTGTCCGTCTCGTCAATCGACACACCTTGGGGCAGTTCCACATCCACGAGGAAATACGGGCTGTCGTTCTCGGGAAAGAGCGAGAAGCCGAGCCGCGGCACGAGCGCGAACGAAGACAGCGCGACCGCCAGCGACACGACAACGGTCGAGACCGGGAAGCGGAGGGCGAGACGAAGGATTGGGCGGTAGATGGCATGGATGCCGCCCATGACGGTGTCCAGGAAGATGTTGGATTTCCCGTGTCCGTCGCGCGGCAGCAATTGTCCTGCCAGGAAGGGGATGATCGTCAGTGACACGACCAGCGACGCGATGATCGTCGTGAGCACGGCAACCGGCAAAGACCGGGTGAAATCGCCCGCGCCTTCCGGCAAGGCGATCAGCGGCAGGAAGGCAAAGATGAGCGTGGCGGTGCAGCCGATGACCGCCACGTTGATTTCCGACACGCCGGCAATCGCCGCTTCGCGCCTCGGCAAACCGTTTCGCAAATGCCGCGCGATGTTTTCGGTAACCACAATCGAGTCGTCGACCAGCAATCCGAGTGCGATGACAAAGCCCGAAATCGACAGCTGGTTCATCGTGTAGCCGAGCTGGCCTATCCAGAACACGCCGATCGCCAGCGACAACGGGATCGCCATCATCACAACGATGGCGGCGCGAATTCCCAGCGGCAGGAGCGTGAGCAGCACGAGCAGCACGGCAATTCCAAAGTCCCGTCCGAGATTGGTCAGCCGGTGCGCAACGGTCTTGGACTGGTCGAAGCCGAGTTCAAGCCGGATGCCTTCGGGCAGGCTGCTCCGGTAGGCTTCGATCTGCTTGTAGAGATTGTTGCGCACCACAAACACATCGACGCCGAGCTTGCCCTTGGCGCTGACGAGCACGGCGCGTTCGCCATTGAACCGCGTGAAATGGCGCGGCTCGTCATTGTCCCATTCGACCTTGGCGATATCGCCTACCGTCAGCGTGCTGCCGGATGCCGAGCGCAGGACTGTGCTCCGGATCTCGTCGAGACTGTCAAACGGACCGGTGGCCGTCACGTTGAAGCGCCGGCCACCGGACTGCACGGCGCCGATCGGCACGTCTGCACCTTCGCGCTGCAGCGCATCAACAACGGCGAGCGGCGATAGCTGAAAGGTCGAGAGCCGATCAAGGTCGAGCGACACACGCACCTCTGATTCCGGCGCGCCCCAAATCTGCGATTGCTGGACACCGCCGGCGCGTTCGAGCATGTCGCGCAAGTCGCGCGCGGCCGCTTCCATTTGGCGCGCCGGCGCGGTTTCGCTGACCAGCGCCAGAACCACCACGTTCGCGTTGGCCGTGTTGGCCTTGAAGGTGCGCACATCCACCACGCCGGGCGGAAAATCCGGCCGCGCCACGTTCAGTTCACGGACCAGTTCATCAAACTTGCGCTCTGGGTCGGCCCCATAGGTGAATTCCACCGTGACGCTGCCCACACCCGAAGTCGCACTCGACCTGACTTCCTTGACGTCTTCAATCCGGTTGAAGGCCTGCTCGAGCGGTACAACGATCAGCTTTTCGATCTGCTCGGCATCCGCGCCCGGAAGGACGACCGTGACGCCGGCTATGGGAAAACGGACGGTCGGGTCTTCGGACTTGGGGATGGACACCATCGCACTGGCGCCGAGGGCAACCAGCATGGCAAACAGCACCAGCGAGAATTGCCAGCGGTCGACAAAAAAGCGGACGATGTTCTGCATAAGGCTCAGGGCCTGTCCGCAATGATGACGGCTTCGCCGTCTCGGACATAGGCCGCGCCTTCCGCGATCACGCGCTCTCCGGCCTCAAGCCCGGACAGGACGAGTACATCTCCCCTGTCGATACCGGATGTGGAAACGGCCCGGCGGTGGGCGACGTTCTTGTCGTCGATGACGTAGACGTACCCCCGGTCCGCACGCGCATCGATCAGGGCCAGGGTCGGAATGCGCACCGTTGAAGACTTGCCCTCGGTTGCCGCGGACGAGGTAATCTGGGCACTGCCGATCAGGCCGCTGCGCAGGAGCGCCGGATCACCGGCGCTGATATCAACATCGAAATTCCCGGTGGCATCATTGCTCTTGGCAGCGATGCGGACGATGGCGCCGGTTCGCGGCGGGCCGGCAAGCCCGGCGACCGAAATCTCGGCCTTGTCCCCGACTTTCAGGCGCGCGGCCTGTTCCGCCGATACCGGCACGCGCAGCAGCAGGCCTGACGTTGTATCCCCAATCTGCAGCACCGGTGCGCCGGGGGCGAGTGTCTGCCCCGGCTCGGCGAGACGGCGCAGCACCACGCCGTCGCTGGGCGACGTCATGACCCCGAGATTGCGATTGAACGATACCGCTGACAGACCGGCGCGGGCCTGATCTCGCGCCAGCGCCGCATCGTCCAGCCGCGCCTGCGCCACATGACCCTTTTCGACGAGATCGCGGGTGCGCTCATATTGCAGGTCGGCGTTCACGACGGCGGCCTCGGCCTGGGCGACGCTCGCGGCGAGTTCCGTCAGGTCGAGCCGGGCGAGGCGCTGCTTCGCCTTTACGGCGTCGCCTTCATCGACGGTCAATTCGGTCAGGACCCCGCCCGTCTTGAACGACAGTGTGGTCTCCTGCGAGTAGACAATCGTGCCGGTTGCCGCGACCAGCGCGTCTGGCGCGGCCGGCATGACCTCGGCGGCGACCACCACCGGCTGGGCGACTTTCGGGACGGTGACCGCTTGCGCCGTGTCTTTGGTAACGGCGTCGCATCCTGATGCTATGAGCAGGGCGAGCGCCGACAGGGCACCGAGGATCGCGCGCGGGGTCACTTCGCGTATGGGCATGGGTTCCGGCTTCTGGGTCAAACGTTTGCGGAAAACGCTAAACGAAACATAAATTGTTCAGTGGCGAAGTCCAGAGCGTATTCGAGGGATTCTTCTATCTTTGACCTAGCTTTGCCAGTGCCGTCGTAATGGTGCTTTGCGACAGGCGTTCGGCCTCGGCGCAGTCAATCCGCGATGCAGCCGGGTCGCTGGTGCCCCGTTCGAGCCGCCCTCCATGCGTCACGTATCTGTTTTCATTCACAGGATAGCGGGCCGGGAGAGCCTTCGCCGAATCAAATGTTCTTGATTTGTTCTTTTTCCCGTGCCTTCTAGAGGGAACGCCGTGACGGAGATGCGGGTAACAATGCCATTGCGGGATGCAACGTGTGAACGCCCGGGCAGGTTGGCCGGCGGCAGGCTGCGCGTCCGGTAGCACCCACGCCTGCCCCTACTGCGCCACTGAGAGAACGCCCAAACATGGACTTCGCCACCCTCAAAGCAAAAGGCCTCGTCCGGACAGCTATGGCGCCGCCCGCAGTCCGGGCGGAGTTTCCATTCGGCCTCGGTGAGCCGGGCCTGCATGAGATTGCGGAGAGCGCCTACGGGGACCGGGCTGCGGCAACCGGCTTCCTGCTGGCCGCGATTGGGCAGGGCGTATGCGGCGCATGGGTCTGGGTGCGGCAGACATCGATTGTGCTGGACACGGGCGAGGTGCCGGAGGCGGCGCTGCCAGGCCTGTCCTCACGCCTGCGCCTGACGGTACAGGTACGCACGGCGCAAGCCGGGCTGTGGGCGGCTGAGGAGGCGGTTGTCTCCGGCGCCGCAAACCTTGTGATTGCCGAAGTGGAGCAATCTGACTTCACGTCCAGCCGGCGGCTTACGCTCGCGTCCACGCGGCACGGCGTGCCGGTCGTTCTGGTGTTGCCCTACAGCTGTGAGGGCGCGACAGCCGCCGCCAGTCGCTGGCGCCTTGCCTCACGCCCGTCCGCCCCCAATCGCCATGATCCGCATGCCCCCGGCCATCCGCGCTGGCGGGCGGTGATCGAACGCTGCCGCGCGGCGCCTTCCGCGACCGGGCAGGCCTTTGACCTCGAGTGGAATGATGAAACGCTATCTCTCAGTGTGGTTTCCGGACTGGCCGCTGGACCGGCTGCGCCGCCTGCGGCGGCAGACGAAAACCGGTTCCGCCTCCAGGCCGGTTAAGCCCCGTGCCTTTGTCCTCCACGAAAAATCCGCTCACGGACTAAGTGTCGTGGCCGCGAATGCGTCTGCGCGGGCTGTGGGCATCGAACCGGGCCTGCGCCTCACCGATGCGAAAGCAACCCTGCCGGATTTGCTTTCCGAGGAAATCGACCGCGCGGCAGATCTGAAGGCCTTGACGGGCCTTGCCGCCTGGATGGTGCGTTTCTCCCCTCTCGTGGCCCTGGACGGCGAAGACGGGCTGATGATGGAGACAACCGGTTGCGACCACCTGTTCGGCGGCGAGGCGGCGCTCGTGGCCGGGATGTCCCGCCGCCTTGTGCAAGCGGGCCATGGCCACCGGATTGCGATGGCCGGCACACCGGGCGCCGCCCATGCGCTGGCGCGGGGCACCGGACTGGGCGAGCCTCCCGTGCTGCCCTCCGGCCGGGAAGCCGAGGGGCTGGCGCACCTGCCGATGGCCACCCTTCGCCTCTCGCCGGAGGCGCTGACCCTGCTGCGCCGTTTCGGCCTGACGCGGATCGGCCAGCTCTATGAGATTGACCGCAAAGCGCTCACGCGCCGCTTCCGCTCGCGCCAGGCAGCCGATGCGGTCTGCCTGCGTCTCGATCAGGCGCTGGGGCGGCGGGCCGAGCCTTTTGCCCCGCTTCGTCCGCCGCCGGAACATGTCGAATGCCTGCCCTGCCCCGAGCCCCTGACCAGCACCGAAGGCATAGGTGACGGGCTGCAGCAATTGACGGAAAGGTTGTGCAGCGCCCTCGCCGTTCAGGGACTCGGCGCGCAGGGTTTCATGTTCAGCGCCTTCCGCTCGGATGGCGCAGCAAGCGCCGTCACCGTCAATGCCGCCCGGCCCGTGCGCACGCCGGACCATGTGCTGCGCCTCTTCCGGGAAAAGATCAGCCGGATTGATGCCGGCTTCGGCATTGACCTGCTGATGCTGGAAGCCAGCCGGACAGGACCCATGGCTCCCGGCAGCCGCCCCTTGTCAGGCGATCTGGCCGGCACCGGGTTCGATGCGGAGGCGGTTTCCGGGCTTGCCGACCGGATCACCGCACGCCTTGGCGAAGGCTCCGTGATCCTGACCGTCAGGGACGCACGCCACCCTCCGGACAAGGCAGAACGGCAGGTCGCCTATGCCGGCCAGGTACCGGAGGTGGAGGCGGCGCCAATCCTTGGGCCGAGGCCCGTCCGCATGCTGAACCGGCCGGAGCAGGTCTCGGTGATGGCGCAGGTCCCGGACGGCCCGCCCTTGCAGTTCGTGTGGCGCCGGCGCCTGCGCAAGGTTGTGCGGGCTGATGGCCCCGAACGGATTGCCCCGGAATGGTGGACCTACCTTCCCCCCGCACCGGGCGAGCGCGGCAGACTGCCCCGCACGCGTGACTATTACCGTATCGAAGACAGTGACGGGCGGCGCTACTGGGTCTTTCGCGAAGGCCTCTACGGCGATGACCGGGGCATGGATCCCGAATGGTTCGTACAAGGACTGTTCGCATGACCGGATATGCCGAACTTGCGGTGACGACCAACTTCTCCTTCCTTCGCGGAGCCAGCCATGCGGAGGAACTGGTGCAATGCGCCGCCGCCTTGGGCCTGCGCGCCATCGGCGTGGCGGATCGCAACACGCTGGCGGGGGTCGTGCGCGCGCACGTGGCGGCAAAGGCGGCCGGCCTGAAGCTGCTGGTGGGCGCCCGGCTCGCGCCGGAGGACGGGCCGGACATTCTCGCCTACCCGGTGGACCGGCCGGCTTACGGGCGCCTCTCCCGCCTCCTGTCCGAAGGCAAGCTCAGGGCGGAGAAAGGCAGCTGCCGGATCCTGATGGAAGACATCCTGGCGGCGAGTGAAGGGCAGATGCTGATTGTGCTGCCGCCGGAGCCCCTGACCTCCGCCTTCAGGCAGGCGCTCGAACGCGTCGCCGCCGCAGCGCCGGGGCGTGCCTGGCTCGGCGCACGCTACACCTATTCGGGCCGCAACCGGGAACACCTCGGCCGGCTGGCAGAGCTTGCGGCCGAGACGGGCGCGCCCCTGGTGGCCATCAATGACGTGCTCTACCACGCGCCGGAACGCCGCCCCCTGCAGGACGTGATGACCTGCATTCGCGAGCACTGCACCATCGACACGGCCGGCTACCGGCTTGAGGCGAATGCCGAGCGTCACCTGAAGTCCCCGAAGGAAATGGCGCGCCTGTTCAGCGGCTTTGAGCCAGCTCTCGGTCGCACGCTCGAGATTGCGGAGCGCTGCACCTTCAGCCTCGATGAGCTCTCCTATGAATATCCGGATGAGCCCGTGCCGCAGGGCTCCACCCCGCAGGCGCATCTCGAACGTCTCGCCCGGGAGGGCGCGGCCTGGCGCTATCCGGAGGGCATTCCGGAGAAGGTGTCCGCCCAGATCCGCAAGGAGCTCCGCATCATCGCCCAGCTGAACTATGCCCCCTACTTCCTGACGGTTCACGACATCGTCTCCTGGGCCCGCGGGGAAGGCATCCTTTGCCAGGGACGCGGCTCGGCAGCGAACTCGGCCGTCTGCTACTGCCTCGGCGTCACCAGCGTTGATCCGGCACTGTCCAATCTCCTGTTCGAGCGCTTCCTCTCGCCGGAGCGCAAGGAGCCGCCGGACATCGATGTCGATTTCGAGCATGAGCGGCGCGAAGAGGTCATACAGTATGTATACGAACGATATGGCCGCCACCGGGCGGCCCTCACCGGAACCGTCATATCCTACCGCTCCCGTTCGGCGATCCGGGAAGTATGCAAGGCGCTTGGCCTCAGCGAAGAGATTTCTTCGGCCCTGGCGAGCGGCGTCTGGGGCAGCTGGAGCGACGGCCTGCCCGACAAGCGGATCGCCGAAGCCGGCCTTGATCCGGCAAACCCGCTGATCCGCCGCGCCGTGCAGCTTGCCCGCCAGCTGCTCGGCTTCCCGCGCCACCTCTCGCAGCATGTCGGCGGCTTCGTGCTGACACGCGGCCCCCTGATCGAAACCGTGCCCATCGGCAATGCGGCGATGAAGGATCGCACCTTCATCGAATGGGACAAGGATGACATCGACGCGCTCGGCATCATGAAGGTGGATGTGCTCGCCCTCGGCATGCTGACCTGTATCCGCAAGGCCTTCGACATGCTCGAAAGCCACAAGGGCATCCGGCACAGTCTCGCCAGCATCCCGCAGGACGATACCGCCACCTATGACATGCTCTGCCGGGCGGACAGCCTCGGCGTGTTCCAGGTCGAGAGCCGTGCCCAGATGGCCATGCTGCCGCGGCTGAGGCCCCGGACCTTCTATGACCTCGTGATCGAAGTCGCCATCGTCCGGCCCGGCCCCATCCAGGGCAACATGGTGCACCCCTATCTGCGCCGGCGGAAGAAACTGGAGCCGATCATTTTTCCGAGCCCTTCGCCGGATCATGGGCCGCCGGATGAACTGAAAGCCATCCTTGCCCGGACGGAGGGGGTGCCGCTGTTCCAGGAACAGGCGATGCAGATTGCCATCGACGCGGCAAAGTTCACGCCGGAAGAGGCCAATGGGCTGCGCCGCGCGATGGCCACCTTCCGCAATGTCGGCACGATCCACAATTACGAGCACATGTTCGTCTCACGGATGATCACGCGCGGCTATGATCCGGCCTTTGCGAAAGCCTGTTTCGACCAGATCAAGGGCTTCGGCGAGTATGGCTTCCCGGAAAGCCATGCCGCCTCCTTCGCGCTGCTCGTCTACGTCTCGTCCTGGATCAAGTGCCATCATCCCGATGTGTTCTGCGCCGCGCTGCTGAACAGCCAGCCGATGGGCTTCTATGCCCCGGCACAGATCGTGCGCGACGCGCAGGAGCACGGCGTGGAGATGCGCCCCGTGGATGTGAACCACTCGGACTGGGACAATACGCTGGAGCCGTTGGAAGAAAGTGAAGGCGCATTCAGGATGCGGCTGGGCTTTCGGCAGGTCACAGGTCTCCGGCAGGAGGACATGGAGCAGCTGATGGCGGCGCGCGGCGCGGGTTATGAAACGCCGGAATCATTGATGCGGCGGGCTGGCCTGTCCCGCCCGGTTCTGGAACGCCTGGCGGCGGCCGATGCGTTTGGATCGATGGGCCTTTCGCGGCGCGGCGCGCTCTGGAAGGTGCGCGGCGAGGCGGCGGGACACACGCTCCCCCTCTTCGCTGCAGCCGGCCTTGCCGAGCAGGGCGGCGAGGCTTCCGTCGCCTTGCCCCTTGTTCCGCGTTCGGAGGAAGTGATCCAGGATTACCAGACAGCGCGGCTGTCCCTGAAGGATCACCCGATGCATTTCCTGCGCGAGGTGCACGCCCGGCGCGGCATCGTCCCAACCCACACGGCGGCGCAGGCCCGCAACGGACGGCGGGTCCAGACCTCCGGGCTCGTGCTGGTCCGTCAGCAGCCGGGCACCGCCAGCGGTGTGGTTTTCATCACCATCGAGGACGAGACCGGCATCGCCAACCTTGTCGTCTGGCCGCGCGTCAAGGAACGCTTCCGGCCCGTCATCATGCGCGCGCGCATCCTGCACGTGCGGGGCCGGGTGCAGACGGCGGATAATGTCACCCACATCGTGGCGGAGGAACTGATCGACTGCTCCGGCGACCTCTCGCTTCTCTCGGAGGATACGCTGCGCGACCCGATCAAGGGCGTCCTCGCACGCCCGGACGAAGTCGCCCGCCCCCCGAACGAGAACCGGGGGCCCGGCGGACGGCGCGATACGGCTCGTCACCCCCGGAATGTCCGGGTAATACCTCAAAGCCGGGATTTTCATTAACCATGGGTTCCGACGTGGTGCGCTCCGTATACTGCCCGGCGGGGGCGCGGCAGCGGGTCGAATAGCGATGTATGTCGAGGCGGGCGACCGGGCATGCGCGCGCCCCCCCGCAGCCGGTCTTAAGCGGCGTGCCGCCCTGGTTAACGCAGCCCCCGGGTGCACGGCCCGGTCTGAAGTGCTAAAGGGCGGCCATGCTGCGCATTTCCGAACTCAGGCTTCCTCTCGACCATGCCCCGGCAGACCTGCCCGCGGCGATCGCGGCCCGGCTCGGCGTCGGCGCGGACGAGCTGCTGCAGTGGTCGATCTGGAAACGGGCGCATGACGCACGGCGCAAGTCGGCCATCCTGAAAACCTATATCGTGGATGTCGTGCTGCGCGACGAAGCCGCTGCGCTCCGCCGGATGGCGGGCGATCCGCATATGCGCCCCACGCCCGACACATCCTACCGGCTCCCCGCGCCCCCGCCGCGCCCCGCCCGGCTGCGGCCCGTGGTCATAGGCGCCGGCCCCTGCGGCCTGTTCGCAGGCCTGATCCTCGCCGAGCTGGGCCTTCGCCCGATCATCCTCGACCGCGGCAAGGTCGTCCGGGAGCGGACCAAGGACACCTGGGGCTTGTGGCGGCGCAGCGAACTCAATCCCGAGTCCAACGTGCAGTACGGCGAAGGCGGCGCCGGGACGTTTTCGGACGGCAAGCTCTACAGCCAGATCAAGGACCCGCGCTTCCTTGGCCGCAAGGTGCTCACCGAATTCGTAGCCGCCGGCGCCCCGCCGGAAATCCTCACCGACGCCCACCCGCATATCGGCACTTTCCGGCTCGTGACCATGGTCGAAAGCCTGCGCGCGAAGATCGAGGCGCTGGGCGGCGAATACCGGTTCCAGCAACGCGTGACCGATGTGGAACTGGATCGCAGCCCGGACGGGACCCATACGCTGCGCGGCGTACACCTGCACACCGGCGAGTTTCTCGAAGCTGCGCATGTCGTCCTGGCGGTCGGGCATTCGTCACGCGACACGTTCGAAGCCCTCTACAAAAGCGGGGTCTATCTCGAGGCGAAGCCATTCTCGATCGGCTTCCGCATCGAGCATCCGCAGTCCTGGATCGACAAGGCGATGTTCGGCGCCTGCGCCGGTCATCCCGATCTCGGCGCGGCGGCCTATTCGCTGTCGCATCATGCCGCCAACGGCCGGACGGCCTACAGCTTCTGCATGTGCCCGGGCGGCACCGTGGTGGCCGCTGCCTCGGAGCCGGGCCTCCTCGTCACCAACGGCATGAGCCAGTATTCGCGCAACGAGCGCAACGCCAATGCCGGCTTCGTCGTCGGGATTTCGCCGGCCGACTTTCCGAGCAGCCATCCACTGGCCGGGATGGCGCTTCAGCGAGACCTCGAAGCCCGCGCCTTCGCTGCCGGCGGACAGGACTATTTCGCGCCGGGCCAGCGCGTCGGTGACTTTCTCGCGGGCCGTCCCTCGACCGCCCTGGGGCCGGTCACGCCCAGCTACCGGCCCGGCGTTCGCCCGGCAGACCTGGCGCCGCTGATGCCGGACTATGTGATCGAAGCGATGCGCGAAGCGCTGCCGGTGTTCGGCCGGAAAATCCCCCGCTATGACGATCCGGACGCGTTGCTCACAGGCGTCGAAACCCGCACCTCTTCGCCCATCCGCATCACGCGACGCGCGGATTTCCAGAGCCTCAACGTGCGCGGCCTCTACCCCGCCGGCGAGGGCGCCGGATACGCTGGCGGCATCCTCTCCGCCGCCGTCGATGGCATCAAGGTGGCCGAAGCCCTCGTCCGCGCCATGGCGAACGAGGCGGCTGTTCAGTCCTGAAGCGCGGGAGAGAGCGAGAGCCAGCCGCCCGGCTGCGCGGCGTCTTGATCCGCCCGGATCTGCCCCTACAGTCAGCCCCTTGGTAGGTCGAGGATCGCGGATGAGCACTCTCTTGAGACAATTGCCTCAGGTGGACGCGCTGCTCGGCTCCTCAGGCATGACCAGCCTGCTGAAAGCCTATTCGCGCCAGGAAGTGGCCGATACCCTTCGCGCAGCTCTGCACACGCTGCGCGGCGAACTGAAAGCCGGCCGCGTGAATCAGCTGCCGGACTTTGAAAGCGCAGCCTTTGCGCAAAGCCTTGCTGAAAAGATTGAATCGGAGCGACAGCCCAACCTGAGGCCGGCGATCAACGCGACCGGAATTATCATCCACACCAACCTCGGGCGCGCCCGCCTTGCACCTGAAGCGCTTGCTGCCATGCAAGCTGTGGGCGCCGATCACTCAAATCTCGAACTGGATCTGGACACAGGGCGGCGCGGTTCCCGGCATGCACATGTCGAGCGCCTCATCTGCGAGCTAACCGGTGCCGAAGCGGCGCTGGTTGTGAACAATTGCGCGGCGGCGGTCCTGCTCAGCCTCATGGCCACTGCGCACGGCCGGAAAGTGGTCGCGTCACGAGGCGAACTGATCGAGATCGGCGGAGCGTTCCGTTTGCCTGACGTCATTCAGCAAAGCGGCGCGATCCTCAAGGAAGTGGGCGCAACAAACAAGACACGCGCAAAGGACTATGCAGAGGCAATCGATCCGGACACGGCCGTACTGCTGAAAAGCCATACGAGCAATTACCAGATCGTCGGGTTCACCCATGCGCCAGGACGTGAAGAACTCGCGGCATTAGCGCACGCCACCGGTACGATACTGATGGAAGACCTTGGCAGCGGCGTCCTTGTCGATCTGTCCCCTTACGGCCTTCTCAATGAGCCTGTTGTGTCTGATGTCCTGGCATCTGGCGTCGATATCGTCATGTTCTCGGGCGACAAGCTTCTCGGCGGGCCTCAATGCGGGATCATCGCGGGACGGGCAGAACTCATCCGCGGTCTGAAGACCCATCCGCTCAGCCGGGCCGTCCGCATCGACAAGCTCTCGCTCGCAGCGCTCGAGGCGACACTCCGCCTCTACCGCGCGCCGCACGACCCTTTTTCCAGTGTGCCAGTTCTGCGCGCCATTTCCCAGTCCATCGAAGACGTGCGGGCGCGCGCCGAAAGGCTTGCCGCGGCGCTGATTGCGTCTGGATTTGAGGATGTCAGTTCACTTCCGAGCGAGGCATTTGCAGGCGGCGGCTCGCTTCCGCAGCAGCACCTGAAAAGCCATGCCGTGTCGATCGGGGTTTCGTCTTTCACGCCGGACGCGCTGGCCGCGGCTTTGCGCAAGGCGCGCACGCCAGTCATCGGCATGATCCGGGACGACCGGTTTCTGATGGATGTGCGTACCGTGACGGACGGCGAAGTCACCGGGATTGCAGATGCCTTTCGCGGGTTGCGATCCCCGTGACGTCGGGTCCTGTCGTCGTGATCGGGCATGTCGATCATGGCAAGACGTCACTCGTGCGTGCACTGACGGGTATCGATACAGACAGGTTGCCTGAAGAGAAGGCGCGGGGTCTCTCCATCACCGCCGGATTTGCCTATCGCGAGTATGGCGACGCCGTGATCGACCTGATCGATGCGCCAGGGCATGAGAACTTCATTCGCGCGATGGTGTCAGGTGCCTCGGGCGCCCGCGCAGCCCTGCTCGTCCTATCGCTCGCCGAGGGCGTCCAGCCGCAAACACGCGAACACATCCAGATCGTCGACGCCCTCGGAGTTCATCCGGGCCTGATTGCTCTGACCAAAGCCGATCTTGTCACCGACGCCGAACGCAAAATGCGCACAGCTGACTTGCGCGCGGCGCTTGCCGGAACCTCATTCCGGGACGCGCCGATGATCCTCTGCTCGTCCGTAACCGGCGAAGGATTGGAAGACCTGCACCAGGCGATCGCCGGTCTGTCCAAATTGCCGATGGCGCCCGGGCCGCCAGGCGCCTTCCTCGCGATAGACCGCGTCTTCGTCTCCGAAGGGCACGGCGTCGTCGTGACCGGAACCCTGATGGGCGGAGCGCTGAAACCGGAAGACGAGCTGGTGCTTGCGTCGAGCGCTCAGGCCGTCACCCTCCGCCGGATTCAGGTTCGCGGCTGCGATGTGCCGGTAGCCCAGCCCGGGGAGCGGACGGCGCTCAACCTGCGGGGCGTTGCCTCCGGCGACGTCACGCCGGGCGATATTCTCTATGCTCCGGGCACCTGCTCTGCATCCCTGAACCTGGATGTGTTGATCGACATCCCGGTGTCGGCCAGCCGGGGTCTTCGCCATATGGAAGACGTCCGTATACTGTACGCGACGTCGCACGCCTCGGCGACCGTCCGTTTGCTGGGCGCAAAGCAGATCGGCCCCGGCGAGAAGGGATATGCCCAACTGCGTTTCGAAGCGCCCGTCACTGCATTTGCCGGGCAACGCGCAATCCTGCGCAGCTTCTCGCCTCAGCAGACTTTGGGAGGCGCCGTTGTTCTCGATCCAGCGGCTTCCCCGGTCAAGGCTGGCAAGGCTTTGAGGCTGGCGACCCTCAACGCCGCCGAGCTTGGAGACGTACCCACGCTGGCCGGCGCTCTGGCGAATGAACAAGGAGGCTGCGTCCGTTTCCAGGATATCTCCCGGTTGGCGCGCGCCTCGATTTCCGAGGTCAGGGCAAGACTGGGCGACGGGATTGTCGAGATCGCTGAAGGGGTTGCCGCAACGGCGGCGGACGGCGGGCTTGCCGTGGAAGGCTACCGGGCGCGCCTTGCTGCCTATCACCGGGCGAACCCGTTGAAGCCGCGAGCCCTGCGGACAGATGTCCGCGATGCCCGGCTGGCGCCTGCCTTGGCCCAACATGCGGAGACGGCGCTCGCCGCGGCCGGAGCGGTCCGCCTGTCTGGCGCATATGTGGCGCTGGCAGGACATGAACCATCAGATCACCTGACACCGTACAACAAGGCGCGCATGGAAGCCATCGCCCGTGACCTCGCATCGGAAGGTCTCACGCCCTCAGGGATCGATGATGTGATGTGCGCACCCGGCGACGAAGACCTGATCGAGCTGCTGATCGAAGCCGGAACGGTCATCCGGCTGTTTAATGTCTCGTTGAAACAGACAATCCTCTTCCACGCCGAAGCAGTGCGAGATGCTGCGCGCGTTCTCAGGGAGAGCTTTCCCGGCGAAGCGGCCTTCACAACCGGGGAGGCGCGCGCAGCGCTGCGAACCAGCCGGAAATACATCGTCCCGCTGCTCGAACACTTCGACGCGGCCGGCATAACCCTGCGGAAGGGTGATACGCGCTACACGGTCTGAGTTTGACGCAGGTCGCGGCAGCGTTACTGTGGCCATGTCTTGGAGGTGACTGGAGTCTGGTGGCTTCCCTGGTCTTCAAAACCACGGACACGCCAACACGGCGTGTGGTGGGTTCGATTCCCATCCACCTCCGCCGCGGCCGGCCCCTGTCTGGACAACGCCCGCGGCCTGCCCCCAATACGTTGACACGAGACCACGGAGAGATCCCATGACAGAAGCGAAACCGGGTTTCTCCCTGACATCGTTGGCCGGAGGCACTCACGCGTTTCCGACCGGCGGACCTACCCTCGTCGTGTTCGTCAAGGAAGACTGCGAAACCTGCAATACAGCGGCCCCCGTCATCGAGGCCTTTCACCGGGCGTATGGCGACAAGCTACAGGTGCTGATGCCGTCCCAGTCCGGCGAAGCCAGCGCCTTGTTTGCGGCGCGTCACGGCCTGACATTTCCGGTTCTTGACGATGCGGGCTGCAAGACCTCCTTCGACTGGGACATTGAAATTGTGCCGTCCGTATTCCGGCTGAACCCCGATGGCTCGGTGCAGCAGCATTTCGAAGGGTTTGTTCGCGCCGAATGGCAGGCACTCAGCGCCGAAATTGCGACCAGCCTTGCCTTGCCGCAGGCCCAGATCGACTGGGACGCGCTTCCGGCCTGGCGGCCGGGCTGCGGCTCTCGCCATCTGTACCCGGAGATCTTTGACCGTCTCCGCGCGGAGGCAAGCGGCGATGTATTGCGCGCGCGCCGCATCGACATTGGTGAAGCCGATGACGTTGTCGAGTTCATGTTTGACCAGGGCTTTTCGGACGGATTGCCCCTCGTTCCGCCGACGCCGGAACGTGTGCTCAGGATGTTGTCGGGCACACACCGCGCGCCGCAGGACCTGATCGCGGTTGTTCCGCCCAATATGGGAGAGGCCACCACAGAAAAGGTCGCGATCAATGCCGTGATGGCCGGCTGCAAACCGGAATACATGCCGGTCCTGATCGCTGCACTGGAAGCGGTGTGCACCGACGCGTTCAACATTCACGGTGTGACGGCCACGACAATGGGCGCGGCGCCGGTGATTGTGGTCAATGGGCCGATCCGGGACCGCATCGGCATGAACAAGGGACTCGGCGCGCTCGGATCGGGCAACCGCGCCAATGCCACGATCGGGCGCGCGCTGCGCCTCATCGTCGGCAATGTCGGCGGCGGAAAGCCCGGCGGTGTCGAGCGGTCCACACTCGGCAATCCGATGAAGTACACGATGTGCTTCGCGGAGAATGAAGAGCGCTCGCCCTGGCCGCCCCTGCATGTCGAAAGGGGATTCAAGAAGGAGGACTCGGTCGTCACCGTATTTGCGATGACCGGCGGTCCGGTGCACATTGTCGACCAGGAATCTCGCGCACCGCAACAGGTCGCAGGCTCCATCGGCCTTGGCCTCGAAAGCGTCTTTCTTCCTAAGCTGCGGAATTTGCCCGTGGACACACTGCTGGTCGTTTGCCCCGAACATATCGACACGATGATGAGCCAGGGCCACTATTCGAAGGCGCAGCTGCGCGCGCGGATCCAGGAGGTGACGTCGCGCCCGCTGAGCGAGATGGTGGCCAGCGACACATCGGGCGCCGGCATCCCGAAGGCGACCGCGGAAAAAATGGGGGCGGACAAACTCAAGGCGTCCGCGCCGAAGTTCGCTAGTGACGACTACATTCACATCGTCGTCGCCGGATCCGACGCCGGCAAGTTCAGTTCAGCCTTTCACGGCTGGGCAACGGGCGAGATCGGATCACAGTCGGTCTCGCGCAAGATCGATTTGGGCTAGAGACTTTGCCGTGACCCGGTATGATCAGACAAATCCTGAGCAGAAGAAGGATGCAAGATGACAACAATCCTAGACCCGACCGATGAGCGAAAGCCCGTCGCCCGGCAGATAACGGCCAGAACGGGCACGCTGAGCGGCACAATCGGGCTTCTGGATATCCGCAAGCCGCGTGGGAATGTGCTGCTCGACGAGTTGGAGCGCCAGCTCAAGGCTGCAGCGCCCGGTGTGACCGTCAAGCGGTTCACCAAGCCCACGTTCACCAAGCCGTGCCCGGACGATATCCGGCGCGATATTGCGGGCCAGGTAGATTATCTGGTCGAAGCGCTGGCTGACTGAGGTTCCTGTACGACGTGCAGTCTGCACGACACAGTCTGGTTTGAAATCCAGGGAATCCCATCGGTCTCCATAGCGTCGTCCGAGTTTGATGAGGCGGCAGATTTCCAGCGCAACGCACTCGGCATGCCGGAGGCGCGCTACATTCTCGTGCCGCATCCAATTCAGGATGCAACGGACGATGAAATGCGTGCAAAGGCACAGGCCGCGCTGCCCGCGATCCTCGAAGCGCTTACCCGCTGAATCCTCGGCCTTCCGGGAGCGGCGCGACGCGCTTCGAGGCCGCCTCAAGAAGTAGGACAAGCCGAGTTTTTCAAGCGCGCTTCCAGTAAGGAGGCGCAGAGCTAGCAAAAGAGAAGACGATGCCTGCCATCTCCATGACACCGACTGAAGTTTCCGACTATATCGCCCAGGCGGGGCGAGATGCGTGGCTCGTCCCGGATGTGCCGGCGAACACGCCTCGGCGCAAAATCGCAAAAGTCGGCGTTATCGGCGCGGGCACGATGGGCGGCGGCATCTCCATGAACTTCGCGTCTGCCGGCATTCCGGTCTTGATACTGGAGCAAAAGCCGGAGGCGCTTGATCGCGGGATGGAAGTGGTCCGCGTCAACTACCAGCGCAGCGCCGACAATGGCCGTTTTCCTCAGAGCGAAGTCGCCGAACGCATGGGTCGCCTCGCTGGCACCATGGAGATGGAGGCCTTGGCCAATTGCGACCTGGTGATCGAAGCTGTGTTCGAAGACATGGCATTGAAGAAGCAGATATTCACTGACCTTGACCGAATTCTGAAGCCCGGAGCCATCCTCGCGACCAATACCTCCGCGCTCGATATCGATGAGATCGCGAGCGTCACGAAGCGCCCGCAGGATGTGATCGGGCTCCACTTCTTCTCGCCCGCGAATGTGATGAAATTGCTCGAAATTGTCCGCGCGGATCATACGGCCAATGACGTGATCGCAACCTGCATGGATCTGGCCCGGACCATCAACAAGATCGCGGTGCTGGTGGGCGTCTGCCCGGGCTTCGTCGGCAACCGCATCCTGTTTGCGCGCCAGGCGCAAGCTCAGAGACTTGTCGCACAAGGCGCCATGCCCTGGGATGTGGATGCCGCACTGAACACGTTCGGGTTTCGAATGGGGCCGTACCAGATGTCCGATCTGGCGGGTCTGGATATCGGTTGGAAGAAAGGCGCGAAGACGGCAAACCCGGTCCGGGATGCCTTGTGTGAACTGGACCGACGGGGCCAGAAAACCGGCGCAGGCTATTACGATTATGATGAGAGCCGCCGCCCTATTCCGTCAGACGTCACCGCGAAGATCATCGCAGAAATCACAGGTGTTTCGGCTGGTAGCGCGCCGGGCCCGGATGAGATCATTGCCGACTGCATCCATCCGATGATCAACGAAGGCCTCAAGATACTCGAAGAGAAGAAAGCGCAACGCGCCTCCGACATCGATATTGTCTGGCTGAATGGCTATGGCTGGCCCGCCGACAAGGGCGGACCGATGCTCTACGGCGACATGGTCGGCGCCGAGACGGTGTTGGCAACGATGGAGCGCCTCGGAGCGTCAGACGAGCGGTTTGCTCCGTCCGCAACGCTCAAGCGCCTTGCCAGGGATGGCGGCCGCTTCATTGACGTGCAGCCTGGTTGATGAACGAGGCGCCACGGCCGTTTGCCGGCGAGTACGACTACATTATTGCCGGCGCCGGCTCGGCCGGTTGCGTGGTTGCCAATCGCCTGTCGGCTGACCCTTCAAAAAGGGTGCTGCTGCTCGAAGCTGGCGGGCAGGACAACTGGATCTGGTACCATGTCCCGGTCGGCTACCTGTTTGCGATCGGTAACCCGCGTTCCGACTGGATGTTTGAAACGACGCCGCAGCCTGGCCTTAACGGGCGGGCCCTCGCCTATCCGCGCGGGAAGGTGATCGGCGGCTCGTCAGCGATCAACGCCATGATCACCATGCGCGGCCAGGCCGCGGACTATGACGCCTGGCGCGATAGCGGGCTGCCAGGTTGGGGGTGGGACGATGTCTTGCCGGTGTTTCGCGACATCGAAGACCATTTCCTCGGTGAAAGCGAAGTGCACGGCGTCGGCGGGGAATGGCGCGTTGAGGCGCCCCGCGTGCAGTGGCAGATCCTGGACGCCGTTCGCGACGCCGCGCTGGAAATGGGAATCCCCAAAACGCCGGACTTCAACACGGGAGACAATGAAGGCTCCGGCTATTTCCACGTCAACCAGAAGGCCGGACGCCGCTGGTCTGCCGCGCGGGGCTTTCTGAAGCCCGCAAGAAGCCGCGCCAACCTGCGTCTGGAAACCGGCGCGCTGATCGAGCGTGTGACGGTCGCCGACGGCCGCGCGTCGGGACTGATCTTCAGGCAAAACGGACAGCGTTTCACGGTTGCCGCGCATGCCGAGATCATCCTGTGCGCGGGGGCAATCGGCAGCCCGCAAATCCTGCAGCGTTCCGGCATCGGCCCCGCGCCGGTTCTGGCGCAAGCGGGCATCGCGCCGATCCTGGATTTACCGGGCGTCGGCGCCAATCTTCAGGACCATCTCCAGCAGCGCGCCATCTACAAGGTTTCAGGCGGCGAAACGCTCAACCAGATCTATTACGCCCAGTTCGGCAAGGTTCAGATGGGTTTGGACTATGCCTTCCGCCGGCGCGGCCCGTTGACCATGGCGCCGTCACAGCTCGGCATCTTCGCGCGCTCGGATGAAAGGCAGGCGAGGGCGAACGTACAGTTTCACGTGCAGCCCTTGTCGCTCGACAAGTTCGGCGAGCCATTGCACCGGTTTCCGGCCATCACAGTGGCCGCCTGCAACCTGCGCCCGACATCGCGGGGGTCAGTCAGGATCCCGTCCGGCGATCCCGCCGCAGCCCCGGTGATCGACCCAAATTATCTTGATACGGACGAAGACAGACAGGTTACCGCCGATGCGATTCAGTTGACGCGGCGGCTGATGCAACAGCCCGCACTGGCGCGGTTCAGTCCTGACGAATTTGTTCCTGGTCCCGCGTCGGCTGGCAGGGACTTGTCTCAGGTCGCCGGCGACATCGGCACCACGATCTTCCACCCGGGTCGACGACCCCATGGCGGTCGTCGACGCCAGGCTGCGCGTGCGCGGGCTCGAGGGGCTTCGGGTCATTGATGCATCGGTGATGCCTCAGATAACGTCCGGCAACACAAATACGCCGACCATCATGATCGCGGCCAAAGGCGCGGCAATGATCTAGGCGGCTTCGTGGCGCCTTATTTTCAAGCCACTCCGGTTGAACGGCTCGCGCCAAACCACCCTTTCAATTCGGAAAGACACCCCCTGCCGAGTTTGGCTCAATCGCCGAAACAACTCCCCGGAAATGCACGGCTGACTTCAGTGCTTCGCGTCCGGATCCCCCATAGTCCGCCTTGCCAAAGCGCACCCCGCGACGAGGGCGCAACTCCGCTGCGTACATCATGCTTCCCTGAGACTGGCGGTGCTGTCAGTCCAATGCGAACCCGACTCCGCTTGTCGCGGGTCAGCAGGTGTTAGACAACGAGACGTTCGCGCGTTGACAGAAGACATCGGGCATACATCAGTACGCCAAGCTGGATGAGCTCGGGCGAGGTGTTGAAGTTTCGGAACGGATTTTGGGCGATCTACTCAAACTACGCTCCCGAAATCACCGGCTCACCCCCATTTGCTCTGATAATGTCGCCGGGACATCCACCTCGCGATTCAGCCGCGCCGGAACAACTACCCGCGTCGGACTAAGTAGACTTGCGGATAGGAGATGCACGCAACTGCCACCAGTTTTGGGTCGTACGCTGCAACCCGAAACGGAAGACCAAATGTTTCTGGATTTGAATCAGTCCTGCATCAAGGTATGGATGGCTGCCGCCTTCACCCTTGTGGCCGCTGCCTCAGGATGCGCGACGGCGCCCGCCGCGCCGGATTCAGGAATTCCAGCCTGGACAAGTCCGAAAGATTGTTTCAGCCGCAATGTCGTCGCGACCGATCCGAATGCGGAGCGTATGGCGATGGTCTGCTCAGGCCCGGAAGCGGCAGCAGATCCGAACCGGAGCGGCGTGGAGCGGGCAACCGCCTATTTCAACGCGGCCTCCGGATACAACCTTCTCGGCGAGCGGGGCACGACATCGCTTGCCTGCGAGACGACCAGCGCTTGCTACCAGTTTGCCCTGAACCTCGTTGAGAAGTCGTTCGTAAACCAGGAGGATGCGCTCGTTCGCAAGGACAATGCCTCCTCGATTGAGGAGATTGATGAGCGCTTCATCCTGCGCCGCAGGCTTGCACAGGCGCGCGCCCTGGCCGGCACTGCTGTGTCAGGCAGCCCGGCCTGCGCTGAACCGGATCAATGTCTTGGCGCCGCTACCGCCGCGCTAACGACACAGGACCTCGCCGCGATGGCTGCCCGAAAGGATGACCCGATTGCGGCGTTCGCCTGTCAGGGTCTCGAACTTAACGCGCAGATCAGCCAGCTGCGAGGCGCAGAGCACGAATACGCGGCCGTAACCGATCTGCGGCAGATCATCCGGGCGTGCCCGTCATTTGCGGCAAGTGCTACCGAGACGCTGGCGAAGATCGCGTACAACCACGGTGAGCAGCTTCGCGGGTCCATGACGGCCTCGGCTGCGGCCAACGCGCCGCCATCCCAATCTGCTGCCCTTGGCCTGTCCGCTGTGTCGAGTTACCGGGATGCCTTGCGCTCGGAATCCGTCCGTCTCCCCGCCTATCGGGGTCTCGGCGCCGTCTATCTTGCGCTCGCCGGTCTTGAGCCGGGGAAGGCTGGCGAACATTTCGGGGCGGCCAAAGACGCGTTTGATGCCGCCCAGAAGATCAGTGCCGCGATGCCGGATGACGCGCACGCCAAAGACCTGGAGCAGCTCGGCGTCAGCTACCTGAGCCTTGCCGGCGCCAAGCGCCCCGTCGATGAACTGGAGCAGGAACGCCTGATCGATGCTGCCATTCGCGTCCTTATGAAGTCCACTTCGCTGTCGCCGACTTATGATCGCCAGATTATCCTCGGCGAAGCCTACGAGCTGGCGGGCCGCCGCGAGGAGGCCGAAACCGTCTATCGTAACGCGCTGGCTTCCGGGCAAAGCGCTGACCATGAAGCAGCCACCTTGTCCCTAGCCAGGCTACTGGAACGTACCGGCAAGGCGGAGGAAGCCCTCTCTGTACTTCAGAAGGCTTCTGCTTCCGGCCTCCAAGCTGCATCTGTCCGCTATGAGATCGGCCGGCTGCAGTTCGGCAAATCCGATTTTCCAGGCGCGATTGATGCGCTGTCGCCGGTCGCCGGAACGCTCCCGGCTGCGCAGACCTCTGAGGCGCAATACATGCTGAGTGTCGCCGAAACAGTGCTTCGGGGGACCGGCTGGCAGGCGCGGGCGCGCGCCTATGCAGATGACGCGGCGCAAGCGAACAGCTTTTCGGCAAAGTATGCGCGCCAGGCCTGCCTGTCCCATATCCTTGCCAGCGGGCCGGACGTGAAATCAGGCGCCAGCCTGCAGCGCTGCCCTGCCGGCGATACGGCAGAAAGGCATCTCCTGAGGGGCATGTATTTCCTGAAGCAGGCGCAGCTTATCGATGTGTCTGCCTACGACATAGCGTCCCAAGACTACTGGCGCAGCGTCCTCAGACTCGCGCAGGATGCTTTCCAGTCAGGTGAAGCAGCCCTGAAAGCGCGCCCCGAGGCCAACGCTAACCCTCGATTTGACGACCTCGGCCGCGTGATCGATCTCGCTGCCGTGCTGGCCCAGGGCAAACTGGTCGTCGAGCGCTGCCGCCGGGATGCCTCCGTTGAAGCCGGATCGCAGACCTGGAAAGATCTGGAAGCGTTCTACGGACACTACGGAGTTCTCAAATGCTCCGCATCCTGACCACTCAACATTACCTTGCCGAGCTGACCCGGGCGACCGCCTCAAGGGGCTGCACCTTCCTGTTCTGGAGACCTGAACCATGACGCCCACCAGAGAACCCGATCATTCTGACGAACTCATCTTCCAGCCCGTCCCGACGCGCGAAGACATGCAGGCGCTTTCGCAGGAGGCGAAGCAGGCGAAGACAGGCCGCGCCAGGTTGCTGGTGGCTGTAGTCTTCCTCGTGGGCATGGTCGCAGCCGGTGGCATCGGCATGGCGATGGTCAAGCAGAACGCCGCGGCCACAATCGAAAAGGCTGAGGTCGAAGTTGCCCGGCTGACCAGGCTGCTTGCGGAGAAAGACACCCAGTCAGTTGCCCAGATGCAGAAGATCGATGAGCAGAAGGCGCAGCTTGACGCCTACGCGCCCTTTCAGAGTATCGTAACGCTTCAGCAGCAATCCGACCAGCTGGAGTTCGAAATCGCGCAGCTGCTTGCCGAGCCGAGCCGCGTTGGGGCCCCCAAGAAGCTGACTGAAATTCCGCCTGACGTCGAATGGCTCGATACGACCATCTCGGCACTGACGGCCCGGCGAAATAAGCTCCAGCAGATGAAGGCCGCCGTCGCCGCCTGGCCGCCCGCCCCGACATCCCCCCGTCCCGATTGAACGCAAACCGACAAAGAGGAACCACGCTCATGAGCGAGCTGATCGAAGGGGCCGGCGAGTTGTTCGCGCCCGTCATAACCGAAAAGAAGCAGCCCTTCAGCTTGAAGGAACTCGTCTCCGAGTTTCCGAACAATCAGAGCGACTGGTCGATACCGGAAGCCTTTTTCTGTCTCGTCCTGTCGGCTGCCCTGGCAGATGGGAAGATGGCGCAGCAGGAGACTGAAGAACTCAGGGCCCTGTCGCACCGCTCACGCATCCTGCGCAACCTTGATCCGAATGAACTGGCCGCCCTGAACCGCACCGTCGTGAAGCGTCGTACAGACCGGCCCGAATGGCTAAGCGAAGCTTCCCGCGCGCTCCCGCATGATATGCATCTCTCGGCGTTCGTGCACTGCCTCGACATCTGCCTGGCCGATGGCGCGATGGTTGCAGCCGAGGCAGACTTTCTGGAAAGCCTGCTTGAGCAACTTGCCGTCAGCGAAGATGATGCCCGCCAGGCGACCCGGATCCTGTCGATTAAGAACAGGTACTGACTGGCCCCGAACGGACCGAGGTCCTTATCCTGGCCAGAGCGTCCTCGATTCAGAAGATGAGCGCGGGTAAGAAGGACCGCATTCCTGCCAGATGGCTAAGAGCGAGGACCAGACGTATGGTTGAAGGAGAGACCGCGCGGGATCCATTCGCCAGTTTACTGGACCTTGTCGGGCGACCTGCGCACCGGTGCGCTGTTGTCCATCCGGTTGATGCGCTCTCCCTATCCGGCGCACTCGAGGCACAGAAGCTTGGCCTCATCGATCCCATCCTTGTTGGCCACCGGGACAAGATAATGGCAGCGGCCGACGCCGCCGCGCTCGATGTCTCGCGACTGGAATTTGTCGAGGCGTCGCATAGCCATGCGGCGGCGGATGAAGCGGTCCGGCTGGCAGCAGGCGGCCGTGTGTCGATCCTGATGAAGGGCCATATCGCAACCAGCGAGCTGATGGCAGCCTGCGTCCGGCGGGAAGGCGGCCTGCGTACGCAGCGGCGAATGAGCCATGTGTTCGTGCTGGAGACGCCCGCATGGCCGAAATGGATCCTTATATCCGACGGCGCCCTCAATATTGCGCCGGACCTTCTAACGAAACGCTGGATCACGCAGAACGCGATCGACCTTGCCAATGCGCTGGGTATCGACACCCCGCTTACCGCCATCTTGTCGGCAACCGAGCTTGTCGATCCGGCGATCACTTCAACCATAGATGCAGCAGCGCTTTGCAAGATGGCCGACCGCGGCCAGATCCTCGGCGGTATCCTGGACGGGCCGCTCGCCTTCGATCTCGCGATCTCGCCGGAGGCAGCCCTTGCCAAAGGCTTGAAGTCACCCGTTGCAGGCGCCGCAGATATCCTCATCGTTCCGGGGATCGAGGCCGGCAACATGCTGGCCAAACAGCTCGACTATCTCGCCGGTGCTGAAGCTGCAGGTATCATCCTTGGTGCCAAGGTGCCGATTGTCCTGACCAGCCGTGCAGACAGCCCGGCAGAGCGGGCAGCCTCGGCAGCCCTGGCGGCGGCCTATCTCGCCTGGCAGGACAGGCCTGCATGACAGAGCGCATTGTTGCGACCTTCAATGTGGGCTCTTCGAGCATCAAGATGGCCGCGTATGCGGCAGCGCAATCCGGCGGGCTCGGGCCACGCCTGCTGCGCGCTGAAATCGCCGGCCTGCCGGAGGCGCCCAAGCTTTCGGCTGTTGCCGGAAACAGAAACCTGGCAAGCGCTTTCCTGTCTGGCGCCGACGTCTCGGATCTTCGACTATCCGCCCTCGCCCCGCGATTGATCATCGCCATTGAGGAAGCCCTTGGCCATCCGCTCGCGGCCCTCGGACACCGGGTTGTCCAGGGCGGCCTGCACAATCACTCGAGCCGGGTCGCGACGCCTGAACTCCTTGCAGCACTCGATTCGCTGTGCGCCCTGGCGCCCGATCACGAACCGTTCAATCTTGCTGCCATACGCGCCGTGAGCGCCGCGCGTCCGGACCTGACGCAAACCCTGTCCTTTGACACGGCCTTTCATCGTACCCAGCCCCGGATCGCTCAGATCTATGCCCTGCCCCGCGCCCTCACCGACAGCGGGATCCTGCGCTATGGATATCACGGGTTATCTTATGCCCACATTGCGCGCCATCTGCCCGAGCTTTTTCCGGCCCACCTGCACAAGCGCACACTCGCGCTGCACCTCGGCAGTGGATCGAGCCTGTGCGCCATCCTGGATGGCCGGAGCATTGCGACCAGCATGGGGTTTTCGGCCTTGAGCGGAATCCCTATGGCCACCCGCTGCGGGGATATCGATCCCGGTCTGCTTCTCTACCTGATGGATGACCGGCGCATGAGCGCAGCGCAGGTCTCACACCTGCTGCGCAAGCAGTCCGGCCTCTTGGGCGTATCCGGTATATCGGGTGACCTGCGCGCTCTGGAAGCTTCAGGCGCACCGGAGGCTGAAGAAGCGATCGCGCTCTTCGTCTACCGGATCGTCCGGGAATGTGGCTCGCATATCGCCGCTCTCGGCGGAATTGATGCCTTAGTCTTCACCGGCGGTGTCGGAGAAAATTCCCGGCGCGTGCGGTCCGGAATCTCGGCCGGGCTTGCCTGGGCCGGCATCCGGATCGACCCGGATGCGAACGCGAACGGCAGCCCCCTGCTCTCCCCGGCTGGCTCACCTGTCAGCGTCTTTGTCCTGCCCGCAGATGAAGAAAGTGAGATTGCACGGGATTGCCTCGCCCTTCTCTGAGCCAGCCGTACTCCCGGCACCGCGGCTTTGACGTCATGGCCTATCGTACCCTAGCGCCCGAGGCTGGCCTGCACCCCTTCGGCCAGCAGCTTGCCGATGCCGATCCTGTTCGATGGGTGAGAGACCGTATCGCAGCTGGCAATTTGCAAGGCGCCCGCCTCCAGCAGCTTCTGCTGCGCGCCTTCGACGAACAGCGCATGCACGCAGCAGCAGACCGGGGGCCTGAACCCCTTGATCCGGAGGCCGGAAACCAGCTTCGCCATCGTGGTGCCTGTCGAGACAATGTCGTCGACTATGACCGGCTGGCGGTCACCGAAAGACCCGACCTCTGGCAGGTCGATCCGGACGGACCGGTCGCCGGCGCGCGTCTTTTCCAGGACGAGCGCCGGCGCCCCGGTGCGCTCGGCGATCGCATTCACCCACTGGCCGCTTTCAGAATCCGGCCCGATGATCAGTGGCCGCGTGAATGCCGACATTATCCAGTCCGATATCGCGGGGACAGCAGTTACCCGCCGCGCGGGGACATGTCCGAACACTTCGCCCAGAGAACCGAACCTGTGAAGATGAGGATCCACGGTCACGACCCAGTCGGCGAACCCGCCGAGGATCCTTGCAAAGTGGACCGCACTCACCGGCTCGCCCTCCTGGAAGGCGATGTCCTGGCGCATGTAGGGCAGGTAGCCAATCGCCAGGCCGACTTCACGTGCGCCGTGGGCACGCGCTGCGGCGGCCGCGAGCAGAACGCTCATCAGACGTTGATCAGGGTCGTTCAGGGTACTGATGAGTACCACGCGGCGCCCGGCGACATCCTCCAGAAGCCGAACGTAGGCTTCCCCGTCAGGGAATTTTCGAAACTCACAAGCACCCTGCGCGAGACCTGCGGCCCTGAACGCCGACGCCAGGTGCTCTGCGCCCGGCGTGACAAAGAACATGGCGGGCTTCACCGGCTTATCTCGACGACGACTGGATTTGTGGCGACATAGTCCATCGCATAAGCAATCTTGCCAAGGGTTCCCGAGACGAGCGTGAACAGAACATCGCCCTGCCGGACACTATCGCCCAACCGAACCGCCAGTCGCACACCCGCCGACATATCCTCCGGCGCGCCGGCGAGTTTAGCGATCCGCGCAATCATCCGGTTGTCCACAGACGTCACCTTCCCGGACCGGACCGCCCGGATGGGCCGGCTGAACTCGGCCTCCGGCGGCGTTCTTGCCCCGCCCTGCGCGTCGCAGATCTCGTCAAACTTCCGCCGTGCCCGGCCGTCCCTAAGCGCTGTGCGGGCAAGGGCAGCGCCTGCGCCTTCGGCGCAGAGGCCGGCCATCTCGAGGACCGCGCCCGCAAGTACGCAGGCTCTTTCAGACAGATCAGAGAGCCCGTCCGGCTGGGTGTCGAGCACAGCGAGAATATCTTGCGCCTCCAGCGCAGGACCAATGCCACGGCCTACCGGTTGGCGCCCATCAGTAATGACCGTGCGGACTTCCAAATCGAACGCATCAGCGACGCGCCGGAATAGGTCGCCCAGGCGGGCCGCAGAGGCCTGGTTTCGCATCTTGGCCGTCGGCCCGACGGGTATGTCGATCACGACATGCGTCGCACCTGCGGCAATCTTCTTAGACAGCACGGATGCGACCAGAAGACCGTCGACATCAAGATTGAGCGCGCGCTCAATGCGGATGATCGACGTATCGGCCGGACTGAACCCCACGCTGTCCCCCCAGACGAAACAGCCGCCCGTAGTCTCGACGACCCGGCGCATCGTCGTCATGTCGAGGGCAACATTTGTCAGGGTTTCCATCGTATCGGCCGTGCCCGCCGGAGACGTGATCGCTCTCGATGAGGTCTTCGGCATCTTCAAGCCAAAGCAGGTCACGATGGAGACCACGATCGGCGTCGTGCGGTTGCCCGGCAGGCCGCCAATACAGTGCTTGTCATAGATGTTGCCGCTCGGCCAGACGAGCCGCGTGCCGGTCTCGACCATCGCCTTTGTCACGGCGATCGTCTCTGTCGCGGTGAGGACAGGGGACGCGCAGGCAGCTACAAATGACGAAAGCTGGATGTCGGAGAAACATCCGACGACGATGTCGCGCACGATCTCCGCGGCCGATTCCGTACCCAGGTGCGCGCCGAACATCTTGGCGCGCACATGGGTCATGGATTGCAGGGGCGGGGCGGAGGAGACAATGACGGGCTGCGGACCGGTCAATCCGAGCTTCCTCCAGGCATACTCGGACAGGCCGATTTCATCGTGATCGATCAGGTCAGATGTGACCTGGTAGAGGCTCGCATAGACCGTTGCACCATTGCACTGAAGCTTCAGCCGGCCATGCGAGCTCAGGCCTTCGGACTTGCTGACATCGCTGTCGGAACGGATAAAGGCCACCGCCTCATCATGCGTCAGCAGCCCCAACCGGCGTGCCATGAGCGCGTTCAGTCCGAGGGGTTTCATGCCAGCTCTATCCGTTGTCCCTGCTCAGGGACCTCGCAGTCCCAGCCCAGCTCTTCCTGGATCCGGTGGCGCAGCGTATCCGATGCGTCAGGCTCGCCGTGCACGATGAAGGTCCTGCGCGGCGGTACCTCGAAGCCGGAGAGCCACCGCATGATCTCATTGGCATCCGCGTGCGCCGACAGCATGTGAAGGTTCAGGACTTCTGCGCGCACCTTGTGCCAGCCGCCATGGATCTTGATCTGGTCCGCCCCGGCCAGCAGGTGCGCGCCGCGGGTGCCGCCGGCCTGGTAGCCCGTAAAGAGGATGGTGGACTGCGGGTCGGGCGCATACCGCTTCAGGTAGTTCAGGACACGACCGCCGGTCGCCATGCCGCTCGCTGAGAGCACGATCTTCGAACCTGGGTCGGCGATGACCCTTTCGGAATCATCGGCGTCCCGGATGTACTCGGCAACGGAGCAGGCAGCACGCGCCTCTTCTTTCGAAAGCCGGGAGCCGCCATCCTGCCGGCAGAACAGTTCGGACGCGTCGATCGCCATCGGGCTGTCGAGGTAGATCGGAACGGACGGAATCCGCCCGGACTTGTTCAGCCGGCTGAGATGGTAGAGCAGGCTCTGGGCACGCCCCACTGCGAAACTCGGAACGATCACAGTCCCGCCGCGCTTTACCGTCCGGCAGATGACATCTTCCAGCAGGTCTTCAGGATCCCCTTCCGGGTGGACCGCATTGCCATAAGTCGACTCGACCACAAGATAGTCCGTCGACTGAACGCGTTCCGGGGGATGCATGAGCGGGCAATTATAGCGTCCAAGGTCCCCTGAAAAAGTTATCCGCTGGCCGGTCAGGTCAAGCTGGACGATCGCCGCGCCCAGGATATGGCCCGCTCTGAGGAACTTCAGCCTATGCCCGCCCGGCAGGCGCTGCTCCTCGTCAAACCGGCAAGTCTTAAAGCGACGCAGGGCGCTGTGTGCATCGCGCTCGGTGTAGAGGGGCTGCGCCGGATGGTGGCGGGAGAAGCCGTCCCGGTTGGCGCGCTCGGCGTCCGATTCCTGAATGCGTCCGGCATCCGGCAGCAGGATGTTGCACAGAGCCAGCGTCAGTTCCGTGCAATGGACCGCATTCCGGAAACCCTGTTTCACCAGCGCCGGCAGGTAGCCGCTATGGTCGAGATGGGCATGGGTCAGGATGACGGCGTCGAGCGCGTCAGCGTCAAAGCCCAGCGGCTGCCAGTTCTTCAGCCGCAACTGCTTGTACCCCTGGAAAAGCCCGCAATCGACCAACAGCTTCGATTGGCCTGCCTCAACCAGAAACCGTGATCCGGTCACGGTCCCGGCACCACCCAGAAACGACAAGGACGTCATGACTTATACTCCGATACCAGCCCGGACAAACGCGTCACGGGCAATGATTGCAGGATACGGGTTTGCGGGAAGGTCATCGCAGCACCTTCGGATCGCCTTGCCCAACTGCCGCTGCAAGTTCTGAAGGCGAAAGCAGCGTCTCGGCCGGAAGGCCCAGCAGGCCAGCCGCCGACAAGATCAGGTGCGCCCAGGTACTTCGATTGGCAAAGAGCATGCCCGGCGCGTCCAGTGTCCCGCCGCGGCTCAGGTAGCCGTGTGCCCGCAGCAGGGATGGCCCCTCATCCAGGCGCCTGAGAAGTCCCGTCATCATTTCCGGGCGGGTATGCGTCACCAGAAGGCGGGCCAGTCCCGGCGGAAACAGGTCCCGGATCACCTGATCAGGGACGACGAATGCCTCCTCAAACCGGTCTCTCGGCAGACGCAGGCGTCCCGGCTCCAGAATGGCTGTAACATTGACGCCGAGGCCCTCAGCGCGCAGCCGGGCCGCGGCGCGGCGCGCTTCGGCAAGCTGGTAGGCCCCGATGGCGACAATCTGGAGCGATGCGCCTGGGTCATTCTCGATTTCGGCAACACCGGTCTCGAACGCCTTTCTCGCTTCGGCGTCCGTACACACCTCCGCCGTCGCACGCTTGGGAGCGACAATACAGCCGATCACGCCGCGCGACGCATATATCTGACGCAGCGCCTCGACACCGGTGGCCGCATCGACCGCGAAGATGACGCGGGCGACATCAGACATTTCCCCAAGCAGGGCTTCGCCCAGTGTCGGGTCCTGATGGGATTGCTGGTTCTTGCCATTCTCCCAGGTATGTGACGTCAGGATTAGCGGCACGCCGATCCACTGAGGCGGCCGGCCCGCTTCCATGAGCTGGCGCGCAAAAATGATCTCCTGTCGTAGCGCGCCAAGCATCTTGACCGCAAAGGCTTCATAAGAGACGGCGAGGTTCAGACCTGCCTTGTTGCCCAGCGCAGCCCCGATGACAGCCTCTTCATTCAGGGCCGTTATAATCGATCCGTATACGGATTCTTCTGACCCTGTTTCAGGCTGGTTCACCCTGTGACAAAGCCGGGCGAGAGTTTTGCCCATCTGGTTGCTTTTCAGTTCGTCCGGATTGCCGATGCGGAATCGGTGGTTCGGGTTTGCGTCTACGAAGGCCACAAACCAATCATCCATGGCAGCGAGGGCCGAGCCTGCCGGAGCGGGTTTTCGGACTGGCAGGACGGGCGCTTCGGGATTGCGCCGGGTAAATGGATTGAGGCCCTCCTTTTCCCTGCTTTGCGCCGTATGCTGCATGAACGCCCGCCGGGCTGCCGAGAGTTCGCTGAACGGCACGAAAAGTGTCCGCGCACCGGCATTGAAAGCCTGTCTGGCCGCTCTGTCCGAGTGCGGATTTTGTCCAAGCGGAAGATTATGGGCGCGGTTGGTCCCGGCGCCTGGAAAACCAAAACCCTTCTCGGTTGTTGCGATGGCAAACGGCAGGCGTACCGGATAGACCGCCCTTCCCTGTCCGATAGATCTTGCTGCGGCGGCAAGCCGCCTCTCCGTTTCCAGCACCGCCCAGGCAAAGGCTGCCGGATCCCGCCCATCGATCTCGACAGGATCAAAGCCATTGACGTCCAGGTAGCGGGCCAGCCAAGCCGCGCCGCCATCCTGGCGTATTTCGGTGCGTTGTTCGATCCTACGGCCATTGAGGATCATGACCGGTGCAACGAACCCGCAATCTTCGTGACGCCACCAGCGTTCCGCCCAGTCACCGCCGCGCTGCTCCTCGAAGGCGCCGTCACTGAGAATGGCCACAAGGCTCTCTCCTGGGAGCGGCATGTGGACATATTGTGTCTCTGCAAAGCCGAGATAGCCGCCTTCTGACACGCCGCCGGCGGTATAGGCATTGACGTGGCTCCCGAGCGGCGCTGATGCCGCCCCGTCTGCACCAATCTCGTAGCCGTAGAAGTCAGCACACAGACGGCTTAGACCTTCTTCGCTGAAGCCGTATCGGCTTGTTTGCTGGTCCGTGAGGTTGCCGACCAGGCAGTTGACGGCCTCGACCGCGGCAACGCAATGACCTTGGCCAAGCATCCAGCCCCTGGTTTGCGCCGTGAGGAGGTTTGCGGCGAGGTAGCCGACATAGGCCGGCACGACGTTGAGAGATCCGCCGGTATGCCCCTCCGGCGCAGACTTGAAATCATCGGCCGCGAGATCAGCGCCGGAAAGGTCGACACGGCAGGCATAGGTCATGTGGACAACCACCCACATGGCTGCGCTCGCGAGGCGGTCGGCAGCAGACAGGGCCGTATAGACGAGATCCTCGGACGACGCCGCGCCTGACTCTACAAGGCTTGCGGCCAGAACTGCGATCCGCTCGCGGGTCTGGTCCGAATGCCGAATGACGCCATAGCCCCTTTCCCATGTTTGCAACGCGGTCATCGAATGGGCCCTTCCAAAAGTTCAGGTAAACTACGGGGGACAAGAAAGCGCAGTGCCGTCCAACCTCCCCCAATCAGACCCGCCGCGATCGCCAGCGCCAGCAGCGCGGCCCCCGGCCGCTCGACTGCAAAAACGGCGCTCACTGGTTCAATCGTGAAGACAAGGACGAGCACCAGGACGACGCCAGCCACGATACCCCAGAAGACCCGCCGATGGGGCGCGAAGATACGCCCGGAGGACGCAGAATCGGTCAGCGCAAGAACGAGGTTGCCGACGACGAGAGCAATGAAGGCTGCGCCGCGCGCGGCCGGCTCGGCGGCCCCGGCGATCGTCAGAAGCGACCAGTAGAGACCAAAGACGACGGCGAGGATCCCGGCGCCCTGCAGGACAGCCAGGACGAGCTCCCGGCGCCCGAACAGGAGTTCTCCAGAGCGCCGGGGTGGGCGCTGCATGGCCTTCCTGTCGCTTGGCTCGGCTTCGAATACGAGCGCGCAGGTCGGATCGATCACCAGTTCCAGGAGAACGATGTGCATCGGAAAAAGGAGCGGCGGCAGTCCGAACAGCAAGGGCAGAAGCGCAAGGCCGGCGATCGGAACATGGATCGCGGTTATGTAGGTGATTGCGCGCCGGAGGTTCGCGAAGATGCGCCGCCCGAGACGAACAGCGCCCACGATTGAGGCAAAGCTGTCATTCAGGAGGACGAGGTCGGCCGCTTCACGGGCAACGTCGGTCCCGCGCTGGCCCATCGCGACGCCGATATGAGCCGCCTCGAGGGCGGGGGCATCGTTGACACCGTCTCCCGTCATGGCGACGATTTCGCCGTCCTGCCTGAGGGCCTGCACAATCCTGAGCTTCTGCTCAGGCGCAATCCTGGCAAAGACACGCACCGACTTCAGTTTTTCGCAGAGCACATCGAAGGGCAGCTGTTCGATCTCGGACCCGGCCAGGAATCCGGCGGCCGTATCGATGCCGGCCGAAGCCGCAATCGACATGGCGGTTGCCGGATGGTCCCCGGTGATCATGACCACCTTGATGCCGGCGCAGCGGGCTTCCTGAAGGGCCTGGGGCACCTCTGAGCGGAGCGGATCAATGAAGCCGATCAGGCCAGAGAAGCGGAAGTCTCCTGTCAGAGGGTCATCGAAAACCGGCTCCCCCGGACTCGCGCTGGCAACACCCAGGACTCGCAAGCCAAGCCCGGCATAAGAGTCGACGATGCCCGCCAGGTACGCCGTCTGCTCCGGCGAAAGGCGGCAAAGCCGGAAGATCGCCTCCGGCGCTCCCTTGGCAGCGGCGAGGCGAGCGCCGTCCGGCATCAGCCAGATCTGGGTGACGGCAAGCAGGCCGGGGGTCAGCGGCCATGCGCGTTCTGGTCCGCCGGCCAGGCCAGGTCGCGTCAATGTCGCCGCCTCACTCAAGGCACGCACCGCGCGGTCCATGGGATCGACGGGCCTGACGGCGGATGCGAGGGCGGCTATCCGGAGAAGGTCGCGCACCGGATCGGACACGCCCGCATCCGGCGCGATGACCTGTTCGCCCTCGGATGTCCATAGGCGGGCGACCTGCATCCGGTTCTCCGTGAGTGTGCCCGTCTTGTCCACACAAAGCACTGTTGCGCCGCCCAGCGTCTCGATCACCGCGCTGCGCCGGACAAGGACCTTGTGCGTGGCGAGCCTCCAGGCTCCGAGCGCGAGAAAGATCGCGAGGACCATCGGGAACTCTTCCGGGATCAGCGCAATGGCGACGGTGATGCCGGCAAGCGCGCCGCCTGGCCAGTCGCCGCGCAGCAAGCCGTACGCCGCAGCAATCAGGCCGCAAAAAGCAAGGGCAACAAGGCCGAGATAGCCGACCAGCCGGCCCGTGGATTGCTGGAGCGGCGTGGGTTCCTGCTCGATTTCAGCGAGCGATCTGCCGATCCGTCCGAGCTCGGAATGCGGGCCTGTCCGGGTTGCCCGGATGACCGCCTGCCCCCGGACAACAAGTGTCCCTGCGAAGACATTGTGCCCGGCCGCTGAACCGGGCTTCGCCTCCTCATCGACGGGCGATGTATCCTGGGCCGGTGTCTTGGCAAGCGTCGCGGATTCCCCGGTCAGCACAGACTCATCGACGCTCAGTACATCCCCGGCAACAAGCAGGCCGTCCGTCGGCAGGCGCTCGCCCTCACCGGCCAGCACGATATCGCCGGGTACGATTTCCCGTGCCGGCACGCGCCGCTCTGCGCCATCTCGCAGGACGCGCGACTGCGGCTGCGCAAGCTGACGAAGTGCCTTCAGGGCCTGCTCGCTGCGCGCTTCCTGGAAGATGACCAACCCGATCGCCGCCCCGGCGCCGCCAAGCAGGAAGAGGCCTTCGCCGAGATCTCCCATGAACGCATAGATGGCGGCCGCCGCGATGAGCAACAGGAACATCGGCTCCTTCAGCGTCTCGAAAATGATGGCGATCACGGACCGGCCACGCCCGGGATCTACCTCATTGGGCCCGAGGTCCAGGAGCCGGCGACCGGCCTCCTCACTGGTCAAGCCCTCAGCGTTCTGGGCCATGTCTTCCGCCGAAATCATCTGCCTACAAACCTTTCGGGCGGGGTCTCGCCGGTAGACGGCGCGGCGGACGACGGGCTGGTCCTGGCGATAACCGGGAAAAAGCCCCTCTGCGCCCGGTCACCCAAGGTCGCACCGGAAACATCAGATGCCAGCAGGAACATGCGCGACTTCCAGAAAGCCTCCTGCCTGATCTGTAGCGCCATTGCGGTCCCATCCCATCCGTTGATGACAGGGCTGGCCGGGCCAGTCCCACCTGACATGCTGCTGGTGCGGTATCAGCAAAAGACCTTATGAAGCCCCCTCGCTGCGCCGGGATACGTAGAACTCCCTATCGTTCAATTTGAACGCGCAGAGCTAGATGCTCAGGAACTTCGTTAAAGCTGACAGAGCCGTTCCAGCACAGGAGAAGCAACGCCATGGGTATTCGTGATCTCTCGATTTGCATTTCTTCGCTTGAGTCCGACTACGGATTGATCGACCAGGCGACCAGTCTCGCCGAGGGCTGGGAAGCGCACCTCAGCTGCTGCGCGATCGGTGTGCAGCCGGCGCCAATCTTCAGCGATGGCATGATGCTCAGCGGCCAGGCCGAGGTCCAGGCTCAGCTGGAAGCGGCCCAGGAACACATCCGCGCCTTCAGGAGCCAGCTTAAAACGCACCTTGAAAGGAAGGCGAGTAGCCTGGAGATCCGGAACACGCTGACATTTGATACGGCGATTGCAGGAACAGTCGCTGTCTTTGCGCGCTACTCGGACCTGGTTGTCGCGCGCATGCCTTCAAAGCCGGACCGGGATCTGCATGGCGAGATCATTGAAGGCGCGCTTTTCGGCGCCGGCCGGCCAGTGCTTGCGCTTCCGAAAAAGTGGAAGCCGGCATCGTTAGGAAAGAAGGTAGTTCTCGCCTGGGATGCCAGCCGCGAGGCATCGCGCGCCATTCACGATGCGCTTTCCATGCTGGCGCCAGGCGCTGAAGTCTGCGTCGTGACGGTCGATGCAAAGGTCGGCCCTGACCAGCATGGCGCATCACCAGGCCTCGACATTTCGACCCACCTTGCCCGGCACGGTCTGAAAATGACCGTCCAGAACGCGGACAGTCTCGGCAAGACGGTTGGCGACCGCCTCGTCGAAACAACACAGGGATTGGGCGCCGACATGATTGTGATGGGCGGCTACCGGCATCCCAAGCTGGCTCAGCGCGTCCTGGGAGGTCCCACTCAGTTCCTGATCTCCAAATCACCGGTTCCTGTCCTGCTTTCGCATTGACCGCGTTGCGCTGAGCACTGAACAGGGCCTAGCAAAATCTCAGGCGCCCGGCGCCTGATCTGCATCGCCCTTGCGAAAGGACACCTGTGCCAACGTGGACCCGGAACTCCTTCAACGGCTGACAGCAGCCCTGGCCATCGGCGCGCTTATCGGGATCGAGCGCGGCTGGAAGCAGCGCAGCGAAGCGCCAGGCTCACGCGCAGCCGGCCTGCGGACCTTCACCCTCGCCGGGCTTCTCGGCGGGCTTGCCGCCATCCTTGGCTCAGACCTCGGCGGCGCCGCCTTTGCGGCGATCGCCCTTGCTTTCTCGGTCCTGTTCGGGATGTTCCAGTGGCGGGATAACTCGGCTGACCAAGAGTTTTCTGCCACCAGCACGGTTGCAGGTCTCCTGACATTCGCTCTCGGCGGTCTCGCCGGCCTTGGTCATCTGCACGAAGCAGCCACGGCCGGCGTTGCCGCTGTCTGCATCCTCGCCTTCAAGGACAATCTTCATGCCTGGCTGCGCGGCCTGACATGGCCGGAAATCCGGTCAGCTCTCCTGATCCTTGCAATGACTTTTATCGCCCTGCCGCTCCTGCCCTCGGCGCCCGTCGATCCCTGGGGGCTTATCCGGCTGCGCGAACTCTGGTTCCTCACCATCCTGATCGCGACGATTTCCTTCGCAGGCTATATTGCCGTCCGCTTGCTCGGAAAGCGCGCAGGTCTCGCCGTTGGGGCCGTGGCTGGATCGGCGGTGTCCTCAACGCTGACTGTCGCAGAACTGGCGAGGCGTCGACGCCAGGGCTCGCTGACCTTGCTTGATTCGACCGCCGCAGCATCGCTGACAACAGTCGTCATGCTGGTTCGGATCCTCCTGCTTGTGGTTTTCCTGGCGCCGCAGCTCGTGGACTTTGTCCTGCCGGTTCTGGGCGCATCTGCCGCCGTAGGCGCGGCGGGCGCCCTCTACCTCCTGCACCCGAGGGCCGCCACAACCGAAGAGCGGTTGTTGCCAGACCTGAAAAGCCCGCTCGACCTGCGATCGGTCGCGGGCTTCGCGCTGCTGATCGGCGGGTTGAACATCTGTGTCGCCCTCGCATCCCGCTGGGCCGGCGAAGTCAGCTTGCTCCCGCTGGCTGCGCTTGGCGGCCTCGCCGATGTGGACGCTGTCATTCTGAACGTGACACGCCTGTCGGAGCCAGCCCCCTATCTTGCCGCGAGCGCCATCCTGCTCGCGGTCGCTGCCAACATGGCGAGCAAATCCGTCCTCGCCTTTGTCGCAGGCGGCGCGCGCTTCGGCGCCTGCTTTTCTGCTTCAGCCTTGTTTGTCGTTGCGGCCGGAACGGCGGCTCTGGCCTATACCTGGCACTGATACCTGAAGACCGGCATGGTCCGGGGCGGGCGTGCGCGCGGGCCAAAACCCGCCAAGAAGGCGGCTGGCCGGATCAATTCGGGCGCCGGCGGACAGGCTGGTTATCGCTCAGAGACCGGTCGGGATAAAGCACGACATGGTCATCTGCCGACAGACCCGCGATAATCTCTGCTTGGCCCTGATTCTGGTGGCCGATTTCGACGCGCGTCAGCTGTGCCCGCCGACCGTTAATCCGAAACGCAGACCAGTCTCCCTGAACCCGGAAAAGGGCTGAGACCGGCACCTGCAGGACATCCGGCGACGCCCATGTGGTCACAGCCGCATCAACCCGGAACCCGTCGCCCAGGACATGGTCTGCCGGAGCCTCTGCGAGATCGATGACAACATTTACGCGTTGCTCTTCAACGCCCAGTGCCGAGATCTTCAGGAACCCCGAGGGCTCGACAGTCCGGACGCGGCCAGCGAGCGACTGTCCGCCCCAGCCTGTCAACTGAACATCCGCCCCCGGACGAAACTGCGCCGCATCCTCGGACAGGAACTCTGCTACGACCTCCAGGTTTTCAGGGTCTGCGATTTCCAGAATGGCCGTTCCGGCCGCGACCATTGTTTCACTCTGGACATGGACGCGCAGAATCCTGCCGCTGGCAGGCGCCCGTATAGCGCGCAATCCTGACGCACGCCCCGCCGCCCCCGGAGGATCAAGACGCATCCTGGCGCCGCTCCGGTCGGCTTCCGCCACCGCCTTGGCTGCCCGGGCAGCCGCGACACGCGCCGAGGCCGCGTCAAGGTTCATCGCGGCCTTGTCGATCGCGCTGCGGGAGACGACCTGCCTTTCGAACAAGACCCGTGTCCGTTCGGCGTCCCTTGCCGCGTCCACCTTGACCGCTTCGGCTTCGGTAAGCTGAGCCTGCGCAAGGTTCAGAGCGGCAGTGGCGGCCGCTAGCGCCGCTTTCGCCTCGGCCCGCGTACGCGGATCGAGCAAGGCAGATTCGGAAGGATCCAGAACGGCAACCACATCGCCTTTCCGCACGGCTTCCCCAGTCCGGTTCCCGATCCGCTGGAGGTGACCCGCCAGCGGCGCCGTTATCACATAGAGGTCCCGGACACGGGTCCTGCCTTCTGCCCTGACGTCCACGACGAGTTCACCGCGTGTGACCTGGCCGACGTCAACCAGCACGGCTTTCGGCCAGAATGCGTAGGCAAGCAGCGCGGCGAGCAAGACACTTGCTCCTGCCCAGAACACGACACGGAAACCTGGTTTGAATGGTTTGATCGTCATTTTTTCAGTCCGAACCTCATGCGCTTTTCAGCGCCTCTACCATGTTAATCGAATCGATCCGCTGTCTGACGATCAGTCCCGACAGTACAACCGTGCCGATCACGATCAGGCTGGCGGTCGCCAAGGTGGCCGGCTCGAAGGCGACCAGCAGGCGAAAGAGCTCGGAGCCCATCGCCTCAGCGAAATAGATGGACAGAAGGCTGCCAGCTGCGAGGCCGGCCGGGACCCCGACCAGGGTCAGGAGAGCGACTTCTCCCAGAAGGATGTAGGAGACAGCCGCCTTCGAGAAGCCGAGTATGCGCAAGGATGCCAGTTCACGCTGGCGTTCCGTGAAGCTGATGCGCACCGAATTGTACACAACGCCGAGGGCGATCATGGCAGCGAACAAGGCGAAAATGGTGAGCGAGACGCCGATATTCTCATCCATCAAGGCCCTGAGCCGGTCCTCGGATGGTCCCAAAAAGGAAACTGTTGCGACGCCCGGCGCCTGCACGAGTAGTTTTTGAAGCCCGGCCTCTGCGGCCGGGTCGACCTGGAGATAGGCCCCGGAAATGACAGCTCCCTCGCCAAGGATACGGTTCATCTGCGTGATGTCCATCAGGGCGGCGGAGCCGAGATAAGTGCGCGCCAGCGCAGTGACCTGAACCTTGCCTGTCGGGCGCCTGCCTTCGGTAACTTCAAGTTCGAGCCACTCGCCCGGGCCAGATTTCAGTTTGCGCGCAAGGTCTTCCGACAGGACCAGACCGGCCAGAGGCGGAGGCACGTCATGGCCCGATGCGTCGATCAGCCTGGAGCGTTCACTGCCAGGAGCGGCTCCAATCAGCGCGACCCGTTCGCCAGCCGTTCCTGAGCGCAGTTTCGCTGTCGCGACCCGGAACGGCTCGGCCGCCAGCACACCCGGCACCCGCCGCAGGTCGTGCAGAGCGTTTGGGCCACGCGGCTCGGTGAAGGTCACGAGCGCGTCATAACGGTTTGCTTCACTGAAATAGCTGGAGATCATGCGCTCCATGCCATCCATCATCACGAGGACAGACAGGAGCAGCGCAAGGGAGGCGGCAATGCCGCCTGCGGTGACCAGTGCGCGTCCCGGCCAGCGTATGATCTGCCTCAGGATCATCCGCGTCTGCTGGTCTATCCAACGTGCCCGTGTGATCGCTATTCCGGCAGCCTTGGAATAATCCGGCGGCGGCGGAGGGGTCATGGCGTCCGCCGGGTTCAGGGCAACGGACGCGCGTACGGCGAGGAGGCCGGCACCCACGACCGAGAGCGCAGACACCGCACAGACCAGCACATAGTCCGCGGCCGCTGCCCGAAACAGGAGGAAGGGGAAATCGTAGTAGCGGATGTAGAGTTGCGCCATTTCACGGCCGAACCAGATACCGAGCAGGACGCCGATCAGTAGGCCGAGTAAACCGATCAGTCCAACAAGCTTGAGGAAGTGCAACAAGACTTGCCCGTCGGCGTACCCATAGGCTTTCAGGAGGCCGATGGCCGGGCGTTGAACCAGGACCAGCCGTGAGATGACGACATAGACCAGAACCGCCCCGACGCCGAGGAACACGGGCGGGACGACACGGCCCAGCGTCCGGAGCTGATCGACTTCACTGGATACAAAAGCGTCCGAAACCTGGTCGCTGCGGTCATACGCGCCGACCGCGCCATAGGCGGCAAGCTCACGGTCAAGCCGCCCGAGGATGTCCGGCACGCTTGCTTCACGCGACAGACGGAGTACGGCCTCATTGAAAGCCCCTTCCCAGCCGGCGAGTTCGGCAAGCGTCCGGTCGCCCATCCACAGGACACCAAAGCGCTTTTCATCTGGCACGAGCTCTCCAGGGGCAATCGCATACACATGCTCGGGTGACATCACGAGCCCGGTGACCAACACCTGTACCTGGCGCCCACGGATGATGAACGAGATGTGATCGCCCGGCACGATACGGTGCGCTTCAGCAAATCGCTTGAGCACAACCGCCTCATCCCGCCGTCCGCTTGCCGGAAGGCGTCCCTGGGAGACATGCAGCCGGTTGACCGAGGGTTCGTGCGATTCCGGGATCGAGATGACTTCGCCCAGCACCGGAGCCTGGCTGGCCGGCATGTCGATGCGGATCCCGAACCGTAGTCGTCCCTCGATCGCCTGGATACCTGCAATCGTCCGGAGGCTGTCGATCTCGCCCCGCGGAGCCCGAACGACCGGCGCCCAGACATCGGCCATCAGGTTGCGCTCGTAGTATGCGCGCCGCGTTTCTTCCAGGGAGGTTACAAGTCCCGACGACAGCAGTTGCACCGAGACCCCGCCGGCGATTACCAGCGCAATTGCAATTGCCTGGATGCGCATACCGCGGAAGTCGCGAAACATCTTGCGATCCAGCATCCCGACTGAACTCGACGAGGAAGATCGGCCTACCATGTGATGTTCCTTGGACTGATTGGCGCGGGGTTCACCCTGGTCTCCCGCACCTTGCCGTCCGCGAAGACAACGACCCTGTCAGCAATTTCAGCGACACTGGCATTGTGTGTAATGATCAGTGTTGTGGCGCCAATGCTGTGATTGACATCAACAAGGGCTTCAAGGACTTTCACGCCAGTCGCAGAATCGAGCGCGCCCGTGGGTTCGTCGCACAACATGACCGTGGGCTGCTTGGCAACAGCCCGGGCGATCGCAACGCGTTGCTGCTCGCCCCCCGACAGCTGCGCCGGAAAATGGTCCATCCGGTCGCCCATGCCCACGAGTGCAAGCGCATCGGCCGGAGCGAGCGGCGCTTCGGCAATCTCGGTGATCAGGGCAACATTTTCCCAGGCCGTCAGGCTAGGCATGAGATTGTAGAACTGGAAGACGAAGCCGACATGCCGGCGGCGATATTCCGTAAGCTCGGCGGACGAGGCTCTTGAAAGGTCTGAGCCGCGGAACAGGACTTCACCGGCTGTGGCCTGGTCGAGCCCGCCAATGATGTTCAGGAAGGTCGATTTCCCGCTGCCAGAAGCTCCGAGTATCACGACGAGTTCACGCTCCGGGATCTGCAGGTCTACCCCGCGCAGAGCCTCGACGGCTGCGGGCCCCTTCCCGTAAGTCCGCCGAAGGCCACGAACATCGAAACAGGCGGTGTCCGGAGCTTCACTGATGGTCCGGTGCACG
>LNFM01000616.1_pt1 | contig 86577 bp, 73 predicted proteins | sample 596031 | NCBI WGS metagenome assembly LNFM01 (sample SAMN04254537, study PRJNA301005) | activated carbon metagenome | isolation source: dual media filters at the Ann Arbor, Michigan drinking water treatment plant | place: USA: Ann Arbor | reverse complement strand
TGACCACACGTACACTTCTTTTGGTCGGTTACAGTTATCTTGAGCGCGGCGATAGTTTTGGAGCTCTCAAAACATTTCAAAGATTTGTGCGCCTGAAACCAGACTCAAAGTACGCGGGCCAAGTTAAGATCTCCATCGCACGGGCCTTCTTGTCGCTCAACCGTTGGGCCGATGCCATTCGGGAGCTTGAAGCCGTCGAAAATCAAACTCAAAACTTGAAAGATCGGCAAGAAGCGACGTTTCGAAAGGGCGATGTTCATTTTCGAAAAGGTGACTACGCGACCGCCATTCGATCGTTTGAGACGGCCATAGCGAAATACCCTGAAGCTACGGGTCGGTTTCCAAATGCTTTCTACAATCTTGCGGAGGCGAAATTTCGCCTCGGTCAAGAGCGAGCAGCTATTGATTCTTACCGCCAATTTCTTCAAAAATTTCCCGAGCACGATCACGGCGGCTATGCGATGACTCGCCTTGGGGAGCTTATTGAAACCTTGGTCGGAGCAGAAGATCGTCGCGTGACCGGCGCCTTCTTTGAATCCTATTTCCGTTTTCGTGGAACGGCGGGGGCCGATGTCGCTCGCATGCGCGTCCTCACGGCGCGAATGCCATCAATGAAGGACCGCGAATTTAAAGATGCAATGTTGGAGATCGAGGACATTGCAAAGCGGCAGGCGGACTTGCCTTCAATTCAAGAATTCAAGGTCATTACTGTGGCCGATGCACTGACAAGTAGAAATGAGTTCGAGAAAGCCACAAAAGATCTTGTTCAGTTTTACAAAGAAAACACCCAGTCAAAGCACTTGCCACTGATCAAGGGGCGAATTGTTCGAAACTTGGTCGAAAATATTCGAAGTTCTGTTGATGCTGGCGATTTCATGCAGGCGCTTCGCCTTTACTCGCGCGATCAGTCGGGATGGCTCAAAGGAAATCAGCGCGCGGACCTTCCGTTTTTGGCAGCTCGATCTTATGAGACAGCCGGCGTGTTTGATCAGGCCTCGGAAAACTACAAAGAGGCGCTGGCGCGGCTTGAGGCGCAGAAATCAGATGAGCGCGATGTCTTTGAGAAAGACCTCACGCGCGAAAGTATCCGTCTTCGAATGGCTTCGATGGCGGCGGCGTCGCGTGACTTCGCCGGTGCGGAAGCTTTGCTGAAGCAAATCAAAGAAACTAAGAATCTCACTGGTTCAGAGCAGGTCGAAAGAGCGGGACTTGCAGCAGATGTTGCCGAGGCGCGCGGACAGACCGAGCTCGCTCGAGCGTATTTGGCTGATGTTATCGCTCGTTTTCCAGAGAGTGCAGCGGGGGAAAGCGCGTCGGTCGCTCCTCTTCATTTGCGCCGCGCAAAACTTGCGGTGAAAGCGAAAGATTATAAATCGGCTGAGGAATCAATCAACTTAGCGCTTGCGGCGGCCGAGAAATCGGGCCCGTCGGGCGATGCACTTCGAACCGCCGCTCTTGAGACGCGGGCCGAAGTCATGTTGGCGCGTGGAAAGAAAAAGGAAGCGATAGCCTCTTACCGAAGTCTTCTCGAAACGCCAATCGCACTCGCGGACAGTTCGCGCCAAGGTTACGATTCTGTTCGTTATCGATTGGGACAGTTGCTGTTTGATACGGGCGAGCTGAAGGCCGCGGAAGAAGTTTGGGGTGAACTTACCAAGGACGAGAAGAGCCTTTGGCGCCGTTTGGCCTCCGAGCAAATGAGTGGCGCTAAGTGGCGCGATGAATACAAAAAGTACATCGATAGAATTCCGGCAGCGAGCGAGATGCGATGAACGGAGCAAGATCATGAAGTCCTACGACAGAGACGGTTTAATACGAACAGACGATCTCGAAATGCTGCGCGTTCTTAAGACCGCTGAAAATGTGGCCTCCAGCCGCGCGACGGTTTTGCTGCAAGGCGAATCGGGCACGGGAAAAGAGTTGATGGCTCGGTTCATTCACGCCAATAGCCCTCGAGCCTCGCGGCGGTTGATCGCAATCAATTGTGCGGCGGTTCCAGAGGGACTCCTAGAGAGCGAACTTTTCGGTCACGAAAAGGGTGCGTTCACAGGGGCTCATGGCTCGAAACCTGGAAAATTTGAATTGGCGCACGAGAGCACTTTGCTCTTAGACGAGATCAGCGAAATGCCCTTGCTACTTCAAGCTAAATTATTGCGTGTGATTCAAGAAGGTGAAATCGAGCGTTTGGGCGCACGGCAGCCGACACGGGTTAACGTTCGTTTGATTGCGACCACGAACCGCGATCTTTCTTCGATGGTGCGCCGGGGTTTATTTCGCGAGGACCTTTTCTACCGCTTGAACGTGGTTCCGCTTCGAATACCTGCGCTTCGCGAGCGCCCTCGCGACATTGCGAATTTGGCGAGATTTTTTGTCGAAGTGTCGAGCCACTTGAACGGCCGCAACGTCGGCACACTCACTGCGGCGTCGATCGAAAAGTTAATGGCTTGGCGGTGGCCTGGAAACGTTCGTGAACTTGAAAATGTGATTGAACGCGCGGTTCTTTTTGCCACGACCGACGTCATTGATGCTCCGATGATTCAAATTGAAAACGTGGCTCTTTCTACCGACTCTGGGTTGGCTGAAGACAGTGGCGAGACTTCGAACCCTGGTGGAATGACGCCGGGGATGACAGTGGCTCAAGCCGAACGCCTATTGATCTTAAAAACACTCGAGCACACCGAGCAGAACCGCACGCAGGCCGCAAAACTTCTTGGAATTTCGATTCGTACGTTACGAAACAAACTTCATGAATATGGAGTGATGAATGGCTGAACTTCTTGATAAGACCACGCGGGCGCTGGGCGCCGTAGCGAATCTTCGACAGACCCGGCACAACGTAATTTCAAGTAACGTCGCAAATGCGGAAACGCCCGGCTATCAAGCGAAGAAGCTTGATTTTGAAAATGCGTTGGGGCGCGCTCTTACCATCGAAGATATCGCTCCCGGCGGAAATGATCCGGGACACTTTATGATGGGACCGGGTGCTATTTCTAAAGTGCGTGCGGATATTTATGAAAATCCCGACGTGTCGGTTAACCCGGACGGCAATACGGTGGATCTTGAGAAAGAGATGAGTTCTCTGGCCGAGAACTCGATCATGTATAAGGCCGCCGTTCAGCTGATCAACAAAAAGATGGCCGCCCTACGCTACGCCGCCACTGACGGAGGTCGATAATGGATTCGACCGGAGGTAGATAAATGGACATCTTGACGGGGATGAGAGTTAGCGCGAGCGGCATGGCCGCGCAGCGAACTCGAATGAATACGATCTCTTCGAACATTGCCAATATCAACACCACGCGGTCGCCCGAAGGTGGTCCGTACCGTCGGAAAGACGTTCTTCTTGAGTCGATGCCAGAAGCGAAGAGCTTTGGTGAAATTCTGACAAGTGCTCCGCAAAAAGATGTCCAGCGCGTGCAGGTCACAGACGTGACCGTGGATCAAAAAGCTCCATTGATGAAATACGAGCCAGATCATGTCGATGCGGATGAAAATGGTTATGTCGCCTATCCCAACATTAACCTTATGGAGGAGATGGCCAATATGATCCAGGCGTCTCGTTCCTATGAGGCCAATGTGGCGGCAATGAATGCGACCAAAGACATGGCAATGACGTCTCTTGAGATTGGTCGTTAATAGTGACTCGACTTGAGTCGGCGACGGCTCAAGCGAACTGTCAGGAAAATGACGGTTTGTGAAGGAAAACAGGGCTTCAGGCTAAGATTGATTTTTATTTAGGAAAAGAACTCGCGGCTTTAGAAAAGCCCGTTAAACTAAGGAAATGGTGGCGAAACTTGGAGCAGAAGGCTCTGACAACGCCCAACCCCTAACGTGCCAATAGGCTAACAGGACCAAAACCATGGATGGTTTGTCGATCCGTCAAGGCCAGAGTCTTCTCAATACCGGCAATACGACGAGTGAAACTCGTGCGAGTGATTTCGCACCGAAATCCTCAGCGCCGGCCGACGGCAGTGGATCCTTTAAAAATGTTCTGCGCGATGCGATCAACGAAACCAACTCGCTTCAGAAATCAGCCGACGTAAAAGTTCAAGAGCTTGCGACAGGTAAGACGACCAATATTCCCGAAGTGATGATGCAGGTTGAAAAAGCCGACATCGCTCTCCGGTTGATGACGCAAGTTCGTAATAAAATTATCGATGCGTACCAAGAAGTAATGAAGATGCAGGTCTAAGCCTTAAGGGGATTTGAGTGCAGGGGCTATTTCAGAATATTTTCATTCAGTTTCGCGACTTCTATAAAAATCTGACGCCCGTAAAGCGGATGTCGATGATAGCGGTCACGGCCATTTTGCTGGCAACAGCGGGCATGATGGCATTGATGATGGCCGGAACGGATTACGTTCCGGTGCTGACGAATGTTCCAAACGATCAAACAGCGATCGTTGTTGATAAGCTTCAATCAAAGAACATACCCTTTCGCGTTCAAGACGGCGGTAAAACAATCGTCGTGCCGAAGGATCTGCTTCATTCAACGCAGATGGCGCTGATGTCCGAGATCGGCTCGGGAAAAATCGGCACAATCGGATTTGAGCTTTTCGATAAGCAGGATTTTGGAACGTCGTCGTACGCTCAGCGAATCAACTATCAGCGAGCCCTTCAGGGTGAACTTACACGCGCCATCAATACTCTGGATGCCGTTAAGCGATCGAAAATCATGCTGGCACTTCCACCAAAGAAAACATTCTTGGAAGAGGGTGGCGTCGCCACCGCCTCGGTCGTTATCGAACTTCACCCTGGAAAGAATCTTTCCGAAGATCAAGTGCGGGGCATTCGTCACTTGGTCGGAAGTTCCGTCGAGGGCTTGGATCCTGACAAAGTCACCGTCGTTGATTCACGAGGAAAAATGATCTCTCGTCCCGATGGTGCGAGCGGTGGTTCGGGCGCATTGGCGGAATCCAAAACGAAGATGGAAACGGACATCCAAGACCGCGTGGAATCGATTCTTGCGAAAGTCGTCGGCCAGGGAAAAGTCATGGTTCGTGTTAACGCCCAATTGAATCATCGTCAGACGCAGACGATGGAAGAAAGTGTCGATCCAGAAAAGACGGCACTTCTGGCGACACAAAGTGAAGAAGAAAAACTTGATGGTGCGCGAACAAATCCCACAGGTGTTCCAGGAGCCCGGGCAAATATCCCCGGAGCGCAAGAGGCCGGTCAGGTTGGATTTAGCCAAAACGTTTCGAAGGAACTTAAAACTCAAAACTACGTTGTTCCGAAAACGGTAAGAAACACCAGCGAAGCCGCCGGCGGACTTGAGCGTATTACCGTTTCGGTCCTTGTCGATGGTGTCACATCGGTGAAGACGAACGACAAGGGCGAGCCGGAAGAGTCTTGGACGCCAAGAACCCCTGAGGAAATCGCGAAATTCGAATCCATCGTGAAAAATGCGATTGGCTTCAGCGATCAACGCGGCGATTCGGTGAAAATTGAAACCATGCGCTTTGAGAAAGAAGACTTCAGCGAGAGCGAAAAGTGGATGACCACGCTTGAGCGTAAAAAACTTGTGAACTCTATCTTCAAGTGGCTCCTTTTGGGTGGTGTTCTTGCGGCCTTCTTCCTCTTGGTCGTTCGTCCGTTCATGCGATGGGTGACCGATAGCTTCCAAGACTCTGTTGATGACTTGCTTCCGCGTACGATCGAAGAGTTAGAGCAGCTGCAGTCCGTTGATAACTCGCTTCCAGGAATGTCGAGCGCGCTTCCGGTTCTCGAGGAATCTTTGGATCCTGACAAAGCCGAATCGGAACTTCTGCGTGAGAGAATCATGACTTTGATGGGTAAAGACGAAGAAAAAGCCTCGGGTGCCTTCAGTCTTTGGCTTGTACGAAAGGACACGTGAACCATGTCTGGCGGAACACCGGTCAAACTTCAGAAAACAGAGAATCTCGACTTCGATAGTCTACGTGGGTTTGAGAAAGCGGCAATTTTAGTTAACTATCTTGGTGCTGAGGCCGCAAAAGTGTTGCTGAAACGGATGGACGACGGTGACATCCGTAAGCTCCTAACGGTGATGAGCAAGTATCGTATCGTACCGATCTCGATCACAAAAAAAGTTTTGGAAGAGTACTACGAACTTGTCAGTGAATCTGAGGACTACATTTTCTCGGATCAGACGGTGGCCAAAGAGACTGTGATCGATGCTCTTGGTGAAGAGCGTGCGCGTGGCGTCCTTGGTCACTTGAGCGTGGCAAGCTCGCAACGACCTCAGTTGGAGTCCCTTGAAAGTGTCGACGCCAAGTCTCTGGCGAATTTCTTAGTGAACGAACATCCCCAGACGGTTTCAGTCATCTTGGCGCACCTTGAGCCCGAGAAAAAAGGCGAAGTCTTAAAGCGCCTTCCTGAAGCGTTTCAGGCCGAGGTTGTTCTTCGTATGGCGAACCTCGAGCATGTTGCTCCCGAACTGATTGCCGAAGTCGACCGAGTCCTGAAAGAAGAATTGGCAAGTGTTGGAACGACGGAAGCGGCCGCACTTGGTGGTGTTCAGCCGGTGGCAGAAATGCTCAACGTTATGGACAAGAATACTGAGAAAGCCATTATGGCTCGGATTGAAGAAAAAGATCCGATTCTTGCGGAAGAGATTCGAAAACTCATGTTTGTCTTCGAAGACATTATCAAAATCGACGACAAGGGTATTCAGACGCTTCTCAAAGAAGTTCCTAACGATAAACTTCTCTTGTCGCTCAAGACAGCCAACGAAGAAATTCGAAACAAAATCTTCAAGAACATCTCGCAACGTGCGGCTCAGATGCTCAAAGACGACCTATCGAATCTTGGACCTTCGCGGTTGTCTGACGTCGAAGGCGCACAGGTTGAGATCGTCAACGTGGCTCGACGTCTTGAAGCTGAAGGAAAGATCCTCATTGCACGTGGCGGCAGTGAAGACGCGATGGTTTAAACGAAGAAGGTATCTAAGTGTCCAGCATGAATACACCGAAAATTCTGTCCAAAGACGATGCGAACACACGCGTCGTCGAATTCAGTCCTCAAGAATTTCCGCAGCGCATGTCGCAAGCGGCGGTTGAGTTCGTTCGATTTCAAAACAATCTTGAAAACCCTGATTTCAAAATCGACCGGGTCGTGTCGATCACGACCGGCATCCACGACTTAGAGAAAGTGTCTCTGTCCGAGCGGGTTGAGATTGAGGCTCTGGAACGGTTAAAGTCTCTTCAAGAGGAGGCTTATCAGCAAGGCTACGATTTAGGTCGGGACGAGGGCCAGGAGTCGGCGTACGTCGAAACCAAAGAGTTGTTCGTACAGCGCCTAGGAAAAATCGATGAGATGATCGTATCCCTCGAAAACCTAAAAACAAATCTTTGCCGTCAAAATGAAGCCTCGCTGGTCACTTTGGCCTATCAGATCGCTTCGAAAATCGTCATGGAAGAAGTCAAAGAGCGTCGAGAAGTGATACTTCCCGTAATTCTTCAAGCATCCACCGAAGCTCAGAATGAAGAGAGTATCGTTATTCAAATGTCGGCGTCGGATCTAGAATTCATTGAAAGCATTCGCGAACGACTCGGCCAGGAGTTTTCGTTTCTCAAAAAGTCGAAGCTTGAAGCACATCCGGGTATTCAATCTGGTGGCTGCATTGTTGTGACGAATTTTGGGCAGGTGGATGCCACCGTTGAAAAAAGATTGGACCGAATCTGGTTGGCAATTCAGCAAAAACTTCCGAAGACCAGTGACGTCGTTACGGTCGATGAAAAGCCCGACGGAAATTCTGGCGATAAGGGAAGCTCGTAGTGTCGATCGAGGACACCGGAGTGCGATTAGAGATGGATCTGACTCGCTACGACGAGGCTGTGGGGCGCTTTCGCGCCACCGAAGAATCTGGAAAAGTGACTCAAGTAGTGGGTCCCATGATGCTTGGATTTCTTCCAGGCTCTTCAGTAGGGTCTGCTTGTCGCGTTTATCCGAGCGGTGGGCAAGAGAGCTTCATTGCCGAGGTCGTTGGATTCCGTGATCGTCACGTGATTCTTATGCCGCTAGGTGAAATGAAAGGCATAGGCCTTGGCTCCCGCATTGTTCTTGAGCAATCGAGCGCTGTTGTTCGCACCGGACCAGAACTTTTGGGGCGGATCATTGATGGTGTTGGTGAGCCGATCGATGGGCTTGGACCGATCGATGCCTTTGAGGAACGTTCAATTTACTCTGGTTCGGTCAATCCGTTGGACCGAGAACCCATACGAGAAATTTCAGATCTCGGAGTGCGCGCTATCAATGGTTTGATCACCGTTGGTCGCGGTCAGCGCGTCGGTATTATGGCAGGATCGGGCGTCGGTAAATCGGTACTGATGGGTATGATGGCGCGGTCATCCAACGCTGATGTGAACGTGATCGCGATGATCGGAGAGCGCGGTCGAGAGGTAAAAGAATTCGTCGAAGACGTTTTGGGAACAGAGGGACTGAAACGTTCGGTGGTCATCTGTTCAACAAGTGACAAGAGCCCACTGCTTAGAATGCGCGGCGCTTTTGTTGCGACAACGATCGCCGAATACTTCGCTTCGCGGGGTCAGCACGTTCTGATGATGATGGATTCGGTCACTCGTTTCGCTATGGCGGCGCGAGAAATTGGCTTGGCTGCGGGGGAACCTCCGGCGTCGAAAGGCTACACACCAAGTGTTTTCGCAGCACTTCCAAAACTTTTAGAAAGAGCCGGATCGTTTAAAAATGGCGGAAGCATCACTGGCCTGTACACGGTTCTTGTCGAAGGTGATGACATGAACGATGTCATTGGCGACGCGGTCCGCTCGATTGTCGACGGACACTTTGTTTTAGATCGTAAGCTTGCGGCCAAAGGACATTTCCCGGCGATTGATGTTCTGCCCAGTACAAGTCGAGTCATGCGCCAAATTGTTCCAAAAGAATTCATGGATCTCTCGCGACGAATGCGCGAAATGATCGCGGTCTACCGAGAGGCCGAGGACTTGGTAAATATCGGCGCCTATAAATCTGGTGCGAACCCAAAAATCGATGAAGCGCTAAGGCTTTATCCCGAGATCGAGCAGTTTCTTCGGCAAGATGTCGAAGACGCAACATCCATTGAAGACTGTGCTCGGCGAATGGTTCAGATCATGGGCCGCGGTCGGTAAGCCATGGCATTTCGTTTCCGACTTCAAAAAGTTTTAGATCATCGCCGTCGGGTCGAGAGTGAAGCGAAGCGAAGTTTTATTGCGGCTCAACAGGCCACGGTTCAAGCGTTGAAGGATTTAGAGAGTCTCTACCTGGCGATCGATCATGCGCGCTCGCAGGGGCATCAGGCTGTTCGTGGTGAGTCGTCACCTTCGACAACACCGATGCTTCAGCACATTGACCACTTTATTCAGGGCCAAAAGATCCGAATCGAACGTCAACGATCCAAAATTCGAGATATTAAAAGCGAAGAAGAGCGACTTCAAGACGTACTGATTGCAGCGGCTCGTGAGCGTAAAACTCTTGAAAAGCTTTATGAGCGGCATCTGCAGGAATATCGTGAATTTCAAAACCGGCTTGAGCAGGCTGAGGCCGATGATCTTACAACCTTGCGATTTGGACGCGGCGAAGGTCCTTGAAACCCTTGCTGGCCTTGCGAAAGAGACGGTTTCACCGTCATGCTGAAGGTATGAGTGCAAAACCCTCTGGATATCAAAAGTTCTTTCAAGACGCTCGCAAGAATTCTATGACCCCTGAGCAACAAGTACTTCGACACCTAGCCGAAGAAGCGAATGCTAAAAGAAAAGTGAAACGTCTTAAGCGCCGCCCGCCTCCTGTCTTTGCGACGGTTCTGCTAATTACTGCTGTGGCTGCAGGAATCACCGGCGCGATGATGCCTAATGTTTTCGATGCGCTTCCTGTGTCACTTCCGACCTCACTTAATGGAGCGCTGAAGGCTTTTTCTTTGCAGGATATTTCTCTACCCGGTGGAATTAAAATTGGATTTCTTGGCCAAGCGAAAGCCCAAACCCCGAATCAGGGGGCGGCAAAGAAGAAGGAAGAGTCTGCCCCGAAGGCAAAATCGGCTGCATCACCGGCAGGAAGTACCCAGGTCGGAAATCCTGAAAGTGCGGCAGCTGAAGGTGTGAAGAGTACGGACGCCAACCTCGATCTTCGTCAATGGAGCGCCGAAGAACTTAGTTTTTTCAAGCGGTTGAACGAACGAAAATTGGAACTTGATCGTCGTGAAGCCGAGCTCGTGAAGTTGGAAGAGGAATTGCAGTCTCAAAGAGTTGGAATCGAGGAGAAGATCAAACAACTGGAAGCAACACGCACTGAAATTTCGGCAACCTTAAAAGGTCGAGTCGAACAGGATCAGGAGAAAGTTGCAAAGCTTGTTGATGTCTACTCGAACATGAAACCGGTTTCGGCTTCGAGAGTGATTGAAAGTTTGAATGAGGATTTGGCTGTTACGATTCTTGATAAAATGAAGAAGAAGAATGCGGCTGAAATTTTGAATATGATGAATTCCGAGAAGGCGCGCAAACTGTCAGAGATGTTGACGGGATATCGGCAGCCGGCGTCGGTTGAGAAAGCCGACGGAGCGGGCGCAAGCCCTGCGAAGTAGAGAGAGCTTTGAGATTTGAATTGAAAGCCATGGAGGGCTTGTAAGTGAATCTAGGTGGATTCGGTCCCGCTGACTCTGTCAGTCGGATCGCAAATGCAAAACCAGAATTGGCAAAGACGTCGGCGACGTCTTTGCGTTCTGTTTTATCCACTGAACCAAAATCTGATCGTATCGCTGAAACTGATGCCGGGGCGTCAAAAAGCTTCCGCAGCGCGCTTGAGAAAGCCTCAGAAACCAGTCGAAAAAAATCCAAAGACACAAACCCGAATGAGGATTTGGCTGGAGCTGGCGGAGCGACATCGACACCAGTCAACGCGAAAACTGAGAAGAGCGTAGCAAGTAATGCCGCTGTAAAATCGGATGTCGCGGCCAACGCGGCTTCGGGACAAAAGCGCCCAGTGGCTCCTCCTCAAGTTTCAGATCCGAGCAATGTTGCGACGGCGCCGGTTTCGACTCCGCTGGTGTCGGACGTTGAGCAGCCAACGGGCCCCGAATCGTCAGAGCAAGTGGACGAGCGAATCAATTCGATTGTTGAATCTCTTCAGCAGACAGCCGATACCGAACTTTCAATGCGGCATCTTTCGATGCGCGACTTTCTTGGAAAGATGAAATCTGAATTCGGCATCGAACCGCAGGCCGTTGTAAAAGCTTTCGCGGGTCTCGACGCTGCGGCTTTGATGGCGCCGCCAGATGAAACTGCGGAAGCAGTTCTGTCACAACTTAAACTTACGCCGGATCAACTTCCAAAAGCTGAACGACTCTACCGCGAAATGTTGAACCAGACGGGCGAGAGCGCTCTGAATGAGACACTTGCTGGCGTTGGTGCTGGCGTGAGCTTGAAAGTTCTTTCCGAGCAAGATCTTGCGATGGAGAAGCTCCAGTCATCACTCTCTTCTCTCAATGATTCTTTTGCTCGACGGAACGAGACAAAAGCTACGGCCGATGGGCCGGCCAGTGCTGCTGCGCTGAGCGAAAGCGCTAAGTCGCTTCAGGGTGTCATTCAAGATGCATCGCCGATGGCAGTCGCAACCGACGCCTCCTTGAATTTGACAGCGACGGATACACCGACAGAGTCCGTCGAAGTGCCACTGACAGAAAAAGAGTCTTCGGGATCTAAGTTTGCGGCCATTGGCGCTGCACTGAGTTCCGCGGCGATGAATCTGACCGCGGGTGCTTCTGGTGGTGCTTCTGGGGATGCCTCCGGAAAAGGTTCGAATTCTTCCAGCGAAAATGCTTCTAAGCCTCGAACAGAATATTCGTCCATTGAGGCAGCGCTCGTATCCTCAGGTTTTGAAATTCCTCCGGCTGGAGAAAAGGCCTCTGTGCCTCTGACGGCGGGCACATCGACGACAGCAGCAATGGCTTCAGCCATGCTGACCAACACCGAAGCTGAGTCGACTGGAAATGCACAAGAGCTAGTTCGCCACGCGCAAATTCTAATGAAGAATGGCGGCGGTGAAATGAAAATGCAGCTGAAGCCAGAGGGTGTGGGCGATGTCTTGCTGAAAGTTTCAGTTAAAGATGGCCAAGTCGCGATTCAAATGCTGACGGAAAATGATTCCGCAAAAAAGCTTCTCGAAAGCAATCTCGATGACCTCAAGACTTCGCTGGCACAAAACAAACTTCACGTCGACGCGATGAAGATTGAAGTCGGAACCGAATTCGCGAAGCAGCGTTTTGAACAGGCTCAGCAGGACGCAAGTCGTGAACAGGCCCGTCAAATGGCTCAAGACTTTATGGGGCAATTTCGTCAGGACCGTGAAGGATTCCGCCAAGGTTTTGGTGAATCTTTGGGATTCAAAAATTACCAGCAGCCACGACGAAATTCTCTTCCAGAAATTGAACCGGTTGTTGTGGCCTCGGGGTCTCAGCAAAAGTCTGGTGATCGTCGATTAAATCTTGTCGCGTAAGTTTTTCGAACTAGGGGATCAGAATCATGTCAATGATAAGTGTTAAAAGATCGACCCAAACTTTCGCGACTCCCAAGGCGGATTCACAGGCGATCTTGCGCCAAGGTGCGGGAGCAGATCTCGAAAAAACTAAGGGCTCGAAAGAAAACGCAGTCTCCGCAGGTGACTACGAAAAAGCTTACGGTGATCAGGCTATTGGCGATGTCCTCAACAAAATTGCCGATCCGAACTGGCAAGATCCGACGAAGAAGATTCGCGCTGCAGGCGACAACAATCTCGACAAGGATGCGTTTTTTAAATTGATGCTCACGCAGATGAAAAACCAAGATCCGACAAATCCTATGCAATCGCATGAGATGGCAGCGCAGTTGGCGCAGTTTTCATCCTTAGAACAGCTCAACAATATCGGAAAAGGAATCGACGGTCTTTCTGCGACGACCGCCAGCCAAGGAAGCTTCGGTGCCTTGTCGTTCATAGGGAAAGTCGTCTCGGGCGATGCTTCGAAAGTGGCGCGCGGTCCCGGAGATACTGAACACGGATTCAACTTCACCCTTGGCGGCGACGCGCAAAAAATCAAAGTCTCGATCAAAGATTCGGCTGGAAAAGTCATACGTGAACTTGAACCTGGAGCTATGAAAAAAGGTGCCAACTCGGTTCGTTGGAATGGACTCACGACCGAAGGACTTCCAGCGAGGGCCGGCGAGTACAAGTTCTCAATCGAAGCTACCGGTAATGGCGGGCAGAAGGTTTTCGCGAAGAGTTCTTTTGAAGGTCGAATTTCGGGAGTGGATTTCACTGCACAGGGTCCGATGGTCATCGTCAACGGTCAGTCGATCAAACTTTCCGAAGTGAAGAAGATTGAGGACCCAGCGATTGGACAAGAAAACGTCCGGTCTCGTGAGAACCAGACTCCCGCAACGCCGCTTGGCGTTGGACAATTGAAGAGTGGGCCAAAAGCTCTTCCGTCGGATGAAGTCATTCCTCCGGCGCCAGAGGAAGTGGCAAATAATATGGAATCGATTCCGATGGCGGGACCGCTTCTAGCGAAAGTGCAAAAAGAATCGAACTAGATTTTTAAGAATGTGAATTTGGAGATTTGAAGTGAACGACTTGAGTGGTGTGAAAAATATCGGTTTGAAAGGCGGAGGCAGTGCCCTTGGCACTCCTGCGAATTCAATCGATGCGCTTCGCAACCGAGAGTCGACGGCACTGGATTTTAAGAAGTCTTTGGCGGATTCGATAGCGACGGCTCAAACAGGCCTCGCAACTAATCCGACAGTGGCGACAGGTGCTCTTCAGAAAGCTTTGGGTGCAGACGGCCTTAAGTTTTCAGCGCACGCTGTGGACCGAATGAAATCCAGAGGGATTTCTTTTGCTCCGGATATGATGAAGGGAATTGAAAGCGCAGTGTCTCGTGCGGCCGCAAAAGGGTCGAAGGATACACTGGTGCTTGCAGGCGATAATGCGCTGATTGTCAGCGTGAAAAACAATACGGTCGTCACAGTGATGGACAAAAACGCGATGCGCGAAAATGTCTTCACGAATATCGACAGTACGGTGATCGCTTAGAGGAGTGGTACCTGGTTCCTTTTGCAGAGGATCCGCGGCACGAAGTGACGCGGGGTTTCTGCAAAAGGAACCTGGTACCCGACGAGAAATTATGAGTACGGGCTGGTCTCTTGGGCATGACTGTGACGATGGTGACTCCATCCGAGCTAGGCACAAGGGAAGCCCTCCCCGCGGTGGATTGACTGAAACTGCGGAAATTAAAGTGAATGAGCATGATGTTCATTCACGAATGTAACCTAGGAGGGGTTCATGGGTGTTCTTTCATCGCTCTATACGGGCGTATCTGGTTTAACGGCACAAGGCGAAGCATTGGGGGTCATTGGTGATAACATCGCCAACGCGAACACCATTGGTTTCAAAGCCAGTCGTGCGGAGTTTCAAGACATTATCTCGAAGAACCTGAAAGGGATCTTGGGAGGTAACCAGATCGGTCGCGGTGTGAAGATCGGAGCCGTGAATCCAATTCTCTCGCAAGGTAACGTTGATGCGACAGAGAAGTCGACGGATCTAGCAATTTCGGGTGATGGCTACTTTACGCTTCGAGGTTCCGACGGCGAATCTTACACTCGCGACGGATCGTTTCACTTCGATCGTGAAGGTTACCTCGTTTCAAACGATGGTCAGCGTGTTCAAGGTTTTCAGAGCGATGACAAGGGTAAGATCATCAACAAAACCGGCGACATTAAGTTTCCTCGCGCTCTTATTCCAGCCAAAGGAACTTCTGAAATCGCACTTGATATGAACCTCGACTCGCGCGTCGATACCGGCAAGGTCTTCAATGCCGAAGATCCTTACACGACATCCAACTTCTCGACGGGCGTTGAGGTGTTCGACTCTCAAGGTAACAAGCATTTGATGACGTTGTTCTTCAACAAGTCCGCTGATCGACAGTGGGATGTCCGCGGTATGGTCGACGGTAAAGAAGTCGTCGGTGGAACTCCGGGAAAAATGTCGGAAGTGATGACGGCCAAACTTGGGTTCACCGTTGACGGTAAACTTGATACCGAGCAGATCACAAAGCAGGCTTTCAACTTCGCCGGTGGTGCTCTTCAGAACCAGCAGATCAAAATCGATTTCGGTGACTCGATCACCACCGACAAAGGCAAAGGCCTTGATGGATCGAAGCAGTACGGAAAAGACTCAGACTTGATCTCTTGGCGGCAAGATGGAGCGGCGGCGGGAACAATCACGAACATGTCCTTCAACGACGAAGGTGTTCTGACGGCGCTGTATACGAACGGTCAAGCGGCGGATCTTGGTCAGATTGCAATGGCAAAGTTTGAAAACCCAGAAGCCCTCTTCAAAGTCGGTAACAACCGGTTGAAAGAGTCGCGCGATTCAGGAGCGGGTGCGATTGGAAAATCACGTCAAGCGGGTCGCGGATCATTGTTTGCGAAATCTCTTGAGCGATCGACCGTCGATTTAGCGACAGAGTTCGTGAATCTGATTCAGAACCAGCGAGGCTTCCAAGCCAACGCGAAAACCATCACAACAACCGATGAGCTTCTCAACGAAGTGATTCAGTTGAAGCGATAAGCCGTAAGTGACGCTGCGCCGGGTCCCAACCCGGCTTCGCTGCTTCACGCAGGTTTGCGTGAAGATTAACGCGTAATATTCTTTAGTTCTGAGCCGGGGTGAGCCTCGGCCGCGGAGTCCAGCATCTCGTCAATGCCGATGGCCAAACCTTCTCTTGGGTGCGACCGTTTGTGTGACTCCGCGCCCTCCTAAATCAAACGGGTGTGTGCGCTGTAACTTCCAAATGTTTTCGTTCGAGGCCATTTGTATTGATGCGATTCTTTCATTGTGACGGCATCAAAACTTAAAAATCCGCCATCAATTCCAAGGACGACGAGGCCTAGGCTATCTACTGCTGCAATCGACCTCGCGGGCGAATCAAAGTTGAGTATGGCATCAAGCTCTTGTTGCTTCGGGTTCCAAACTGCGACCTGCTTTAAATCCGGCAATGAAATCCAAATCCGACCATCCGCAGCCAAATCCAAACTCAAGACATTATTGAGGAACGCGGGCGACATCGGAGGGACTTCGAACTTGGATTCCTTTCGAGCAAGATCAAACTCGACGACACTTGTATTTTTCCAAAGGCCATGAAGTGTCCGTCCCGCGCACCCAAGAACTTTTGTCGGGCTAATCATTAGAAGGTGTTCCGATCCCAGAATGCTTTCGTCATCGAACGCGGGAAAAAGAGGACTTGAATGCACGTCGAATTTTGACGTTTCAAGATCAAAAACAACAAGCTGCGATTGGCTCGGACCGCGCATGGATCCCCCGCCACCAGCGATCGCGAAACTGGAGGACGTCAATCTCAAGATGTCGTGATTCGAACCAAAATTAAAGGGAATCAAGCTTTCGAGTAAAAAGGTCTCGGCGTTGATGACCGCTAGAAAATTTTCGGTTCCCGCTGAGTTGATAACCGATGCGACAACGGTTTTTCCGTCGCCAGAAAATACGCCGTGACCATAAAAGAACAATCCGGGGGGAAGTTTTAGAAGATTAGTTTCTTTTCCTAACTTCCAATCGATCAGGCAGGTCTGATTCGAGTATCTTGGAAGAGCAAGTCCGATGTGACGTTCCGTTGGATGTGCTTCCAAAACATGGATGGGAACGTTGCTATCAATCTCTGTGATTCGTTTTTCGTTGAGCTCAAGACGAAAAGCCCGCCGATGAGAATAAGCCTCGACGTCATAAGGAATGTTGCCATTGTATCCACTTGGCCGCTTCGAAAAGCCTCCAACAAGGCTGAGCTGGTCACCAGCGATACTTTGGCGACTGGCAAATGGTCCAAGAAGTTTGGAGGCAAAGCTGCCAATGAGAGTAAATTTAAGCGCTTGCTCAATGTGGAGCCGGCGAGAGGGTGAAATTGGAGTACTGTTTTTTCCCAAGTTTCGCTCCAACCTCGAACGATCAGTGTCCGCCCAAATATGAATCAATAATTCTGGGGTCGCCCAAAAGATCTTTACCGCGGCCAGAAAAAGAGATCTTTCCGGTTTCGACGACATAGGCTCGGTCGGAAATCTTCAGAGCCATACGAGCATTTTGTTCCACCAAGAGAACGGTCATACCTTCGCTATTTATCTTTTTAATAATCTCGAAAATCTGCGCCACGATCAGCGGAGCAAGTCCAAGACTTGGTTCATCCAATAAAAGTAGCGATGGCTTTGCCATCAGTGCGCGCGCGATCGCCAACATTTGCTGCTCGCCGCCGCTCAATGTACCGGCTTTCTGTTTGACGCGTTCTTTGAGTCGAGGAAACGAAGCGAAGCAAAGTTCAAGATCTTGCGCGATCTCTTCTTTGTCAGTCCGAGAGAAGGCGCCCATCTGCAAATTTTCAAGCACCGTAAGGTTAGGGAATACACCCCGGCCCTCGGGCGAGTGAGCGAGTCCGAACTTCACAATGCGGTGCTGAGGAACCGTCGCCAAATTCAAAACTTCGCCTGACTTGCTTTTGAACTCGACAGTACCTGTGTAAGGCACAAGCGATGAAACAGCTCGCAAAGTCGTTGTTTTACCGGCACCGTTTGCTCCGATGAGTGAAACGATCTCACCGGTTTTGACTTCAAACGAAACACTTTTAAGGGCCTGGATTCCGCCATAGCTGACGGCGAGGTCAGAAACTTTAAGAATATTTTCGCGTGCCGCCGTTGGTTTCGCTGTCATGCTTTAATCCTCTGTTCCAAGATAAGCGGCGATCACCGTTGGATTCGACTGAATTTCCGACGGAGTGCCTTCGGCGATGATGACACCGTGATCGAGAACGATAATCCGTTCACAAATACCCATGACCAGTTTCATATCGTGTTCGATCAAAAGGACGGCCAAATGAAAATCTTTTCGAATCTTTGCGATCGTCTTCATCAGCTCTTCAGTCTCGCTGTGATTCATTCCCGCCGCCGGCTCGTCGAGCAAAATCAGCCGTGGCTCGGTGGCTAAAGCGCGAACTATCTCGAGTCGACGTTGTTCGCCGTAAGGGAGTCCGCCGGATTGAAGGTGCGCTTTATCTTGAAGATTAAAAATAGCGAGCAGTTCGAGCGCTCGCTCTTTCAGCCGAGCCTCTTCGATGAAGTGCCGTGGTGTGCGCAAGGCAGAGTCGAGCAGCGAATGGCGAGTGTGCTGGAGCCCGGCGACAATGACGTTGTCGAGAACTGAAAGATCACGGAACAGGCGAATATTCTGAAACGTCCGAGTCATTCCCAATTTCGAAATTTGCCAAGGGCGAAGACGCTTAGTATCCACAGAGCGGATCTTCACAACGCCTTCCGTGGGCTTGTAAACACTGGTCAGGCAGTTGAAACACGTGGTTTTGCCTGCGCCGTTAGGCCCAATCAGTCCGACAAGTTCACCTGATCGCAAGGTCAAATTGAATCCGTCGACGGCACAAAGACCGCCGAACTGCATTTTCATATTTGTCGCTTCAAGAAGAACTTCGCTCATTGAGGTTTCTCACTCACCGAACGGCGCTGAAAAAAATCTCTCAGCGATCGCCACAGTTCGGGCGCTTCGCGAGTTCCCAGAATTCCAGACGGGCGAAGAATCATGAAGAGAATCAAAAGAAGTGAGTAAATCACCATTCGAAGATCGACGCCGGTCAATTGCTGAAGCTCGCGAAGAACCATCTCTGGAAGCACGGTAATGATAGCGGCCGCGATGACCGCGCCCGTAAAGCTTCCCATGCCTCCGAGGACGATCATGATAATAATGTCGACCGATTTCGTGAAGGTAAACGTGGATGGATTAAGATACTTCACTGAGTGAGCGAAAAGTGATCCACCGACGCCTGCGAAAAAAGCCGAAATCACAAACGCGCGAACTTTGATTTGAGTGATATTGATTCCCATCGCTTCAGCCGCAATCTCATCCTCTCGCACCGAAAGGAAGGCTCGGCCCTTGGCGGAGTGTACGATGCGCCAGAGAACGACGAACGTGATCACAGACCAAACAGAAGCCACCAAAAACTGCGCCGAAAATGGCGATAGACCCAATTCAGGCACCGCCTGCGCGGAGGGTATTCCATAGAGTCCGCGGGCGCCACCAACCGCTTCCGAGTTGAGAAGTACGACGCGAATAATTTCGCCAAAGCCAAGGGTAACAATCGCTAAGTAATCGCCGCGCAACCGAAGCGACGGAAGTCCTACAATAAGACCTGCAACAGCGGCCAGCGCACCGCCTGCGATTGGTAAAATCAGAAACTTGACCAGATCTGGCATTCCTGAAAGTTCCGGCCGAGTCACAAGCCAAGCTGACGTGTAGGCTCCGACGGCCATGAATCCCGCGTGTCCCAGCGAAAACTGTCCCGTGAAGCCGTTGACCAGGTTGAGAGATGTCGCAAGCACGACGTTTGTTAAAATCAGAAGCATCACAAACTGAGTGTAGGGGTTGGCCGACGTGTCCAACAAAACTCCAACCAGCGAAAGCAAAACAATCGCTGCCATTGGTGCGGGAATAGAACCAAGCGACTTAAACCGCGCGACTCGATCTTCGGTAGTCACTAAACTTTCTCCCTTGTTTGCGAGCCGAGAAGACCCGAAGGACGAAAGAGTAAAATGACTATCAAGATGCCGAATGCAAGAGCGTCGCGGTAAGTGCTTGAGAGATATCCAACAACCATTTCTTCGCTGAGTCCCAAAATCACACCGCCAAGCATAGCTCCCGGCAAACTTCCAATCCCGCCGAGGACCGCAGCGACGAACGCCTTAATTCCAAAAAGCATTCCCATGAGTGGATCGATCTTCGGGTACTTAAGTCCGACAAGAACCGAAGCAATTCCCGCAAGCGATGATCCAATGACGAAAGTGAAGGAGATAACTTGATCGACATTGATGCCCATGAGTCTTGCGACCATGGTGTTGGAGCTCACGGCGCGCATCGCTGTTCCAATTTTAGTCGCGTGAACCAGAAAGTGAAGTCCGATCATGACCAAAGTTCCGACGACGAGGATTGTGATATCGAGCGATCGAACCTCGACGCCTCCCAGTTGAAACACCGTGACGTCTTTTATGACTTCGGGAAAAAGCTTCGGATCAGCGCCGAAAATAATCTGACCCGAGTACTGGAGCAAAAGGCTAACTCCAATAGCAGTAATTAAAATGTTGAGCTTTGGAGCTTTTCTCAAAGGGCGGTAGGCGAGGCGCTCGATAGTAACACCCAGAATAGAGCAGACAACGACTGCGGCTAAAAGCAGAGCGAAAAGCGCGCCAAAACCGGGGTGTTGATCCAATCCAAGACCCTTACCTGTGTAATAAGCGGCAAAGGCACCGACCATATAAACTTCGCTATGCGCGAAGTTTATCAACTGGAGAATTCCGTAAACCATGGTGTAGCCGAGAGCAATCAGGGCATAAATGCTGCCGAGGCTAATGCCATTGATCAAATGCTGGATAAATTCTTGAGCACTACTTTGATCCAAACGCAAATCTCCGAGGTTTCGGACTAAGTAGAAAACATGTTTGGACCTGCGTCAAAGGTGAACACGTCTTAGGGAGCTTAAGTCTCGTTTTCCGATTCAATTTGAATACGGTTTAGTTCGGCTAAATCAGCGTTTGCGAACTTTTCAAAAAACGCGCTCATTTTGTTGAGCTGGCTACGCTTCCATCGATGAAAATTCAGTGGGCAAAGCGGAAATGTGATGTGAATGCGGCGACTCGGCGACTCATTAACAATAAAGTGTGATTTTGCTACATTGACGACATACAGGGACCCATCCGCGGGAAGGTGGTAGGGTTTGCCGTCGACAAACAAAAGGCTGCGAGAGTCTGTGAGAACCGGAAAATGAAGCGTCACACTGAAGGGACCATCGATGTGCTCGGCCATCCGAAACCCTGACTCGGCCACTAAAATTCGCCCACGAGTCAGATAGCACTCGGGTTCGACGAAATCGTAAAGTTCTTTAAAAAGGTCCCCGACGGAATTCCTTTTTAGAAACTCCGCCGGCTTCCGTTTCATACTGGCTTCACCCCTGGGCGTGATGAAAAAAAGCTGCTCCATGGCATCGTAGAACGGATTCGCTTCATCGGAATACTGAAGCCCCAAGCCGGTGTACTTCTCGTACCCATCTTTTGCGACAGGAGGGTGGTCATTCAGTGCCTTGATTGCAATTTTCTTGTATTTTCCAACGTCAAATTTTTTTTTCGAGACTTTCAGGACATCGAAGTCTTGTTTTAGAATTCTGCTTTTAAGTTCAGAGAGTTCAACGGTCGCAATAGCGGAGGAATCTGCAGATGGCCGGTCGTGTTCGCGGTGTTGTCCCTCGCTGGTGTTCATCATCCGATCCCAAATAGAAAAAAATATTCCGAAATTTACAGATTCATTCTGATGGTGGCGCGTATGAAATTCCGGCGTCACCGTCCACCACAAGGAAGGAGTTTTTTTTATCGCTAAGGACCAAAACTGGCTTCCGAGGTGGACGAAGATGGGAAGAAACATTGAAAATATGCCGGCGGTTTTCATCACGCCCTGATGAACGGGAACGACAAAATAAATTGGGATCAGCCATAGCATATTGATGGCCGCTTCGATGGGACTCAAAAGGAAAGTACTGACCGGACCGGGATACTTCTGGGTATGGTGCACGGAATGGACCGGTCGATAGAGGAATCGTGAATGAAGAGCTCGATGGGCCCAGTAGAGAAAAAAATCATGATAAAGCAGTAAGATCGGGAGGCTTAAATAATACCACAGCAGACTGTAGTCGCTTTTGTTGATGTAAATTTTCACCCACGGAGAAAAGATCGGAAGATCCAAAACCGCAAGGATAGTGGCGAAGATCGCCAGCGAAGTTATCGAAATAAAATATTCTTTCAAAACACCACGGAGCCTTTCCCCCCCGGGCTCACCTAAAATATGCCATCGAAAGAACGACCTATCTGTAAAAAAAAGAAGCGTAAGAGCTGGCACGAGAAGAGCGTGATAGATCAGCAGTTGGTATTTAAAGTAGTAGAGGAAGAGTGGTGTCATAGCGCATTCGCCAGCCGACCTTTGCTTGCGCTGAGTTCGGAGCAAAGATCTTTTTCATAAGTTTTGATCCACTGGTTCTCGAGCGTTCGGATTCGCGCGTGAGTCAAACTGTCGATGGTGCCGCTTCGAATCTCGGCCAGAATTTGCTCGTGATCCATTCCCAGATTTCTCAGGCGAGGATATTGAAAGATGGAGCCAATGGCGCTCTTGTTCATTCCGTTTTGCTTCAAACGGTTAATAACATTTCTTTGGATTTTGAGTGCTTTCGGGAAGTCCATCGCCGAATGCTTCCAGTAGTACGGAGAAAAGCTGACGGTTTCAAAGCCATATTTTTCGGGGAATCGCGAATAGTCGGCGTAGTCGATCGCGACTTTATCCAGTTTTTCTGAATACGGGAACAAAGATAGCACCGGCCAAAACGAAAGATCGAAGACGCGTGAGGTGATAACCCAGTCGAGAGTTTCGCTGATGCTTTCTTCGCTCTCGCCGGGGAGGCCAATAATGAACGAGCCCTTCATGATTGTTCGGTCGCCGTGTTTCTGTCGCGACTGCACAAACAATTCTTTTACCATTTCAGGTGGAGTGCCTTTTCCCGCTCGTTTGGCCACAGCGGCATTTAAGCTTTCGATACCCCAGAAGAGGCCTCGGGCCCCGGACTCGATCATTAAATCAAGAGTTTCAGGAAATTTACAGGCGACGTCCACTCGCGCGTAACCGACCCATTCAATCTTGAAGGGAAGACTGAGTAGAGTTTCGCAGACCGCATTCACTTTGCTGCGGGTGTCGTTGAAGCAATCATCACAGAACTGATAAATTGTTGTTCCGAACATTTCATAGTTCCGAATCATCTCGGCACGCAGGGCTTCATTTGTTTGGCGAATGCTTCCTTGCTTTTCGAAGTGACAGAACTTGCAGTTGTAAAGACAGCCTTTGGCAATTTCAATCGGCAAAGACTCTTCTGGTTGAATGGCGTCTGTCCGGTCCCAAAGAATACTTTGGACTGTTTTTGTTTCTGTTCCAAAGTTGGACTCAGTTAAATATTTCGCACCGTCGACAGTTGAAAAGGGAAGCGCCTCGCCGAGCTTCATTTTCGTCACCAAAGTAAGGAAAAATGATTCGGCTTTTCCAATAACGAAAAAATCAAACAGAGGCCGGATCTCGGGACGTTCCAGTCCGTAGAGCGCTTTTACTCCGCCAAGGACAACGGGAACGTCGCTCCGATGTGTCTTCCGAGAGACCACACTTCTAACTTTGCCGACAAAATCTTTGAGCTCTTCAGCGCTGTGGCACCAAAGAAATCCTGCACGGTAGTCAACGATGAAGGTGCTATCGAGCTGGGGCAAGCGAGTGTCGATACCCAAAAATGTACCTGAAAAACCGACAAATAAAGTTTCTGGTCCAACCGCTGATTCCAGAATATCGAAGAAGTTTTGGAGTTTCGTAAAGTGATCGATGACAACACAGGTAAGACCTTCAGCCCGCAGCATTGAGGCCAGAACGTAAGGCCCGATGGAACGACCCCAGCCAGGCTCGCCGTCAAGCTGGCTCACATCATTGAGGAGGACAACATGTGCCATCAGTGCTCCTCCGAGATTGATTTTCGTTTTGGGTAGGGTTTCGAAATCAATTTTATAATTAGCGACCCGAGATCAAGTTCGCTTTTTTGGATTCCAAAAGAGGCGCGGTCTGGTTCGTGGTGGTGGTTGTTGTGGTAGCCCTCACCGAAACATAAAATTCCAAGCAATCGAAGGTTCACGCTGTTGTCACCAGTTTCGAAATTTCGGTATCCGAATTGCCGTGAGTGACAGAAGAAATTTACAACGGCGACTCCGTGAAAGCTCAGAATGCTGGGTATAAGAAAGGCGTAGGTCGCAAACCGAGCGTCGATAGAAAATAGAGCTAAAGTCACCGACAGATAGATGAAGAAGTAGTTTCTATGCAGAAAACGATGAAATCGGCTTTTGACCAAATCCTCGCAGGACCTAACGGGCAGGCTCTCGCGATCGATAGACTTGAGCCAACCTAAGTAGCTCGATGCAAAGCCGTGAATCGGACTGTGGCGATCTCCACTCTCATCGGTGAATTTGTGGTGCCAGCCACGATGGATGGAGGCCCACAGAATGGGACTGCCTTGGCCCGCCAGACATGTCAGAACTGCGAGAAAACGTTCGACGCTTGGATGGACTGCAAAACTGCGGTGAGAAAAGAGTCGATGAGCTGACACAGAAATACCAACACCATAGATAATGGAATAACCCACGGCGACAAGCAGCAGGTCTGAGACATGTACTCCAAGGTGAGCAATTAAAAAAGCCGCAGCAACATGTCGAACAAGGTGGAAAATAAACAGATTGTTACCGTAGGCGGTCGCACTTTTTTCCACTTTGAGTCTCACGAGGCCCTGATTTTCGTGAGGCCGCAAATGGTGGCTAGAAAGTACCCGGCATCAAACTCGCCTCGCTTCACAGCAAAATTAGGATTGCTGGGGGCGGCGTGATGATTGTTGTGTAGCGCTAGACCAAAAGTAAGAAAGCTAAGCGCTTTTTGGTTGTTAGAATCATCCGGCGTTTCAAAATTGCGATATCCGCTTTTCGAATGGCAAAACGTACTGACAACGGCGTTTTGATGGTAGGTGAGGATCATGACGGTCAATAAAGTCATAGCGGCCGTGGTGTCGATCAGGCCAATGACGAGAAGGACGGCGTAATTTAAGGGAAGATAAAATTTGTGGGTAAGGCGAAAGTATCGCTCCCCTCGCAACTGTCGCACGGAAAGCAGGACCATCGAGGTAGCTTTTCGCAAGTATCCGATGTGGCTATTGTAGGCACCACCATTTCGAGGTGATGTGAAGTCACTTGGCGTGTCAGCCATCGGATGATGATAGCCAATATGAAGTGATCTAAAAAAAAGAGGACTGCCGTTGAGGGTTAGTAACCCTAGGCTATAGAGAATTTTTTGAAGTGCGCTGGGCAGTTTGAAATGCTGATGGCAAAGCTCTCGATGATAACCAATCTCAAGCCCCAGCCCTCCTAGGAGGATCCAAAGTGGAACGACCGCCACCCCATAGACTTGCGACGGTCCAAAATAGATCAACCCGCCAAGCCACAGAATGTGGGCGGGAACTATTAAGCTATACATTTCCCCTCCCGACTCACTCTTGCGGACGCCTTGCGCGTCAATACATCTAAATGGTACCGTCATGTGTAGTTACTGTCAAAGTTCCGAGGCCCACCTAATGTATAGCTTAGGGTTTAATGGAGCTGGGGAAATTGCATTTTACAAGTAGGTGAATTTTGAAATCACGTTTCCGATGGTTCGATTTTTTCCTGCTAGCCTGTGTCGTCATTTCAGGAATTTTTATATTTACCTACCTGACGCGGACCCCGACTAAGAACGTCGTCGTACAGCAAGCACCGACGGTGGCGCCCGGCGCTTTATCGCCAGTGAAACCTGAACTGCTGAAGCCCGAGCCGATCGCGCTCGAAATTCCTGCGTTAGACTTTAAGCCTGCGAACTTGGCCGCAGTTCTTGAAGATCCTAAAAACCTGAAATTTAAGTCGGGTCAAATTCAACAAACTCGACGATGCAGTCGTACTGCCAATTGGGGACCCGGGGCCTTCGGCATAACTTCCAACGTCGTCGCTGAAGGTTTCAGTAGCAACCGGCTGAATATTGTCTTCGGGCCGGGAAACAAAAATTGCTTCAAGACAGGCGAGGTTGTTCAGTTTGTCGCAATGGAAGAAAACCCAAAAGCTGACCGCCCGTATTTTCGCTTGCTCGGCGAGACAAAAATTAGAGCTATTTTCGAAGTGCCGCCCGCGGACGTTCCGGAGGAATTGCTGAAAGCCGGCGGATTGAACCGGAATTCCTACATGGAATACCTCGCTGGTGAGGCTACCGACATTGTCTTTTTCATCGACCCTATCGTAAAGGCGAGCTCCGCTCGAACGAAGAAAACCACAATCGTCTTTCCTCGAATTGAGATTGTCACAGCGGCCGAGCTTCAGACGTTTAAGGCCAGTTATAAAAACCTGAAATCGATCGACCTTCGCACCTCCGCTGCGGCAACTCCTTTGAATCTAAAATTAGATCCCTTTAACCCCAAGGTCACTCCGAGCCGCTTGTCAGAAGTTTCACTTCCGCCATCTTGGATGGAGCTTGTATCGGCGAACAACTCGAGGCGTGATCAGCCGATTTTGGTCGTATGCGATGAAAATCACGAGGCTCGCTGCTTGGCTTTGTTGTCGGCGCTGGCGACGATGAATTTATCGAACGTCAACGTCACTTACACCCAGTTCTACTGATTCGCTGATCTGCTTTTGGAACTCGGCCTTAAACGCGGTTTCAGAGTGAAGTTGCCTATTCAGAAGCTCTTGTTTCCGATGCACTTGTTTAAGAGTTCCTGATCGTATGTGAATTGGGTGGTCGTGGAGGAGAGAGCCTGCGAGGCTTTTCTCACCAGGGAAAAAAGACTCTGATCCGGCTGGTATCAAGGCTTCAGTCACCCAATGATATCGGGTCAGCTCGGGCATCATGCGAAGAAAAGCTTTGAGCCCATGGCGCTCGTGACGGCTGCGCATGGGGGCCGCAAAAAAATGACGGTAGAGTCCAAGGTTCTCGCCGATCGTCACAAGTCTCGCGTAACAAGCAATGACGCCGTTGTCGGTCACACGGAGCTCGTAGCCTGGACCTGCGGACTTTAAATTCATCAGCGTCCAGAATGGGAATTTGTCCCAAATATACATGCAAGCAATGGCGGACAGGCGTCCTTCCAGGAAAGCGCCAACCATGACTCGTCTCGAATTTAGGTTGGAAAGGTATTTTTCGCTGAGCTCTGAAAACAAACTCAAATATGAATCAGTGATTGGAGTTTTCATGAGGTCGGATCGAGATTTGGCGAGATTGATGACTGAATTTTTATCATTGAGGTTCAGCACTCGCGTCGAGAGAGGAGCTGGTTTCATACCGGTGACTTTCGAAACTACGTTTCTATTTCGCGTGCTGAGACGACGTATTTGAACCCAGCCTTCTTGAACTGAGTCCGGTTGAAGACGCCTGTGAGGCGACGTTCCCATGCTATGAAGCTATCTTTATCTTTGAATTCGAGAACCCATTTTGTTTGCTGAGGTGAGAATGCAAACGACTGCTGTCTTAGTGCGGACGTGCCCAGAAATTCAGAATTGAGTTCTCGCAGCGCGATCTCATTTTCCCATTCTCGTCGGGCCCGAGCGAATTCGGCTTCTGTCAATTCTTTTGGGAAAAGACAATTAATCTCGCACACAAAACCTGAGGTGGGCGCTAATCCAGTTGTTTCGCGTCTCGAAATAAATCCCAAGCCCAGGTGTCCAATGACCGCTGCCGCCAAAAGGCCAAGACCATCACCGACAAGTTTTCGACGACTATTGGACACGTTAATCCCCCAGAATGAAACGCGATAGCAACATAGCTACCCCTTATGATAGCACGACAGATCTTAACAAAGTTCAAAGTTTTTGACTTCAGATTCTATCAGACGCTCATCGCGCTCGCACCGCTGCATTTTGGCCAGACAAACGTCTGTGTGTCTCGGTTTGAGTCGGTCATGACCTCGTCAAATCGATCTTAAGGAGTGATTGTCTTAATGAAGCGGTTCACTTTACCGTCGACTTGAACGACGACAGCACTCTTTGTCGCGTCTCGTTTTTCGTTGATCGTGATGACGCCGGTGACGCCGACAAAGTTTTTAGTTTTTGCGATTTCGTCGCGAATATTTTTAGGAGTGATTTCGGTCGTTCGCTCCATCGCTTCGATCAAAATATTGGCCGCATCGTAGCCAAGGGCTCCGAGACCATCGGGAGTCTTACCTTTGTACGCTTCGCGGTACTTTCGAATGAACTCAGTGACGACTGGCTCTGTGCTTTCGGTTGTGTAGTGGTTTGAAAAGTAACTTCCTTTGATCGCGTCCTGCCCGAGTTCAGAAAGTTTTTCCGAATCCCAACCATCACCACCTAAAAGCGGAATCGACATTCCCAACTGACGCGTCTGGCGGGCGATCAATCCAACTTCAGTGTAATAGCCAGGAACAAAAATCGCCTCAGGGTTTTTACCCTTAAGTTGTGTGAGCTGTGCTTTGAAATCCGTTTCGCCAGCTTGGTAAGATTCGTCGGCGACAATAGTTCCACCCAGTTTCTTAAATTCCGCAGCGAAGACATCGGCAAGACCTGTCGAGTAGTCAGACTTCACGTCTCTTAGAATTGCGACGCGTTTTTTCTTGATCTCAAGCGCCGCGAATTTTGCCATCACGAGGCCTTGAAAAGGATCGATGAAGCAAACTCGAAAAATGTAGTCGCCAACTTCCGTGACCTTTGGGTTTGTCGAAGATGGTGTAATCATCGGAACTTGATATTGCTGAGCGACCGGCGCGGCCGCCAGCGACCGACTTGATGCGACTTCGCCAAGCACCGCAACAACTCGGTCTTGAGTGACGAGACGCTGCACAGCCGCGCGCGCCTCTTCCGGTTTTCCCTGGTTGTCGAGCGAGATGAGGCGAAGCTGCTTTCCTTTGACTCCGCCCAACTTATTTTTCTCTGCAAACGCGAGTTTTACACCCTCGGACGTCGACTGGCCAAACGTTGCTTCGGATCCACTGAACGAACCGTATTCGCCGACAACGATCTCGTTCGTATTTTCTGCTTTTTTCGTGCAAGCAGCGCCCGCAAGCAAAACGAGAGCAAGGCCGAAAGACAAAACGGAAGGCAAAATGAAAGAACGTCGTGCGAACGAACGGAAATTAGTCACAGGTATCCTCCAGGATAGGAGCTTTAACCCTACACGCCGCAGGGCTTTCGGGGGACCTGCGAACGCACGTTTTCGCGCCGCGACACCGTTCGACAGCGTCAGTTCGAAAGAGTTTGGGCCATGCGAATCCACTCATCGGGAACGCGTTTATGTTTTCCTATGACGTCTCGAAGGGGCACTCCCGAAATGCGGCCGCGCGCCCACGCCATCATCGCATCACAATAGCCGCGCCTCAAAGCTTCGACGGCCGCCGTTCCCATACGAGACGCTAAGTTTCGGTCGAACGCCGAAGGAGCTCCGCCGCGAAGGACGTGACCGAGAACGCAAACTTTTGCTTCGAAGCCGCTTTTTTTACGAATACTTTCCGCGAGGTCGTAGGCCCGTCCGGGCTTTCGACCTTCGGCCGCAATTAGAATCGAACTTTTTTTCCCAACCGCCATACCGCGACGGATGTGATCGATGGCGTCGTCGACGGTCACTGGGTTATCGGCGAAGAAAATTTCTTCAGCACCACCGGCGAGTCCTGTTTCCAAAGCTATAAAGCCAGAGTCTCGGCCCATCACTTCGACGATAAAAAGTCGGTCGTGCGAGTCGGCTGTGTCGCGAATTCGGTCGATCGCTTGAACGGCCGCATTCACGGCTGAATCAAATCCTATTGTCGCTTCTGTTCCATGAATGTCGTTGTCGATCGTGGCCGGGATTCCGATGATTGGGATTTTGTGCTCGGTCCAAAGAAGTCTTGCGCCAGTGAAAGACCCGTCGCCGCCAATGCACACCAAGGCGTCTAAGCCCGCGGATTTAATTTGAGCCGCCGCGCGGGCCCGCACGCTGGCCTCTTTAAATTCCGGAAGGCGCGCAGTTTTTAGAATAGTGCCGCCGCGCTGAAGGATATTTCCCATGCCCCGCGAATCCATCGGAAGCCACTCGGCGCCCAATATTCCTTTGTAGCCATGAACGGCGCCCGTGATCTGAAGCCCGTGATGAAGTGCCGACCTGACGACCGCTCGAATGGCCGCGTTCATTCCAGGAGCGTCGCCGCCACTGGTGTAGACCCCGATGTGCTTGAGCATAGGAGTTTGGCCCGAAGGCATGAAGCGCTCAAGGTTTGCTAGGGGATCTGTCGCCACGGATTCAGGTTTGACGGTCATAAAGAAAAGTCTAAAGAGATAAAACGAAAAAAGCAGCTCGGACTTTTCAGTCGCGAGCTGCTTTTAAGACAAATGACCTTCAAATCGCGTCAGCGATAGAACGCCGTCGTCGACTACCGAACGATGTCTTTGAATTCAGAACCTGGACGGAACTTTGGGTAAGACATAGCTGGGATTTTGATCGCTTTGCCAGTTTGTGGGTTGCGACCCATGCGAGCTTTGCGTTTTGCTTTTGTGAAAGTTCCGAAGCCAACGAGTTTTACTTCGTCGCCTTTTTTAACTGTCTTCTTGATGGCCTCAAGAGTTGTGTCGAGCATGCGCTCTGTCTGTGCTTTTGTGAGTTTGCATTCTGTAGCGATGTGCTCGATGAGTTCTGCTTTGTTCATCTGTTGCTCCTATTCGAGGCCTTGCGGCCTGTTGTTGTTAATCACGTTGCTTATATGTATTAACGGATTTTTTTCCGCGAACAGCTGAATTGAACCTCGGGCGTTTTGATGTCGTCAACACGAAAGACGCATCGATAGACGCACCGGCGCATATCGTGCCTTAAGATTCGTCATCAGAGCGATTTTCCGGGCTGCTCTCCGGGCCGTTCTCCGCGCCGGCGAGGCGGGCGATTTCTGCTTCGAGCTTTTCATGCTCTTCGGGTGTCATCTCTTGCGGCTCGGCGGGAACGGCATAGCGGCCTTCGGCCCAAGCGCCAAGATCGATCAGTCGGCAGCGTTCCGAGCAGAACGGCCGAAACGAATTTCGCGGTGAGTATTCAGAGCTTTTTCCACATTGTGGGCAGCGCACGATGCGCGCGACGACTTTACTTTTATTTTCATCAGAAGACATGCGGTCAAAATCGACCAACAAGACAAAACCGTCAAGGCCTAGTGAGCCTGACGGTTCGTCGATTTTAATAAAGTTCGTGAGCACGCCTGCGAAGGAAAGCATCCGGCCAGGGGCGGATGCTACACTTACTGAGCGATCAGAGTTCCACGAGCGAAGACGGCACCGTTGAACTCGAGATCAACATTCATCTGGTACGAATTGCCCGGGAGGCCATTGTTCACGACAAATCGGAAACCGTAAGGGCCCCGGCCGGTGAATCCGTTACTGTTGTTGGCAGGTGAAAGGTTGGCCGAGAACGAAGGCGCTAGGATTTGTCGACCCGTTGAAAGATTCTTATTTCGCCCACCTGGATATCCTGCACCCGCACCGAGTGTGAGATTTGCGAGGGACGGCAAAGTTCCGCCGGTGGCTCCAGAAGTCTGGAGTGCCAGAAAACCCGCGTGCGAATAGGATCCGCAGTCGGTATTACCCAACACCCAGTATGTTCGGCACAAACCGAAACTCTCGAGGAAAAGTCCAAAGTTGGCTTCGTTGATGATTTGAAGATCACGAGCCAAGAATGTTCCGCTGGTCGGTGCAGTGACCCCAGGAAGTGGTGGCACGCAGCGATTTTCGCCAGGAAGCCATCCGTAACCTGGATAAATGCCTTGGCAGCTCGATGTGTAAAGGCATCCGTAAGATGTATTGACCTGACCGGCCGGGCAAATAGCGGCCTGTGGTCCAATCGGAGCAATCACGCTGGGACCCGGAGTGCCACCGTCGTTCGATCCGCAACCGACGAGCACCATCGATGCAACCATCATCGTCAGTCCGAACACCCAGAATGTATGTCGTGCGAGAGCTTTCATAAAACACCTCTTCAACCCCTACGGTATTTCACTGTCTGTGCCAGTGTCAGAACGCGGTACAGTCAGTTTGTACAAATAGGGGCGACAAGAAATGTCACTTTGAGGTTTATTAGGGAGCACTTTGCGGCTCGATGAGCCCAGAGGCTTTAGCGGTTTCCTCGAGCCTTTGGCCGGGATGAATCTAAAATCTCAGCGCCAACCGTGTCGGCGTACCACTTTTGAAGCCACTTTACTTCGGCCTCGGACATGTCATTTGAATTGCCTTCGAAGGCGTCTCTGAACTCTGTCTGTACCGCGCGCACACTGTCTTCGGTAAACCGAAGCGGAATTTGTGAGTCGCCGGCATATTCGTGGGCAGTTTGATAGATGGAGAACCTCGCCAAGGTTCGTTCGCGCTTCGTGGGAAGCAGGTCGATCTGGCTCAAGATACGAACTCGTGACTCTAAGGGAAGAGAGACGACCGCGCGAGAAAGTGCATCGCGCGTTGGAACCATTGCGTGCGCAATATCGTGCTCAAGTCTTTCGCGCGCATTCATCCAGCGACGATCGATAACAGCCGGTGAATTGACCACCTGCACGGCACGAAGTCCCAGCAGTGTGCTTTCGGCCAAGCCCTCAACAGTTTGATTTCGGTGTGTGGGAATAAAAATCTCGGTCTCCAGCATCTCGCTTAAAGCTTCGCGGTCTTTGCCCTCGGCCTCTTCAAACTTCGCGCGATCGAAAATTTGCCGCCGGCCCGGAACGATATCGGGTCGCGATGGTTGTTTGAGCGCCAAAATTTCGCTGGCCTCGTGAAGCTTAAGAATCGAATCCCGATACGGAAGGCCTTGGCGTTTTAAATTTTCAAGGTCGCGGACGAAGTTCTGAGCCGCTATTCGATTCTCGGGGGGGCGTTTCACTTTTTTCAGCGACCGAATCATCATATCCACGCCGCCCTTCATTTTAGGCACCGAAAAATTATTTCGGTTCGTAGGATGGAGCTGGTTCCATGAGGCCCTGCGCTGATTAAAATCTTGGATAAAAGCGAGCGGGTCTTCGATAGAGGGAAGGTCCCGTCGAAGCGCCTCGAACTTAGGCGGAGGAAGTTGAATCAGGCGCGAGGCCTCAGCCTGATTTCCGATGGTGCTAAAACCCCTGGCACAAAAGTCGTCGGCGCCCGCGGCATCGGCGACACCCGCTCCCGCGGATCCGGCGCCTTGAAGAAGAATCCAAAGACAAACCCCGGTGCGGAAAGAAACTCGAAAAGAGTTGCGTAAAAAGTGCGAAAAACTGCGCAGACTCACGACAGATTCCGATTCTTTGCGCTTCCAGAAGATTTCCGAATCGCCAAACTTTTCGTCAAGCCCGAACCGACGATATCCATAGAAACGTTTCGGCACGGGACACTTTTCACCGAAGCTGACGTTTCATAATGAGACAAAGTTGCTGAATTCACCTGGACCTACAGCCGCTTCCAAGACTGGCCGATAGTAGAGGAGTGTTAAATGGCGGAGGCTTGATGGCATTGTTGGAATTAAAACGGCTCGCGCTGGTTGGCGTCCTATTACTGCTCAGCGTGGCAATCTTGCCTCAGAAGTCGCACGCTCAAGCGGCACCTGCGGCCCATGAATTTGTGCCGGGCGAAATTATCGTCAAACTTAAAGGAAGTTCCAAAACACTGAAAGCCCAAGCCTTTATTGGTAAAGCTGTTTCCGAACAAGCGATGTCCTTAAAAGGATCTTGGTCAGGCCTCAACATGCATCATTTCAAGCTCGCCGATCCAGCGCAGATGGCGGCGAAAATCGCGGAACTGCAAGCTGATCCTGACGTTGAGTATGCAGAGCCAAACTATGTAGTTCGACTTTCTCCGATGTCGACATCCAGTGAAAATGTCATTTCTCTCGCTGAGGCCAGAAGCACAGAGGGAGCAAGTTCCACCTACGGACCGCTGGCTCAAACCAATGCTCCGATTCAATTAGCGAACGCGTGGGATGCTGAAACTCCTGGAAAAGCTCCGGTCGTGGTTGCAATTATCGATACCGGTGTCGATCTCAGTCATGAAATTTTCCGAGACTCTGGCGCAGTCTGGGTCAACCCTGGCGAAACTGCCGGTAACGGTATCGATGACGACGGTAACGGTTACGTCGATGACATCAACGGATGGAACTTCGTCGCGAATTCCAATCTTCCTGGTGACGATGACAACCACGGAACACATGTCGCAGGGATTGTTCTCGGATCGACGCAAGATATTTTGGCGTATCCGATGTCGGCTTCAAAAATTAAGATCATGTCGCTGAAGTTTTTAGATTCCAACGGCATCGGTACGACGTCTGACGCGGTTCGCGCGATCTATTATGCGGTCAACAATGGCGCACGAATTTTGAACAACTCCTGGGGTGGCGGCGGCTATTCTAATTCACTTGTCGATGCGATTGCTTTTGCTTACTCGCGACGCGCGATCTTTATCGCAGCCGCAGGGAATAGTTCTGTGAACAACGATGTATCGCCGACGTATCCCGCCAGCTACTCGGTGCCGGGAATTTTGTCGATCGCTGCCACGACGGATGCGGATGGATTTGCTTCCTACTCAAATTACGGAGTTTCTACTGTTCACCTGGGTTCTCCAGGCAGCAGTATCTGGAGTAGTCTTCCCAACGACACTTACGGCCGCTCGTCGGGAACCTCGATGGCAACACCGTTCGTTGCAGGTATTGCAGCCATGGTTTTGCGCGAAAATCCTGATCTCTCAGCTTACCAAATCAAAGAACTGATTCTTTCTGGTGCCGAGCCGATTTCGAGTTTGCAGACGAAAACAATCAGTCGCTCACGACTTAATGCTTACAACTCGGTGGCGGCGGCGAAAGCAGCTGTCGCAAGTGCTTCGCAGCCTGGCTACGTCGCGAGTGCACGGGCTCCAGCCTCTGAAGAAGCGGGTGCTGCTGGTTGTGGACTGGTGAAAGCGCTTGCCGACGACATTTCAGGTCCCAGTGGGCCGCACCGAAATGTCGCGTTCTTCGGATTACTGCTTTTGTTCGCAGCTCCGATACTTATTGCTTTGGCACTTCGAAAAAAATCGGGAGCCTCGCGACGACGATTCCCACGCTACCAAATTTCTTCGCAAGTTCGAATGTCGGTTGGCGGCCGCGAACTGACCGGCGAAGTGAGCTCGATCTCGATGGGTGGAGTTCAAGTCGCTATGGGTGGCCCTGCGGATGCGGGAGCCGGCAGTAACCCTGATGCATGGCTAGAGAATGGCGGCGTTGTTTCGATGACAATCAAGAGTCCCGATGGCCGCGAAGAAATTCGCGTCGCCGGAAAAGTCGTCTGGGCCGAAGAGAAGAAGCGCTACGGAGTCGCCTTCGAAGGTGCTGACTCAAGTGTTCTCAACTCGATCGGACGCTGGACCGCGAGCCTCCTAAAAGCGTCATAGATTAGAGGTACCCTTAAAGCGTGGCCTCTTTTTTTAGGGCGTAGTCCTCGCGGATCCAGTTGCGGATGCGCTTATGAAGTTCGTCCGAGCATCCGAAAAAAACGAACTGACACTTGAAGGTCGGATTTTGACCTCCGCTCGAGATGGAGGCTGTACACCTTGCCAGCACTCCGTCGCCGGCATCTCCAAACAAGTTGGAAAAAAATCGGACGAAGACTTTAGGTCTTAGCGGCGTCGCATGCCTCACAGTCACGCCGAATTCCGAAATTTCTTCGAGAACAATCGTTTTGCAAACCGCCGCGTTGAGCTCGCAAGGCACAAAGGGTGAGGTCTCCGGCATAACGGACCTTGAGAGCTGAGGTGCGGCCACAGCGAGCTTGTCAGTGATCTGCTTTCTGTCGACGGGCTTAAAAATAAAATCCGCAAAACCCGGTCGAGCGTAGATTCCGGGCTGAACACGAGACTCTTCGTCGGCCAAAATAATAATTTTTGGAAGTGGATCGTCCTCGGTGATGACCTTGGCTCGAACCAAAGCCCCTTGAAGGCCTTCGAGCCAAGCCGAAGCATCTGTTCGAATCAATCCACCATCGATGACAATAGCGTCAAAGCGGTACTGGTCGGGCGTTGCGCCTTTTGCAATTTGCCGGTTGAGCTCAAGCCACGCACTTCGTTCGACCTGTTTGATTTCAAGCTGCAGGGTTGTCGGTTCCTCCGAGCTTACAGCCGGATGCAATCGACCTTTGACCTCCGTGTAGAGAAAGGAGCCTGTTCCATCGACGAACCGAAGACCTGTGACACCTTGGCCGCCGGTCGCGGTGTAGTTCAAAAATTCATTGAAGTCCTCATGGTCATCCTTTGGGATTGTGGACATCCAGTCCGAGGCCCGCGCCAACCAATCTTTGCTGGAGAGCCCTAGAAAAGTTTCCTCACCGCGAAGTGCGGGATCAAAAGATAACAGTCCATGGCCGTCTTCATTGATGACCATCGTGATTCGGCCCCCTGGGATTCCAGCGACAAGTGCTTCCGGGGTTTCATCATCTTCGTCTCCGGTTCCCTCGGCCTGCGCCTCTGGCGAATCGGTGAGACCTGCGAGTTTTGCGAGGCCACCCAAAAATCGCGTGTACGAGGGAAAAGTCGTGACGGCCGTGCGGTCGAAGTTCTCTTCGATCGTGGTCTGAGATTGCGCTAGTACGTCTCGGTTCAAGTCGATAATCGCGATTCGGTACCGCGGCGGAAGTTTTATTTTGTTGGGACTTGCCACAACCACGCGGCTCGTGGCGGTACCGGTGCGAAGACGTCCCGGCATTTGACGACCTCGAACAAAGCGCCGAAGCTCGTTCAATTGGGACGTTGTAATTCCGAAAAGTGAGAATCTTACGAGCCACAATCCCTCGTATTGAGGGTGGCGAACTGAAGCGTAACATCGGCCCAATATTCTGCGGGTCGCAGCGCTGTCGCCAAAGACCCGCGAGTGGATTTGCGCAAAAACGCCCTCGGCAATCGGCGTGGGGTTTCGAATCGATACGGCGAAGTCAGACACTTCGTCGATGACGGCATCTTTTCCAATCTCAATTTCGAATTCAGCCTGCGCGCGAAAAATAAAAGACGGCGAGATGTCCGGTTTGTCGGCCAAAAGAAGTTCAACTTTTTGCATGAAGAACTGTTGATCGAGCGGTTTAATCACCATGTCGTCAACGGCCTCGTGCCGAAATCGATCGGGCCTTACGTGAGGATCGTCGTAGCCCATCAAAAGCGTTTTGAACTGAGTTCCGTCGCCGAGGTGTCCCAGATTTTTTAGGCGCTCACGTTCCGCCACAAGCCAGTCGAGGGGTTTTAACGAAATTGCGTCGAGATCGACAATAAGCAGTCGAATCGGACTGAGCTCGGCCTCGAGTTCGAGCTGCTTTCGTCGTTCTTCTGGATCCGTGGGGTCCACATCGGCCGGAGCGTCCAAACCAGCGTCGACAAGAACATCACCTGACTTCATCGGTTCTGCGTACTTGGTTTCGAACTTTTCTAATTTTGAATATGTTTCGAGATAGGGTGCATCTTCGAACAAACGAAGCCAACTCCAGATTTGCTGGGCGGCGCGAGCATCGTTCGTGATGAGTACACATTTCTTCATCTTCTATTAATTCTAAGTAAGACTAAGGGCTACGCACAGAAGAACTTTGGTTTAGAAGTCCGGAATTGGACCTGAGGTTCAGCGCTTAAACAGAAGGCTGACAATTTGAGCAGCCCCAGGGAGGCGCGTTGCGCCAAACGGGAGGGCTTGCCCCTTGGATCTGTTTTCCCGGCCTTTTGTCACCAGCAGTTTGTGAACTCACCTTGGCTTCACTTTTTTCAAATTGTTTTGCCCAAGAGGCCTCTTGGGGCTGTTCAAGGCTTGATTCATCCACCTGCTATGAACTATTGGTGGAGAGGACAATTCAACGGATAGAAGGTGAAAATTGATTTTAAGATTTGCAAAAGAGCAAACACAGGCCGCTCGCGACGAAAAGTTCCGCGAGTTTTGCGATATCACTAGCCAAGCTTTGAATGTCTCGATCGAGAATGCGAAGACTAAGGATGTAGCGGGACCAGGTGACTTTCTTTTGGTTGGAACACACACCGATCCAACTCTTGAACTCGATTTGGACACAGAAGAGCCCATTCGTCTCGACGGATTTGAATGTATTTATGTCCCGCGCGCGGAGGCGGATGCTCGAGAGCTTCGCTCGTCCGAGGAGTTCAAAAAGCGATTTGGACTCAGCGCGATCGACAAGAATTACGCGGGTCTTCGCGTGAACGAATTTTTGATGTCACAAGTGATCGACGGCGCTCCCATGGGACAAGCCACTGATCTGAAAAACGCGAAGTTTCAGGATCGCTACCACTTCGTAGTAAAAATCATCGGGAACTAGATATACCGCATCCGCCCAGGCGGATGCTTTCGTTCGCAGGCTTGCTCACGAATTTTCTTATGCCGCATCCGTCTGCTAGTTGAGGGATTCGACGCGGGCTATGTAGGGGAGGTTTCGGTAGAAACCTTGGTAATCGAGTCCGTAGCCGATGACGAAGTCGTTAGGGATTTTGAAGCCGACGTAATCGGGTTTAAAGTCGACTTTGAGCGCGTCGGGCTTAAAGAGAAGTGAGCACGAAAGAAGTTTTTTAGGTTTTCGTGCGGCCAAAGTTTTCGCCAAAAACTCCATCGTGAGTCCCGAGTCGATAATATCCTCGATCAGCAAAACTGTTTTACCTTCAATCGATGTTGTTAAATCCAAAGTGAGCTTCACTTCACCGCTCGATTTCGTCGAGTTTCCATAGCTGGCGACGCCCAAAAACTCAGAGCTGATGTCAGCGTCAATGTGTCGTATGAGATCCGAGTAAAACACGAACGAACCTTTGAGAACGCAGACGGCGACCACCGGTTCTTTGCGGCACAGCTCGGTAATTTCAACGCCGAGTTCTTTCACTCGTTTTGCTATTTCGGTTTCTGAAATCATACGGGAAAACTTGAGTGGAGCCATCAGCCCATTCCTTTCGCAAAATGCGCAAGGCTTAAGGGTTACGGTCGTCGACCCAACGAGGCAAGATTAAAACGACGATTTCGGCTCCGGTCGAGGCCGCAGTCCCGGGGCGAGCGGGGACTTTCCCAAGTGTCATGATCGTACCCTCGCCCTTCTCGATCGTGAGTGGGGCGGCCGTGGGCGCCCGAACCGATCCATCAGCTCCTTGGCGTGCCGCTGTTTGAGCCAAACCAGTCAAAGAACTTGCGCCACCACTGGCGGTCGGGGAAGTTTCAGGAGTGGCTGTGAGATCAAATCTGACAGCACCTCTCTCGGGACCTGTGACGTCGATCGGCTCTGATTTTTCTGAGACGCGGTGGCGAGTGGCGCTGATAATATTATAAGCGCCTTGCGTCTCTCGAAGGCGCGCTTCAAGATCGGGCACCGAGTGGAATCCTGGTTCTGTTGCTCCCATCATCTGAAGCCATTCCTTTGAGGCTTCCACCCAAAGAAAGGCAACGAGCACTTCCGACTTGGGTTTAGCACCGCGCGCGTCGGCGCCAGCCGCCGAACCTGAATTCGAATTCGCATCGGTCAGCATTGCATTGGCAGCCGCCGATGTTGGAGATGTTGCCCCCGACACAGCCTGCGATGTAGTTGCCCCATCAGCGCCGAGCGGTTCCATCGGAGGCGCTCCGGTATCTTCCATAGAAGAATTTTCGGCCACGTCTTCTGACGCCTCATCGCTCGACGTCCCCGTGAGCTGATTCATCGCTTTCATAAAAGAACTCTGCGACTTTGCAGATCGAGCTGGGCGCTGAGGCCCTGGGCCGCTTTCCGAGCCAGACTGTCCAGAACTCGACAAGCCCGTAGCGATACTGTTTTCGCCATGGCTCGATGAATCGGGTCGAAGCAAAACAAAAGCAGCGACGACAAGTAGAGCCATCGCTCCGGCAATAAGTGCGGGGTGTGTCGCCTTCGGTTTAGGTTTTCTTTTAATGGTCGCCATTTCGACGCCGCAGCTGGCGCAATAAGGATCAACCGGCGTCCAAAATCCGCATTTCGGACACTCCGTTAAGGGCACTCGCGAGGTGTCCTCAGCGGACTTCATTTTGACGATTACCGACTTGGGGTCAAAATCACTCACCTGGTCGTCCTCGCTATGCGCGTTAAGTTCTTGAAACGGTTCGCCTCTTTATATTCTGGCCACTCTTTTATTATGCCCATTTTCAGAGCCAAAAGACAATCCAGGTCTTGACGCTGTCCAGAGACGCCCTTATTCTCTAAAAGTGGCAAAAAGTGGGGTTTGGTGGTAAAGTCGTAGCGATTTTCTGCCGAAACCACTCGAGCCGGTGGGTTTTAGAAACTGCAGTTTTTTGAGGCTGTCCGGTTTTTGAAGCTGTCCAAGGATGGACGCTTCGTTTTCAAACTCCTCTCTCTTAGGGAAGAGGCTTCAGGATGAAGTCAGGTTCGGATCGAAAAAATGGGACAAAATCTCGCGCATCACTGGAGGCGCGATTTCGCGGCCGTTTCGAAGTAAAACTAGACCCGAAAGGGCGACTCTCACTTCCACCAAGTCTTCGGCTTTCAGAATCGCTGGTTGTAACCAATCACCGTCTCAATGGGCGAAATGCCCTCCACGTTTTTACTTTGAGCGCCTGGGAAAAATTAGAATCTCGCATTGCGCGTTTGTCGTCGCTGGACGCTTCGGTCCAGGCGTTTGAACGATTTTATCTTTCGGGCGGTCAAGTCGTTGAACTCGACACGCAAGGTCGATTGCTCGTGCCATCAAGTCTTCGGCGATTTGCGCAGATTGAAACTGACGCCGTCCTGGTCGGGCTTGGCGATAAATTCGAGATTTGGTCGGGCCCTTCGTGGGAGACTCTCTTTGGCGAGATGACGGCGAGTTTTGATGAAACGCTGGCACGGGTGGCTTCTCTTGTGCCGACGTTGCCGGATGGAGAAGGTGAGACTTGAGCAGCAACAAATCGGCGGCGAATTCTAAAGGTCATGTGCCCGTGCTTTTAAGTGAAGTGCGGGAGCAAGCCAAAGAAGTGGCGCTTGAGCTGGGTCAAGTGGCTTACGGTTTTGATGGGACCTTCGGTCGCGGAGGACACACGAAAGCTCTTTTGAATGATCATCCTTCTTTAAGAATGATCGCGTTCGATCAAGATGCCGAAGCAATTCAATTTGGTCAGACTCAGTTTCTGGGCGATGTTGACTGCGGTCGGCTTCAGTTGATCCGTGGAAATTTTGAAAACCTAGAGATGGCTCGCGCAGCGTTGGCGCAAAACGGAGCCACAAATTTTGATTTTATGCTGTTTGATCTTGGAGTTTCGTCGCCTCAGCTCGATGTCGCCTCTCGCGGTTTTTCTTTTTACAATGATGGCCCACTCGACATGCGCATGGACGACAGAACAGAACTCACGGCCGCCAAGATTGTTAACGAATGGGCCGAGCAAGACCTAGCAAGAATTTTTATTGAGCACGGCGAAGTGGAGTTCCCCTTCAAAGTCGTACGCGCGATCGTGCAGGATCGAGAGAAGACTCAGTTCGAGACGACGCAGCAATTGGCAGGGCTTATCGAACGCGTCGATGGGTGGACGAAAAAAGGATTTCATCCCGCCACCCAGTACTTCATGGCACTTCGTATGGAAATTAATCGCGAGACGGATGTCGTGGCACAAATGCTTCCGAAGGCCCTAAAGCTTCTAAGTCCGGGCGGTCGCTTGGCCGTGATCACTTTTCATTCGCTGGAAGATCGAATCGTGAAAAACTTTTTTCGCGAGCGCGACGCCGAAGCCACTTTCGGAGAAACAGTAAAACGTAAAGCCATTCAACCGAGCGACGAAGAAGTGGCGCGAAATCCTCGGTCGCGCAGCGCAAAGCTTCGTGTCTTTCGACGCTATCAAGATGGCGAGTCGAAGCGACCGAAAAATAAGTATGCCCATCTCGCTAAGACGCGACACCTGTCGCCTCCGCCGGATTATGATCTGGCCGATGATGATCTCGGCGGTGACGAAGAGGAGACTTCATGAAACGTGAGACGATGAATTGGGTGGCCGCGGAGTCTGACGAAGAGAGCGGACAGAAGTGGGTCGGAATTGCGTGGTCGGACGTGGCGCCATTTCTGAGTGTTGCGATTTTGGCGCTGACATTGTTTTTTTTGGCCTTTTCCAAAATGGAAGTTCGGCGACTTGGCTACAGTGTATTGAAACTCTCAAGGGAGGAACGCTCGTTGAGAGATCTTGAGCGCGATGCCGCGATCCGCTTGGCCCGAGCGACCCGCCCCGAACGTCTGGCTCTATTGGCCGAAAGCCGTCTGACCTTGCGTCGCGCTGAGAAGGGCCAGATCATTCAGATGACTGAAAACGGAGTGGCCTTCGAACAGTGACGTCAAAAAAATCTCGGCTTCTTATTTTATTTATTTTCTTTGTCGGCCTTTGGTCGCTTTTGGTTTTCCGCGCGGCGTGGATTCAGCTTATTCCCAACGCACGTTTGGAGGCGATGAAACGGCGACAGTTCGAAACGACCGTTACGATTGGCCATCGTCGCGGGGACATTCTCGATCGCAATTCCAACGAGCTCGCCGCATCGTCGGCCGCGTGGTCACTTTTTGTAGATCCAAAAGTTCTAGGAGAGCCGCGCAAATCGGCACGCCGAATCGCGGCCGTCCTTCATCCTTCACGGCGCACGTACGAGCAGATTCGAATTGCGAATTCCATTTACGAGCAGGTGCGAAATAAAAAACGAAGGTTCGTATGGATTCGCCGCCAATTAAGTCTCAGAGAAAAACTTGCGATTCAGGATTTGAAAATAAAAGGCATCGGTTTTATCGAAGAGCCCAAGCGTGTTTACCCCAACGAAACTTTGATGGCGAATGTGCTGGGATTTGTCGGCAAAGAGGGCCGAGGCCTTGAAGGCCTCGAACATCGCTTTAACGAATCGTTGTCGGCGTCGCGCCGAAAAGTCGCCCTTCAAAAAGACGCTCGGGGACGACCTTTGATTCTCAACGGGCAGGTTTTCACGGAAGCTCCGGACGGTGCGACTGTGCAGTTGACGATTGATCGCGATCTCCAGTTTTTCGTCGAACGAGAATTAGCGAACGCCGTCACCAAGCATGAAGCCGCGGCCGCGACAGCGATCGTACTGGACGCACAGACGTCTGAAATTTTGGCGATGGCAACGCTTCCGACCTTCAATGCGAACGAAGGAAGTAAGGCGCGCCCAGAAAATCGACGCAATCGCACCATCACGGATCTTTTCGAACCTGGATCGACGATGAAGACGTTTGTCATTGCTGAAGCTCTCGAAAAAGAAAAAATCCAGCCCAATACAAAAATTTTTGCCGAGAACGGTCTGATGAAAATCGGCAAGCGAACAATTCGTGAAGCCGACGCAAAACATCACTTCGGATGGATAACGGCCACTGAAATTTTGTCGCATTCTTCCAACGTTGGTTCAACAAAAGTGGCTCTGCTCTTAGGCGATCGGGATGTGCGTGCGGCGTATTTGCGCTTCGGTTTCGGCGAAACAACGGGCGTTGATCTTCCGGGTGAGGCCCGTGGAAAAGTCCACGCGCTGCCGTGGGGCGATCACTTATTAGCGAATATTTCGTTTGGGCACGGCGTCTCGACGACCGCTCTTCAGATTGCCAACGCCTATGCCGCCATCGCCAACGGTGGTTGGTTGAAGCGACCCTACATCGTAAAGTCGGTTCTAGATCCCGAATCGGGCCAGACGATTGAATCGAAGCCAAAAATACTCCGCCGCGTTCTCGGTGATGAGACGGCTTCTAAAATGCGCCTGATGTTGTCGGCGACGACCATCGGCGAAGGTACGGGCTTTAATGCGCGAGTCCCAGGATTCCCAGTCGCTGGTAAAACGGGTACGGCTCAGAGGGTACTTGAGGATGGTCGTGGCTACGAGCCTGGAGCTTACGTATCAAGCTTCGTCGGTTTTTTGCCGGCGAATGATCCAAAGTTTGTTATTTTCGTCTCTCTCGACCGACCCCTCAAAAATTTCTATGGCGGGGCCGTGGCAGCTCCTGTTTTCTCGCAAATCGGTCGCTACGCGGTATCTCGCGCAGGACTTTCTCCGGTCTTGATTTCTGCTAAAAATGTGATCGCATCCGATGCCGCTTTGAAGGCAAGAAATCCTAAAGCCGATGCCGTCGAGTGGCGGGCCGAGCGGGGCCTCGCCTCGGACGAACTTCGTTCGCAGGGTTTGGCAACGATGGCTGGTCTGAACATGTCGAGTTCTATTTCTGATATTCGTCGGGTGGCTGGAGTGCGCGATTTTTTCGCTTCCGAACGCGGCGCGATTGAGGACGGAAGTATCGCTGATGGTGATTCTAATTCTGATGCCGACGCTCACTCTGACGGGCGCCCGCGTGTTCCCGACGTGGTTGGGCTCAGTTTGCGCGAAGCGATGGAGTCGTTTTCGGCTGTGGGAATTGGCTGGAGCAATATTTCTCCACGCGGCCAGGGATTCGTTGTGCGCCAGACGCCCGAGCCAGGATCACTTTGGGTCGAAGGAAAGAGTCGCGGCGTTCGCCTCGATTTGACGTTACAGCGATAACTTGCCAAGACGCTTCCTCTGCGCCGACAATCGAGATCGTGAACCTAAAAACGCTTTTCACCACTGTGGATCCACGAAAAGACAGCGAAGTCACATCGCTGGTGTTCGATGCGAAGCTGGCCTCACCAGGTTCGGTTTTTGTTGCGATTCGTGGAAGCAAAGTGGACGGGCACAGCTTTATTAGCGAAGCTATTCAGCGCGGCGCAAAAGCCGTCGTCGTTGAAGATCCAAGTTTGGTTCCGCGCGAGTTCTCTGGATTTGTGCAGACGGTGGACTCCTCGCGCCGTGAACTGGCGCGTCTGTCGGCCGCGTGGCAGAGGTCTCCGTCAAAAGAACTTTTCACTGTCGGAGTTACCGGAACCAACGGAAAGACGACGACGACCCATATGATTGAGGCTGTGTTGAATCATGGCGGTCTTCCAACGGGCGTGATCGGAACCATCGATCACCACCTGGGTGCTAAAGTTTGGTCGACCGAGCGCACGACGCCGGATCCCGTCGTTTTTCAAACACGGCTTCGGCAGTTTGTTGAAAGTGGAGCGAAAGCTGTCGCCATTGAAGTTACGAGTCACGCTCTTGATCAATCACGTGTGGAAAGCGTTGAATTTGATGTCGGCCTTTTCACAAATCTCACGCGCGATCATCTGGACTATCACGGAACCATTGAAGCCTATTTTGAATCGAAGCTAAAATTTTTCACTGAACTTTTACACCGATCTGAAAAGCCTCGGCCACGGGCGATTCTTCACATCGATGATCCGTGGATTGAAAAAGCATTTCAGCGGATCGTACCGCTGAAAAAGCCCGATGTGTGGACGTTTGGTCAAAAGTGTCGAGATCGCACTTCGGGTGCGAATCACGTCGATTTTGAATATGAGATCCTCACCCAAGGGTTTGACGGCGCTGAGATCGTGCTGAAATCTCCCTTCGGGGAACGTCGTCTGCAGCTGGCTATGGCTGGCATCTACAATATTCAAAATGCGGTGGGCGCGATGGCTACGGGGCTTGCTGCGGGTTTTAATATCGATCTTGCATCAAAAGCGATTGAGTCGTTACGCGGCGTCAACGGCCGTCTTGAAAGTGTTGAAAACTCTTTGGGGCTCAATGTTTTTGTCGACTACGCACACACGGACGATGCGATCACGGCCATTCTGCGACTCCTGCAAGATCTTCGATCGGCGTCGAAAAGCCGCACTTCGGGACGGCCTCAAATCATCACTGTTTTTGGCTGCGGTGGAGATCGCGACGCCGGGAAACGCCCGCTGATGATGAAGGCGGCCCTCGGGGGTTCTGATACAGTCATTGTGACGTCGGACAATCCGCGCACGGAAGATCCTGAAAAAATCATCGACGATGCGATGACTGGAGCAAGCCCGAGTGATCACTCCCGCATTCACCGTGTTGTTGATCGACGACGAGCGCTGATGAAGGCTCTCGAGATTGCTACCCAGGGGGATGTGATTTTGATCGCAGGTAAAGGTCACGAAGTCACACAGACCATCGGCACTCAGAAGTTCCCATTTTCCGATGTCTTGGTCGTGCGCGAATTGATGGAGGGATCCAATGTCAGTTCTTGAATCCAACTGGACCCTTTCTGCTCAAGAGTCCGCCGCGGCCGTCGATGGAAAGCTTGAATTGATTGGTGGCGGCGGTCTTACAGATTCCGTTTTTCACGGTGTCGGTACCGATACGCGCGTGGATCTTTCTAGTTTATTGTTTTTTGCGCTGGTGGGCGACGCTCACGACGCCCACAGGTTTCTAAAGGACGCTATTTCTAAAAATGCAGCCGGCCTTGTCGTTCACCGCGCGTTGACTCCTGAAGAAGTCGCCGCCTGTGAAGAACAGTCGCGAATTAGCGGAATGCCGGTCGCGATCATCTTGGTGAAAGACACTTTGCTTGCGCTTCAACAACTGTCTCGCCACTGGCGCATGAAATGCCCGGCGATGGTTTTAGGAATTACCGGGACGAACGGAAAAACTTCGACGAAAGAATTTGCGGCCGCCATTATCTCGAGCCGGTTTAAAGTTCAGTGGTCCAAGGGAAGCTTCAACAATCACTGGGGTGTTCCGATTTCTCTGCTCTCGATCAGGCCTAACGATGAAGTGGCTGTGATTGAAATGGGGATGAACCATATAGGAGAGCTTAAGACGCTTTCGCGGCTTGTGGAGGCGAACGCTGTTGTCTGCACAATGGTGGGACGCGGGCATTTGGAAGGCGTCGGTTCGGTGGAAGGTGTGGCTTTGGCCAAATCTGAAATTTATAGCGAAGCGCCTCGAACGGCGACGTTCATTTTTAATCTCGATAACGAGCACACGGTGTCGATGATGTCGCGATTTGCCGCTCCCAGCGAGGAAGGTCGCTCGGGCCGAAGAACGGTGACGTTTGGCGCCGCGGCCGGCGATGTTTCTCTGCGAGTGACATCGATGGACGCGGATTCGATTCACATTGAAGGAGAAATCCGCGGCGTCGAAGGTCATGCTGTCATCCCGGTTTACGGAAAACACAACGTAACGAACTTGATGGCGGCCGCAAGTCTTGCTCTTGTCGCCGGAATGTCTCCGCAAGAAATTTGGAAAGCCCTTCCGCTGTGCCGATCGGCGTGGGGACGAAATCAGTGGGTTCATCTTAAGTCCGGAGCGCGAGCCATGTTCGATGGCTACAATGCCAATCCGGAGAGTATGCAGGCTGCGCTTGAGAACGCAAAGTTACTGTCGGTCGATGGCCGGCGCGTGGCGGTGCTTGGCGAAATGCGCGAGCTTGGAGATTTTGCGGCGAGTGCGCATGAGGAACTTGGTCGACTGGCAAGAGACGTCGGTTTTGCTGAAGTTATTTTCTTAGGACCGTCGGCCGGGGACTTTGCTCGCGGGTTTGAGAGCGTTGATGGCGGAGCGAAAGTTGGTGCGCCTGGTGGTGCCAGCGGTGGTGCGCCCGTCAGGGCGAAATCGCTTCTTAAAACGATGGCGAGTTTTGATCCCGCGGTGGCCGCAGATTTAAAGACGCGCCTGGTGCCTGGAGACTTCGTCTTGATCAAAGGTTCCAGAGGCATGAGCCTTGAGACTTTTCTCAAAGGCCTCGATCCCACCGACTTTAAATCGAAGTGATCGCCTTTAGTTTCCGAGTCTGGGCAGATAGCGAGCCATCACCGGCGCTCCGAGTTTTTGAACGGCTTGGAATACGTTGTGCTCACGGCAGAGAACACGGATGTTCTCTACGTCACTTTTTCCTCCCAGCGCCACGGGCGTTCGGTGATCAAATTCCAAACGATTTCGCTCCTCACAGCGACGACCTGCCGGAGAAACATATTCGCACTGACTCTTGGCTTTCTGCCACGCGTCTCTTTTCACAGGCACAGAAAATGGCTGCGCTTCTTTTTCCAGCGACCGCGTTGGTCGGGCCGGTCGAATTCCTGAATTTTCCCGCGGCTCCTCCGCCGGTGGAGTCGCACAATTGTCGTCTGACGAAGTCAGAACCTTTTTTGCTGATGACTTCGCGGCGCCCCCGATGGAATGAGTCATCGCTTGGTCTTTCTTCCTTGGCTTGCGAAGTGGCGGGGCTTCACCACGTTCCCGTTTTTTCTTTGCGAGCTCTTTTCTCGCTAAATTTAGAAAGAGATCTTTCGCAGTTTGATTTTTACTTTTGAGTCGACGGAGGTCTTCAATCACGGCCATCTCGTCGTCGGTCAGATCTAAGGTCAGCCGCGTAACGCCGGTCGAAAGCTGCCTTTCGAGAACTGGGCGAGCTGACAGTGTCAGCGGAAACTCGTGAACAAGTATTTTTTCGGCCGCCCGTTTCGAGAGTCCTGAAAGTTGTAACATCACCGACTTCTTTTGTTCCGTAGAAACTTTAATTTTCGTTTCTCGTTCGTGAGCCCTAATTACTACCCGTGCTTGCGCCACGGTCGATAGACTGAGCTTGCCCGACTCGATCTGGTTTTCAATTTCAACCACGTCTCGCATCGCGCGCATCGCTTCAATGCGGCGGCTGGCTGCGGCCTCCGAATATCCAAGTTTAGCTGTGCAATACGCAAAAAGACTGGAGTAACCAAGTTCGGCGTAGACCAAGCGGCGCTCGATTTCGCGGAGGAGTCTTAAGACTTCGACCGTCGCTCGCCGCTCTTCTCCGACCAAGAATTGAATTTTGTGATTGAGCTCTTGATTCGTAAGCTGTGACAACGCTTCCATCGTAGGTCCTTTTTTGTAGTGCTCGTTTTGTTCCAACGAGTTCACGATACCATCGGTTTTAAATCCGAAAACTTCCGTGCAGATAGCCTGTTGTTAGCGAGGTTGTAAAAACCGAAGACGCCGGAACGTCGGCGGGAAATTGTGTTCAGTGGCGGCTGTCGTGCGAGGCGAGGCCTGGAGGCAAGCATCGAAACTGAATCGCCGCTCGCGAAACTGAGTTCGAAGGCAGTCAAATTTTTTCTTCATGCACCGATCTTTTTTTTCAAAACGAACCTTTGTGTCCGACGGCCGGACGACAATTCGCCGGGCGGAAGTAGGTCAGAAAGATCGCCAGAGAAAGTTGCCAGAGAAAGTGGCCGCGAGAGACGGCTGAAAAACTACGAGAGGAAAACGGCTGAATGAGAAAGGCTTGCCGTTGTCGTGACCACCAAAAAAATACTCGTGACGGTCGGCGCGATTTTTAGTCAGCGCGCGAACTGAAAAAAGCGGAGTCTCCTCCGCCGGCGGAGTCGGTGTTCGGAAGTCACCTTAAGCGTTTTGGCGCGAGTTGATCTGCGGGCTTCCTCCGCCAGCGGAGTCAGCGGTCGCTAAGCCATCCCCGGCGCGCACGCGCGAGCAGCGTCCAGATTTTCTCCGCCGGCGGAGTTGGGCTCTGCGGATGCCCACGACCACCATTGAGCGGTTGATTTTCCTCGGCGTAGGAGCCGCTTTAGCGTCCCCTCGTTGGTTTTAATAATCATCAATGATTACAGTATCTTATCAAATAGTTCTTGCAGCTGTTTTGCTGTCCGTGCTAAGTGTCCTCATACATCTTTTCGATCTCGTTTTGGGGGCAAGTCCGACACCATGCTTTACCATTGGCTCCATTCTTTGTCTGAACAGCACAGTTTCCTCAACGTCTTCCGGTACATCACATTTCGAGCTTTCATCGCTTTCTTTACCGGATTTTTTCTCTGCCTCTGGATTGGTCCGTGGTTCATTCGTGGACTCGTAAATCGTCAGGTCGGGCAAGCGATCCGCGACGACGGCCCGCAAACTCACAAGAAAAAAGCAGGGACGCCGACCATGGGGGGCGTTCTCATATTGGTCGGACTTTTGGTGCCGGCACTTTTGTGGGTGAATGTTCTCCATCCGCTTGTCTGGGCGACGCTGATTGTGACGTTGGGATTTGGCTACATCGGTTACGTCGATGACTCTTTGAAAGTTCGAAAGAAGAACACAAAGGGTTTGCCGGGGCGTCTGCGTTTGGCGGCGGAGTTTTTAATTTCAGGATCGGTGATCGCAGCGCTGATTCATTTCACGGATCTTTCGACCATCGTCAGTGTTCCGTTTTTCAAAACGGTCGCGTTTGATATCGGTTGGGGCTACGTCCTGTTCGGATCGCTTGTTGTGACGGGTTGCGCGAACGCTGTGAATTTGACGGATGGTTTGGACGGTCTTGCGATTGTTCCAGTGATTATCGCCTCGGCCACTCTGGGTGTTTTTGCTTACGTCGCGGGAAACGCGGCGATTGCGTCGTACTTGCAGATTCCCTTCATTTCAGGAGCAGGAGAACTGGTTCCGCTGGCAGGCGCCATGGTGGCCGCGGGGCTTGGATTTCTTTGGTTCAATACTTATCCGGCGCAAGTTTTCATGGGCGACATCGGTTCGCTTTCCATCGGTGGTTTCCTTGGAATTTTGGCTGTACTTACGAAAAACGAAATCGTCTTGATCGTTCTGGGCGGAGTTTTTGTCGTCGAAGCGCTTTCGGTGATCACTCAAGTCATTTCGTTTAAGCTGACAGGGCGGCGAATTTTTAAGATGGCCCCGATTCATCATCACTTTGAACTCAAAGGTCTCACTGAGACCAAGATCATTGTTCGCTTCTGGATCATTTCGATTCTGCTGGCGATTTTGAGTCTAGCGACTCTCAAACTTCGGTAATAACTTTTTAATCACGTTCGCTTTTGTAAAGCAGGAGTACTTAAACCCATGGCTCAAACCCCAATGCCCCCATCCAGCGGAACGCCGCCACCATTCACAGACTTCAAAGACCTCGAAGGTAAACGCGTTCTCATCGTCGGACTTGCTCGTAGCGGCGTGAGTCTTGCGCACTTCCTCACCGAGTGCGGCGCTCAAGTCACTATTTCGGATCACAAGTCGAAACCCGAACTAGCGACATCTCTCGAGCAAATCGAAGGTTTGAATGTTCAGTTGGATCTTGGCGGACACAGTCCGAAAGTTTTCTTGGCACAAGACTGCATTATTCTTTCGCCGGGAGTGCCGCCGAATTTAAAGATCTTCGAGTACGCTCGAACCAATGGCGTTGTCGTCACGGGCGAATTCGAATTTTCAACCTGGTTCATTAAGCAGCCGATCGTTGCTGTAACAGGAACCAATGGAAAATCGACCACGTGCAAACTCGTCGAGCTTTTCCTCAAAGAGTCGGGTATCGCAACGTGGCTTGGTGGAAACTTTGGCGATCCGTTGGTTGAGTATCTGCGCCTTGTTAAGGGCGGTGAGAAATTCGATTCGGTCGTCGCTGAAGTTTCAAGTTTCCAGCTTGAGCACTGCGATCGGTTTACGCCGCAAAATATCGTTTTCACGAACCTCGCCGAAAACCATCAAGATCGCTACAAGTCGATGGAAGAGTACGTGAATGCGAAACGTCGCATTTTCCAGAACGTGAACCAGGCGACGACATCGATTTTGAACGCCGATGACAATGCAGTCGTTGAGCTCGCCCGGGATCCAGCTGTTCAGCGTGGACGTATTTTCTACTTCTCTCGTAAACCAGCTCTCGAGCCACAGATCATGTCGATCGGTGGCGCGGTTTGTATCAAAGACGAAGTTCGTGTTCGAACGGGACCCGAGATCGAGACGTACTCGATCAAGAACATGAAAATGCGCGGAAAACATTCGATCGACAATATTATGGCGGCTATTTTGGCGGCCCGCGAGCACGGCGCCAAACGCGAGTCGATTCAAAAAGTGATCGATACCTACACAGGCATGCCGCATCGTCTTGAGTATGTTCGTCGTGTCGGCGGCGTTGAATTCTTTAACGATTCAAAAGCCACCAACGTTCACGCCGTTATGCGCGCGTTGGACGCGTTTGATGAAAACATCATCCTCATCATGGGTGGAAAAGATACGAATCTTTCCTATGAGCCTTTGCGTGAGATGGTGAAGCGAAAAGTAAAAACGCTGATTCTGGTTGGCGAAGCAAAAGAGCGCATGAATCGCGATCTTGGAGATTGGTCGGAAACATTTTTGATCGGTACCTTCGAAGAGGCGGTTTTGATCGCTTATCAAAAGTCCCGTATCAGCGATTCGGTACTGTTGTCGCCAGGGGCCTCGAGCTTTGACATGTTCGACAGCTACGAAGAGCGCGGGAACTACTTCAAAGAAATCGTTCGCAAGTTCAAATAGCGCCGTCCATTGATGTTGAGCTTCAGCTCACATGAGGTTGAGCTTCAGCTCACATGAGGTTGAGCTTCAGCTCACATGAGGTTGAGCTTCAGCTCACATGAGGTTGAGCTTCAGCTCACCTTGTGCTGAGCTCGACATTCGTCGGGCTCAAAAAAGCGCGCGACGGCGGTCGTTGAAAAGCCTAAACTACTTCGATGGAATTAGGTCGCAGTCGCACGGTGACGGGTCTTTGGCTGGCAGCGTTCGCGCTTTTAGGTCTTGGCGTCGTTCAAGTTTATACATCCAGCTACATTTTCGCGATTGAGTCGCGCGGCGATGGTCTCTTTTTCGTCAAACGACAATTTTTATTCGCTGGGATCTCGTTCACACTGATGGGCCTTGTCGCCTTTACGCCTTGGACTTGGATTGAAAAATCGGGGTGGCTTTTGTGGCCCATGGCGGGCTTTGGCGTCTTGATGACATTGGTGCCAGGGCTTGGCGTCCGAGCGGGCGGAGCGGCTCGCTGGATCAATCTTCCTGGTTCGAATGTCTTTGAGCCGGCAGAGCTTGTGAAAGTGGCGCTTCCGCTTTTTTTGGCGACGCTATTGGCGAGACGAAATTCCGAGAGACCTTTCTTTGCTGACCTGGCACCGGGACTTCGCCATGCACTTCTCTTCACTCTGCTGTGCGCGCCGTTTTTACTTTTATTAAAGCAGCCCGACTTTGGAACTTTCGCTATCGCCTCTGCGGCAGTTTTTTGTGTTTTGTTCGTCTTTGGTCTTCCTTGGCTTTGGATCATTGCTTCGGCCTCGGTGGCGGCGCCTGCGTTTTACATTTTGATTATGCAGGTACCTTACCGGCGGTCGCGCGTGTTGGCGTTCCTAGATCCCTGGTCCGTTTCGGACAGTAAAGGTTTTCAAGTTATTCAGTCGATGTTGAGTCTTCGCACCGGTGGCCTCACGGGCACAGGCCTTGGCGAGGGGCAGGGGAAACTCTTTTTCCTTCCCGAAGCGCACACGGATTTCACTCTCGCAGTTCTTGGGGAAGAGATGGGGTTCATCGGTGTTGTCGCGATATTGAGTCTTTATGGCTACTGCTTGCTTCGTGCTTTTCAGTTGGCCTCACGGACCGAAGACCCTTTTCGACGAGCACTGGCGGCGGGCCTTGCGGCTGTGTTCGGCCTTTCTGTGTTCGTAAATTCCGGCGTCGCGATGGGACTTTTGCCAACGAAAGGTCTAACGCTTCCGTTTCTTTCCTACGGTGGGAGCTCGGCCGTGATGTCGGGGCTTTTGTTCGGACTTTTACTGGCATTGGAACGACAGGACCGTTTCGGATTTCAATCGCGTAAAGGATCGGGCCGCCGGGCGCGTGCGTCCGCATGAGCCGCGTCGTCATTGCCGGGGGCGGTACCGGTGGACACATCTATCCAGGCCTCGCCGTCGCGCGAGTTCTTCAGAAGCAGGGCCACGATGTGCAGTGGGTGGGGGCTGTTGGTGGACTCGAAGAAAAAATCGTCGTGCGAGAAAATCTTCCACTTCACTTGATCCGTATCGGAAAACTTCATCACAGTGTCGGTCTTTGGGTGCGTTTAAAAACTCTGTTTGGATTTCCCATAGCTTTTTTCCAAGCCTTGAGACTTGTGTGGAGTTTAAAACCTGACGCTGTCCTAGGCATCGGCGGATTTGCGTCGGGGCCATTTTTGTTTGTTGCGAGTCTTTTGGGCTGTAGAACAGTTATTTGGGAGCCGAATGCGCACGCGGGCCTTGCGAACCGAGTGCTGTCGCGGTGGGTGGATGTTTGCCTTCTCGTTTTTGATGAGGCCGCAAGTGGTCTCAAAGGAAGAAAAACATATCGCGTGGGGCTTCCCGTACGAACTTCGATGTTACCGGCGACGCGCGAACCGCTGGGCGGTAGAAATTTTAGAATTCTTGTTTTCGGTGGAAGCCAGGGCGCGCGCGCGATCAATAAAGTCGTGAGCCAGTGGGTTCAGTCGGATCTTTGGCCAGACGATGTCGAGCTTCTTCATCAAACGGGATCCTTGGATTTTAAGGAAGTGCAAAAAACTTACGAAGCACTTCACTCCACCGGGCAGCGGCTGAAGGTGCAGTGTGCCGAGTATTTGCACGATATGGATGCACGTTACGCCTGGGCGGATGTTGTTCTTTGCCGGGCAGGCGCAAGCACAGTGGCCGAAATTGCAGCCTGTGGCAAAGCGGCCATTTTTATTCCGTTACCGACTGCCGCCGATGACCATCAGATGAAAAACGCAAGCGTGCTTGAGCGGGCCGGAGCTTCGATCGTCATCGAGCAAAAAAGTTTTTCTGTCGAAACGCTTTTAAAAGAAATCCAGCGTCTAAAATCCCAACCTGAATTGGTTGTTCAGCTGGAGTCCTCTGTGCGACACTTCGCCACGTCCGGATCGGCCGAGACTATTGCTTCGCACGTTTTGGAGACGCCCGTATGAACCCCTCATCTCGCCCACTGCCCCCGCGAACTTTGCCGGCACGCACGCTGATGCTGGCGCGAGTTCACTTTATCGGAATCGGCGGCATTGGCATGTGCGGACTTGCCGAACTTCTGCACAATATGGGTTCGACAGTTTCGGGATCTGATCTGACAGAAAATGCTCAGGTTGTGCGCCTTCGAGAGATTGGAATTAAAGTCGAGATCGGTCAGCGCCCTGAGAACGTTCGCGGTGCTGAAGTCGTGGTTTATTCGAGCGCCGTGAAGCCGACCAATCCGGAATATGCCGAAGCTCGCCGCTTAAAAATTCCATTGATCCCTCGAGCGGAATCATTGGCAGAGATCATGCGCCTTAAGCGCGGAGTCGCTGTCGGCGGATCACACGGTAAGACAACTACGACATCGATGATTGCTGCGATTTTTTTAGAAGCGAGAACGGAGCCGACAATTGTCGTCGGGGGGCGCTTGGATCTGATCAAGTCGACGGCGGTTCTTGGAACGGGTGATTGGATGATCGCCGAGGCTGATGAAAGCGACGGAAGTTTTTCGAGGCTCAATCCTGAAATCGCACTTGTTACAAATATCGACAACGATCACTTGGATCACTACGGAACTTTCGAGCACTTAAAAAAAGCATTTTTTGATTTCGCAAGTCGTGTTCCATTCTATGGCTCTGCCATTGTGTGTTGGGATGATCCAGTGATCCGCGAAACTTTCGCGCCGTTTGGAAAGCGACTTGTTCGTTATGGATTTAGCGACGACTGCGACATTCGGCTCTTAGGAGAAAAAGGCCTCTATCAAGTTTTCGTCTACGGAGAATTGAAAGGGTCCTTTCAACTTCACGTGCCTGGTCGACATAACGCTTTGAATGCGGCGGCAGCGCTCGCGACGGCTCTTGAAGGCGGAATTGATTTCGAGACCGCGGTGAGAGGGCTTGATCGCTTTCGCGGTGTGGATCGACGCTTTCAACATAAAGGTGCGGTCGGCGTGATTGATGTCTTCGATGACTACGGCCATCATCCGACGGAAATCGAAGCGGTTTTAAAGGCCTACCGTGAGCGGTACGGCGATCGCCGTTTGATTGTAGCATTCCAGCCACATCGCTTTACTAGGACGAAACTTTGCTGGGAGCAGTTTCTGACTTGTTTTGCTTTGGCGGACCGTGTGTTCATCACTGATATTTATGCGGCTGGCGAAGATCCATTGGCAGGTATTGATGCCGTGTCGATGATCGCTGGAATCAAAGCTCAGGACTCAAAGTATATTCCGTCAGAGGGAGTTACGAGAATTGAAGCCAAGGGCGGCTTAACTCCTATCTTACGCGTGACTGCCGAACTTCTGGCGAAAGAACTCACTTCGAAGGCCCCAATAAAATCTAAATCTGACGTTGAGGGCGTGAGCCTTTTTACTTTAGGTGCTGGTGATATTTGGAAACTCTCAGGGGAAGTCTTGGATGTGCTGAACCAAGAGACCAAGGCGAGTCGAAAATGACCGGGACTTCAGGTCATAACACGAACCGCGAAGCCCCCGAACTTCGTGAGAACGTTTCGCTGGCGCCGATCACGTCGTGGCAGATCGGCGGCATCGCCGACGTCTATGCCGAACCGACAAATGAAGAGCAACTGGAAGCGGCCATAGAAGAGGGCGCAAAGCGTGGCCTACCGATAACTATTCTTGGCGGCGGAACGAATGTTCTGATTTCGGATCGTGGTGTGCGGGGATTGGTGATCGGCCTTAGAAAATTCAGCGGCATTAAAACGTCTGAAGTCGAAGGGCGATTTCAAATTGAAGCTCTGGCCGGGACTTCGAAATCGGAACTTCTAAAAGCGTTTTTGAAAGCGAAGCTTGAGCCAGCGATTTTTTTAGCGGGCATTCCAGGGGATATCGGCGGCGGCGTCGTGATGAACGCCGGCGTCGGAGAGCAGCTTCGCCCACGTGAGTTCAACGAGATTACGGACGCGATTGAAGTGTGGCGTTGGCCAACAACTCCTTTGGCCGATATGTCGATATTCAAAGTAGGACGTCAGCGTCTCGAAGCGAAGTCCCTCAACTGGAGTTACCGCCACTGCGAAGGTTGGCGGCCGGGGTTAATTTCAAAAGTCTGGCTTTCATGGCCGATGGAGCCCAAAGCCGACGTCTTAGACCGCGTGAAGGCGGCTAACCACAATCGCCTCACCAAACAACCGCTCGACATGCCGTCGTGCGGATCGGTGTTCGTAAATCCCGTCGGCGACCGCGCGGGTCGCCTCATCGAAGCTTCGGGCTTAAAAGGCTTCGCCATCGGCGGAGCAAAAGTCTCAGAAAAACACGCGAACTTTATTGTGAATACCGGCGGCGCCACCGCGCAAGACATGCGCGCCGTGATCGAACACGTCCGCGCACGAGTAAAAGACCGCCAAGGTGTCGACCTGAAAACCGAAGTCGTCTGGCTAGGCGATTGGACACCCTAAACAAAGACAGATCCGGATCAGCTCCGGCATGTTGAATACTGTTCCGTAGGCCGAATACTGGAGCCGGTATTCTGCATGCGGTACGGAATGCTGAATTCTGTGTGGGGATTTTAGAACTGGACCTCGGGTCTTGTTGTGAATTCGTGGGTTCGGCGGTTCAATAGAGATACTTTGAAAGCGAAACTTGGATTCCTTATTCGGCTGAAACCCTTTGCTCCTCTTGTTCTTGGGGCTTTGCTCCTGCTTGTACTGGCGACAACTTTGTTCGTGTCGCTCAATGAGTCGCGGGTTTTTGCTATTCAGGCGATTCCGCTGGAGTGGCAGTTGCGGCTCAATGATGGCCGAATGGAAAATGAAATCGCCCGAACAATTGAAGCGGGTATCGGTGCTAAGTTTGGACCCGTTATGGGGCAACGGCCCTGGGAAATCGATCTCAAAAGTTTGCGCGAATCTATTCAGATCTTGCCATGGATCAAGGAAGCTCGGATTCAACGTGTTTTTCCTGATCGCCTGGTTGTATCCATTCTTCCTAAGCGCCCATTGGCTGTGATCGTCGCTTCGAAAAGTCCAAAGCTGCTTCAGCCGATTTCTTACGACGGCGAAATTATGCCCCAGTGGACATCGGGCGTTGTTCCCGACGTTCCTTACTTGCGCGGCGATGTCTTTTTAAAAGACGCCGATCTGCGGGAAAAGGCTGTGGCCTTGATTCGCGCGCTTCCGCGAGAGGGAATTTTGTCGCGCGCGAACGTTGCGGAAATAAGCTGGGTTTCGGCGGATCCCACATCGAAAGGCTTTTCGATTCTGCTTCTTTCGCCGCGCACAGAAATTCGTTTGGGCGATTCGGAAATCGAAACGAAGCTCGCGCGCGTCGCCCATGTTTTGAACTATCTTTCGACTCAAGGAAAGAAGGCCCCGGTGATCGATTCGACTTCGGTCAAGAAAGTTGTTGTCAGGGCGCATCACCGTCCGTAGCCTTAGGACGAGGCCAGAAAGATTCTGGCTTTAGTACCAGTTCGCTGGGGGTTAAGGATGACATACGACCGGACGGCAGATCGTTCAGCCACAAAAATGGCAATGAACGCATCCGGAGGAGCGACTTCGGCAGCGCGCGACACTCTGCGTGAAAAGCCAATGTCGAACGAAATAGTAATCGCGGGTCTCGATATTGGCTCGACCAAGGTCTCGGTCGTCATCGGTGTTGTTCGCGCGACGCCGAATGCGATTGCGAACATATCGTCGGCCAATATGAGTTCCGCAGTGAACCTTGAGTTTCCAGGTGATCTTCAATTGGAAGTGATCGGCCTCGGAACGGCGCCGTCGAATGGCATCCGGCAAGGTGTCGTCGTCAATGTCGAGTCGACGATCGAAGCTATAGCAAAAGCAAGAGAAGAAGCCGAGCTCATGGCTGGCTACCGAATCAGCGATGTATACATTGCGGTGGGTGGCAATCACGTGAAATCTTTTGATTCGCGCGGCATGATTGCGATTCGAAATCGCGAAGTGAAGCCCGATGATATCACGCGAGTGATTGAAGCGGCAAAAGCGGTGGCTGTTCCCAGCGACCGACAAGTTCTGCACGTACTTCCCAGAGAATTTAAAATCGACGAGCAAGCCGGAATTTCGGATCCCGTCGGCATGTCGGGAGTTCGTCTCGAAGCCAATGTTCATATTATCACGGCTGGCCAAACGGCTCTTCAGAACATGATCAAGTGTTCTGAAAAAGCGGGTCTTCATGTGCGCGGCCTTGTACTTCAGCAGTTTGCTTCTTCGCTTGCGGTGTTGTCGGAAGACGAGCGAAAGCTTGGCGTGGCCGTTGTCGATATCGGCGGCGGAACAAGCGACATCATGACTTACGTTGCGGGTGCTGTTGCGCACACGGCGACTGTTCCCGTTGGCGGCGCACATTTCACACAAGATGTAGCGATGGGTCTTCGAACACCGCAGTCGGCCGCAGAGACAGTAAAGAAAAAGTACGGTTGTGCGATTGCGGATCTTGTCGATGAAAATGAAACGATCGAGGTTGAAGGTGTTGGCGGCCGAAAGCCACGCTCACTTCTTCGCCGAGATCTTTGTGAAGTGATCGAACCGCGAGCGGAAGAGACCATTCTTCTAATTTGGCAGGAGATCCGTCGCTCGGGTCTTGCGAATCAAATTGGATCTGGCATCGTTCTCACGGGCGGCGCAAGTCAGCTCGAGGGTTTGAATGAAATGGGTGAGTTTATTTGTGAAGTTCCTGTGCGCCGGGGTGTTCCCGAGCGTATCGGTGGACTGACCGATGTTGTGAAGAGCCCCGAGTTCTCTACAACGGTCGGGCTTTTGATTTATGGGATCGAGAATTTGTCAGTACATGAGAAGCAGCGCTTGGTTCAAGCCGGCCGAGAAGGAGACATCACGGGAGTGAGTGAGACGTTCGAGAACGTCGCTCGCAAAGTGAAGGACTTTTTCGGTGGTGCATTGAGCTAGCGTCCGCTGGGCAGAATGCCCATGTGGAATAAGACCTAAACGGAGGGGTAAATGTTCGAACTCGAGGAAAATATCAATATCGGCGCAAATATTAAAGTCGTGGGTGTCGGTGGTGGCGGTAACAACGCAATCACGACGATGATCGACGGCGGTCTTCAGGGCGTCGAATTCATCGTGGCCAATACGGATCGCCAGGTTCTGGCGTCCCATCGGGCTTCAAAGAAAATCAATCTTGGATCTGAACTGACAAAAGGTTTGGGCGCTGGTGCAAATCCCGAGATCGGGAAGCGTTCGGCGATCGAATCCTACAACGATATCGTGGAAGCTCTTGAAGGAGCCGACATGGTTTTCGTCACAGCTGGTATGGGCGGTGGAACGGGAACCGGAGCTGCGCCGATCGTCGCTAAAATCGCTCGTGAAATGGGAGCCCTCACAATCGGTGTTGTGACTCGACCCTTCTTATTCGAAGGTAAAAAGCGAATGCGAAACGCTGATGGCGGTATCGCTGAACTTCGCGAGAACGTCGACACTCTTATTGTCATTCCAAACCAAAAACTTCTTTCGATCTCTAACGATCGAACGACGTTGGTCGACAGCTTTAAACGTGCCGACGAAGTTCTTCTTCACGCGGTGAAGGGAATTTCGGATCTCATCAACGTTCGCGGTTACATCAACCTCGACTTTGCCGATATCCGAACAGTCATGGCATCAAAAGGTATGGCGATTATGGGTACGGGTCGAGCGCGCGGTGAAAATCGTGCGGTCGAAGCGGCCACAGCGGCGATCTCGTCACCTCTTCTTGAAAATATCTCGATCGATGGCGCGACAGGAATCGTCGTGAACATCACAGGCGCTGATCTTTTGATGAACGAAGTGAACGAAGCGACAACGCTGATCACGGAAGCCGCGCACGAGTCGGCCGAAGTTATCTTCGGAGCCGTGATCGACGAATCTTTGGGCGACGAAATTCAGATCACTGTTATCGCAACGGGCTTCGGGCTTGATCCTGCCGTTATGCACGCCAACGAACATTTGGCGCAGATGCAGGCTCTTCAGCACCAAGTTCGCGCTTCACAACAGGTGAACTCGATGGCGCAGGCGTTGACCTCGCAGGTCACAAATCAAATGACCTCGCAGGTTACATCGCAAATGGCCGCGCAGGTCACCGCGCAACCAACTTATGCGGCGCCCTCGCCCGCGACACATCAGGCTCAGCACCAGGTCCAACATCAGGCCAATTACCAAACTCCGGTAGCGCCGCAAAGTGTTTGGCCCGCGATGCCTCAGCCGGGAGCCTATGCGCCGAACGCAGCTCCCCCAATGACTCAACCGATGACGCAGCCAATGACGCAGCCAATGACTCAGCCAATGACTCAGGCGATGAATTATTCGGCCCAGCCAATGACGGCTCAGCCTGTGTCGCAGCCGATGTCAGAATACGCGCAGCCAATTCAGCCGCAGTATGGGGCTCAGTCGTTGGCGACCTCGGAAGAGGGACCGATTCTGAATCTCAACGGATCTCCCGCGCCGCAAGCAGAAGCTGAAAAGCCTCTGCCGCGAGATATCCTCCTCCAGAAAGTTCGTCAGTACCGCGAATCACAAGCAAGACGCGCGGGTGCGATTCAACCCGAGCAGTTGGCGATGGACGTCGAGGGACCTGAGAGTTCATTGGAAGCAGCACGCCGCTTGGCCAGTGAGATTGTTCGATCCCCGTTTGATCCCAAAAATCTTGATGTACCGACATTTCTTCGCCGTAAGACACGTGAAGAAGAGTCGGAAAATCCGACTATCTAGATTTTTCAGACGCAATTATCGAAAAAAAGCCCGGGAGTTTTCCCGGGCTTTTTTTTATTCGAACGCTTCACTGTTAAGACCTTGAGTCCAATGCAAGTCATCCGCTACTTTGGCTAAAGTGAGAGCAAAGTTCGTCTCTGATATTCACATCAACGGCCCCGAAGATCCAAGACTTGAAAAGTTTGAATCTGTCCTACGTTCGTCTTTAACCGACGGAACCTCGCACCTTTTTTTAGTGGGCGATATTTTCGATCTTTGGGTGGGAAGCCATTCATTTTTTCGCGAGCGCTACTTGGCCGTCGTCGAATTAATCCAACAGTTGCGGCGCCAAAATGTAGAAGTTAATTACTTCGAAGGAAATCACGACTTACATATTCAGAAACTTTGGTCGATTGAGCTAAAATGCCGTGTGTTCACCGAGCCATCCTACTTTGATCTGGGCGGGCTTCGAATTCGTGTGGAACATGGCGACCAAATGAATCCCGAGGATACAGGTTACCTTTTTCTTCGTGGGATCTTAAGAACCGGTTTTGTGAAGTGGTTGGCCGACACTCTACCGGGCTCTGTGATTCAGTCGATCGGCGATAAAATGAGCCGCTCAAGCCGCAAGTGGACATCAAGTCCACTTAAGGCGCGCGATGAAGCCGCAATTAAAAATATGATTCGAAATCACGCTAGGCGTGTACGAAAAAACGAGGCGCCTTTTGACCTACTAATTTCCGGCCATGTTCACGTTCGCGATGATTTCAGTTGGCAAGACGAACTCTCGGGAACCGACGTGAGGTCCGTGAATTTAGGTTGGTGGGCACCATCTGGTGGCGCCCCGATTTTTATCTTTTGCATCGACGCCGAAGGCCGCCGATGGATTGAGCTTTAAGAGAAGCTTCTTTTTAGTTTAAGTAAATCTCTTGCAAATTACACTTCACACAAGAGAGTTTGATTTTTACCTGCGTGCGCGACGTGTTGGTGTAGTGAACTTGGGCTTCCATGAGGCCACCCAACTGATCGTGCATCTCGACGCGAATCCGCTTTCGGCCTTTATTGTGCTCAAGATTTCCAATGGCCAAAAGCTGGCCTGTCGCTCGGTCGATCAAACGCACGACACTCATCTGCCGACCGTGCCCCATGTTAATTTCCTGAACCATTACTTCCGACATTCCGCCGGGGAGAAGCCAATGTAGCTTTGCCAGTGGCATTGGGAACGGGCAGTCGCGGCAGGCTTTCGCTTCATCTATGAGGGCGGTCTGCGACGTCATAAAAGCTAAAATCAGAACAGTGAGGAACGTTGTCGACTTCATTTTGGACTCCATAATCTTCGATTTCTAATTTGTTAGACTTGCGGTGGTGCCGAGCGCCCGTGCTGGGCGGACGGCATCTTCGCGAGGTTCGAGTTGCTCGTTGTTTTCGATGATTTCTAATCGAAGCTTGGGGTTCAGATAGTAACCCTCTTTGCCTCGCAAAATAAATTCCGTCGTCGAGCCTTCGCTCTCAAGGAGGCGGCGGAGACGTTTGATATTCACATAAATTTTATTGTCGTGAGTTTGCGGCCGATAACTTTCGTTCCACACTTCGCGCACGAGAAGTTCTTTTTTTAGAACGACACCGGGCTTTAACATCGCGGCCCGCATGAAAACTGTCAGTAGGTCCCGTAGCAAAAACTGCCCATCAAACCTAACTTCAGCGTGACCCAACACGGTCAGGCGGTTCGTCTCAAGATCCAACAACAGATCGAAATTACTTTTGGTGTCCCGCAGATTCACCAACGCTTCGTCCACGATGCGTGCAATTCGCGGAAACTCTGTTCGCTTTAGCGATCGCTGCGCGAGATCTAAATATATTCGGGCTGCACCTGCGTCGCCTTTATCGCGAAGGATGGTCCCCAATGTCGCCAACGTGTGAAGATAAAGCCCAAGATGCGGTTGTTCTTTTAAGGATTCAAAAGCGCTCCACGCGCTTGAAAGAGCGCCGTCGACGTCCTTTCGATTGCGAAGTATCAGAGCTCGCAAAAGGAGAGAAGATGACGAGAGCTCGGAAATGGGATTACAGCTGAGGAGCGTCGTGAGCTTCTCAAGTTCTTGAAGAGCGTCCTCGTAGCGGCCGCGAGCATAAAGAACTGTAGCGGCACCGTAAAGCGGCCAAGCCAAAGCCGAGCGGTCTTGGCATGCCATTGCGAACTGGATGGAATTTCTAAAACGTTCCATCGCGGCTTCGTGTTTTTCGCCTTGGTAGACGAGGCAAATCCCCAAGACATAGTGCATTCTCGAGAGAAGTTTTGGACTGACCGTCGAAGTGTCTTTTTGCTGATTGGCGAAAAATTCCAGAATTCGTGTTTCGATTTTTGAAACATCAGCGAAGGCTTCTTGCTCGGCCAGTAACCGCAAAACATAGATTGAGCATTCGACGAAGCGGGCGCCGTCGCCCGAGCGATGAAAGCGATTCGCAAGTTTTTCGAACTCCGGTTTTGCCAGAGAATAATCACCGCGGTGATAGGCATAGAGCGCCATCTGAAAGCGCGCCGCCCAGGGGCCAGTGCCCCAATCCGTGGTCAGTTTTGCTTGGTCTGTGTGATTGATGGGGCCGACCTCGTGTCAGTTTCTGTTTCGGGAGAAAAGAAACTGTCAAAGTCTGACTTAACGAGCAAGCCGTGACTCACGGCGCACTTTTGCTGCGCCGCCAGCAGGATTTTTGGGAGACGACTTTTTGGAGGTGGCCGTCGCATCGCTCAAGAGCTGTTTGGCGTGAGCGAGCGACGTCGGACTTACTTTTTCTCCCGAAATCAGGCGTGCGATTTCGCGAATTCGGTGGTCCGCCGTGAGTTCCGTCACATCCATCAGTGCCGCGTCTTTAAGCGTCGTTTTGCGGATGAAAAAGTGCGCATCGCCGTGGGCTGCAACCTGCGGTAAGTGCGTAACGCTGATCACTTGTTGGCCTTTGGCGATGGTTCGAAGCTTGCGTCCGACCTTTTCAGCGGTCTCGCCGCTGACGCCCGTATCGACCTCGTCGAAGAGGTAGGTTCGGGGCAAAAGCCCTTCGCCGACAATCTGTTTGATCGAAAGTAGAATTCTAGAAAGTTCGCCGCCGCTGGCCGCTTTGCCAAGAGGTCTTGGTGCGTCTGACTTCGAAGTTTTGGTCATAAACTCGATATCACTTTGCCCGGTCGAGTGAAACTCACTCAGCAACTGAACATTCACCAGAAGTTCCACGCCTTTCATATTGAGTTCTAAAAGTTCATGATTCACTTCTCGGCCGAAGAGCTCGGCCGCGGAGCGCCTTTTTTCGTGGAGTTCAGTTGCAATCTTCTTCATGCGGTCCGCGAGGGCGCGAAGTTCCGCCTGAAGGCTCGAAAGCCTTTCGTCGCTGGCTTCAAGGAGATTGATTTCATTTTCAGTCGCTTCGAGCGCTGTCAGAATATCTTGCGCGGTGCCGCCGTATTTTTTTTGAAGCTGCCGAAGTCGACTGAGTTTTGATTCAAGCTGGTCGAGGCGCGCCGGATCGGCCTCGAGTTTATGACTGTAATCGCGCATTTCATAAACGACATCTTGAATGAGCGACCGAGCTTGTTCTAGCGGAGCAATCGTTTCGCTGAGACGCGGATCAAGGCCGCGAAGTTCGCCAGCCTTCGTAACAAGGCCGTGGATGCGAGTTAAAACTGAATCTTCATCGCCATCGAGTGAATCTTGCGTGAGTGAAGCGAAGTCGATCAGGCGGCGGGCGTGCTTGAGTCGCTTCGTGTCGGCTTCGATTGTGACTTCGTCGCCAGGTGCCAAATCCAGCGAACGAATTTCGTCGCGCTGAAAAATCAGGAAGTCTAACTTAAGTGCCTGATTTCTTTCGTCGAGTTGGATTTGCTCGATCTCGGCCTCGACATCGCGGTGACGTTCAAAAAGCGAAGAAAACTCCCCGCGAAGTGCCGTGGTTCCGGCGTACTGATCGAGAAGTTCTAAGTGGTACGACTTCGACAGGAGGTGTCGGTTGTCGTGTTGGCCGGTCATCTCGATCAGCGGAACAGCTTGTCCCGTGACTTCGACCATCGGGCTTACCACTTCGCGAAGTGCTGCGAGAGTCGACAATGAGCCATTGATGTAAACGCGAGCTTTTGAGCCGTGAGCGACGATCCGGCGAACAACCATCGTGTCATCGCTGGATTCGATTCCCATTCCTGTCAAACGCGCGCGAATGTCCGGGCGTCCACTGACATCAAAAGATCCTTCGATCAGCGCTTGTTCGGCGCCTGAACGAATCGCCGTCGCATCGGCCTTATCGCCCATAAGAAGGCCGAGGCTTTTTAGGAGAATCGATTTTCCAGCGCCGGTTTCGCCACTCAAGACGTTTAGGCCCTTTCGAAACGAAAGCTGAATATTGTCGATGATCGCAAAATTCGAAACGCGAAGTTCGTCGAGCATGCCTAGTTCCTCTCTCCAAATTTCAACTTTTCACGAAGGAGCTGAAAGAAATTATGCGAAGGGCGGCGGACGGTAATGTGGTCGATCGGACTTCGCGTGATCAAAACTTCATCTTCAAATGTGACTTCACCGCAGTGGGCCCCATCGACCGTGAGAATGGCGTGCTTCGCTTTTTGAGTGACGTGAAAGCGAAGGCGCTGATCGTCTGGAAAAATCAAAGGTCGGCTGGTCAATGCATGGGGACACACCGGTGTGACGACGATGGACTTTGTTTCAGGGTGAAGGATCGGGCCACCAGCCGCCAAATTGTACGCCGTTGATCCCGTGGGGGTCGCAATGATCAAAGCATCAGCTTTGATTTCACCGACCTGGTGTTTCTCGCTGTGAATTTCAATGTTGATCAAGTGGGTGATAGAGCCGCGCTCGAGAACGGCGTCATTGAGCGCCATGTATTCGCCGCGAAGTTTTCCTTTTCGTCGAATTTCAATGGAGAGCATCGAACGCGCGCGGAAATCCATCTTTCCGCCAAGAGTGGCGATGACGGTGTTGAACAAGTCTTCCACTCGCGTTTCAGTCAAAAATCCAAGGGATCCCATATTCACGCCTAAAACCGGAACGGCGTGACGGCCCAGCATCCGCACTGCACCTAGGTACGTTCCGTCGCCACCCAGCACGACCACCAAATCAAGACGGTCGAGATCCTTTGTACCGACGACCTTAAAACCGCGTCCTAAAGACTGACCAGGGGCCGCAAGAACTTCGGATCCCTGTTCGCTCAGCCACGTCGCAAGCTCCACAGACTTCTGAACCGCGAGTGCCGTTTGTGGTCGATACAAAATCGCAACCACACGTTGACCTAAAGTGGAGCGCTGCTTTTTAGAAGTTTTCGGCTTCTGGTTCGGTCTCTGGTTCTGCTTTTGGCCCGCGGTGGAAATTACTTTTTTTGTTTTCGCCATTCTGGAATTCCTAAATCAATCCGTCGCGACGAAGGAGTGCGTCCGGATCGGGTTCACGACCGCGGAACTTTTTGTAGAGTTCCATCGGCTCTTCCGACGAACCTTTCGACAAAACGTACTTTCGAAACTTCGAAGCGACGTCTTTGTTGAAAAGGCCTTCTTCTTTGAAGAACTCAAAAGCGTCGGCATCAAGAACTTCAGCCCACTTGTACGAGTAGTACCCGGCCGAGTATCCGCCGGCAAAAATATGAGAAAACGCGGCCGAAGAATTGGTGCCATCGACCGGCGGGAAAAGCGCTGTTCCCGCTGTCGCTCCTCTTTCAAACGCGACAACATCTGAGATCGAACTTGGATCGTTGGAGTGCCAAGCCATATCGAGAGTGGCGAAATTGATTTGTCTCATCGCAAAGTAGCCCGCCTGAAACTGCGAGCTCTTTTTGATCTTTTCAGTGAGTTCCACAGGAATTGTTTCGCCGGTTTTATAATGCTTGGCGAAGACCGCGAGGCCTTCTCGTTCGCCGACCCAATTTTCCATGATTTGGCTGGGAAGTTCGACGAAATCCCAGAAAACATTCGTCCCACCGAGACTCACAAATTTGCATTCTGATAGAAGTCCATGCAGAGCGTGGCCGAATTCGTGGAACAAAGTTTTCACTTCATCCAATGTCAAAAGCGAGGGTGCCGTCGCCGTGGGTTTAGTGAAATTGCAGACGATAACAATATGGGGACGCTCAACTTTGCCGGACTCGGCATAGAAGCCTTGTTCTCTGAACGAGGACATCCAGGCGCCGCCGCGCTTCGACGCTCGCGGGAAAAAGTCTGTGTAGAAGAGTCCAATGTGCTGTTTTGTGTGATCGTCGATCACTTCAAAAACTTTGACTTCAGGATGATAGACGGGAATCCCATCGAGGGGCTTAAAGCTAACGCCGTAGAGGCGTTTTGCGTGCTCGAAAGCGCCGTCGACGACTTTTTCCAACTGAAAGTAGGGACGAAGAAGTTCTTCGTCCAAGTCGTGAAGTTTCATTTTTAGTCTTTCAGACCAGTACGCATAATCCCAAGGTTCGAACGAGTCGTCGCCGCTCGTCTCTTGTTTGAATTTCCGAACCTCATCCAAATCACGTAGGGCTGCAGGCTTTGCTTTGTCTTTGATCCGTTCAAGAAACGAAATAACAGTTTCTGGTTTCGAAGCCATTCTCTCTTCAAGAACAAAAGCGGCGTGTGAGGCGTAACCAAGAAGTTTCGCGCGCTGGTGACGAAGTTCGACGATCTGTCTTAGGACGGGACTGTTCTCGGCAATCGACCTCGAATTGTAGGCGCGCCAAAGTTTCTCTCGCAGATCGCGGCGCGAAGAGTAAGACAACATCGGCGAAAGACTTGGCTGATGAAGTGTCACAAGCCACTTCCCATCAAGACCCGCCTCTTTGGCGGCCTCAGCGTAAGATTGGATCGCCGCATCCGGGACGCCGTCGAGATCTTGTTTATTTTCGATCACTAGTTTGAAATCATTTGTCGCCTTTAAGACGTTGTCGCTGAACTGGGGACTTAGAGTCGAAAGTTTCTGATCTAGGGCGCGAAGCTCGGATTTCTTCTCGGACGAAAGAAGAGCTCCGTTTCGTGCGAACTCGCGATATGTTTTTTCTGTCAGTCGAAGTTCTTCACCAGAAAGTTTCAGTTCCGCGCGCGAGTCCCAAACTGACTTCACACGTTTAAAGATCGCTTCATCCAAAAGAAGGTCACTTGAAAGGCTCGCCAAGAGTGGCGAAATTTCCTTGGTGATGGCCTGCATTTCGTCGTCGCTACTTGTACCGACAAGATTGAAGAAAATTTTCGCGGCGTGAGTTTCGACTTCGGGCGCTGTCTCAATGGCGAGAATTGTGTTCTCGAAATTCGGTTTCGATGTGTCGAGGCGAATTTTTTCGTAAGCGAGTTTTGCCAGCCGAATACCTTCGTTGATCGCGGGTCGAAAGTGTTTCTTTTCGACTTTGTCGAAGGCAAAGGCTCCGAAAGGGTTTTTAGAAATCGTAAGAAGGGGGTTCGCCGCCGCGCTGGAAGGAGAGCTAGAGTCCGTGCTGTTTTTCATGTTTGTCATTGTGGCAAAGACGTATCACAAATCAAAAGAGACGCACTATAACGCTGCGCAGGAGCTGGCGAATTTAAGGAGATCGGTCCAACAGGAGACGAGATGTCCGCGCGGCGCATCCCGTCGCGACCGAAAGGCGCTAAATGCCCGTGCTAAATTCCGGACGAGATCAGCTGAAACGCCACGACTTGAAGCGCTAGGTAGAACATGACGGTCAAAACTCCAGCATGAGCCAGATCAATCAAAAGCTGAATTGTCGCGCCTCGTACAGGCGCGCCCGAAGCATTTTTTGTAGACTTCATCACTGAGTGCATATTCCGACGGCGTAACCGTCCGAACGGTAGTTGTTACTGATAGGGCTACACCGAGCTCCGGGGCCGCACGAACTTAGGCCGACTGTGCACGTCTGGCCGATTTGCGTCGAGCAAGACAGTGTCGCCGGGGCGGGCTGATTATAAACTTGGTGACGCCCCTGATACCCATTGCGGCGGCCTCCCAGATGACCGTGTTGCTGCCATTGTCCTTGGTGATGTTGCGGTCGACGGAAATGACCATAATGAGTGGGCGGCGGCAAATTTGTGCGCGGATCCAACACATTTGTGTATCCCGTGTAAGCACCAAAACCTGAGGGCTGAAAACCCTGTGGACCTTGGTGAAACCACCGAACATTCTGCCGCGTCAGAAACTGCACTGGCATACAGACAACGCCGTGACTTGCATCACACATTGCTTGTGTTCCCTGGGGGCAACCGCAGAAGCCCTGGCTTGCGATCAATTGAGCGTTCGGCTGATAGCCGTTCACTCCGTAACCGTAAGGTACAATGTTCGCCTGCGCATGGGGAACTTGCGCCCAGTCGTTTCCGCTGTACGTTGAGCCCGCAGCGCAAGACTGCGATGGCGATGAGAATGGAGTGACAGCGAAACTTTCATCGACGTTGCCACCGTCTTTGTTTTTTCCACAGCCCGAAATAAACGGAAGTACTGCAATGAGGAGGAGGCTTGCGAAAATCAGAATCGCTCGACGCGGTGAATGTGATTCGTGAGAGTGTTGAAACTTTGTTCGAGCGTGCATCATTTTTAATTCCTCTTTAGTGCCACTTTGGTCGTGATTCGCAGGGGGAAAAGGTTGCCATCTGTGTGCCGCTTTTTGTCCCTCGCCATTCTTCGCGAGAAGCAACTGAGCGCGTCGGCGACGAATTTTACCAGAGACAAAGCGGGACCAGTTGAAGAAATTTGCGAAGTACCATGAAAGCGTTCTAAGCTTTAAGTATGAGAATTAGGTTTGTTTCCCTTTTGCTCTTTTCAGTTTTTTTGACGGGCCTTGTTTGCGGCCTGGGTGAGATGGCCCACGCGCGACGTTTTGATATGAAGTCTGAAAACTTCGCGACTTACTTCGGTGGAAGTTTCGGTCCGTCGAACCTCAGCGACGGCGCATTCTCGCTGGCGGCCGGAACGGATGTAACGACCGACAAAATAGTTCGGTCAAATTACTCGGGCGAAGTCGGCATTACGCTAACCTCATCCCGCGGGGGGCTTCGCTTTAGCGGTGAGTATATTCTTGGACAGACATTGACGGGCGTCAGCGGAACGCACTCTTCAGGAACCAAGTACTACGATCTCACGTCCAAAGTTTCGGCGCTGGTTCCGATGGTTTCGGCGGAAGCTCCAATATGGAAAGGGCTAGAATCGCGCGCCATGATCGGCGGAGGCCTTGGTTACGCTTTTGTCTCGCTGGACCAAGAGTATACGATGACGGCGGCCGGCGCGACGGCGCTTGGCGTGAGTGATTATATCGAGAAAGCGTCCACACAGGCGCTGGCGTGGCGCCTCTACACATCTTTTGAAACTCTGTTTGTCGACACAACGACACTTTCTTTCGAGCTTGGCTATCGCAGTATCAGGGTGGGATCGCTGCAAAGTTTAAAGGACACCGCCGCGATTTCAGGAGCTCAAACGAAGGGGTCAGATCTTAGAAATATGGACGCCTCGAACCGCGCTTTTGATCTCGGCGGCGGCTACGTGAGCGTGCACTTTCGTTTCTATTTGTGACAGTCGTGAAGTTTTAACCTAATGCTTGGATGCCTCGCCCAAATTGCATCGGCTCGGGCTATACTCCGCCGATGCGTCGAGTCCTTAAGTTTAAAAGTACATTTCGGTTTTTAGTGGGTCTCGCGCTGATCCTTGCCACTTTTCATTCGCCGTCAGCGAACGCGAGCCTGCTGTGCGGAGGTCTTTTTAAAGAAGATGATCTTTCCAATCGTCTTCGAAAGTCTTTTGTCGATGTCGATGGCAAGTCGATTTATTATGAGGCCCTTCGCGCCAAGCCTGGAAAGCCAACAGCGATTGTGTTTTTGGGGCTGTTTACTCCATTAAGTGATCTTCAAAAATTTCAGGCCAGTTTTTTGAAGCAGTCGAGTGGGGAAGGTCTCATTATTTTTTCCTACAGCACATCGACAGAATCCTTAATTTTTGGATCCGTTAGAAAGTCAGATCGTTTTTCACAAAATGAAGGCACGGATCTCAATGACTACGTTCGACAGGCGACCGCTGTGATCAACGCCGAATCGCCACGAGGATCGGTCACCGCCATTGGGTACTCCTATGGGTCAGCACCGGCGGCGCGGTTTGCGAGTTTCCACCGGGGCCGCGTCGACAATTTGGTCTTCGCAGCGCCTTTAATTTATCCTGGCGAACACTCGCCGCAGTCCATCGTAGGAAAAGAAATCGCAGAGAGCTTAGCGGCGATGAATCCTTTCTTTGGTTCCAAGATGATTGACGGTTTGCGGGCGCGCGCCGCAGAAGACACAGCTCTAAAAATTGTCGGCGATTATCTCAAGCGAGGGCGATTCCCAGAGTTTCTTCCAAAAGAAATTGTTGTCGAATCTTTGACGGCTCAAATTCGAGCCACGGAACAATTCGACTTGAGAAATGAAGACTTCACGCAGTGGCCAAGGACGCATTTTCTTTTGGCCGGAAAAGAAGGCGCCTCGCGCCTTCACGGACAAAAAGAACTCATCAATAAATTGAAAACCGGCCCACAGTCTTTCAGGCTTGGAGTGGTTGAAAGCGTCGACGGTGGGGCTCACGCTATTTTGGCGGATCAGCCAATGATCAGTGCAGAGATAGTTTTACGTATTCTTCGACATCAGTAGAGCGAGTCGATGACTTCTTTGTAGTGTTGATCGACTGTTTTTCGTTTCAATTTCAACGACGGTGTGAGTTCTCCGGCTTCGATGGTGAAGTCTTTTGGAAGAATCGCGAAATTTTTAATCGTTTCAAAAGGTGCAAGATTAGAATTGGCGTCCGCAATGGATCGCCGGATCAGCTCTTTCACTTTTGCATGCTTAGATAAGCTATCGGAATCCGTGATCGAAATTCCGGCCTCTGCCGCCCACGGCTCGACCGTTTCTGCGGCGAGTGTGACAAGAGCGATGCAGTATTTTCTGTTGTCTCCATGAATGTGCACATTGGAAATGAAAGGCGAAAGCTTCACCAAGCCTTCAAGCTTTTGAGGTGCAACGTATTTTCCACCGGCGGTTTTGATCAGATCTTTTTTTCGGTCTGTGATGATTAAATGCCCTTTTGAATCCAGCTCGCCAATGTCGCCGGTCGAAAACCAACCATCTTTCAGAAGCTCTGCCGTCGCTTTTGGGTCGTCGAGGTACTCGCGCATGACTTTTCGCGAATGAATCAATATCTCGCCGTCGTCAGCAAAACGAATTTTCACGTCGCCAATGGGCTTTCCCACAGTGCCAAAGCAGTAGTCGAAAGGTGTATTCACGCAGACCGCCGCCGTGGTTTCCGTAAGCCCATAGCCCTCAAGGATCAGAATTCCAGCCGCGTGAAAGAACTCGGCAATGGGTCGGCTCAAAGCGGCTCCGCCACAAACGGCAAACCGGAGGCGCCCGCCCAAACGCTCGTGAATCGAATCGAACACAAGCTTTCGTGCCGCCGCATAGCGAAGAGCCACATCGAGGGGAATCGCTTTTTTATTCTGCTTAAAGACGCTCACTTGGCGACCGACACCCAGAGCCCAGTCGAAGGCTTTTCTTCGCAGCGGCGAAATGTCGGCTTGAGCCAAAATACCGGCGTGAATTTTTTCGAAGATTCTTGGTACCGCAACGATCAAAGTTGGTTGGATCGCCAGAAACCCTTGTTTGAGTCGTTCAAGCGATTCTGCAAATCCCATCGTGTAGCCGATGACGACGTGGCCCCAAATTTCAATGCGCCCCAAAACATGGGCGAACGGAAGAAACGTGAGAGTCACATCATTGCTACTGACCCCAAGAAGTGGAAATGCTTCGGCGACTTCGCTGAGCGCTTGAGCGTGCGTGTGCACAACGCCCTTTGGTTCGCCGGTTGTTCCTGACGTGTAGATAATCGTTGCGACGTCTTCGGCCGAGACTTCATTCACAGCCAATGAGTAAAGAGTTGGTGATGAGCGGAGTGCGGTTTCTCCAAGCTTCTGAATCGCATCCAGAGTAATGAAAGACGCCGCGCTGGCCTTCCCGCCGGATTGAGAGCTTTTCGTCTCTGCGGCCATTGGCGTTTCAATGAGTGCGATTTTCTCAGGCAAGCGCGCCGGTGACTTTGTTTCCCAAAAAGAGCGGAGTTTTTTGAGAGCGTCCTCATCTTCGACGAAGAAAATTTTAGCGTTGGAATTGGCGAGCACAAAAGTGACGTCCGCCGGTGGCGAGCTTGGGTAGACGGGAACGGTGACTCCGCCAAGTCCCATGATTGCCAAATCCAGCGCCGCCCATTCGACGCGCGAATTCGACATAATGGCCACGCGGTCACCCTTTCGAAGGCCCATCGATTGTAGACCGGCGGCCAGTGATTCGACCAGCTGTCGGTACTCTTCCCATGTTAGAGAGAGCCAGTTTTCAATTTGATCTCCGTCGCGGTCGCGCGTGCGCTGTTTCAAGCCGTGGCTGAAGCGGACTGCGATCTTTGACGGGTGCCGTTTCACGGTTTCTAAAAAGCGGCGAATCACAGTGTCAGACATGAGATGTTTCATCTCATTAGTTTTGAGATTTGTCATATCATGACACTGTCAGGGCAGGATGAAGTTATCGGCCCGCGGGACGAGGACCGCGGATATTGGCGCGAGGAATGAGCGTGATTCGGCGAGTCGTATTTTCGGGAATTCGAACTCGGACTTCATCGCTTGCTTTGGTGACAGGATCAAAGACTCGAACTGTCACGTCTTGATCTGCGGGGACTTCGAATCCGTTGACGGGACCGAAAGCCGCTACGACTTTGCCGTTGACGGAGATTTCTCCGTTGCCCATGACTGTGATGTCTAGGTAACCGCGACGATCCGCTTTAAGTGAGTAGGCGATCGAACGACCTTGTTGCACAATAGTTCGTTCACTGTGTTCTTTGTGGCCAGGAAGTCGAAGAGTCCATTCGATTTCTTCGCCTTCGCGTCGTTCGATGGTCGTCGGCGTCAGTTCGCCGGTTGATTTTCCATTGATCAAAATTTCTGCGCCGGGTGGATTTGAGCTCACCGGAATCATAACACGCGCCGGGGCCATCGAGGCCATTGGCGTTTCGGTCAATTTTACTTCAGAAATTGTTTTTGGTTTTGGCAAAAGCCCTGTGTCTCTCATGATTCGGGACATGAGGTTGCTGGCTTTATCGGGGTTCGCAAAATACCACACGCCGCCACTGACCAAAACACCTATGACCAATAAAACAGCGATCAGTGAGGCGTAACTTGAGCTCTGTCGGTTGTAAGAGCTTTCGGTTCGCGACCGAGTTCCACCGCCGCCGCTAAATGTGCCGACTTGAGTTTGCTGGGGATGTCCCATGCCGGTCGCACCCAAGGTCGAATTGTAGTTGGTGTAAGGATTTGGTCCGCGTTTAGGTAGTTCAATTTTTAAACCAGCGTCACCAAATTGGTTGGACTGGTTTCCTTCGGCCGCGACACTTTTGTCTTCAACGAGATTTACTTTGCCGTTTTCGCGAACTTCAAAGGGCGACGTCGAGGGACCCGTTTGTACCGGGCGCTCTTCACGCTTTACATCGACTTTTCCTTCGCGCTTTGCGCGGGGATCGAGACGCTTTTCGAGCTGCTTTTCGAGTTTGTTGACCTCGTGGATATCAGAGCGAATGCTTTTCTGCGTCGCTACCGATCCAAAAGTCGAATTCTCGTCCATCGCGGGCTGATGTCTCTTCTTGGGGCGCACCAGCTGCGAAAAGTCGATCTTTGCGTAATCGAGCAGTTTTCTGTGAGTGTCTTCAATCTCTTTAGCAAAAAGAGTTTTTAAGAACTTCGCAAAATCTTGCTTCGAGAAGTCGGGGTACTTCAAGTTTAAAAACCGGTGCAAATCACGATGCAGATCTTCCGCATTTTTGTAGCGAAGATTTCGGTCTTTTGTTAGCGCTTTGGAAACGATTTTTTCAAGCTCAGGGGGAATATTGGCATTCAGCTTTCGAAGAGGCTGAATGTTGCATTCTTTAATTTTGCGAAGGATCTCGATTTCATTTTTTCCAATGAAAAGTCGATCGTTCGCCAAGAGTTCCCAAATGATAATGCCCAACGAAAAGACGTCAGTTCGCTGATCGACTTCTTGAGCGTCGGCCTGTTCAGGGGACATGTAGCCGAATTTACCTTTGAGAGTTCCGGCCCGCGTTGATTCGATTTGGGTTTCGGCCTTGGCAATACCAAAGTCGACGACTTTAATTTCACCGTCGAAACTGAGCATGACGTTGTGAGGCGACATATCGCGGTGAATGATATTCAGAGGTTTCGCTGTCGCAGGATTCAAGCAGCGATGGGCGTGATCAAGTCCGGCAGCGATTTCTTTGGCGATATAAACAATGTGCTCAATGCCTAAGCCAGAGTTTGCGGTTTTAACTTTGTTCAGAATCTGCTTTAGGTTTCGTCCGTTAACAAAGTCCATGACGATGAAGAATTGATTCTTCTCCATACCGAACTCGGAGATTGTGACGATATTGGAGTGCTGCAAATTGATCGCGATCGACGCTTCGTCTTTGAACATGTCGACGAATTCGACCTGCTCAGAGAACTGCGGCAAAATACGCTTTATCGCTACGAATTTTCCGACGCCGCCGGCGCCGAGACTTCGAGCGAGATAAACTTCTGCCATTCCACCCATAGCAAGCTTCTCGAGGAGAACGTACTTGCCAAAGGTTTCGAGTTTCATGATATCCACGGTTCTTCATCGGAAAAGATTGAAATAGCCTTAAGATATCGGCGGTTTCGACCTCGCATTCCGGACTGTTCCTGGACCTTCTTGGTCAGTCTCGACTAGACCCGGACAGGTTCTTTGTCCCAGAATGAGGCTCGAAGGAGATCTCATGATCTGGGTTGGACTGACGGGCGGCATCGCCAGCGGAAAAAGCACCGTCGCTGGAATTTTCAGTGAGCTTGGAGTTGAAGTCGTCAGCGCGGATCGGTTGGCCCACGATGTGATTGCTTGCGGGACCGAAGGCGCACGCCGCGTTCGTGAAATGTTCGGCGAAGGTGTTATGTCCAAAGACGGATCCGTCGACCGCGCGAAACTTGCGACCGTGGTTTTTGGTGATCCGACAGGAACAGAGCGGGCGCGCCTGGAAGGATTGATTCACCCTGAAGTTCGAAAAAAGTCAAAAATGGAAAGAGCTCGGCTCGAGGCTCGCGGCGATAGTGTCGCCATTTACGAAATACCGCTTCTATTTGAAAAAAACCTGGCGAGCGAATTTGACTTCATTGTAACCGTCGCGATTTCAAGAGAGCTTCAAATTGATCGATTGATTCGGCGAAATTCGATGACGCGCGAGGAAGCGCTCAAGCGAATCGCCTCGCAAAAAAGCCAAGACGAAAAAATCAAAGGTTCTGATTTCGTCATCTGGAACGATGGGTCGTTAGCTGATCTACGAAAGCAGGTCGAGGTCGTTAAAACCTCGCTCGTTACCAAGCGAAACTGAGACCTAAAGTCGTGAGCAGGCGGGTTTTTTCGGACGCCGCGTGGGCCTCAAGATCCCAGCGCAAACTCATCGGATCGGTGAGCGTGATCTCAACACCGATACCCCCCCGAGCTTGCCAATTTTTGAGCCTTAAAAGGGTAACGAACTGATCACTGGCTACGATACTGAGACCCAATCCCCATTTATAGAAAAAGCGCACATCCTCTTGGCCCGTCATGTGGCGAAGGACGGCATGAATGGAGCCTGTGCTGTTTCTCTCGAGATCCGTTCCGACCTCAAGACCCAAAAGTTCCAGCTTTTTGTTTTCAATCGGAAGCCAATAGGCAAATCCGGAAACGGGCCCTGGGTTGTTAAGATCGCTGACGGTGATGGCAGCGCCCGTACGAAAAGAAATCGAATTGCGGAACCGGTAGATGTACGACGGTGTCGCCAAATCGAAGTTTGGAGCGGGAGGTGTCGTGATATTCACAGCGCGCGCTCGCTCGAGCTCGTCCTCAGATGCTTGAGTTTCTCTTGTGGGAGTTTCATTCAGAGTCGGAGAAAGTGGAGGTGTCGCGCCAAGGGCCGACGAACTTATCGAAATAAATCCGGCAAATAGGAAAGCCTTAAAGAACAATTTCGACATGACGATCAACCTCGCGAATATGACTTTAGCTCGCCAGATCAAGCGGCGACCAGTTTAAATTGAGCGTGGAGCCGAGACCAAAGTCCGAGCAACTGCTAAGAAGTTCACTGGTTGGCACATCCGTCGTGAGATTTTTGAAGTCACCAGGTAATCTCGAGTTTATGAAACTGCTACGACTCTTTGTCCCGTGCCTAAGCCTTGGCTTTGCCAATTGTTTTTCAAGCGTTGCGCTCTCGGCAACTGGGGACGTGAAAGACTTTTCTATCCACCAGCACGGTCTCAGCGTGCGCGCCCTCGGAATGGGTGATGCGTTTGTTGCTGCCGTCGACGACTACAGCGCCATTTTCTATAACCCGGCGGCTTTAGCTCGCATAGAAAAACCCCAGATGAACCTTTCGCTCTTTCATGCGGGCGCAGATACCAAGCTCCCGAAATTTGTCGACGACATTGGCCGAGTATCGAGCTCGGATGATGTTGCGCAAATGACGAGTCTACTTGAAGAAAACTACGGAAATCACTTTTCAGCGCGTCTCGGCTTGTTAAATGCTTACTGGGCACGACCGAAGTGGGCCATCGCGTTTCTTCCGGTGGATCTGACAATTGAAATGCGGGTGGCTCAATCCGTGGGACCACAGCTTCAGATGGTGGCTCGGCAAGATTCAACGTTGGCCTACGGGCGCGGCTGGAATGTTTCGACCAGTTCTGGGAAGCTTTCGCTGGGCGCGACAGCCAAAGCGATTTACCGAGGTTACTTTAATAAATCGATCAATGCCGTCGAACTTGCTTTCGATTCAAACCTTCTGCGCGGTGAAGATGCGGCCGAGGGTCTGACATTTGATGCCGACTTCGGCGCTCTCTACACACCGAACCTTTCAAAGCGAGGCTTTTTCTCGTTTCTTCAGTACATGAAGCCGACCTTCGGCCTCACGGTAAGAAACATCGCCGACTACGGATTCACTACGAATCTTCGTCTCATTGATAAAAATTCTCGAGAGCCTGATCGCTTGCAGCGCCGCCTCGATATCGGTTCTATGTATGAGCTTCCTGATTGGTGGATCTGGCGCACGCGATTGGCCGCCGACATTCGCAATATCGGCCACGACAATTGGACTTTTGGAAAAGGAACTCACCTCGGTGCCGAATTCTTGTGGAAAGTGAAGTCATGGTTCCAAGGTGGATGGCGCATCGGTGTGAATCAGGGCTACTTTACGGCGGGATTTAACGGAGACTTCGCGATTTTTCGAATGGACCTTGTGACCTACGCGCAAGAAGTCGGAACAAGTTCGTCTCCGAAGGCGACGCGCATTTACATGGCCAAAGCATCGCTCGATTTTTAGTTTTTGCCTAGTTGAGTTGTTGAAGCTGCGTGAGCAGCGCAAGACCGATGGCCGTCGCGTCGCCCGCACCGCCCGCAATTGCAGCGTTCAAATTGACGCAGATTTCATTGGTTTCAAAGCTTGATCCTGCATTGCAGTAAGCCTCGCTGGCTTGAATCGCAATCGTTCCGACGCTGGCCTGATCGGCCGGTGATCCTCCAGCCAAATTCGCAATCGCCGTGGAAATTTGAGCAGGGTCAAAAGAAGCGTCCAGCGGATCTGCGCTGGAAGGAATGCCGCCCAAGCCCGTCTGCGCAATGAAAGTTGCAAGCTTGGTCATCGTCGCAAGGCGGATCATCGAGCGAACACCACTTCGAGTGCAGTTGGCCAAAGTGTTGTCGGCCGAATGCAGCGTCGAAGTTCTTGAAAAGATCATGTAAGCCATAACTGTCGCCATCGGATCTTGTCCCGACGACGGATTGTCTTTTAAGCGCTGGAAGGCGCTGGCGAAACGTGTGCCGGTAAAGCCTTGCGCGATGTAATTGGCAGAACACCGGATGAGATAGGCTTTTTCAGATTCAATGCCTGCCACCGCGTTGTAACAGACATCGGCGTCAGCTTCTGTGTTGGCGGCGTCGATGCATTCTTGGGCCGAGGCAAGTTGCCGGTCCTCGCTTGTTTCACACGACACCAAAAAAATCGAAATTGAGATCAGAGCGATCGACTTAAGAAACAATGGGACCGAGCGGAGTCTGGGTGTATTGGCCATAGCTTTATTCTATCGCGAGACCGAGCGTAGAGAAAAGACCAAGAGGAGTGTCGAACTTATCCAGCGACGAAAGGCCAGGAAAGCCGAAGTGTCTCAATCCGAAACGCCAAATGTCCGAAAGAGAGACACGAGGTTAAAGGTCAAAATGACGATGTTTCGCTCACTTCTTTTTGTCGGTCTAAGTTTCTTCGCAGTTTTAGGTGCAAGTCTTTGCGCTTCCAAAGCCGCTGCAGCGAACTCCTTCAATGGTGAGATCGAGGAATTTTATACAGGTGTTCGAAGTCTCGGAATGGGCGGCACCTACGTCAATGTCGTCAACGACGAGACCGCGATTTTAACAAATCCAGCAGGCCTGGGTAAACTGCGCGATTACACTTTTACGTTTTTTGATCCCGAACTTCACGGCGGATTTAATAACACAGACATCGTCAATATGAGCAACTTCAGCGAAGCGACGTCCGTTCAAGGACTGCTTGATCGTTTGAATGTCGTGCGCGACCGGCATTGGCATGCAAGGTTTCAGATGTTTCCCTCGTTCGTCGCACCGAATTTCGGTGTCGGTGTTTTGGCAAAATATCAGTACAACGCAAAAGTGGATGCGACGGGAACGACCTATCGTTTGGATTACGTGAATGATTGGGCTCTGGGCTTGGCCTACAACTTTCGCGCCTTCAGCGGAATTATGAAGATTGGTATTGCAGGTCGATTGATCAACCGGGCCGAAGTTCACCGAGACATTGCGGCCAACTCAACGGGCCTTGAGCTCAAATCTCTAACGTCAGAAGGAATGGGAATCGCGGCGGATGCAGGGATAATTCTCACGGCGCCTGTTGCTGGACTTCCGGCCTTAGGAGTTTCAGTTCGCGATGCCGGAAATACGTCTTATGATCTGCGTGAAGGCATGTTCAACGCGACGACCGATCGGCCGGTCGATACAATTCAGTCGGTGGACGTTGCACTGAGTGCGCAGCCGATCCTGGGTAACAGAGTTCGCATGACGGTGACGGCGGAATATCACGGCGTCGCAACGGCTTTGGTCGAGGCCGAAGAAGATGCCGTCAAAAGATCTCACGTTGGTGTCGAATTTAACTTTGCAGACTTCGCTTTTGTTCGCGGAGGAGCCAACCAGGGTTACTGGACGGCTGGCCTTGAGTTCGCCACTGAAAAGTTTCAGCTTCAGGTCGCCTCCTACGGTGAGGAAATTGGAACTCCTCTGGTCCGCATTGAGGACCGACGCTGGATTGGCAAGTTTGCCCTCCGGTTCTAAGTCGAGTCCGTCAAACGTTTGGCTCAGGCCAATTAAGTAAATTCAACTAAGATTAGAGTATGAGTCGAACTCCATGGGCGCGCGGTGTGCTCTTACTTTGTTTATCACTTTCAACGCTCTTGGCGTGCAGTCAAAACGCGTTTTTGGAAAGTGCAAAAAAAGATACGGACCCGGCTCTTCTTTTTGAAGCGCGAAAGAAAATGAACAGTTCAGATTGGACGGAAGCGATCGCGCTCATCAACCGTATGTCGTCGACGGGACTTGCTCAGCGGGAGACAAAAGTCGTCCTCGCTTCGGCTTACGCGGGCGAGTGCGGCCTTGATTTGATTCGACTCGCTGATCAGATATCAAATTCATCGGGCATCAATCTTTTTGCCGTGCTTTTGAGTTCGCAGCAAACGGCAACCGCCGCTTCGGTGACGGCTTGTCAGAGTGCAGAATCTACGTTGGCATCGATCTCTACTGTCGCCGCCGAGCGCACAGCGGACGAGAACACGATGATGGCCTTTATTGGTTTTACGAAAATCGGCGCCGTGCTTGCGACCTATGCCGACACCAACGACGACGGATCAGCGGATGTCGGATTTGATTCCTGTAATACCGCGACTCTTCCCGATGCCATGCTTCGTGAAATCGGCACAGGTGTTACGCTCGCAGTGAGTTCCCTTGTGGCTTCGGGTGGTTCGATTGCTTCGGGAGTTGCTGACAGTGTGACCAACGCTTGCGCCGACATTGCAGCCGTGGACCCAGATTACGATTTTTGTACAGTGACAACGGCATCGGCTTTTACCGCCGAGCAAGTTCAAGCTTTGGGCGGACTTGTGAAATCCAGCGATGCGCCAGGGTTAGGAACATGCGCCGGAGATCTTGCGACGTGCGTATGTCCGTAAGATTTTTGGCGACGGCTCTTGCGCTTCTTTTGATTTCTCCTTGTTTGAGCCACGGTTCAGAACTTTCGGAATCTTGGACGTCGGCTCGAGCGATGGGAATGGGAAATGCGTTCACGGCGGTCGCCAGTGAGGGCGACGCTCTTTTCTATAATCCTGCAGCCTTGGCGCGAGTCTCCGGATTTCACTGGACGATCATGGATCCTCGCATCGGAGTGAACGGCGCGGAAGCTCTTGAGGTCGCTGAAATCGCGGGGAACAGCAGCAGTGTCGCCGACAAGCTTGGCGATCTTTACGGAAAAGCGGTGTGGGTTGGCGGCGGTGGAAAAACCTCCATCGTATTTCCAGGTATTGGCTTTGCGGCCTACGCCAATGGTGATGTCGGAATCAATTTGCAGAATCCGGCGTACCCGCAGCTGAATTTAAATTACTTTTTTGATTACGGTTTGGCGCTTGGCGGAGCGGTCGATTTGGTTCCGTCAATTTGGTCCATCGGTGTTACGGCTCGACGTGTGAACCGCACGGGAACGAATCTTCCGCTGGGACCCTCTATTCTTGCGACCCTCGATATTGAACAAATCAAAGAGCGTCTGAAAGATCGCGGCACAGGCTACGGCCTCGATATCGGAACAATGTTGACACTTCCGTCGCCCATTCGACCTACGCTGGCACTGACGATCCGAAATTTTGGGACGACGTCTTTTTCTTTTGAAGAAGGAACGCGCGCGCCACCGCCATCACTTCCAGATATGACATTCGGTGCATCGTTCTCGATTGACACTCCGATTCTCACAATCACTCCGGCGTTTGATTATCGCTACATCGACCGCGGTGATATCCAGGTGGGAAAGAAGATTCACATGGGCATCGAGTTCGAACTTCCGCTTCTGACGTTAAGAGCGGGCCTCAATCAGGGCTATTACACCGCGGGCGCTGGCTTAGATCTTGGTGTGCTCGAACTTGAGGCGGCGACGTATGGCGTCGAGCTTGGTGAATATCCTGGGCAGCTGGAAGATCGCAGATATCTTGTGCAAATGAAGTTACAGCTGGGCCTTGATGGCGACCTATTTGATTTCTCGAAAGTTTCGGGCGACTCGGGTCGTCGAAAAAAACTGAAGCAACGTCGCTGACATTTTATATCTCACGAGTGAAACTCCGGCATGCCGTCCGCGGGTCTTCATGTCATTCCTCTCTCTTCCAATTCGGATCGTAAAAGTCTTCTTGAAGATTTTGACGGACGTGGCACGACGTGGATCGTTTCCGATGTCCGCAGCAAACTCACCGTACAGCGGCAGCTTCTTGAGAAGAATGGATTTTCCGAAGGGCTTTCGGTTCTCCGGGCGAGTGAGCTTTGGTCGTTCATAATCAAAAAAATCGAACCTGATATTCAGGTCGTCTCAAGAGAACTGATTGAAGCCTCGATCGCGACGCGACTAAAGAATCGTGAGGAGATGTGGCTTCGTGCGCCGGGCGCCGCAAAGACCGCCGGCGAATACATTAAACAACTCCTTCCGATTTTTACCGCCGAAAATGAAGTCGCTTCGTTTGATGAGTGGTTCGATCACGAAGACAACTCTTCGTCGAAAACACGTTGGCAGTCGTGGTACGGAATCGCAAAGGATGTGTGGCTTGAGCTCAAGCGAGATCGTCTTTGTGCGGCGTCGTGGGTGGCGGGTGCTCTTGTTCATCGGCGAAGTGAAATCGATGCAGTCTTGGGCCGCCAGCTGATCGTCGATCTCGGCGCTGAACTCTCTCATGTTGAAGCGGATCTCTTACTTGAAATCGCTAAGACGAATCGGGTGACGGTGTTTCGGCCAAGCCCAGTGTGGGAAAGCGACTATCCGGAAGCGCGAATGGCGGTCGATTGGATGGTTGACCGCGCAAAATCTCGCGGAGTGACGGTCTCTCGTGGTTCTGTCGCGCAGCGCGAAGTCCCAACAGAAGCTTCAGCGGCGGCCGCTGTTTCGCAAGCTTCACATGCCGCGAAAAGCTCACGACCGACCGTGATTTATAAGCGGCTTCCCTCAGGAGCAGCCGAAGTTAAAGAGGCTGTGGCCCGGGTTCGTCAATGGCTCGATCGCGGCCTTGGGCCGTCGACGATGGCCATCGCGGCTCCGGACATTGAGGCTTATTGGCCTGTTCTTTCGCTCCATTTAGAGATTGAAGGTTTACCGACGAATAAATCCGTTGTGTCGATGCTTCATTCCTTTTCGGATATCACGCGCTGGCTTGCGCGACTTCGAATTCGAAATGGGATTCCCGAGCCACGAGATCTGGAAGTTGATCTTTTCGGCGAAAGCCGTCCGCCGCTCTCGTACGCTTCGTTTCGAGAAGTGTTCACGCGAATTTACGAAGCTTCGGACCTTGAGCTCTCGGACGAACTTCAAAAATATTTTGCCGATCAGTACAAAGATCGTGGCCGTTGGAATTCTTCAGATACGATGAATCGCGATGTGTTTCTGGGAAAAGCCCTGGGGCTTTTGCGCGACGATGACGATTCATCGCGCGCGGTTCGTCTTTTTAAAACCGTGCTCGAAGAATGCCCCCCGGATTTGATATTCGATGGCCCCAGCTGGGCGAAGTATCTGTGTGAATTGGCCGCACGAATTGAAGTGCCCGTAGGGCCCAGTGATCCCTTTGGGATATCTTGTTTGAATCTGTCGTCTCTTGAGGGCATCGAATGTACTCACGTCGTGGTAATGGGGCTTCACGAGGGGGCTTTGAGGTCTCATCACGGGACTGTGATTCAAACGTCGGATCTTCGCTCGATCGAAAAACAAACTGGCGTTGTTGTGGATGGCGAGGACCGAAAGCGTGTCGAGTTTGAAGCGAGATGGGTTTTGAGTCAGCCTCGAGTCGAAACGCATTTGCTATTTGCAGATTCTGATCTTGGTGGCACCGTGCAAACTCCTTCCTGGTCGTGGATGTCGGGCGCTTGGAATGAGAAGTCGAAGACGCCCGAAATTTCTGTGGCCGAAGAAACTCGGTTTGACGAGCTGCAAAGGCGAAGTCTTGAGAATGTTGGCTCCGTCGCGCAACAGCTGCGAACGCGCCGTGAGCGAGATCCAGAGGCAGCGCCGGAGTTCGGTGGGGGACTTGTCACCAAGCTATCGGCAACGACCATTGATCAAGTTTCTAAGTGCGGACTTAGTTTTGCGTTCGATCGCATTTTAGGCCCGAGATACGAAGGGGTTCTTGATTTGGATGCGGATCGTTCGCGACACGGTCGTCTGCAACATAAAATTTTTGAAGTCCTTGGTCAGACTCAGTGGCGCAGTCACACCGACAGCGAATTGATCGCCGTCATCGAAACGGCAAAAGAATCGGTCGAAGCCAGCGATGGAAGTAAAATCGTTCGAAGTGAACCGGCTTGGCTTTCACTGCGCCGCCGGCTTCTAAAAACAGCACGCTGGCTTTTGGAATTTGAACAGGCACAAAAACGGCAGTGGCCCCAGATGACCACGGTCGGAACCGAAGTTTCCTTTAAGGGAACAGTGGGATCAAAAAATTCTCAGATCACCGGACAGATTGACCGCATTGATACGCTGTCTGGCGGACGACAGGTTTTGATCGATTACAAAAATCGAGCGGCGGCTCCGGATTTCAATCATTGGCGAAAACGAAATTTTTGGCAGCCCTTGGTGTACGCGTATGCATTGAAGAAGAACTGGATCAATGACGACCGAATCGATCGATCCGCAGATCTGGCGGCGATTTTTATTTATGACATTAAAAAGCGTTCGAAAGGAAAAGGGCTTCGCTTGCGAAGTGGCAACGAAGATCTTTTCGAGTTTAAGAAGCCGAGCGATGGGCAATCGGTCGAGGACCTAGAAGAAGCGTTTCAAGATCTTGAATCTACGATTGCCCTTGTCAGTGCAAAACTTGAAAACGGAGAATTTTATCCCGAGCCCGCAGATTCGAAAGACTGTCTTCGCTGCCGCTGGCGACTTTCGTGCCGAGCCCCACATTTGGAGCTGCTCTAATGGAAACGCCAAATCTTCACTTGAGACCCATTGGAAATTCGCTCTGGCGCGCGGGCGCTGGCGCCGGCAAAACCTACAACCTTGTCGAGCGAGTGATGAGACTTGCTGAAGAGTGGTCGTCTTTGCATGACGGTCAGTTTCCGCGGATCGCGGTGACAACATTCACACGTATGGCAACGCAAGAGCTTCGAGTTCGCCTCATGGAAGCAGCCCTTGGTCGACCAGAACTCATTCCATTTGTGACTTCGCGAAGTCAGCTCTTCGTGACGACCCTTCATGGAATCATGGACTCTTTCCTGCGTTCGTTTGGGTCAGAGATTGGACTTGAGCCGGGTTTTCGAGTGGGCGGCAGTGAAGAGATCGATTCCCTGGTTCGGCGCGTGGGGAACAAAGTTTTGTTTTCTCCTCAAGCTTCAAGCGAGCTATCGGCGAAAGTCGACGAGCTGATGGGCGAATTTGACTTTGCAACGACGCTTCGACTTTTGATTCGCGTCTCTCGACTTCGTGCTGAATTCGATGGAACAGATCAACCAGCAAAACCGGTTGAGCGGGCGGACCTTCTTGAGATGATCGCCGGTTCGTTGAAAAACAGGATTGAACCGCTTCGCGATCTTCGAAACGAAATCGCAGGTTACGGATCTTTTGATAAGTGGACCCCTTACCGCGAGTGGCTGGATGGTCTCCTAAAAGCTCTGGTCGAAATTTCTGATCCGGCCAGTATTTCAGTGGCGTCGGACTTGGATGATCTAGGGATGTGGTTGGATTCCGCTCCGAAAGTGGTCAATAGCGGAAAGCAGAAAATTTTCGAATCGGGTGTGGACTGGAAAAAGCCAATCAAAGATCTTTCGGATTTGGTTTCGGACTTAGAAATCGAAATCCCGGCGATCGAGCGTTTCACTGCCGTTAACGAAGCTTTGTCCTATGTTGAAGTCGCGTTCTCGGAACTTCTTCGACAGGAGAAGTTCCGAAGTGGACTCATTGAACTCGAAGATCTGGAACTTTTGGCGCTCGAAATTGTGCGCAAATCCCCCAAGGCCGCGGAAACTTTTGCCGAAGGTTGGGATCATTGGTTGATTGACGAATATCAAGACACATCACCGCGACAAGTCCTCTTGATTGAGGCACTGGCGAAAGCGCGTCCAGTTTTTGTCGTCGGCGATCCGCAGCAAAGTATCTATTTGTTTCGAGGCGCAAGGCCCCATGTTTTTTTCAACCGCGAATCCCAGGCCGCCAAAGAGGGGCACGAGGTGGTGCAGCTTCAAGGAAATCGTCGGTCTCATCCTGAGGTGATGGGTTTTATTAATTCGTGCGTTGATCGGATGGGCGCGGATTTTCAGCCGATGACGGCCGAGCGTCGTCATATGGCGCGCGAAGGGTTGCGCGAGACGTCGGTAAGAAGTCCCTTCGGACCCGCCACATTTTTGGCGCTGGAACCGCGGCTCGGTGATGAAACAGGGAAGCCACTAAAGATTGACGAACTCCGTCGTATTGAATCCGAACACATGGCTCGCGCGGGATTGAAA
>LNFM01000615.1_pt1 | contig 86606 bp, 81 predicted proteins | sample 596031 | NCBI WGS metagenome assembly LNFM01 (sample SAMN04254537, study PRJNA301005) | activated carbon metagenome | isolation source: dual media filters at the Ann Arbor, Michigan drinking water treatment plant | place: USA: Ann Arbor | reverse complement strand
ACTCCTCAGCGCCAATGGTACTATGGCTTAAGCCCTGGGAGAGTAGGTCGCTGCCAGGCCTGCCAAGGACAAAGCAATTCCTCTTTACGTGTCACGATCAAACAAAACGCCGCTTCCTTCGGGAGGCGGCGTTTTTGTTTAGGGCGATGGCCACGGCAGATGCGGTGCCGCCGGGTCGGCGCGAACCCAGACATTTATCCATTCGCGGCACATATCGATTTGAGTTTGACTGCCTGTCCCGCCAGGCGCGCGATTGCCCGCGGACCTTCGATCGTTCAGTCGCCGGATTTGTCTACAGAGCACGGCGCCCAAAGAGCGATCACCAAACTCTGAACTGGTCGTGATTATTCGGCCATGATTCGGCATCAGCTTCCCGCGCAAAGTTCACCAGCCATTCATTCGGATTTCTTCAACCTCTTGGTACGAGACCGAACACTCTGGAGCATTGCTATGCGTGAGATCTTCCGCCCCGCCGCCACCGCCTTGAGCATCGCCTGTCTCGCGCTGGCGATGTCGGTCGTTTCCAGCGGCGGCGCGCTGGCGCAGGCCAATCAGGCTGCGCCGAAAGAGGCTGCGCCGCCAGCCCAGGCCGCGCCGCCGGCGACGGCAGAAGTTCCCGCGATCAAGCAGGTCGCGCTCACCGAGAAGCAGATCGAGGGCGTGGTCGTGGCGCAAAAGGAGGTCGATGCGATCGTCGACAAGCTCTCGGACGACCCAAAGCCGGACCCGAAGGTCGACGCGCAGCTCGAGGCCATCGTCAAGAAGAACGGCTTTGCCGGCTACGACGAGTACAACACCGTCATCGACAATATCAGCCTCGTGCTCGGCGGCTTCGATCCGGCCACCAAGAAGTATGTCGGCCCGGAGGCCATCCTCAAGGCCCAGATTGCCCAGGTCCAGGCCGACAAGAAAATGGCGGCCAAGGACAAGAAGGAAGTACTTGCCGAACTCGACGAGGCGCTGAAGTCGCCGCCGCCGGCGGTCGAGAACAAGGGCAATATCGAGCTCGTCGCCAAGTATTACGACAAGCTCGCCGACGCACTCGGTGAAGGCGAGGAGTAAAAGCCGATCGCAACGGTCACGGAAAAAGCCCCGGAGAAATCTCCGGGGCTTTTTTTATCTCATTGCAGCGCTCAGGTGCGGGTACGCATCCGCATCATGAAGCTGTCGTAGCTCAACTCAGCCACCTGGTTCCAAGCTACCGACTCGGCGCGGAACGCCGTGAGGCTGGAGTACATCTTGTTGAAATGCGGATTGTTCTTGGAGAGATCGGCGTAGATCTCGTTGGCGGCCTTGTAGCAGGCCTCCAGCACGTCCTGCGGGAACGGCTTCAGGATGGCGCCGGCCACCAGCAGCCGCTTCAACGCCGCCGGGTTTACGTAGTCGTACTTGCCGGTAACCCAGCTGAACGTGTCGTACGAAGCGGTATCGATCGCTGCCTGATAGTGCTTGGGCAGCGCATTCCACTTTTCGGTGTTCATGATGTTGTGGCCCTGGCCGGTGCCTTCCCACCAACCCGGATAGTAGTAGTACTTCGCGACCTTCACAAAACCGAGCTTTTCATCGTCGTACGGCCCAACCCATTCCGCCGCGTCGATGGTGCCTTTTTCGAGCGCCGGATAGATGTCGCCACCCGCGATCTGCTGCGGGACACCGCCGACCTTGGAGATGATGGTGCCTGCGAAGCCGCCGACGCGGAATTTCAGGCCCCGGAAGTCTTCCATGGACTTGATCTCTTTCCGGAACCAACCGCCCATCTGGGCGCCTGTGCTTCCGGTCGGAACACCTACGCACTTATATTCCTTCAGGAGATCGTTCAGCATGTCCATGCCGCCGCCGAAGCGCAGCCAGGAAATATGCGCGCGCGTGTTGAGGCCGAACGGCAGAGAAGTGCCGAAGGTGAACGCAGGGTTCTTGCCCCAGTAGTAGTAGAGCGCGGTGTTGCCCATTTCGACGGTGCCGTTGGACACGGCATCGAGCACCTGAAGGCCGGGCACGATTTCGCCGGCTGCGAACGGCTGGATCTGAAATTTGTTGTCGGTGATTTCGGCCACGCGCTTGCAGAAATGCTCGCAGCCGCCGTAGAGCGTATCGAGTGCCTTCGGCCAGCTGGCCGCGAGACGCCACTTTATTTCAGGGTTCGTTTGCGCGATCGCAGGAGCTGCAATCGCCGTCGTGGCAAGACCGACGCCACCGACTTTGAGAAAATCACGACGCTTCATACTTTCCTTCCCCTCTGTTTTTGCCGATACCCGACCAACGGACAACGATCTTGCGTCGTCTTGTTTATTTCCGATGGTCGGTGCTGGACTGTTTGAATTACGGCCCTGAAACCAAGGCTCTTGGTTTTCGAATATGCAATTCCCGGCTCTATGGACCTGAGGGCAGGATGACGAATTGGTGATGGATAATCAAGGGCTGTGGTTCCACCGCAGTTGCGAACAACTGCCCGAATCGTGAGCGGACGGACCAGTTAGATGCGACGAAAGCCTAAGATCGCGCGCTGACCAAGCCCCCGCGGTCTGCTAGTCAGAGAGCAAATCGGTGCTGGAGTCGTCCAATGACCAAGAAAAAAGTGGTGGTGGCGGGTGCGACAGGGTTGGTTGGGAATGCCGCATTGCGGCACTTCGGACGGGCAGATTCTTGCGAAATCATAGCGCTATCCCGGCGCAAGCCGCGTAACCTCTACGGCGCCCGCCACGTTGAGGTCGATCTGACTGATCCGGCACAATGCACGCTGTCCGCTGCATCGTTGCAGGGCACAACCCACGTTGTCTACGCCGCGCTCTATGAAGCGCCGAATCTCGTCGACGGCTGGCGCGATTCAGACCAGATTCGCACCAACGATCTGATGCTGCGCAACCTCATGACTGCGCTCGAACCGGTCGCACCGAAGCTCCGCCATGTGGCGCTGCTGCAGGGTACCAAGGCCTATGGCGTGCACGTCCGGCCGCTCACGGTGCCGGCGCGCGAGGGTCGTTCGGAAATGTACGAGCAGCCGAATTTCTACTGGGCGCAGGAGAATTTTCTGCGTGAATTGCAGCAGGCAAAGACTTGGCACTGGAGCATTCTGCGCCCGGTGCTGATCGTCGGCGAAGCCATGGGCGGGGCCATGGATTTGATTCCGCCGCTCGGTGTCTACGCGGCGATGCTGCGCGAGCAGGGCCGCGCGCTGGATTATCCCGGTGGCGCGGCGCGGGTGTCGCAGGCGGTCGACGTCGATCTGCTCGCGCGCGCCATCGCGTGGTCGGGCGAAACCGTCGCAGCGCGCAATGAGGCCTTCAACGTTACCAATGGCGACGTCTTCACATGGGAGAACGTCTGGCCGGCGATTGCGGATGCGCTCGAAATGAAGCCGGGCAAACCACAGCCGCTCTCGATGGCGCAGGAATATCCAAAGTGGATCGCGCCGTGGGAGGAATTGCGCCGCAAGCACGACCTCGTTTCACCCTCCTTGGAGGAGTTCGTCGGGCTCTCGTTTCAATATGCCGATTACAGCATGCGCTATGGCCAGACGCAGGTGGGACAGCCGTCGATCGTCTCGACCGTAAAGATCAACCAGGCCGGCTTCACCGAGATGATGGATACCGAGGCGATGTTCCGCAAATGGTTCGCCCATGCGCGGGCGAGCCGCCTGCTGCCTTAACCGCTTTCATCGCGCGGACGCGAACGCCGCTTCCATCGCCTTGCGCGTCTTGATGGTGTCGCTGTTGGCGTCGATCTCGACGTCGTTCCAGCGAACCACCGCGCCGTGGGCTATGTCGTTCTTCAACTTGACGCGATGGGCGAGCCCGATCGGCAGCGCGCCGACGGCGAGGCTCTTGGCGGCCGGCATCAGCTTGCCCCACACCGTGTAGCCGCCTTCGCCGTCGAGCATTTCGCCCGCACGCAGGTTTCGCTTGGCTACCGCCGCGACGTCGCCGCGGAAGCCGTGCGGCTGCCCGGTCGGCTCGCCCCGCAGCGCCGCCGACAGGATCGAGATGTTCAACTCGAGTCCGATCAGATGATAAGGCTTGTACATTGCCGCGTACCGGCCCGAGGCGTCGGTCTTCAGCCCATATTGCCTGAAGCAGTCGGCGGCATAGTCGTTCGGCGCTTCCAGCACGACGTAGACGCCCCAACGCAAATCGCGAAACACCGGACGCCCGTCGCGCTCCAGCGATGACACCACTTCCGCAAGTCCTGCCTTCTCCAGCACGCCGCCCTTGTCGCGCGGACGCATCACGTGCGGCAAATCGTCGACGCCGCAGGGCGGAAACAGCAGCCCGTCCGACGGCACGTCCAGCCCAGTGGCATTGGCGATCGCCGCCATTTCGATCGCAGACTTGGTGCCGTCGAGGAACGAGTTGAACATCTGCGGGTTCATGCCGGCCGATTGCGCTTCGCCCGCCGTCAGCCCGTAATGGCCCCAGACGCCTTCCGGCGTCACGTCGTGATAGGCCGGCAGGTATTTGGTGCCCTTGCCGGCGGCGACGACGCGAAATCCGGTCGCGCGCGCCCAGTCCACCATCTCGGCGGTCAGCGCCGGCTGGTCGCCATAGGCGAGCGAATAGACCACGCCCGCCTTGCGCGCCTCGTCCGCAAGCAATGGGCCCGCCAGCACGTCGGCCTCTACATTGACCATCACGACATGCTTGCCCGCCGCAATCGCCGCGCGGGCATGCCGGATGCCGACGGCGGGATTGCCGGTGGCTTCCACCACGACGTCCATCGCGCCGCCCGCAATCGCGCGCGCGCCGTCGTCGGTGAACGCCGTCCGCGCGATCCGCTCTGCATCCCAGCCAACGGTGCGGCACGCCTCGCGGGCGCGGTCACGGTCGAGATCGACGATGACGGACACCTCGAGGCCCGGCGTGTGCGGTACCTGCGACAGGAACATCGAGCCGAACTTGCCGGCGCCGATCAGCGCGACGCGAACAGGTTTTCCGGCCGCCGCGCGCGCCTTGAGGAGGTGATGGAGGTTCATGGAGAATGTCCGTTGCAATTGGCGTGTCCCGGACGCGGTGCAGCGTTCTTCACGCTGCTCCGCAGAGCCGGGACCCATGCTGATGATAAGTGTGGGACCCGGCTCGGCAGCGCAGCGTTACACGCTGCGCTGCGTCCGGGGCACGAGAGCTTGCTACTCCGCCGCCTGCCGATGGGCGCGGGCAAGCCGCACCAATGCGTCGTCGTCCACGGTCTCGATCGGCGTGAAGTCGCGGTGGGCAATGTATTCCGGCCGCGTCGGCGTGCGGATGTAGTTCGAGACCGCGTTCAGCGTCAGGTAGACGATCTTGCGCGGGTAGGGCGTGATGTTGCCGCTCGATCCGTGCACCAGATTGCCGTGGAACATCAGCATGCCGCCGGCCTTGCCGGTCGGGGCGACGATACCGCCTTCCTTCACTAGTCTTGTGACCGTCTCCTCGTCCAGCGTCCAGAGCGGATAGGACGTCGTCTCCAGGTCATGCGAAGCCTTGAGGTCACCGGCATGCTGGCTCTTCGGCACCAGCATCAGCGGTCCGTTGATCGGCATCACTTCGTCGAGGAAGATTGCGATGTTCATCGCGCGCGGTTCGGGCATGCCGTCGTCGCGCTTCCAGGTGCCGTAGTCCTGGTGCCATTGCCAGACGTCGCCGGTGAAGGCCGCTTTGGCGTTGATCTTGAACTGGTGCATGTAGAGCTTTTCGCCAAAAATCTGCTCGATCGGATCGATCATGCGCGGATGTGCGCCGAGAGCGCCGAACGCCTCGTTGTAGAGATGCGCAGCGAAAGCCGTGCGCGGCGCGCCGCTCTTCTCGCGCCATACTTCCGGGCGGTCGGCGTCGTAGATGTTGACGGCCTCGCGCGCGAGATAATCCACTTCCTCCTGGCTGAACAGTTCGGGCAGGAACAGCCAACCTTCGCGGTTGAAGAATTCGATCTGCTGCGGCGTCAGTTTCATGGCGTCTTCTCCTGTGGTTTTTGTTTTGTTTGGCAGTGCTTTTGCTTTTCGTCGTTTCCGGGGCGATGCGAAGCAACGAACCCGGAATCTCGAGATTTCCGGGTTCGCTTCGCGCCCCGGAACGACGGCGTGTAGCTACGCCGCCTTATCGGTCGCCCTCAGTCTCTCCTCCGTCATCCGCCCTGCGGTCTGCGCATGGGCCAGCGCTGCGGCTTCCGCCGCTTTGGCATTGCCGGCAAAAATCTGCGCGGCGATCGCCTCATGTTCGGTCCAGGCGCTTTCGCGATAATCCAGTTCGGCGAGCACCGTCGCCATCGAGCGGCGCATATGCGGCCATTGCGGCGCGATCATTTCCTCGATCGCGGGGTTGCCGGCGAGCCGATAGATCGCGCGGTGAAAATCGACGTCGAGCGCAATCAGCCGCGCCAGCGGCGTGTTTTCGTCCATGGTCCGTCCGGCCTGCAGCGCCGCCTCGAGCTGCGCGCGACCCGAAGAATCGGTCCTGGCGCGTTCGGCGGCCAGCCGCGCCGCCAGCGCGTCGATCGCGCCGCGCACCTCGTAGAGCTGGCCGATGCGTTCAGGGTCGAGCCGGGTGACCTCGAATCCGCGACGGCCGCTCTCGGCGACGAGCCCCTGGCGATGCAGCAAATGCAGCGCATGAGAGACAGGCTGGCGCGAGACGCCAAGCTTGTCCGCAAGCTCGTTTTGCCGGATCCGATGCCCCGGCGGCAGCGTGCGGTCGGTGATCGCCTCGAGGATCCGGGCGTAGACCTGATCGATCAGGTTGGGGAGCGGATCTAGGGGAATCATCGGGTGCCCATTTTGAGAATACGGAATTCCGTATTCGATACTCCCGCGCTAAACGACCGTCAACCACCTTTTCGCGGGAAACGTGCCAAATCGAGCTCCGCGCGCTAAGCAACGGGAGCGGCCAATTTCGCGTCCGCCGCACCTCCGGTTGATCACGCCATGACCGTCACTTCCGCGTCCCCATCCATGCTGCGACCGACGATTCGAAAGCGGATCCTCGGCATCGCCCTCGGATTGATCTTTCTGATGGCGATCACGTCGGCGCTGTCGACGGTGATGACGCGCAGGATCGCCCATCAGCTCGACGAGTTCAGCGGCAAATATGTCGAAGCCTATGGCCATCTGGCGCGGATGAATATCCGTTCGCTGGAGCAGGCCCTGGCGGCTCGACGGATGATGATCGGCAAGATGCAGTCGCCGCCCGACGAGCCCTTCGTTGCGGAGCAGCGAAAAATCTATGAGGCGAAGGGTCAGGAACTGGATCGGGAAGCGCAGCAGGCGCGCGCCCTGATCAATGCGATCATCGACGACCCCTCGACCACTTCCGATAACGCCCGGCTCGGGCGGATCGACGATCGGATCGAGCGCGTCACCAGCGATCTCCATCGATTTCTCGGTGAAGAATACCAGCGGTTGCTGCTGCTGCTGGAGGCCGGCAATTTCACGGAGGCCAGGGCCAGCCTTGCCCGGACCGACGCGCTGCGCGACGAAGTCAACGAGAGGATCGAAGGCATCCGCACCGAGATGCTCGCGCAGGTCCGCGGCGATGCGCTGATGACGATGCGCGACCAGAACACGGCCATTGTCATCTCGGTGGTCCTGACTTTGCTCGCGGGTATCCTCGGATTGATATTCTCGCTTTTCATCAGCACCGGTATCACCGGTCCGGTGCAGCGTCTGCTGGACGGCACGCGCGCCGTGGAAGCTGGCCGGCTCGATGGATCGATCGACGTCACCACGCGCGACGAAATCGGTCAGCTGACCACGGCCTTCAACAACATGGTCGAGCAGTTGCGCCACAAGGAGCGCCTGCGTGAAACCTTCGGCCGCTATGTCGATCCGCGCGTCGTCGAAGGGTTGATCGAACGGCAGTCGCAGACGGCCAGCGACGGCGAGCGACGCGTGATGACGGTGCTGTTCTGCGACATGAAGGGCTTCACCCAGCTGAGCGAAGGCATGACGCCGCAGGGCCTCGTCAAGGTCATGAACCATTATCTGTCGACGATGTCGGGGCCGATCCGCAGCCATCGCGGCATCATCGACAAATATATCGGCGACGCGATCATGGCCTATTGGGGCCCTCCGTTCACCGAGCATAGCGAGCAGGCGCGCCTGGCCTGTCTCGCCGCCATCGAGATGGCCAGTCGCGGCGCCGCGTTGCGAACCGAATTGCCCGAGTTGATCGGCGTGCGCGCGGTGCCTAGCGACTGCGACGTCCGCATCGGCATTGCCACCGGCGAGGTGCTGGTCGGCAGCATCGGCTCAGAGTTCATGATGAGCTACACCGTCATGGGCGATGCGGTGAACCTGGCGTCACGGCTCGAGGGCGCCAACAAGATCTACGGCAGCCACTCGCTGGCGTCAGCGCCCGCGATTGCCGCCGCCGGCGACGCGGTCGAAGTTCGGGAGATCGACCGGCTGGTGGTGGTCGGCCAGACCAAGCCCGAATCCGTGTTCGAGATCATGGGGCGCAAGGGTGAACTGACTGAAAAGCAAGTGGCTTTGCGGGAGCGCTATGCGGAGGGTCTCGCCGCCTACCGTGAGCGCCGCTGGGATGACGCGCGCCGCGCTTTCCACACCGCACTGGAAGCGGTCCCCGGCGATGGCCCATCGATGGCGATGGCCGCGCGGGTCGGAAATTTCCAGGCCAATCCGCCCGCGGCCCATTGGGACGGCTCATGGCAGCTCGATCAGAAATAGCGCTGTCAGCGACGCATCTACGCCGCCAGAAAATCCAGCACGATCTCGCAATATTTCTGCGGCGCCTGTTCGAACATCGGATGCGTTGTGTTCGGGATCATCTCGGTGCGCGATCCCTTCACGTTGGTCGCCAGCGCATGCAGCACCTGCGGCAACGTACCCTTGGTGCTGGCGCCGCCGATGAACAGGGTCGGCGTCTTGATCGCCTCTGCGTCGGCCTTTGAGAATGGCGGACGCTGGTCCCGGGTTTGGCCGATCAGCGTGGTGGCGTTGTCGCGCAGCAATTGTTTCGGCGTCGCCGGCAGGCGCTTCCAGGCACCAGGCCCTTCCAGCGCATCGATGAAGATCTGCAGGCCGCCGTCGACGTCGCCTTTGGCGATGACCTCGGCGGAAGCCGCGATCCGAGCGGCTAGCGGCGAGGGGCTGGGCTTGAACGCCGGATCGAGCGTGGCGTCCAGTTCGCCGCCGGGCTCGGCCAGGATCAGCTTTCGCAACAGATCAGGCCGGCGCTGCGCCACGCGAAAGCAGACGTGTCCGCCGCGGGAATGCCCCATCAGGTGGATCGGCTTCGTATCCAGTCCCTCGATGAAGCCGATGACGTCGTCGACATGCTGGGCGATCGAATAGGTGTCGCCCACGCCGTCCCAATGGTCAGGAAAAAAATGCCGCAACGAGACCGCGATCACGCGGTGCTTGCGCGTCAGCGGTCCCAGCACTGACGACCAGATCCGGAAATCGCACAGCGAGCCGTGTACGCATACCAGCGTGGGACCTTCTCCGACGTCGAGATAGGCCATGTCGTAGCCGTTGACGTTTATTGTTTGCATGGGGTTTCGTGAGGTGGGGAAGGGACCTTGGGCCATTGAATGGCGACGCGAGAACACCAGATCATCCGAAGTTGTTCATGCCGTCAAGTTCCGTCAGGTTTCGGGTGGATAGCAATAATTTCCAAGCCTAGGCACATGACGAGAAGCTGGTGGCACGAACAGGAGAATATGGAGCCAGAAATGACCGGGCACCATTTTGCGATATTCGACACTGCGATCGGCCGCTGCGGCATCGTGTGGGGCGAGCACGGCATTACCTCGGTGCAACTGCCGATGGGCGATGAGAAGAGCACCCGCACCCGCCTGCAACAGCGGCACGACGATCTCACTGAAACGCCGCCGCCGGCGAAGGTGCAGGCCGCCATCGATGGTATCGTCGAACTGCTCGAAGGCAAGCCGAACGACCTTGCCGACGTCGTGCTCGATCTCGACGGCGTTCCCGAATTCAACCGCGGCGTCTACGACATTGCGCGCAAGATTCCGCCGGGCCAGACCCTGACCTATGGCGACATCGCCAAGCGCCTGGGCGGCGTGGAGTTGTCGCGCGACGTCGGCCAGGCGCTCGGACGCAATCCCTGTCCGATCGTGGTGCCGTGTCATCGTGTGCTGGCGGCGGGCAACAAGCCGGGCGGCTTCTCCGCAAATGGCGGCGTGGTGACGAAACTGAAGATGCTGGCGATCGAAGGTGCGGCCGTGAACCATACGCCGAGCCTGTTCGATTGAACTTTACCGCCCCCTGAAATTCGGCGTCCGCTTCTCGTTAAAGGCCAGCACGCCTTCGCGGCGGTCCTCGGTCGGGACCATGCGGTTATAGGCCTCGATCTCGAGCGCGAGGCCGTCCCGCAGCGACAGCTGCAGGCCGCGGTGGATCGACAGTTTGGCCTGGCGGGTCGAAATCGGGGCATTGCGGGCGATCCGCGCCGCGGTCGCCAGCGCCGCCGGCACCAGCTCCGACAGCGGAAATACCTCGTTCACAAAGCCCCAGGCGTAGGCTTCCGCCGACGTGAACGGCTTGCCGGTCAGGATCAACTCCTTGGCGCGGCGCTCGCCGACGGCGCGCGGCAGGGTTTGCGTGCCGCCGCCGCCCGGCATGATGCCGAGCGTCACTTCGGTCAGCGCAAAGCGCGCGGTCTCCGCTGCGTAGAGGAAATCGCAAGCCCCCGCGATTTCGCAGCCGCCGCCATACGCCGCGCCGTTGACGGCGCCGATGATCGGGACCGGGCAGTCGATCAGCGCCCGCACCATCCGCTCGAAAATCACGTGCTGGCGGGTCCATGCCTCGTCGGTCATGCCGCGGCGCTCCTTCAGGTCGCCGCCGGCGCAGAAGGCCTTGTCGCCGGTGCCGGTCATCACGACGCAGCGCAGGCCTTTCGGGTCGAGCGCGATGTCCTCGAAGCAGCGCACCAGATCGCGCCCCATCTCGGTGTTGAGCGCGTTGGAAGCATCCGGCCGGTTCAGGCGCACGACCGTAACGTGCTCGTCGATCCGTTCGAGCGCGAGCGTTTCGAAATCAGGGGCTTCCGCAGCGTTGCTCATAGCGCCTCGCAGGAGAATCCATTGCCGGCGCGGCGAATTTTGCCCGTGGACGGGGAGGGGAAATGCGCCGTGCAGCACAGCGTGTCGGTGTCGCAATAGCGCTCCAGGAAGCCGCGCCGCGTTGCCGCTGCCTGCGCCTGGTCGACATCGAACTTCGCGGATAGTTCGGGATAGCGCGCCTGCAGCGGCGAATGCATCAGGTCGCCCGAAAACACCGCGTCGTCCTTGCCGCGGCCGAAGGTGAAGGCGACATGGCCGGGCGTGTGGCCCGGTGTCGGCAGGATGCGCGCGTGGTCACCGATCGCGTAGTCGTCGCGCACGACTTCAGCGAGCTTCGCCTCTACCACCGGCAACACGCTGTCGGCGAACGGCGGCACGGGCGTCTTCGCATGCGTTTCGGTCCAATAGTCGAACTCGGTCTTGCCGAACACGTAGCGCGCCTTGGGGAAGGTCGGTACCCAGCGGCCGTTGTCGAGCCGCGTGTTCCAGCCGACATGGTCGACATGCAGATGCGTGCACATGACGTAGTCGATATCGCCGACGGACATCCCGGCGGCGGCCAGCGCCCGCATGTAAGTGTCGTCGGTCTTCATGTTCCATTTCGGCCGCTGCGGCCGTGGCTTGTCGTTGCCGATGCAGCTATCGACCAGGATGGTGTGATGCGGCGTCTTCACCACATAGGACTGAAAACACAGGATCAGCACGTCGTTGGCATCGAGTGCGCCGGCCTTCTGCATCCATCCCCGGTTCTCCGCCAGCAATTCCGGCGTCAGGCCCGGCAGCATCTCCAGCGCCGGCAGGAAGGTGGTTTCCTGCTCGATGATGCGGTGGATGGTGAGATCGCCGACGGTGAATTTCAGGCTCATGCTGCTTTCCTGCTTTCTTCCGGAATGAGGTCAGCGCATGCCGCCGTCTCCGTCTCTCGTTGTTTACGCCGGCGGCGGTACCGAGACCTTCACCGACGGCCGCTCCAGCATGCGCTGATGGAAGGCATCGAGCTTCGGATAGGCCTTGCGCCAGCCGCTATCGGCAAAACGAAAATCGGCATAGCCGAGCACGCAAACAAGGCCGATCTGTGCGATGTTGAACGGCCCGGACAAAACGTCAGGCTTGTTCTCGAAATGCGCCATGCCGGTCCACGCCCGGTTCCAGTGATCGTCGGACCACGCTTTCCACCGCAGCGGCTCCGGCCGCACCATGGATTCGTAGCGGCACAGCAGCATGGAATCGAGCATGCCCTGCAGCAGGGAATGGTCGCTCTTGACCTTCCAGCGCTCGGGGCCCGAGGCCGGGATCAGCTTACCGCCGCCAGCGAGCTCGTCGAGATATTCGACGATGACATAGGAATCGAGAATGACATCGCCATTGTCGAGGATCAGCACCGGCAGCTTCTTCAGCGGCGTGATCTTCGAGTATTCCTCATTCGGCTGGCCCGGCGCGACGGTGGCGGGCACGAGTTCGATCTTGTCGATCAGGCTGGTTTCGATCGCGGCGATGCGTACCTTGCGGGCGAACGGCGAGGCGGGGGAGTAGGTGAGTTTCATTTCTTGTTGTTCCTTCGATGTTTTCTCCGTCATGGCCGGGCTTGTCCCGGCCATCCACGTCTTTCTCATGGCAGAAGAGTAAGACGTGGATGCCCGGCACAAGGCCGGGCATGACGAATTAGCTCATGCCATTCTCACGCCGCGATGATTTCCTGGCGTTGCTCGCCGAGGCCTTCGATTCCGAGGGTGACGACGTCGCCGACATTGAGGAACTGCGGCGGCTTCATGCCGGCGCCGACGCCGGGCGGGGTGCCCGTGGTGATGATGTCGCCGGGCAGCAGCGTGAGGAACGTCGAGACGTAGGAAATGCACTTCGCCATGTTGAAGATCATGGTCGAGGTCGATCCGGTCTGGCAGCGCTTGCCGTTGACGTCGAGCCACATCGAGAGCTTCTGCACGTCGGGGATTTCGTCCTTGGTAACGAGCCACGGGCCGACCGGGCCGAACGTGTCGTGCGACTTGCCCTTGGTCCATTGTCCGCCGCGCTCCTGCTGGAAATAGCGCTCGGAAACGTCGTTGCAGACGCAGTAGCCGGCGACGTGATTGAGCGCGTCGGCCTCGGAGACGTATTTGGCGCGGGTGCCGATGATGGCGGCGATTTCGATTTCCCAGTCGAGCTTCTTGGATTCGCGCGGCTTCTCGACCGGGTCGTTCGGACCTGACAGCGAGGTGTTGGCCTTCAGAAAGAAGATCGGCTCGGGCGGAATCGGATTGCCGGTTTCCTTGGCGTGATCGACATAGTTGAGGCCGATCGCGACGAATTTCGAGATGCCGGTGACCGGCGCGCCGAAGCGCTGCTTGCCATCCACGGCGGGGAGTTTTGACGCATCCAGCGCGGCGAGCTTGGCCAGCGAGGCCGGCGCATAGGCCTCGCCGTCAAGATCTTTCACGTGCGCCGACAGATCGCGCAACTGGCCGGATTTATCGATCAGGCCGGGCTTTTCCGAACCCTTGGCGCCGTAACGAACAAGCTTCATTTTTATCACTCCCTACGGGTTTTCTTGGGATTTCTGGGCGATTTCCGTGACTTCAGACGCTTCATGGAACAGCGGGCGCGGAAATTCAACTGCGGACTGCCCGGGGGCGCCACATACCACCCCCTCAGCTGAGGGCGATGAACTTGAACGCATCCCCTTCGCGCTTGATATGGCCGGCATTGAAGTGTCCGCCGATCACCAGCGTCGGCGTGTCGGCAAAGCGCGAAAACAGCTCGCGGCGGGTCGCTGCCGACTGTTTGGGGTCGGAATCCGCGGTCGACGACCAGCCGAGATGAGCCATCTGGCAGGGATGGTGGGCGACGTCGCCGGTGAGCAGGCCTTCCTCGCCGTCCGACTTGATGTGGATGCTCATATGGCCGGGGCTGTGGCCCGGCGTCGGGATCAGGGTGATCTCGTCGGCAAGTCTGGCATCGCTGGCGACGAGGTCGGCCTTGCCGGCGTCGGCGATCGGCTTCACGGAGTCATTGAATACCGCCTGGTGCGCGGGGCCTTCGCTGTGGTCGCGCCAGTGCTCAAACTCGCTCCTGCCGAACACGTATCGGGCGTTGGCGAAGGTCGGCACCCATTTGCCGTCGACGAGGATGGTGTTCCAGCCGACATGATCGACATGCAGATGCGTGCACAGCACGGTGTCGATGCTGTCGGGCGGAAAGCCCGCCGCCGTCAGGGTGTCGAGAAACGGATCCTTGCGGTTGTTCCAGGTCGGCACGTTGCGGCCCTGCTTGTCGTTGCCGAGCCCGGTATCGACGATGATCCGGCGGGACGGCGTTTCCACCAGCAGCGAGTGGATCGACATCTTCAGCCGGCCTTCCTCATTTGCATAATGTGGAATCAGCCACGGCAGTTTCTGGATTTCCTCGTTGGTCGCGAGCGGCAGGATGAAGCGCGTGCTGCCGACGGTCTCCAGTTCGACGACCTTGGTGATTTTGACTTTGCCCACGGTCCAGTGCATCCGGCGTTTCCCTCTATTGTTATTGTCGATCCGGTTTTGTTTTTTTATCGCGCGCAATCCACGATGACGGTGCCAAGCTTGTCGCCTTTCTCGACCGCCTGATGCGCCTTTGCGGTGTCCGCGAGCGCAAACTGCCCGGCGACGTTGTGAATGCGCGTGCCCGCCGCCAGCCATTTGGTGATGTCGGCCTGTGCTGCCGCGAGCAGCGGCGGCGGCAGCGCGAACAGCACCAGCGCGCGCACCGCGATGCACTTCTCCATCAGCTCGCGCATCGGCACCACGGGCGTCCGGTTGCCGTTGGTGGCGTAGACCGCGATCGTCGAATTCATCCCCATCAGTTTCAGCGTGGTATCGATGTTGCCGCCGAAATCGACATCGACCACGCGGTCGACACCACGCTGTTCGGTGAAGGCCATCGCTTTTGCGACGACGTCGTCCGTCCTGTAGTTGACCACGAGATCGGCGCCGGCGAGCCGCGCCTGTTCGGCCTTCGCCGCCGAACTCACTGTCGCGATGACCTGCGCGCCGCCCCACTTGGCGAGTTGCACTGCATAGTGCCCGACGGCACCGGCGCCACCGGTGACCAGCACCGTCTTGCCGGCGATCGGGCCGTCGCAGAACAGGCAGGTCCAGGCCGTCATGGCGGGGATGCCGAGCGTGGCGCCTTCCGCAAAGGAAAGCTTGTCCGGCAGCGGTGTCACCAGGTGTTCGGCGAGCGCAATGTATTCAGCCGCGGTGCCGAACGCGCGGCCGTTGCGCTGGCCGTTGAAGAGCCAGACGCGCTGGCCGGGCTTGAGCCGCGTGACGCCGTCGCCTGTCTGGTCGATGATCCCGGCGCCATCGCTGTTCGGGATCACGCGCGGATATTCCATCGCGCGATAGCCACCGCCGCGGCGGCCGACATCGGCCGGATTGACGCCGGACGCCTCCAGCCGCACCCGGACTTCGCCGGGGCCGGCCACAGGCGTCGGCATCTCGCCATGGACCAGCACCTCCGGTGCTGGCCCCATTCGTTCGTACCAGACTGCCTTCACAGCGTGCCCGGAAACGCGCCGCCGTCGAGAAGGATGTTCTGGCCGGTGATGAATCCGGCCTTGTCGGCGCACAGGAACGCGCAGGCGAGCCCGAATTCCTCAGGCGTGCCGAAGCGGCCGGCGGGATTGAGCTTGGCGCGCTCCTTGAGGATCTGTTCGACGTCGATGCCGCGCTTTTCCGCTTCGCCCTTCGCGGTCCCGCGCAAACGATCCGTATCGAACGGGCCCGGCAGCAGGCCGTTGATGGTGACATTGTTGATCACGGTCTTGCGCGAAATTCCGGCGACAAACCCGGTGAGGCCGGCGCGGGCGCCGTTGGACAATCCCAAAATCTCGATCGGCGCCTTCACCGCGGCCGAGGTGATGTTGACGATGCGGCCGAACTTGCGCGCCATCATGCCGTCCACCGTCGCCTTGATCAGTTCGATCGGCGTCAGCATGTTGGCGTCGATCGCCTTGATCCAGTCGTCGCGGTTCCAGTTGCGAAAATCGCCGGGCGGCGGGCCGCCGGCATTGTTGATCAGGATATCCGGATCGGGACACGCCTTCAGCGCGGCCTCGCGCCCGGCGGGCGTGGTGATGTCGCCGGCGACCTCGTTCACGGTGATGCCGGGATTGGCCTTGCGAATCTCGTCGGCGGTCTTCTTCAGCGCCTCCGCGCCACGTGCCGTCAGCGTGACATGCACGCCTTCGCCAGCAAGCGCCATGGCGCAGGCGCGGCCCAGGCCCTTGCTCGATGCGCACACGATGGCGCGGCGGCCTTTGATCCCAAGATCCACTGTTTCACTCCCGTCATGTCAGGTTATTTTAAGAAGAACGATGGGACCACTTTAGCCAAGTCGAGCGCCCATGATAAGTGGCTGCGCGCCACTTCAAATGCATGGCAGCGTGTCTGGACGACTATATCTGCTGTTTCAGGCGATCGATGGCTACGGCGAGGTCTGGCGGCAACGAATTGAAACCCTTCTGACCGGCCGCCGATAGGAACGGCCGCAGTTTCGACCCGGCCAGCCATTGCGGCTGAAGGGGCGACGGCACCAGCCGTTCGAACACCAGCACGATCGTGACCGCAATCAGGCCAACGCGCGCCGCGCCCAGCATGGCGCCGCAAAGGCGATCCACCGGCCCGGCCTGCGATCCGGTGGCATCGTCGACCATCACCCGCGCCAGCTTTCCGAGCGCGATGCCGGCGAACAGAAAGACGCCGAAGAACACCAGTCCATTCTGCGCGAACGCAGAGACGACCTTGCCGTTCGCAGGCGGCGACAGTGCCGACATTGCCCAGATCGCGATCGGCGCCGCAACCATATAGGCCATGATCGTCAACGCGCTGCGGATCAAACCGGTGTTGAAGCCGGCGATCATCGCGAATACCAGGCCGATATAGATCACGGCATCGAAAGGGTTCATGGCGGAGTTCTCCGCCGGTATCCTTACTGCTGTCCGGTCAATGAACCGAATTCGCGATCGCTAAAATCTTCTGCATCGGAGAAACATAGCATCAAGGGGTCGATCAACCCGCCCGCATCTCGGCTCGGATGATGTCGGCGGCCTTCTCTCCGATCATGATCGTCGGCGCATTGGTATTGCCGCCGACGAGCGTCGGCATCACGGAAGCATCGACCACGCGCAATCCTTCGAGGCCGTAAACCCTGAGCTTCGGATCGACCACGGCCATCGGGTCGTTGACGCCCATTTTGGCGGTGCCGACCGGGTGATAGACGGTGTCGACGCGGGCGCGCAGCAGGTTGCGGATGTCGTCGTCGGTGCGCACGCCCTCCGTGAACATGTCCTTTTTCTGCAAGGCGCGCAGCGCCGGCGTCTCCATCAGCCGCCGCGTGGTCTTGAAGCCCGCGACCATGGTTTCGAGATCTTCGGCCTCGCCGAGGAAATTCGGATCGATCAGGGGCGGGGCAAAAGCATCGGCGCTGCCGAGCGAAACGCTGCCGCGGCTCTTTGGCCGCAGCAGGCAGACGTGGCAGGAGAACCCCGTGCCGCGGTGCCGCTTGCGGCCATGGTCGTCGGCCATCGCCATGCCGAAATGGAGCTGGATATCGGGGATGTCGAGATCCGGCCGCGTCTTCAGGAAGCCGCCGCATTCGGCGAAGTTCGACGTCATCGGTCCGGTGCGCTCGCGCCGGTACTGGCGGATCGCGCGCAACAGCCGCGGCAGCGCCTTGATCGAAATGCCGTTGAAGTTCGGGTTATCGGACATGTAGCCGAACACGAAATCCGGATGGTCCTGCAGGTTCTGTCCGACGCCGGGCAAATGATGCACGGTGGCGATGCCGTGCCTTGCCAGTTCAGCGCTGTCGCCGACGCCGGAGAGCATCAGCAGTTGCGGGGTCTGGAATGCGCCGGAAGAGACGATGACCTCGCGCCGGGCGCGGATCTGCTTCACTTCCTTGCCCTGCCGGTATTCGACGCCGACCGCGCGCTTGCCTTCGAACAGGATGCGCGTGGCATGCGCGCCGGTCTCGACGCGAAGGTTGCTGCGGCTTCCCATGTGCGGGTGGATATAGGCGCGCGCGGCGCTCCAGCGTTCGCCGTTCTTCTGCGTTACCTGGTAGATGCCGAGCCCTTCATGTTCGTCGGCATTGAAATCCTCGCGCAGGCGAAACTGGGCTTCCTGCGCCGCCTGCAGGAAGATCTGCTGCACGGGGTTTTGCGTGCGCAGCTTGTTGACCGCGAGCGGGCCGCCCTTGCCGTGATATTCGTCGTCGAAATCGGCGTTGTTCTCCGCGCGCTTGAAATAGGGCAGCACGTCGGCGAACGACCAGCCGGCATTGCCGAGCGACGCCCATTGATCGTAATCAGAGCGGTGGCCGCGGATATAGACCATCGCGTTGATCGCCGACGATCCGCCGAGCCCCTTGCCGCGTGGCTGATAGCCGATGCGGCCGTTCAGGCCCTTTTGCGGCACGGTATTGAAGGCCCAGTTGTTGACATTGCCGGCGACCATCAGCACCAGCGCAAACGGCGTCGTGACCACCCAATTGTCGTTCCTGCCGCCGGCGTCCAGCAGCGCCACGGTCGTGTTCGGATCTTCCGAAAGCCGCCCCGCCACGGTGCAGCCGCCCGAGCCGCCACCCACCACCACGAAATCGAATGTATCGGCCACGCGCATCCCCCCGGATTTTGTGTTCTGGCGGACCTGTTTGGCCGCGCTTTTGGGGGCAAAACTCCGCTTTTGCGGCGGTTATGGCAAGAGCGGTTCCATGGGGCCGCTTTGGCCCCTTAACCCCATGCATTTTGCGTTCGTTTCTGCCGTCATAAAATCCTCAAAACCGGCTATTGCCCCTTTCCAAAGCAGGGGGACGTTGATACATACCCCTCGCACCCGATGGCTTTGCCCGGGTTGCCTTCTCAGGAAGCCTCCGGACGGGATCGATCGGCGCCGAACAAGCGTTGGCCGAATTCGCTTCCGGTCCGGTTTTTCGGAAGGCTTGCAACGGTTTAACGCGGGGTGGAGCAGCCCGGTAGCTCGTCAGGCTCATAACCTGAAGGTCATAGGTTCAAATCCTATCCCCGCAACCAAACTTTAAGCCCTTGAGAACGCATCGTTTTCAGGAGCTTTTTGCTATTCCCAATCTGCCTGGGAATTTCGCTCGTGGAAGCGCCGTGGAAGCGGCAGGAGGAAAGTCGCAGCGTAAAATCGGCGAGGGCGGAGGGGCGTGCGATGACTCAATTGTGATCGCAGCTCGATGGCGAGCACCGCAACTCATGTCAGATCACGGCTCGCGCGGCCGTTCACGATCTTGTTGCGCCGGCTAGGCTGTCTCACCGGTAAATTCTCAATTTATGGGTCTGTATAGTTCAGCCGGATCAACGTGGTGCCGTTGATGGTCCGGAAAGCACCGCAGCAAGCACCGAAAATCGCGGAGGCTCGATTGATGCGGCGGCCGGCACCCTTCTGCGAAATCTTGACGCCTTCGCCGACGTCGGAAGTCCATGCGACGGAAAAGCTCCGCCTCGCTCGTGTCCTGCCGTCCTTCCAGCTAATGCGAGCGGGCTTCTCGACGAGAACTTGCCACAAAGCGGTCGCGAGGGAATGCTGAAGCGCGTTCTTCGTTGACAGCCGCGCCTTACCCCCAACGCAAATTCAGCGGTTCGCGCACTCCGCATCGCGAGGGCGAAGTTGGCGCCATTGCGCGCCGCGTTCGGATTGCCTCCAGTGGGGTTAGTGTGTACAGTTAACGTCAGCAATTTTAGCGCCAGATCGCGGGTGGCGAGTGAATTAGGCGTGCGGACGAGACCGCGAGCGGTAGCTCCCAAGCGGGTACGCAAACTACGAATATGCGTTTCTTCTTTTCAGCTCTATCAACGCCGGGCGGTTGCTAGGAGCCATTCTGTCGGGGCGACGCGTGAAGCTGTTGGATTCGGATGCGCTTGCACAAGGCTTGCAGTTATTCGAGCATGGCGGACACTGGTTTCTAAATGGGCCGGGCCCCATCAAATTCTGGTGGTGGTCGCCCATGCTCCTTCCGTGCATCGTCGGGATCTACCAACCTTTAGCGGCAACGATACTGCGGTCTGGATCGAACGATCTCGATCGGGTGCCCGAGACAGTGGGGATCGCGGTAGCTCCGATCGGAGAACCCTCTGACGTGAATGTCCAAGGCGACGCATTGGCGCTCGTCGCGCTTCCGCAAAAACAGGTCGATTTCATCAATTGGGATTCCTAAAAGGGCGAGTGGAGTTGACCGGTCTTGGTCGCGACCATGCAATCGGGGTAGTTTCTGGAGGCCACATGACGGATATGTCGGGCCTGCCGCACGGGGCAGAGAAGTCGCCTTCTTTAGAATGCGACATCGTAATGGCAGGCGGGGTGACCAGCGGAATCATCTATCCTGGCGCCGTGGCGATGATCGCGCGCCGCTACCGTTTTCGGTCAATAGGCGGCACGTCCGTAGGAGCGATCGCGGCGGCAGTCACGGCTGCAGCGGAATACGGTAGGCAGACGGGACGAAATCCCACGTCCTTTGACCAAGTTGCGTACCTGCCTAAGAGTCTCGGTGATCTCGCGAGGGACGGCCATTCGCGCCTGTTTCACCTATTCACGCCCGAGCCGTCGACCAAGCCGCTACTTTCCCTCGTCACACCGGTCTTCTCGGGCGTTGGACGGCTCGCCCAGATACTCTCGATCTTTGCCAGGAGCATGTCATCCTGGCAGGTTGCCGTACCGGTGCTCATCGTTGCCGTAGCCGCAGCCAGCATCATCATTCAGCTCGCTCTCGACGCAAGGTGGGTTGCTTCCGCAATAGCGGTTCTGATGACGATAGCGTCCATCTTCGTGACTTGGACGGTTTCCACCGGGATCGTTCTCGCACGCAAATGGTTGCCCGCCTGGCGAAGCAATGGGTACGGTATCTGCACAGGCCTTGCGTCGCCGGAAAGTGGCACGGGAGTGCAACAACCGCAGTTTCAGGGCTTGACGAGCTGGATGCACGCGCAAGTCCAAACCGCCGCGGGTCGGAAGTTCGACGACGCGCCGCTCACGTTTGGGGAATTGTGGGGCGCAAACGATGTCACAAGCAGGATCGACCCGCGGGCACCGCGAAGCATCGAGTTGTCGATGATCGCCAGCGACATCAGCCGAAACCGCACTGCGCAACTTCCGTTCCTCGAAACGCCATCTCCTCTCTACATCGAGAGCGAGGTCCTCGATCGATATTTCCCGTCACCGATTGTCGCGTGGATGAAGGGCAGGGCAGGGGAGTATGACCAGCGTGTCGAACGTCCCGACGGCGTTATCCGTCTTCCCGGGCCTCAGGATCTGCCCATCGTATTTGGAGCACGGCTCTCCTTGAGTTTTCCTGTCCTGCTCTCGGCGCTACCGCTGATGACTCCGGATTTCGCAAAAAGCCGAAATGGTGATAGGGGCATACCTCTTCGCCGGGTTTGGTACTCGGATGGCGGGCTGACCTCGAACTTTCCAATCCATTTCTTCGACAGCCCGATCCCGACACGGCCAACATTTGGTCTGAACCTGGTGGACTTCGATGCAGAAGCGCCGAATATTGAGGCGCACGACGACGATCAGCAGGAGACGGCGCCGAACACACCCGATTGGAACAAGCCGATCGCAGAGCCCAGAGCAGGCGCGAGGACCGCTGCGCAACGCCCTGCGAGCGCTCCCGTAGGCGACCCCGCGCCCCATGATGCGGTGTGGGGATTCGTCTCGATGGCAAAGGGAAATCGCTTCGCGCCAGTTCCGTTCACGTCCTTTGACGATGCACCTGGATCGGGCTTCATTTCATTTGCGTTCACTTTGATCAATACCGCCCGGTACTGGAGCGACAATCAGATGCTCGTTGCTCCGGGAGTGCGAGACCGCGTCGTCAATGTGGCCCTAAGAGAAGACGAGGGTGGGCTGAATCTGGACATGAGTCCCAGCGTTATCTCCGATCTCGATTGGCGAGGACGTGCCGCCGGTCTGCTGATTTCGGCTCGCTTTGATCCGCAACAGCAGATCGAGCCCGAGACGGGAAATCCGAACGAGCAAATGTTTGCAAACCACCGATGGGTCCGATACCGGAATTTCATGGCGTCATTCGAAGATCTATCGCGGCGATTCGCCGCTTCTCGACGAGCTTCTGATGATGCGGCTGCCGCGAGGGGCGAGAGCCCGCTCGCCCATATGATCAGCGGTTCAGCAAAAGAAAAACTAGGTTATCCGGCACCCTTTGCCGCGCGCGGCTACTATCGAGACGTCACCGATGATCTGGAGAGACTCGCATTTGACATGGCAGCAGCAACGCAAAAGGATAAAAATGCGACCTTCGATCTGCCCGGGGGTCGTAGCGGAGCGGCCGCACCCCGGCCAAAGATGCGCAATCGGTTGAGGCCGCTTGCCGACAACGACCCCCGCTCTGAAAGCGCGGATGCGCCGGTCCTCCGTGCATTGGACACTGCGTGATCGAGTCTCTAGTAGTTTTCGTTCGGAAATCCATAGTTTACTGTCTTCCATTCCCCTGAAGAGCCAGGCCTACTGTTTTGGCCTCGGCTGCCTGCCAAACGCCGGCAAGCAAAGCGAGAACAACGCCGTGCGCAGGACATCGATTCCAACCGCTGGCAAAGAAGGCGAAGCTTGGCATGGGCTGTTGGCGGCGGGCGCTTTCCACCCCTACCGCCACCAGCGACCGGGCCGGTAGTCGAACCGGGCCGGCCCGACCTCCATCCCGCGCCTCGCGGAGGACGCGCGCCGGCGCGCGCAGGCTGTGCACTAGCGCATCCTGCGGTTCGATCTTCGCGAGATTTTCTTCCTGGCAAGCCAGCTGGCGCATCAATCCGATCGACCTTACGATGTTTTCCATGGCAAGTGCAGTGGCGTGCGCGCAAGCCATGTCGCCGCGCGATAAGTTCATGATTTGGTCAAGCGAGGCCTGCAGCGCGCCGCTGCGCCTGATCCAGTACGCGCGAAGCGGCCAGGCAGACAACCAAGTCTGCAGCGTGCGCGCGGCCTCGTAGGACTCCATGCTGGCAGCATAATCGGCAAAGAACAGGCGCCCCACAGCTTGTTGGACGATGACGCCCACATTGCGATCCGCTGCCCCGTCGCGAACGTAGCCGCCAAGCTCGGCGATTTCGGGCGCGATCCGACGCAGCAACGGCTCGACATCGGAAAGCGCCGCCTCAAGCCTCTTCTGTTGCGTCGCGCGTAACGGATCGAGCCGGTCGCGGAATGCCGGCCAGATGTCTCCGTTCGGCGTGCGGAAGACCGCGAGCTTGGCGGCAATCAAGCGGTTCACCAAACCGCCACGGCCTGACAATGAGCGCTGGACCATGCTTGCATCGTTGACGGCGACCACCTCGCCCGGCTTCTTGACAACAACCAGACGGATGATGCCCGGAATGATGATCGTGAAGGCCATAGCAAAACCTCAAAGCACGTTCCAGGGGCTAAAGCAGTTTTTGACACCTTCGAGCGCCGGGCCGAGTCGTGGCACATGCCGTAACAGCACAGATTTCATGCCGTTGTTGTTGATCCAATCCAGGCCGAGCTCGGTGTAGATTTCGGGCCGATAGTCGTCGGTAAAGAAGCGGTCGCTCTTGAGCCGCCGCGTTGCCATCAGGATGAAGATGCGGAAGGCGGTGTCGCTGAAGCCGAAGCCGTGCGGCAGATCTTCCGCCAGCAGCCCGACAAGGAGGTCGACACGGTCGACGTTGCCGTAGATTTCGCGCATCTTGTCAGCCGCGCCGGGGATGCTGGTAATTTCTTCGAATGTTGTGACCCGGTGCTTGCCGACCAATTCCCGGAAGCGATTGTAGCGCGGAACACCGCGTTCACGGTCGCGCATGATGTCGATCGCGGCCACGTCCAGAAGCGGCTGGCCATCCTTTTCCAGCCGACGCAGGAAATTGGGAAAATTATGGAGGCGAATGGCGCCCGGGTGACTGATGCCGAAGGAGTACAGCAGGTTTGTGAAGCCGTGCCGCTGCATAAAACTACGTGTCGACTTGCCCTGCATGTCGACCATCTCACAGCGTACTTGCCCTTCGGCGTCGAGCCGCCGCACGCTCATCTCGTCCGGGATGAGCGGGTGGAGACGATAGACGGAGGTGAACTCTTCGGTCATTGCGTAGGGCGCGCTGTGATGGTCCGTTGGCGTACCCGGGATGCCGTGGGCCGCCTCGTTGTCCTCGCCGAGCACCGCGCGCATCACGCGGTATGGCACCCCCGACCAATTGGCATGCATGGCGAAGTCCAGCGCCGGATGTGCGAGGATGCCCGGTGTCCATTCGATCGTGTGTATCTTGGCGATTAACGCCGCGTTGATCAGGCGCGCCCGCTGAAACAACTCCTCGTCGCCCCAGGCCGGATAGCGCGCTTTCAAGGCGTCGCAGATCGCGTTGTGCTCGCGTGCGAAAAGATTGTGCATCAGGCTCAGCCCAACCCACCAGTTATCGTTGAAGCCGGTGAGATCGACGCCTGGATGTTTCGGATCTTCGAACAGCATGCCGTCGCGACCGACCGCGATCTTGCCGTTCGCGCCGGAACGAACCTCCCCCTGCCTTGACAGGCTGCTGCCGTAGATTTGTCCCGCGTCCCACCAGTGGGAGTTTGTGTTGAGGAATGTCGGGGTCGCGCCGAGCCATGCTTCACGCGGCGTTGTATCCTTGAGGGTGCGACGGATCAGCATGCAACCCTTGACGCTCTCGGGCCAATCGTCGTCCGGCCCCAAAGGGATTTTGAATTCGTCACCCGGCTCGGGTACCCCATGGCTGAACCAATTGTGTGTTTCAAACTGAATCCACGCCGCGGCCAAAAGATTGAGGCTGGTTGCGGGAATAAAGGTGCGGCGCTGCAGCAATTCTCGGGAGATCAGCCGCGGGCTGGGATCGAGCAATTCGTCTCTGCAGTCGGGCACGCATTCAAACAAAGGGAAGTTGCGGCCGAAGCGGGACCCCGCCATGCCCATGCGTGGATGACCAAGGCTGTTGAACGAGCCATCGGGCGAACGCCAGCGCGCATGGCCCGCACTCCAGTCGCCTGATGCCCCAATACCGTAGCCGGCATGGTGCAGGTTGTGGGCACGCAGCCTGTCGCGGAGCGCGGCAAGGTTGACGGCCGCGAGCAAGGTCGGCAGTCGATCCCACTTCTCAAAGAAGTTGATGATCCGAAAAACAAGATCCAGCAATCGCTGCAGCAGGCCGATGCGAAATTCAAAGCCGTCGTTCTGACGCGACATTTGTTATCCCAAGGGCAAACGGCTGAAATTGACTTTGGCTGCAACCAATAGCTGCAATCTATTATCACTAAAATATCGCGTAGCCAAACGGACTCGCAGATTTGCTGCCGGTTTGCGCCGGCTTCCGCCTCACCCGGAAGCCAACGCCGTTTTGAGATCGCTTTTCCGAAAGGGTAACATTTGTTGTGAGAGCGACGCAATTGGCGTGAAGAACTTACGACAGGTGGCGCTGACGTTCAAAGGAGCGGAGGCGTTCTGTGCGTTCGAGCGCCCGATCGAGCGTCCCCAAAACCCTCGCAATCATGCCGTCAACCCACGCGTTTTCAGAGCGTCGGTGACCCCGGCTGCTTAAAATCTTGCGGCAAATGTGAGCCGGTTCACGTTGCGGCTGATCGCAGGTGCGTAAAGCTGAAGGAGATCGGGTTGGTGTTGGCGGGAGAAGTGGGCTGAAAGTGAGCGTCCATGGATTTCCGGCATCCGCGGCGTCGCCGAGGCCGGCGTGGGTCCCGACCTGCAAGGAGGCCAGGCACCGGCTTGCAGCCATAACCTCCAACCCGGCGTCCGATCGGCACAAACCCGGCAATTTCCTGTGTCGGCCGAAGGGATGCTTGGATACTATTCAATTTCGTTGCTGCCCTACCTTGGCCAACACGGCGGTCTTCGCGTTAACGTGGCTAAGCTGTCCGGCACAGATCTTGTGATGGACGAGCCAATGTTCGATCCCAATGCAGGTAGGGCTGGAACGATCTGGTCTACATACTTCGCCCAGGGGTGCTCATGGAGTAGAGACAGATGAAAAATATGGTTCGGAACTACGACGGCGGGATCACAGCCTGTCCCGCGCAACTCGTGTTTCCAGGCACCGCTGCCGAAATTCAGTCGATCATAAAAGATGCCGTCCGTTACCCTGGACCGGTCCGGGCGATGGGCAGCTATCATTCCCTGACGCCGTGCGCATCCTCGGACGGAACTATCATCGACATGTCCGGCATGAAGCGGATACGTGAGATTGATCCAAAGCGAATGACGTTCACGGCCGAGGCGGGCCTTGAGTTCATCGAAGCTTCGCGGGTGCTGCGCGCGCTGAATCTCCAATTCCTGACCAACATCGAAATTGGGAACATGACGCTCGGTGCCGCGGCGTGCTGCCATACCAAGGACGGCCTGGATGGAGGTGAGTTCGGGCAGGTCGGCTCATACGTCACGGGGGTCAAATGGGTGACGCCCAGCGGTGACCTGGTCGAAGCGTCGGAAGCGAATGAACCCGATCTAATGTACCTCATGCGCTCGAGTTACGGGCTGTGTGGGGTCGTTTACGAGGTCACGTTTCGTATCAAGCCGCTTGAAGCGATCCAGTTCAAATACCGACCGCGCCCGATCAAGGATCTGACCGAAAAAGAAGTGGATGGGATCATCGATGAGTCGAAAGGTTTGATCTGCTGGACGGTCGCCAGAAAGGCACACTTCCAGACGCGAAAGCGCGTTGACCACGTTGGACCGTTCGCGTCGCTATTTGCCGCCGGTCGACGCAAACTGTGGAATCACACCGAGGCCCGCGTGGGCCGGTTCATCGACAGCCGTATCCCGACCAAGCCGCTTAGGGATGCGTCCCTCGATGCCTGGTTTGCGGGCAGTAAGCTGCTGATGTCGACGCTACACCTGATTGGCGGGGCCACTTTGTATAATCCCGACAAGACGATCGACTACAGCAAGACGCAGCCATCTGCGAAATATGCATTTACATTTTGGGCGTTCCCGCGCGCTGATTGGCTGGGGGCGCTGCGCGACTATGTCGAGTTCAGTGAGAAGCATTTCGAGAAGTACAACTTTCGCTGCAATATGCCGCTTGGCTCATACTTCATCCGGAAGGACGAGCACGCGATTCTGTCCTACACGCACGACGGAGACGTCTTCTCGATCGACCCGATTCACGCTTACACGGATAAGTCGGCGTGGGACAGATTTCTAAATGAATTCAACGAATTCGCCTACAAGCGGAAAGGTATTCCCTTGCTCAACCAAAGCCCGTTCGTCGAAAAGCGGCATGTCGAGGCGGCGTACAAGGCGAGATGGAACGACTTCTCTGCACGAGTTAGGCAAGCGGATCCGCAGCAGCGGATGCTAAATCCATTCTTTGCGGACCTGCTGAGCTAGCCGGCTCAGGCGGTCGAACAGCAAGGGAAACGCTTGTGGAGCCAGAGATGGAAGCCTAGTCTGGCAATCGATATTGGTGGTTTCGACTGGTCGCCTGAAGCTCGCCGATTTGTTGTGTGGATGAGCTGATTTCATTGTGAAGAAAAGCGGAGCTCAAAGGGTCCGCAAGACATCGTCAGAATTCATGGATGAACGATGGACGACCTTCACGATAGAACAACTGAACGCCGTCAGGTCACCGTTCTGTTCTGCGACGTAGTTGACTCAACCGGTCTCTCTGAGCGCTGCGACATTGAGGACCTGCGAGAGATTTTGCTGGAGTTCCAGGCGATCAGCTCCCGGTGCATCGAGGATTCCGGGGGGCTCGTCGTCAACTATATTGGGGACGGTATTCGTGCCGAGTTCGGGTTTCCCCTGGCATCGGAGAACGAGGCTGAGAGCGCTGTACGCGCCGGCATGCTCTTACTGCGCGGGATTCAGCAGCTCAGCGAGCGCTCGACCGCGACGATCCAGGAGCCGCTTCGCGTCCGGATCGGTTTGCACACGGGCGTGGCGGTGATCGGCAAGGCGGGGCGAGGCCATGTGCACGACGCAACGGAAATCGTCGGCGATACACCGAACATCGCAGCCCGGTTGCAGGAAATAGGCGAGCCAAACTCGCTGGTAATCAGCGGTGACACCAAGCGCCTGCTACGCGGCAAATTCTCCTTGCGACCGCTTGGAATGCGCTCCCTCAAAGGACTCTCGCGGAAAATCGAAGTCTTCCACGTTCTGGGAGAGGCGTTGGAAGACGACGCGTCGCGTCGCGCGCGCCACCGCAATGCCTTGCCCTTGGTCAACAGGGTCACTGAAATCGGCCAGTTGCTGCAAGCGTGGGAGTTAACGAAGACCGGACGGGGACACACGGTGGAGGTCACCGGGGAGCCCGGGATCGGCAAATCGCGCCTGGCGTTGGAACTGATCGACAAGACCGGGCTGCCCGACGATTTGATTCTAACAGTCCAAGCCTCAGCACAGCACCAGAACACGCCGCTGTACCCGATCATAAAGACCCTCGAGCAGCGCATCGGGATTCGCAAGGATGAAGGCGCCGAGGCCAATTTGGAGCGCCTGCGTGAATTTCTTGCCGCAACGCCTGCCGGCGACGAGGAACGATATGTGCTGATCGGGCAAATGCTTGGTTTGTCTGTGCAAGGCATATCAAGCGCGATGGTTCCCGATGCGCAGGAGCGGCGTCGGAAGACGCGCGACGCGGTTGTGGATCTGTTGATGTCACACGCCCGCGGTGGCGCGGGCCTGATACTGGTCGAGGATTTCCATTGGACCGATCCGTCAACGATCGAGATCGTCGAGCGCATCGCTGTTCAGATCAGCAACATGCCGATTTTGCTCGTGATCACCAGCCGGGCGAACATTATTCGCAGCGGTTTGCCGATGATCCGGCGCATCGTGCTTCAGCGCCTTGACGACGACGACTGCCGCGATCTCGCCGGCAGCGTCGTGCGCGACAAGCCACTACCGAGCCAGTTGATCCAGGAGATCGTCGCGCGGTCGGACGGGGTTCCATTGTTCGTAGAGGAGTTGGCGGCGGCGGCGCTCGAGACTGGCCAGGTCGATCCTGCTGCCAGCAGGCCCGCCGAGGTCCCGTCGGCACTCTACGATTCCCTGATGCTCCGCCTCGAACGACTTGGCGATGCCAAGGTGATCGCTCAGTTCGCGTCGGTGATCGGGCGCAGTTTTTCGCATCGACTTCTGGCAGCTGTCGCGAGCGACCACCAGAAAACGCTTGAACCCGCTCTCGAGCGGCTGCGTGCGTCCGGGTTAATAGGGCTCGAGCGCGACGACTATGAAAAGGTCTATTCCTTCAAGCATGCGCTGGTGCGGGACGTAGCGTATTATTCTCTTCTCAAGCGGCAGAGACGTGAGCTCCACGCCCGCGTTGCTGACGAGATCGAATTCCATCTGCCGGAGGTTGCCGACAGAGAGCCCGACTACGTCGCGCAGCATCTCTCGGAAGCCGCCCGAACGTCGCGCGCTGCGCAGATGTGGCTCAAAGCGGCGAAGCAGGCAGCCGAGCGCTCTGCGAATCTGGAAGCTATCGCACAACTCAACACGGCGCGGGAGGAGATCAGGAAGCTGCCCGCCGGACTTGAGCGGGACAATCTGGAGTTAAATGTCCAGATTGCGCTCATAGGTCCAACGATTGCGATTCAGGGATTTGGAGCAGACGCGGTTGCGGAGGTGAGCAGCCGCGCCATTGAGCTCTGCCGCGCCTTGGACAACGATCCGCGCATCTTTCCGGCGCTATACGCGCGGTGGTCCTACCTGCGGGTTGCTAGCGATGTACGGGAGGCTGGCGCGCTGGCGCGAGACTTTCTGGAACTCGCCGAGCTGAAAGGAACGAGAGCTGATCGCATGGTCGGCCACCGGCTGCTCGGCACGTCGCTGCTCGACGGCGAGACTGAAAAGGCGTGCGATCACCTTGAGCGGGCGACCAGGCTCTACGACGCAACCGCCGACCGCGCAACGGCCGTGACATACGGCACCGACGTGCAGGTTACGAGCCTGTCCAACCTGAGCATTTGCTGTTGGCTGGTGGGCCGACTTCCCGAAGCTTTCGCCTATGGGCGACAATCGCTCGAATACGCGGACCAATTGTCACACCCTCATACTCTGGGGTACGCCTATGCTCACGCATGCACCCTGTACACACTTGAGCGTGATGCACGATCGGTCCAGGCCCTCGCGCAAAGAACGCTTGCGGGCGCAATCAAACGGGAGCTACCGCTGTGGATCTCGGTGGCGCGAACATTTCTCGGCTGGTCGGAGGTCGAATCCGGCAGCTTGGCGCAGGGGATCGAGACGCTGGAGAAGCAGCGCGATTTTTTGCAAACCGCGCACCTCGTCTACTGGCTTCCGACCTACTTTTGCTGGCTTGCCGAGGCCTATGTGCGCGCGGACAAGCCGGTGGAAGCCAGGCGTTGTCTAGAGCAGGCGCGGGACGTCTTCGGGCGGGGCGGTAACTACTGGTACGAGGTCGAATACCTTCGTATCGAAGGGCGGCTTGCCGCACACGCTGCAATCAATGATGCGGCGCTCGCTGAAAGGCACTTCGAGAAAGCGCTGGCGCTCGCCCGCCAGCGCGGCCAACGAGGATTTGCCTTGCGCGCGGCAAACAGTCTTGCCGGCAATCTCGCTGCCAAAGGCCAGACCGAACGGGCACGTGCGCTGCTGCAGCACGAATTACAGTTCTTTGCCGATCAGCCAGATCGCGGCGATCGCTTAGATGCCAAAGGTCTATTACGATCGCTCCAAGGAGGCTCTCGAGGCTGACAGCATTTTTCGGCCGGTAATAAAATGTAAAAGAGACACCACGCAAGAAGGCACGCCAGTCTTAAAAAAAGTCGCGAAGCAAAGCGTTTCTTAAACGCGCCGATGCCTAAGCATCGATCACGAAGTGGCTCCCGATCCAGGGTGCACCATCCTTTCAGTGCAGCGAATACTCGATCCTCAAGTGCCTGCATGAAGGGGCGCAAATGCTCGAGAAGATGCTCCGGGTGGATGTAGCGCTCCTGATGCGCCAGGAGCGCACTTTCCGCATAAGGCGCAGAAGGCGTCCATGTCGATGTGGATGATCTTGCGTTGGCGGCCCGGGCGTGCTGCCTGGTCGTCTTCGTCCTCGGTGGTCACGTCGTTAGCCCGGACAGATCTTCCTTCACGCCGCGGGCGACGATCCGGAGCCTTCCGTCCGGAAGCGGCCGCTGCAGCTTCAGGGCGTCGTCTGGGGGCGCCGTCAGCAAGGTCTCGACCTCGTCCGGCGTCGTCAGGATCACCGGCATCGCCTTGGGGTGGATGGCGCCGACCTCAGAGTTAGGCTCCGTCGTGAGAAACGCGAAGAGGTCGTTGGTGGTCTCGCCTTCCTTGACCTTCCGGACAGATGTCCAGTTGGTCCAGATGCCGGCGAAGCACGCGAGGGGACGGGTGTCGTCGAGCGCGAACCAGATATCGCCGCCTTCGGCCTTGTTGAACTCGCTGAACGAGTTGAATGGCACTACGCAGCGATTTTCGGTCCCCAGCCATCGCGTCCAGTGCTTGCTCTTCACATTGCGGATGTTTGTCGTGCCGCTGTCCGGCTCCATTCTGAGCAATTCCTTGAAATCCACTGTCTTGCCTTTGGCTTGCAGCTTCTCGGCTCGCTTCTTCGTGGCGTCCATCAGCGCTTTCGACGACGATGGCATTCCCCACCGCGCCATAGCGAGTTCGCGGCCATTGGCGCCGTTGCGCACGATCGGTGCTTGGTAGTCGGGAAAAACCCCCGGCATCGGCGCCAGGTTGCCAACGTATCGGTTCACGACACGAAACAGCGCGCTGATTGCGGCTTGGTTGGTCGTGATCGAATAAAGATTGCACATCGGTCAGGATTCGGTTCGAGGGTGGCGCGGCTGCCGGGCCAATTGTAGCAGAGTCGTGGATGGTCGCCGGCCGGCTTTGGCGCATTTGCGGCAGCGCAGCCGGCTGGCGAGATCGTGCACGAAGGTGGTCGGCGGGTGCTTCATCGCGGCGAGGTCGACGTCGCTCGGCATCTTGCAGCGCGCGCACCTGACCTCCAGCCAGGGGTATCCTCCATTCACGGCCTGGTCGACGGTGGGCGATGGATCGATCGGCTCGCCGTCGCTCCACATCCGCTCGTTCCAGCTTTCGCAAAGCAGCCTGTCAGCTTGCTGGATCATCGCCTCGCCCTTGGCCCGCATCTCCGCCGATTGGGCGGCCAGGATGTTGGCCATCGCGCGTGCCTTGCCGAGCTCTTTCGCCAGAGCCTTTCGGTCGCCGCCCGACAAGGGCGTAGGGTGATACTTCGGGGCCATCCGGACATCCGGCGCAAAGAGATCGGATCGGCGATCCGGAGCGGGCTACGGCGTCCCGTCCGACGGCATCGTTGCCCTCGACAACGGCATGTACAAGATCTGGTTCGCCCGCAACTATCGCACCAGCGTCGCCAACACGCTGCTGCTCGACAACGCGCTCGCGACCATGGGGGCGGGGCTTCCTTCGGCGATCGCAGCGTCGCTGATTTACCCGGATTGTCGCGTTCTCGCCGTCTGCGGCGACGGCGGCTTCATGATGAATTCGCAGGAGCTGGAAACGGCCGTGCGGCTCAAGCTGAACCTCGTCGTGCTTGTGCTCGAGGATCGCGCCTACGGCATGATCCGCTGGAAACAGGAAGTCGACGCATTCCCGGACTTCGGCCTTGAATTTGGTAATCCTGATTTCGTAGCCTATGCGAAGTCATACGGCGCCAAGGGCTCTCGCGTCGGCAACGCCTCGGAACTCTCGACCATGCTGGAAGCTGCTTTCGCGGAAAGCGGCGTGCATATCGTTGTAGTGCCGGTCGATTACAGCGAGAACATGCGCGTCCTCGTCAGCGAGCTGCACCCGGTAGCCCAGACCAAGTGACGAGCCCTGCGTCTGTTTTGTGCGCCAAGGTCTATTTTTCGATCGCATCGTGCGAGCAGGTCCGTTTCGAGGCCGAATACGACAAACGACCACTTCGGGTCCAAAATTGACCTGGCCGAGACTTCCGCTTCTGGCGGATTATGTTGCAAAAGTCGGATCCAAGGGATCGGGTCGTTTGGCCTTTTGTTAAGGGCGGCGGCTTTAAGCCGCCGGCCTTGACGCTTTTTACCCAACTCCAACTCTACGCGATGGACAGAACTTCTGCCGGTGGCGGTCGCGCAACCATTGACGCGAGCCGCCGCAGGTTCTGAGCGATGGCAGCTAGAACAAACTCGTCCTGGGCGCCTCGTGGACCACGCAGTCGAAGTCGACCAAGCTTAAGGATGCGCTTCAGGTGCGCAAACCGCATCGCGGCTTCCTTGCGGGTGAGCCAGGACATGACTACCTCGCTGCATCGTTAGCATGGGCTCAGGCAGCGAGTGCTTCCTTGATCAAGGCGCCCGCCTGCTTCAACTTGGCAACCCGTCGATCAATGGTGCCCAGCAGAAACGTCAGGCAGACCGTGAGCATCGTCCTGAGCATCACCAGTTGTGCGTTGGTGCTCATCGCCTTCTGGGGCTGCAATTTGCTCGGAAACGAGTGGCGTCGACGGCACTAGTGCAACCCGATCGAATGGGATTTGATCGCAGCCTGCACCGATGTCGTGATCGCTTGCCCTAGTGGGACGATCTCCGTCTGGGCGCGTTGCTTGATCTCGTGAAGCAAGACCGGTGTCATTTCGAACATTGTTCGGTCCGCGCGCTATAGAAAAAGGTCGGCCACGAAGAGATGCAAATTGGTTGTTCTCACCTCCAGCTGGCTTTTCTGATTTAGATTGCATTCACCAATTTTCGCTAAAGTCCCGTCTCAAGGACGACGGGCCCCTGGCCGCGTTTCGTTTAGGCCTCGGAGCCCCTCACACGCGATGAGAAGTGTCCGCTCGCGGTTCGAGAGGATTTAGTCATGCCATTCGAGATTAAGGGTTCTGTTGACGACTGCATTCTGATGGCACATGCCGAGACCGCAAAGGACGCATTTGCGAAGGCGGTCGAGTGGCAGGTCGCCCACGGCATTCGCGGAATTTCGATCAGCGACAGAGGCCGGCGCTTCACGGTCGCCGAGTTCTCGTGGAAGATGGCGTCCGCCGAGATAGCCGATACGGTGCGGCAAAGCCGCCGAACAGCTCCAGTGCATTCAATGATCAATGCGGATCGCCCTGGTCACGTCGAGCCTTCGGGATCTCGGTTGCGATAAATGCGCTGTACGATCAAGCTCGACTGCAATCTCTCGAGCGGTCTTGCCCGTGTCGAGATCGTCCGGCCAGGTTTCCCAGTGCGCGTTGCTCTTGAATGCGAATTTGGTTGATCCGGCGCCCGATGGTATGATCCCTACGGCTTTAATGGGAGGGCACGATGGCTGAAGCGAAACTCGCTCCGAACCTGCCGGACTGGATGCTCGAGCACGCGAACCGCTATCTTTCGAGCGGCGGAACCGACGGGCACATGTACAAGGTAACGGTGCCTCAGCGAGGTGAGCTTACGGTGCCGTCGCTGCTGCTGACCACTACCGGCCGCAAGTCTGGCGACAAGTTCATATTTCCGCTGTTTTACGGAATGGACGGCGACAGTTGCTTCGTAATCGCCTCAAAGGGAGGCGCGCCCGAACACCCAGGCTGGTATCGCAACATTCTTGCGAACCCCGATGTTGAAGTACAAGTCGGGACCAAGAAGATGAAGGCGCGGGCCAGGACGACGGCGGGCGAGGAACGCCTCCGACTTTGGGAAAAGGCGCTCGAATTCTGGCCGCCCTACGCCGATTATCAGCTCAAGACCGAGCGCGAGATACCTGTGGTCGTGCTGGATCCAGTCCATTAGGGGTAAGTAGTGGCCGACCGCCACAGCTACGTAATCTCGCAATTCGCGCGGCTTCGTCCCTTTTGACCGCGCAATAGCGGCTCGTACGCACCTTCAACCGGAGGCAATCGACATGAAACTCGGACGCCTCGGCGTGTGGTACAGCACCGATAAGCTCGACGGACCGCAGCTGCGCGATTTGGTGCGCACGGTCGAGAACAACGGCTACTCGAATCTGTGGTACCCGGAATCGCGAGGCTACGAGTCGATGTCGCTGGCGGCTTGGCTGCTGTCGTGCAGCGAGAAGCTGACGATCGGCAGTTCGATCGCCAACATCTATGCTCGCGATCCCTTTACCGCGCAGCGCGCCTTGATCTCGCTGAACGCGCTCTACGGCGACCGGTTCGTTCTCGGCCTCGGCGTCAGCCACATTCCGATGGTGGAGGGGCTGCGTGGCCATCGCTACGACAAGCCGTTGGCGGCGATGAGTGCCTATCTCGACGGCATCAACAAGTCCGCGCCCGCCGGCGAATTGCCAGTCGTGGTTGCCGCACTCGGACCGAAGATGCTGGCGCTGAGCGCTGCCAAGTCGCGCGGCGCTGTCCCATACAACGTGACACCACAGCATACTGCGCAGGCCGCCGCGATCCTTGGGCCATCGAAGTGGCTTGCTGTGGAGCAGAAAATAACGATCGAGACCGATCCGGCGAAAGCGCGCGCGCTCGGGCGCAAGGAACTGTCGCGCTACATGGCGCTGCCGAACTACCGCAACAGCTGGTTGCGCCAGGGCTTCACCGAGGATGAGCTTGCCGACGGCGGCAGCGATCGGTTCATCGATGCGATGGTTCTCTGGGGCGATGCCGACACGATCAAGCGTGGCCTGCGGGCGCACTTTACGGCCGGCGCCACGCATGTCTGCCTGCAACCCGTCCACGCCGACGGCAATTTCGCCGCCCGCGACCGCATGCTGACCGCGCTCGCCGATACCTGAGGCTACGCCGCTTTCCCTTAGAGCAAATCGGCGACGGCGTTGCGGTAGCGGCGCATCGCGTTGACATGGTCGGTCATGCTTCGGCCGGCCATGCGCTTGTGGTGGTAGCCGCCGAAGGTGTTGTGCAACGTGACATGCGTGACGCCGGCCTGCTTCCAGAAGCTGAATTCCTCACGCCAGTCTTTTTCAGCGCCGGTGCCGGTTGAGGTCCAGACTTCCAGGCCAACCGAAGCCGGATCGCGTCCCTCGGCTTCCACCAGGCGGCGTAGCTTGTCGAATTCGGCAACCGCCTTGGGTCCCGGCGGTTCAGACAGCATCATCCAGCCGTCGCCCCATTTTGCGATCCGCTGCAGCGTCACGTCCATATGACCGCCGAACCACAGCGGAATTTTGCGCTGTGGCGGCCGGGGATTGATGCCGGCGTCCGGAAGGCGGTGCCATTTGCCTTCGAACGTGACGTATGGATCGGCCCAAAGCGCTTGCATGACCTGGACCTGTTCCTCGGAACGCTTACCCCTGTTGTGGAAATTCTCGTTGAGGCCGACGAACTCCATCTCGTTCCAGCCCACGCCGATGCCGAACCGGAAGCGGCCGCCGCTTAGCACGTCGAGACTGGCGGCCTGTTTGGCAACCAGCACCGTCTGACGCTGCGCTAGGATCAGTACCTGGGTGGAGAGTTCGACCTTCTTCGTGCACGCAGCGATGAAGCCGAACGCCACGAAGGGATCGTGGAACAGGCCGAGCCCGCCCGCACGGCCGCTGGCGGGGTTCGCCGGGTTGCCGCCGAGCACGTGGTCCGCCAGCGTCAGGCCGTCGTAACCTTCGGCCTCGGCGAGCTCGGCGTATTCACGCACAATCGGGCCATCGCCACCGATGTCGCCGAAAGGCAGGGCTATTCCGAGATGCATGGTCGCTTCCCCTTTTTGGCTGGTCGCTGCTTTCCTGCTAATCTATAGATTTCCACCACATGCACCATGGCCTCGGCATCGGCCGGCGCCAAGCAGGAGATTTTGCGGTGATCAAGCTCGGATACAAGGCATCGGCGGAGCAATTCGCGCCGGGCGCGCTGCTGGGCTTCTCCTGTCTTGCCGAGGAAGTCGGGTTCGATTCCGTCTTCATCAGCGATCACTTTCAGCCATGGAGGCACGTCGACGGCCATGCACCATTTTCGCTGACCTGGCTCGGCGCGCTCGGCGCGAAAACGTCGCGCGTCGTCATCGGCACCAGCGTGCTGACGCCGACCTTCCGCTACCATCCTTCCATCGTCGCCCAGGCGTTCGGCACGATGGGTGCGATGTTCCCGGGACGGGTCGTGCTCGGCGTCGGCACCGGCGAAGGACTCAACGAGGTGCCTTCGACGGGCCAGCCCTGGCCCGAATTCAAGGAGCGCTTCGCTCGCCTGCGTGAATCCGTCACGCTGATCAGGGCGCTCTGGACCCAGGAGCGAGTCAGCTTCGAGGGCCAGTACTACAAGACCGAGAAGGCGACGATCTACGATCGCCCGGATACGCCGGTGCCGATTTATGTCGCCGCCGCAGGTGCTCTCGTCGCGCGTTACGCCGGCCGCTCTGCCGAGGGGTTCATCTGCACGAGCGGCAAGAAGCCGGAGCTCTACACCGAAACCCTGTTGCCGAAGGTCGCCGAAGGCATCGCGGCGTCGGAGGATCCGTCGAAGTCCTACGATCGCATGATCGAGGTCAAGGTGTCGTTCGACACCGACAAGGCGCGTGCGCTCGAGGACACGCGCCACTGGGCGGCGCTGGCGTTGACACCCGAGGAAAAGATGACGGTCGAGGATCCCGTCGAGATGCAGCGTCTCGCCGACGCACTTCCGCTGGAGCGCGCCGCCAGCCGATGGATCGTCTCCAGCGATGCCGACGAGCACGTCGAGCGGATCGGTTACTATGTCGGTCTCGGCTTCCGGCATCTGGTGTTCCACGCGCCGGGACCGGACCAGGCGCGTTTCCTGAAACTCTACGGTCAACATGTGCTGCCGCGCCTTCGCAAGCGTTTCGATTGAGCGCGCGGGACCAGTCGATGCAACGCAGCAGCGCTATCGAACTCCTTGCCGTTCCCGGCATTCCGCGGATAGTCAGGGGTGACGATCTCGTCGTCTTGATCGGTGAGGGGCTGGCGCGCGGTGGCATCGTGCCACGTGGCGGCGACGTCTTTGTGCTGACGCAGAAGATCGTATCCAAGGCCGAAGGACGCATGGTCGATCTTGCGACCGTCAAGCCCTCGACGGAGGCGATCGAACTCGCTGGCAAGGTTCAGAAAGATCCGCGTCTCGTTGAACTGGTCCTGTCGGAATCGGTGCGCGTCGTGCGGACAAGACCGGGTGTCCTGATCGTCGAGCACCGGCTCGGCCTGGTGATGGCCAATGCAGGCATCGACCAGTCCAACGTAGGCTCGCCCGATGATCCCCAGCGGGCCCTGCTGCTGCCGGTCGATCCCGACGGTAGCGCGGCGATAGTGAGGAAGGGCCTGTCGCAAAGTTTCGGTGTGCCCGTCGCGGTAATCATCAGCGACAGCTTCGGCCGTGCCTGGCGCCGCGGTACCTGTGGCGTTGCGATTGGTGCCGCCGGCCTGCCGTCGCTGATGGATCTGCGTGGCGCGCCCGATCTGTTCGGCCGCGAGCTTCAGGTCAGCGTCACCGGGCATGCGGACGAGATCGCCGCGGCAGCTTCGCTGGTGATGGGGCAGGGCGCCGAAGGCCAACCCGTCGTGATCGTGCGCGGCCTGACATGGCGCGGTCCGGACAATGCTGCGTCTGAATTGGTGCGACCCGCCGCCGAGGACATGTTCCGATGAGCAAACGACTGGTCGTGGCGCTGTCCGGCGGGGTTGGCGGCGCGAAACTGGCGCTCGGTCTCAGCCGCGTCCTGCCGGCCGACGAACTGTTCGTGGTCGCCAACACCGGCGACGATTTCGAGCATCTTGGTCTCAGCATCTCGCCCGATATCGACACGCTGACCTACGCGCTTGCGGGCATCGATAATCCTGCGACCGGTTGGGGCCGGCGTGACGAGACGTGGTCGTTCATGGAAAGCATCGGCGCGCTCGGCGGCGAGGACTGGTTTCGGCTCGGCGATCGCGATCTGGCGCTGCATGTCGAGCGCACCCGTCGCCTGCGCCTCGGGCAGACACTGTCCGAGGTGACATCAGACATTTGCCGGCGCCTCGGCATCGGTCCCCGCGTGGTACCGATGAGCGACGACCGCGTACGTACCCGCGTGCGCTCCGACGCGGGCTGGATCGACTTCCAGGACTATTTCGTGCGCCAGCAGTGCCGGCCGGTTGTTCATGAGCTGGCTTTCGACGGTGTGACGCTCGCCCGGCCGCAGGCCGACATCACGGCGGCGCTGCGCTCGGGCGACGTGCGGGCCGTGATCATCTGTCCGTCCAATCCCTTCATCAGCGTTGAGCCAATTCTAGCGATCCCCGGCATGTGTGATGCGATGAAGGCAAGTCTTGCGCCGGTTGTTGCGGTGTCGCCCATCATCGGAGGTCAAGCCGTCAAGGGGCCGACCGCGAAGATGATGCGCGAACTTGGCCTCGAAGCCAGCGCTGCCGGCGTCGCCACACGCTATGGCGACCTGCTGGACGGTTATATTGTTGACCACGCCGACGCCGATGGGATCGGCGATGTCGGCGCGCGTGTCACCATCGCGAAAACCCTGATGAAGAGCCTGAAGGACCGGGAGACGCTGGCACACGTGACGCTCGACGCCGCGGACGCATTGGCGTCGCGACGATGAGTGACATCTGGGCTGTCATTCCGGTCAAGGAGTTCGATGGCGCCAAGGATCGACTGTCGGGCCTGCTGTCACCGCACGAGCGACGAATTCTCGCCGAGACCATGCTGACCGACATGCTCGACGCCGTTGCCGGCTCCCGGCTTCTGGCCGGCGTGATGATCGTTACGCTCGATCCAGATGCGACGGCTCTTGGCAAAAAGATCGGCGCGCGGATCGTGACCGAGGGCGCGCGGGATGGACATACCGGCAGCGTGAACGCCGGCCGCCGACTTCTCGCGGGCGAAGGACGCCGCGGCATGATCACGATGCCCGGCGACATTCCGGCCACTCGCGCCGGCGAGATAGATGCGGTGCTGTCGGCGCATCTCGCCGCGCCCTCTTTTACGATCTCGCCCGCGCATGACGATCTCGGATCAAATGCCGTCGTCTGCTCGCCGCCGGAATCGGTACCGCTTCGCTTCGGCGACAACAGCTACTTCCCGCACCTCGACGCCGCTCGCCTGCAGGGCATCGAGCCGACGGTGATTCGTCAGTCCGGAATCGCGATGGATATCGACCATCCGGTCGATCTGGCGCTCTTCCTGCGCTTGCCGCAATCAGCCGGCACGCGTAGCCGCACGCTTCTCGAAGAACTTGGCGTGCCCGAGCTGCTGGCCAAACGGGGGATCGCCTAGGGCGCGAGGACATTGAGGGTGGTTGCATCGCGGCATCGGTGCTCTCCCGCTTGCGGGGGAGGGCTGGGGTAGGGCTGGGGTGGGGGTGTCGCCGCGAGTCACACCGCTCGTGTGGACCGAGTTTCCCGCATCGCATCTTCCGATGCGATGCGACCTCCCCCGCAAGCGGGAGAGGTGCAGTGAGGTGGATACTTCAACCACCGATCTCAAGCTCTCCGCTCAAACGCTCCTCTTGGCCACCTTGTCCAGCGCCTGCCTCATGGACTCGAACATATCGTTGATCTGCACCGCTGTAATGATCAGCGGTGGACAAAAGCACACCGCTTCACCGATGTTGCGTGTAATCACCCCAGCTTCGAGGGCGGCTTCGGCAACGGCGAGCGCAGCATCGCCTGGCTTGGCATCCGTCCACGGCTCTATCTCCAATGCGCCGATCAGGCCGATGCCGCGCGATGAATGCACGACGGGGTGTTTGACAAGCTCCGCCAGTCCCGACAGAAACGTATCTTGCAGGTCCGCAACATGGCCGACCAGATCGCGCTCCTGAATGATCTTCAGATTTTCCAGACCGACCGCCGTCGCGACTGGATGACCAGACGCAGTGTAACCGTGGCCGAATGAGCCGATGCGGTCGGATTCGTCGGCGATCGGCTGATAGAAGCGGTCGTTCATGAGGATCGCCGACAGCGGCATGTAAGATGAGGTGATCTGTTTCGACACAACCAGCACATCCGGCCTGATGTTGAACGTCTCGCAGGCGAACATCTTGCCGGTGCGGCCAAATCCGCAAATCACCTCGTCGGCCACCAACAGGATGTCATATTTGTTGAGGATGGCTTGAACCCCCTCCCAATATCCGGCGGGTGGCATCAGCACGCCGCCCGCCCCCATCACCGGTTCGCCCCAGAACGCCGCGATGGTTTCCGGACCTTCCTTCAGGATCAGACTTTCGAGATCATGGAGCATCCGCGCGGTGAACTCGGTTTCGCTTTCGCCTGCCTTGGCGAAGTGCACATAGGACGGACACGAGGTGTGGATCATTCGATCTAGCGGCAGATCAAAGCTCTCGTGGTTGCGCGGCAGGCCGGTGATCGACGCGGCGGCGATGGTCACGCCGTGATAGCCCTTAAGGCGGCCGATGATCTTCTTCTTGTCCCGCTTGCCGAGCGCGTTGGAGCGGTACCACACCATCTTGGCGGCGAGGTCGTTGGCCTCCGAACCGGACGAGGTGAAGTGCACCTTCGACATCGGCACCGGCGCGATTTTGATCAGCATCTCGGCGAGATCGATCGACGGCCCATGAGTCCTGAAGCCGAAGGTGTGGTAATAAGGCAGCTTTTCCATCTGCGCCTTGGCGACAGCCGCAAGCCGCTTCTCGCCGAAACCCAGCGCCACCGACCATAGACCAGCCATGGCCTCGATATAGCGCTTGCCGTTGTTGTCGGTGACGTAAATCCCGTCACCGCTTTCGATCACGAGGCCGCCGGTCTTCTCGTAGGCGCGAAGGTTGACGTTGGGGTGCATCTGATAGGCGATGTCCCGTCCCTCCACCGAATTCGGCATGATCGTCACGAAACTTCTCCGTTTTTTGGTTCGGGCGGACTCGGCCGCATGGAATAGAGACCAGCAAGGCTGGACTGTTGCTTGGATTGTATCACTCCACGCCGCCTTCCCCAACTGCTTCAACAGCGTGGCACCCGTGCGAATTTTCGACCTGCGGGATGAGCGACGTCGCCGGGCCGCTGCCCGTCAACGGTCAAAACCTCTGTGCCGAGGTGCTAACCGACCGCCGCCTTCTTGCGTGGCGGCGTTTGCACGATCGGCGCCAGCTCGGCGGCGATCAGGGATGCCGCACGGCGCTCTTCTGCCACCGGCCGATAGAGCGTGTCGCGTTGCATCGGTTCGCGGCCGATCGAGCGGATCAGCCCCTCCATATCGTGCGGCGGAAACTCCTGGCCGTGCTGGGTACCGGCGGCGCGCGAGATGCTCTCGTTCATCAGCGTGCCGCCGAGATCATTGGCGCCGGAATTCAGGCATATCGCTGCGCCCGCCGGCCCCATCTTCACCCAGGAGGTCTGGATGTTCGGGATCAGCGGATGCAGGGCCAGCCGCGCGACGGAATGCATGAGCACGGCTTCGCGGAACGTCGGGCCGGGCCGCGCCATGCCGTGACGATACATCGGCGCCTCCATGTGGACGAATGGAAGCGGCACGAACTCGGTGAAGCCGCCGGTTTCCGCCTGCAGGTCGCGCAGCGCAAGCAGATGTTTCGCCCACGAACTCGAGGTCTCGACGTGCCCGTACATGATGGTCGACGTGGTGCGCAATCCTGCCTGGTGGGCGGCGCGCTGCACGTCGAGCCATTGGCCGGTGTCGATCTTGTCGGGACAGATGATGGCGCGTACCTCATCGTCGAGGATTTCCGCCGCCGTGCCGGGCAGGGTGCCGAGACCCGCCGCCTTCAGTCTGATGAGGAATTCGCGAACCGTTAGTCCGAGCGTCGCCGCACCTTGTGTGACTTCCAGAGCAGAGAAGGCGTGGACGTGCATCTCGGGGACAACAGCCTTGATCGCCCGGCAGATCACCTCATAGGTGGCGCCGGTGTAGTCGGGATGGATGCCGCCTTGCAGGCACACTTCCGTCGCCCCGCGATCCCACGCCTCGATCGCGCGGCGTGTGATTTCCCCGATGGCGAGATCATAGGGTGAGCCGCGCAGATCCTCGTGCGTGCGGCCTTTCGAGAAGGCGCAGAACTTGCACCGGAAATAGCAGATGTTGGTGTAGTTGATGTTGCGGTTCACGACGTAACGCACGACGTCGCCACTGACCGCGCGTCGCAGCGCGTCGGCGGCCTGCGTGACGTGCCGGTAGTCGGCGTCGCGCGCCGCGAACAGGCGCACGATGTCGTCCGGCGCGAGCCGTTCTCCCGATGTGGCACGCTCGACAATTCCTGCGACGCCGGCATCGACGTTGCGGGCGAACACCAGCGGCGCCGGAGGTGGCCTGGTGTTGCCGGGTGCCCAGTCATCGTCGCGCGCGAAGCCTTGCGTGCCGCTCATGCGCCGCACGCGGGTGGCGATGTCGGGAGTCAGCCAGCTATCGGCGGCGCGCACATAGGCGGGGTAAATTGGCAAACGGTTCACCAGCAGCTTCCCAACGTCCGCACTCTTGCGGGCGAGTTCGGCAATGCCAGGCCACGGCGCTTCGGGGTTGACGTGGTCAGGCGTGACCGGCGAGATGCCGCCCCAATCGTTGAGTCCCGCGCCGATCAGCTTTTGATAGACGCCGGGCGAAAGATTTGGCGGCGCCTGGATGTTCATATCAGGCCCGAGAACGAGGCGCGCGGTCGCAATGGTCCACAGCAGGTCGTCGAGATCGGGTTCCTCGGAATCGGCGAGCTTGGTGTCGGGCTTGGCCCGGAAGTTCTGGACGATGACTTCCTGGATATGACCATGGGCGGCGTGCAGATCCCGTATGGCCTCCAGCGCGTCGATCCGCTCATCGCGTGTCTCGCCGATGCCGATCAGGATGCCGGTCGTGAACGGAACCTTCAGCTCGCCGGCCAGACGCAGGGTTTCCAGCCTGACCGCAGGATGTTTGTCCGGAGAACCGTAGTGAACGCCGCCCTGCCTGCAGAGCCGCTCGCTGGTCGACTCAAGCATGATGCCCTGGCTCGCCGTTACTTCGCGCAGGCCCGCGATCTCCTCGCGCGTCATCACGCCGGGATTGGCATGCGGCAGCAATCCGGTCTCGCGCAGTACGAGTGCGCACATCGCGGTGAGATAGGAGATCGTCGTTTCGTGGCCGAGCGCCTTCAATGCGTCGCGCGCCGCCTGGTATCGCTGCTCGGGCTTGTCGCCCAGCGTGAACAGCGCCTCGGTGCAACCTGCGGCAGCCCCGGCGCGCGCGATGGCGAGCACCTCGCCGGGTGCAAGGTAGGCGGGCTTGCCCGCGCGCGGCACTTGCGCGAACGTGCAGTAGTGGCAGACGTCGCGGCACAGCTTGGTGAGCGGAATGAAGACCTTGCGCGAATAGGAGATCAGCCGGCCATGGCCGGAATCGCGCAATGCCGCAGCTTCTGCCATCAGTTCTGCCAGCGGCGCTTCGAAACGCTGCCGTGTCGCCTGTCTACCGGCCGCCGTCACAATCCGTCATCTCCGCCCGTAGAGGGTCGCATTTCCTGCGAGAGGCGCTTGCCGCCACCCGCTGGCGGCCGCATGGTGTCGCATCGACGCCAGCAATGCAATGCAGGGAAGGACGCAACCAATGCTGATCGGCTTCAACGCCCCGACCGCCGGTCCCCTGTCGGCTGCGGATAACCTTGCGAAAATCGTGGTTGGCGCCGAGGCGATGGGCTTCGACTATGCGACGTTCAGCGACCATATCGTGATTCCGACCGCGATCGCGGCCGAATATCCCTACAGCGCCTCCGGGGAATTCCCCAGCGGTACCCGCGGCGAACGACACGAACAGCTGACGGAGATGGCCTGGATCGCCGCGAAAACGACGCGGCTGCGTCTCGTGACATCCGTCATGGTGGTGCCGCACCGGCCGGCCGTGCTGACCGCCAAGATTCTTTCGACCATCGACGTCCTCGCGGGTGGCCGGCTCACGCTCGGTATTGGCGCGGGCTGGATGCGGGAGGAGTTCGAGGCCATCGACGCGCCGGATTTCGATGCTCGCGGAACCGTGACCGACGAATATGTACGCGCCTTCGTCGAGCTCTGGACCACGGATGCGCCGAAATTCGACGGCAAGCATGTCAAATTCTCCAATATCGGTTTCGACCCGAAGCCCGTTCAGAAGCCGCATCCGCCGATCTGGGTCGGAGGCGAAAGTGGTCCAGCGCTGCGGCGGGCGGCGCGCCTCGGCGATGCCTGGTATCCGATCGGCACCAACCCGCAGAATCCGCTCGATAGCCTGTCGCGCTTCAAGGCCCAGGCAGCGCGCCTTGCCAAGTTGACCGTGGAGGCGGGCCGCGATCCCAAAGCGGTCGGCCTCAGCCTGCGCGTCACGATATTCGGCGAAACCGCGCCAGCACAGGCCAGCGATGGCGAGCATCGCCTGTTTGCCGGACCGCCGGCGCTCATCGCCGCCGACATCCGGGCGCTGCGCGACATGGGCGTCGGCAGCCTCGACTTCGGCTTCGGCGGCTCGACAGCCGATGAAGTGCTCGCAGGGATGCAAAAATTCCGGGCCGAGGTCATGCCGCTGGTCTAGCTGCCGAGCTGGCGGATCAGGGTCGCCCAGCGGTCGAGTTCAGGCAGGATCGTATCGGCCTTGACGGAATCGAGGCTGACGACCAGGCGGGAGACGCCGTCGTCGCGGTCGCGCTTGAGCAGGTCGAGACTCTCCTTGGCGCCCCAGATCGTGATCGGCACCGACGCGAGATCACGACCTGCTTCGGCCGCCATCTCGCGGAATTTCGGCAGCAGCGCCTGCACGTCTGCGTACGAGCTGCGCGTGCGGTGGGGCATCCAGCCGTCGCCGTAGCGCAACGCGCGGCGAGCGCCGAACGGGAAGGCACCGCCGACGATGATCGGCGGATGCGGTGTCTGGATCGGTTTTGGCCGGGTCATCATCGGGTCGAAGTTCACGAACTCGCCATGATACTCCGCCTTTGACTTGGTCCAGATTTCCTTCATCGCCTCGACACGCTCGCGCGCCAGCTTGTGGCGGGTTTCGAAAACGGTGCCGTGGTTGGCCATCTCGTCCTCGTTCCAGCCGTTGCCGATGCCGAACAGGAAACGGCCGCCCGATATCTGGTCGATCGAGGCGACCTGCTTGGCGGTCTGGATAGGGTCGCGCTGGGCGATCAGGCAGATGCCGGTGCCCAGCAACAGCGTTTTGGTGACCGCCGCAGCCGCGCTCAGCACCACGAACGGGTCCATCACGTCGTAATATTTCTTCGGCAGATCGCCGCCGCTGGGGAAGGGCGACTTGCGCGTCAACGGAATGTGGGAGTGTTCGGGCACCCACAGCGAATCGAAGCCGCGCTCTTCCAGCGCCCGCGCCAGTTCGGTCGGCGACATCGAATAGTCGGTGAAAAACACGGCCCCGCCGATGCGCATCGTTGTCTCCCCTTGTGTCGCTATGGATCGCTTGTCTTTGGATGTTTCGGCCAGCGCGCTTCGGCGCGCGGCAGCACTTGCTCGATTAGCTGACGGGTCTGGGCCAGAAGTATGTCGTCATCGCCGCCGAGTGGCCGCAAGATGAACTTAGACACGCCGGCGTCGACATATTCCGCAATGCGCGCAAGAATCGTGTCGGCGTCGCCGATCGCGAATGCGTGCGTGGCGTCACGCCCCGTGCGCTTGGCGTAGGCATCCATCGCCTTGCCGACACCGGGCGCGTCGCGGTTGCCGAAGTGGAACGCGAAGCCGGCGCCATAATGATCTTCGTCGATGGATCGGCCGGCTTCGCGGGCGGCGGCCTTGATCGCGGCCACGACGCGACCGGCCTCAGCCGGCGGGTCGCCGCCGGCCTGCCAGCCGGTGCCGATGCGCGCGGTGCGCCGGATCGCGGCATCAGTCGAGCCGCCGATCCACATCGGCAGGTCGGCCTGTACGGGTTTTGGCGCGATGGTGACGCCCTTCAGCTGGTAGAAGGCGCCGCTGAAGTCGACCGACTCCTCTCGCCACAGGCGGCGGATGATATCGAGGCACTCGTCGGTCTTGCGACCGCGCGTCCTGGTGTCGATGCCGAGCGCCTGCCATTCAGGCGCCAGCGGGCTGCCGATGCCGAAAGCGGGCAGCAAGCGGCCGTCGGACAGCATGTCGATGGTGGCGCACTGTTTGGCCAGCAGCACGGGGTCGCGGAATGTCAGCGACACGACGTTCATGCCGAACCGCATGCGCCGCGTGCGCCCGGCCAGGGCGGCCATCGTGGTCATCGTTTCAAGGAACGGCTGATGGCCAACGATCCGGTCGGTCTGCCAGATCGAATCCACGCCTCCGGCCTCGCACATGTCGATCCAGCGCCAGTACGCGGCCGCGCCGGAAAACGGAAACTCAGCACAGCCCAGTCCGATCCCGACACCCATGCGCTATCATCCCTAGGCCGCCGCGGCTGCGGCTTTGATGCGCGGTGCAACGTCGCGCACGAAGCGTTCGAGACTGCCGTTCATCTGTTCCGGCCGCATGCCCGGCGGCACCGCCCAGGTGACGAGGTCGGTGATGCCGTATTCGCGCACGAAGGATGTCAGCTCCTTCACACAGTGCTCGACGTTACCGACCACCCATGTCTGGGGGATGCTGGCTTCCCGCGTGTTGCCTGAAACGCCGCCGGCGGCGCTCTCGTCCCTGTTGAAGCTGCGATAAACCTGGCCGCGATAGCGTTCGGCGGCGCGCACAGCCGGCCAGTCGCGCTCGGCGTCGTCGGTGATGAGACAGGAGCGGATGATGCCGACGCGGTAGTTATCTGGATTTCGGCCGGATGCTTTCAGCGTCGCGCGCCACGGATCGAGCACCATCGACCGCGCGCCCTGCGGCAGGAAGTTGCTGTCATTGCGGGCCGCGCGCTGCGCGCCAGCCTCCGACATCGCAGCGATCCATAGCGGCGGGCCACCCGGTTGCACGTATCGCGGCCTGATCATCACGTCGTCGAAATCGTAGCGCTTGCCATGGAAACTGAATTTCTCTCCGGTGAAACATTGGCGCAGCACCTCGATGCCTTCGTCCGTCAGCGACACGCGGCGCGAGACGGGCAGGCCGAAGCCGCGGAACTCGTGCAGCGCATAGCCCATGCCGACGCCGACCTCGATCCGGCCATTGCTGATACTGTCGAGTACCGCGAGGTCCTCGGCAAGCCGCACCGGATGGTTGAACGGCAGCAGGCAGACGTCGCTCGATAGCCGAACACGTTTGGTGCGCGCGGCAATCGCGCCGGCCATCGGCACCCACGACGGCAAATAGCCGTCATCGAGGAAGTGATGCTCGGTGAACCACACGAGATCCAGTCCGAGCCCGTCGAGCATCACCACCTGGTCCATGATGGCGGCGTACAGGCTCGGCATGTCCATGCCCGATTCCGGCGTGTTGCGGAAATCGTAGACGGCGCCGACGCGGAGGGTTGGACGCATGACGCTCGTGCTCCGCGGGTCAGACCTGGTTCAGCCGGGCGGCCTGGGCCATCACCTCGATGGCCTCGGGTTGGCGTGATCGCACGCTGAGCGAATCCGCGCCGCTGTCCTCCCAGGCGCGGTAGCGTTCGCGGATGCGCGCCGGTGGACCGACCAGCGATTTCAGATCGACCCACTCGTCGGGCACGCTGGCAATGGCTTCGTCCTTGTGGCCGGCGAGATAGAGCTCCTGGATGCGGCCAGCGGCGTCGCCGAAGCCGCGACGGACCATGACGTCGTTGTGAAAGTTTTTGGTGCGATGGCCCATGCCGCCGACATAGAGCGCCACCTCCGGCTTGAGGCGCGCCAGCGCTCCCTTGACCTCATTGTCGACCTCGACATGGACGGAAGCCTGGATGGTGAAATCCTTCAGGCTCTTGCCGTTGCCGGCGCGCTTGAAACCTTCCTCCAGCCACGGGCCGTATTCCGCCATGGCGCCCGGCACGAAGCCCATCGGCAACCAGCCGTCGGCGATCTCCGCCGTCAGCTTGACCATCGTCTCGCCGCCGGTCGCGAGATATATCGGGATGTCCGGATTCATGTGCAGGATCGACTTCAGCGGCTTGGCCAGTCCAGCGGAGCCTTCGCCCTGGTAGGGCAGGCTGATCTCGCGCCCTTCGTGCGTCACGGGTTCTTCGCGCTTGAAGATCTTGCGCATGATCGTGACGTAGTCCTTGACCCGGTAATAGGGCTTGCCCCACGGCTGGCCGTACCAGCCTTCGACGATCTGCGGCCCCGAGACGCCGAGGCCCGCGATGAAGCGGCCGCCACCGGACATCGCGTCAATGCTGGCGGCCGACATTGCGGCGTTGGCCGGCGTTCGTGCGGCGAGCTGCATGATTCCGGTGCCGAGCTTGATGCGGTCGGTCTTGGCGGCGAGGAACGCGAGCGGCGTGATCGCGTCGGAGCCATAGGCCTCGGCCGACCAGACCGAGTCGTAACCCAGTTCTTCCGCCCGCTGCACAAGCGCGACCGGCACTTCCAGATGTGCGCCCGAATAGCCGATTGACAGGCCCAGCTTCATCGTCAGGTCCTCCCTGGCCGGAGGATACGAAGCCTCGGTGTGCTTGAACAGTGTCGGCGGATGCATGAATGCTGCCCACGAACGGTGGCTCCCCGACGTCCTTGCCCTGTGCCATGATGGCGTTTGGAAAGCGCCGATAGAGCGCACCGCTAAGCCCAGGAGGAACCGCCGCCGTGAAATTCGCGCTGCACTTCGGTAACTTCGCATTCCCCGACCCGGAAGGCGCCCGGCGTCTGGTGCGCCTGGCGGAGGCAGCCGGTTTTGACTCGGTGTTTGCCGTCGAACATGTCGTGATTCCCGACGACTACGCGAGCGTCTATCCTTATGCGCCCGGCGGACGGTTGCCGGGCGGTCCGTCGGTGAGCTTTCCCGATCCGCTGATCTGGCTGACGTGGGTCGCCGCGGCCACGACGCGGCTGCGCCTCATGACCGCCGTGATGATCCTGCCGCAACGCAACCCGCTGGTGCTGGCCAAGGAGGTCGCCACGCTCGATTATCTCAGCGGCGGCCGGGTCGAACTCGGAATCGGGGTGGGTTGGCTCAAGGAAGAGTTCGACGCGCTCGGCATTCCCTTCGAGCGCCGCGGCAAGCGCGCCGATGAGTATGTCGCGGCGATGCGCGCATTATGGGCCGGCGACGGCGCCAGCTTTGCCGGCGAGTTTGTCAATTTCGACAAGGTCAACTGCAATCCGAAGCCGGTCGCGAAATCAGTGCCGATCGTCATCGGTGGCCACTCGGAAGCGGCCGCCCGGCGCGCCGGCCGCCTGGGCGACGGTTTTTTCCCCTCGATCGGTGCCCAGATCGACACGCTGCCGTTGAGTGACGTCGTAGCCCGTTCGGCCGAGCAGGCCGGACGCGATCCGGCGACGGTGGAATTGATCCTCGGCTGTCCCGGTGCGCTGCCGAATTCGGGCGTCGACCCGCGCGCGGCTGTCGAGGAGCGCATAGCGCAAGGCGCGGGCCGCCTTGCGCTGCCGGTGACGGCGTTCATGCCCGATCTCGAAACGACGCTAGCTCGCTTCGGCGAGGAAATAATCAAGCCTTACGCGAACGCGTGAGAGGTCGGGCGATAGACAAGGAGAAAGCCATGCCGCATTCTCATTCAGGCGCGAGAAGACAAGAAACATAAAAGGGATCGGGAGCCCAGGAAAATGCCTCTGCCGAGAGAAGACGTCGAAGCCACCACGCCAAAATTCCTGCGCGACAAATATGCCATCGTAGGCGTCGGCGAGACCTCCTACACGCGAGGCTCGGACAAGTCGACGCGGGCGCTGGCGTCGATCGCGGTGCGCAACGCGATGGCCGATGCGGGCCTCAAGCCTTCCGAGATCGACGGCATGCTGTCGTATCAATTCAACGACTCGGTGTTCTCGCCGTTCGTCGCGGGCGATCTCGGCATCCGTCTAAATTTCTATATGGACGTGTTCGGTGGCGGATCGTCGACCGAGGCGCTGATCGGGATCGCGATCGGCGTCATCGAGGCCGGCTTATGCAAGACGGTGGTGATCTTCCGTTCCATGAACGGCTTCTCGCAGGTGCGGATCGGCGGCTCCGGTGTGCGCTCCGCCATACCTGTCTCGGGCGACATGATGCACGGCCGCGCCTATGGCTGGCAGAGCGCAGGACAAATGTTCGCGCCGACTTTCATGCGCCACATGCACGATTTCGGCACCACCGCCGAGCAGGTCGCCCATGTCCGTGTCGCCCACAGCCATCACGCTTCGAACAATCCCAAAGCCTATTACAAGAAGCGGGTCACGGCGGAGGACGTCGTCACCAGCCGGATGATCTGCAAGCCGCTGCATCTGCTCGACTGCTGCGTGGAGACGGATAATGCCAATGCCATCATCGTGACATCGGCCGAGCGGGCAAAAGACCTGAAGCATCCACTGGTACGGATCCGCGGTATAGTGGGCCGCTGCTGCAAGCCGCGGGCCGATATGCACTACCAGGCCGGGCCGATTTCAACCGTTGCCGGTCACTATGCCAAGGATATCCTCTGGCCGAACTCCGGCGTCAGCCCTGAGGATGTCGATCTCACCGGCTCCTACGACGCCTTCACCTTCACCACCATGCTGCAGCTGGAGGATTACGGCTTCTGCAAGAAGGGCGAGGGCGGCCATTATGTCTCCGACGGCACCATCATGCTTGGCGGGAAGCGGCCGAACAACACGTCGGGCGGCCATCTTTGCGAAGGCTATACCCACGGCATCGCCATGGTGATCGAGAACGTGCGTCAGCTCCGCCATGATGCGGACGATAGCTGTCCGATCGGGTCCGACGGCAAGCGGCAGCACACCTACGATTATCGCGAGGGCGGTTGTCGCCAGGTGAAGAACGCCGAGGTGTCGGCCAATTTCGGTTGGGCGATGCCCGGCACGGGGTCGGCCATGGTGATGCGGAGAGGGTAGGGCAATGATTTCAGCGCAATATCTCGGCATGCCGCTCGAGGTCAATGATCTCGACCACGAGAACCTCAACTACTTCGCCTACTGCGCGCAGCATGATTTCCGCCTCCAGCGTTGCGCCTCGTGCAAGTTGCTTCGCTACCCACCGACAACGGCGTGCCCTTGGTGTTCGGAGCTGAATTCGGAGTGGGTGTCGGTCGAGGGACGCGGCACCGTGCATTCCTACACCGAAGTCCATCATGCCATTCAGCCTGCTTTTAAGCCGTACACGCCATATCTCGTGCTGTTGGTCGAACTGGACACCCAGAGCGGCATGCCGACCAAGGAAGAGGGGCTCCGCGTGATCGGCAATCTGGTGCGACCGGATGGGGTGCTCGCGCCGAAGGCCGAAGTCGAGAGGGTAGGCATCGGAAGCCGGGTGCGCATGGTTTTCACCGATGTCGCGCCGGGGCTGGCGCTGCCGCAATGGACGATTGACGAGACCGCGCTCGCCGGCACGCCGTGGAGGTACCGTGGGTAGAGGAGCCCGGTCCGCGCGCGAGGCCGCAATGCCCTACCAATCTGAGGTGACGCATGGACATCCAGACCAGTCCGGACCTGTTCGCCCGCGCCCGCGAACTCGGGGTGGAGATCGTCGCCGCGGCCGACGAGATCGAGCGCACGCGGCGCATCCCGAGGCGTTGCTGGAGCGATTGCATGCCTCGCGGCTGTTCCGCATGCTGCTGCCGCGGGCTGCGGGCGGCGACGATGCGGAGCCTGCGCTTTACGTGGCTGAAGAGCTCGCCCGGCACGACGCCTCGATTGCGTGGAATGTACTCGTCGCCAACAGGTCCTGCCTGATTGCCGCCTATCTCGAGCCCGCGGCCAATCAAGCCGTGTTTGCAGATCCGCGCAGCACCATGCAGGGCCTTTACGCGGTCGGGGTTGCCGCTGTTGGGTTTGGCATTGCGACATGTACACGCTCTCGCAGCAGATTTAGGCACGCGGCGCTCGACAATAAGGGCAAGATCGTCAAGCAAACCAAGAAGGTCTACACGATGATGCTGTTCGGCACGCTCAACTTCAGCCACACCTGGTACGATCCCAAGGGGAATTGGACAGGCCTAATTTGCTGACATGGTCGATCAGTTCCCGCACGATATCGCAGGCCCTGTGGTGTCGAGGCACCTTGCGACCAGCCGTACGCACCTAGTTCTTAACTGACGTGCCGTGTTTGGTTTTCCCAGAACGGCCGTCGCAGTTCCCGCTTGAGGACCTTGCCGGCACCGGAAAGTGGCAGCGGAGCCGATGTAATGTCGACGCTGCGCGGGCATTTGTAGCCGGCGATCAACGTCTTGCTAAATTCCAACAACTCCTCGGCTGTCGCGCTGGCGCCGCCTTTCAGCACGACGACGGCATGAACTTGCTCGCCCCAGCGCTCGCTCGGGATGCCGATGACGGCGCATTGCGCCACGGCCGGGTGCTGCGCCAGCGCGTTCTCGACCTCGGCGGAATAGACATTCTCGCCGCCGGAGATGATCATGTCCTTCACCCGATCGACCACATAGACGAAGCCGTCTTCGTCCATATAGCCGCCGTCGCCGGTGTGCATCCAGCCGTCGATCACTGCGCGTGCAGTCTCTTCCGGACGCTCCCAATAGCCCATCATGACAACGTCGCCGCGCACGGCGATCTCGCCGACGGTGCCTGATGGGACGAGCTTGTCGTCGGCATCGACGATCTTGACCTCACAGCCGAAAGCGGCGCGGCCGGCGCCGCGATGCCGGCCCTTGGCGCGGCCGTCGCCGATATGCTCCTTCCAATGCAGCAGCGTTGCGATCGGCGACAGCTCGGTCATGCCGTAAGCCTGGGTGAACTCGACATGCGGCAGGGCCTTCATCGCGCGCATCAGCACCGCGTCGCTGATCACCGAGGCGCCGTAGGCGATCCGTTTCAAGGACGACAGGTCGTAATCGCCGATCGTCGGATGATCGACGAACATCTGGATCATGGTCGGCACCAGCAGCACATCAGTTGCGCGTTCTTTCTGGATCGCGGTCGCAACGCCCTCTGGCGTAAAGCCCTGGATCACGACGTTGGAGCCGCCCGACAGCAGCACCGAATACATCGCAGCGCCGTTGGCGAGGTGAAACATCGGTGCCGCATGCAGATAGATCGTAGTGCTCGGCCACAGCCCTTCACTGAGCGCGTTAAACGCGTTGGCCATCAAGTTGCCATGGCTCAGCATCACGCCCTTGGAACGACCGGTGGTGCCGCCGGTGTAGAAGATACCGGCGAGATCGTCACGCTTGCGCATGGCGTCCGCGATGGGCTGGCTCTGCGTGATCAACGCTTCGTAGTTCTCCATACCGGCGGACGTCTCGCCGTCATCGGCATAGACCAGCTTGAGGCCAGGGTTGGCCTTGGCCAGGGTCGTGCCGACCGCTGCAAATGCCTTGTCGACGAACAGGATCTCCGCGCGGCAATCGCGCATCGCGTCCTCGTTCTCCAGCGGGCTCCAGCGGATATTGAGCGGCACGATGACCGCGCCCGCCCAGCCGACGGCGAGGTAGAGCTCGAGATAGCGGTCGGAGTTCATTGACAGCACTGCGACGCGGTCACCGTCCTTGGCGCCGAGCGCGCGGATCGCGGAAGCAAGGCGTGCCACGCGGTCGCCGATCTCGCGCCAGTTCCGCCGCCGTTCACCGCAGACGATTGCGAGCCCGTTGGGATTGACCTGCAGCGCGCGCCGCAGTCCGTGGGTGATGTTCACTTCGATCCTCCCTTGATGTTTTGGTCTTGCGAGGCGGTTTGTCCGCCTTCTTGCGCGTGGATGTCGTGGCGATGCCCTCGGTGAGGCGAATCGCGAATTCTTCGGCAATAGCCTGCGCCGCCATTGGTCCGCCCGGATGGAACCAGTGGCCGATCCAGTTCAGCGAGCCCGCGATCGCAAACGCCGACAGCTTCGGATCGCACGGCTTGATCGTGCCGTCGGCGATGCCCTCGGCGATATAGTCGCGGAAGGCGCGATCGATCTTCCTCTTGGCGGTGTTGACGATCCTGCGATTGTGCTCGGTGAGGTCGCGGACGTCGAAGCGGACCAGGCTCTTGCCGTAGTCGGTGGTCATGACCTCGGCATAGCTCACGATCAGCTTGCGCAGCTTGGCGAGGCCGGTGCCGCCGCCGGATGCGATCCCGGTGATGCAGTCGTCGACGCGCTCATTGCCGATTGCCCAGCATTCGAACAGGATCTCGTCCTTGCCGCGGAAGTAATTGTAGAGCGCCGGCTTGGTGATGTTGAGCCGCTCGGCGACGTCGTTGAGCGTGGTGCGGTGATAACCCTGCTCGAGGAAGAGCTGAACAGCCATGCGCAGCACCGCCTCGCGCTTCTCATCGCGGGCGCGGCGCCGGCTTTCGAACGGCAGCCAGGGGGACTGACGGCTGGAAGTGGGAGAACGGGCGTCCATTTTCGCAAGGCTTGTCGCGTTGACTCGAGGCTGACGACCCGTATATTACCCACGGGTAAGAAATAGTCCAGAAGGTAATTTTCGGGAGGAAGCGATGACGTCACGCACTTATGTTGCCGGGGTCGGCATGATCCCGTTCGTCAAGCCCGGGGCCAATGCGCCGTATCACGTGATGGGTGCGGAGGCCGCAAAACTCGCGCTCGCCGATGCCGGTCTCGACTACGGCAAGGTGCAGCAGGCCTACGTCGGTTATGTCTACGGCGACTCGACCTGCGGCCAGCGCGCGCTCTATCCGGTCGGCATGACCGGCATCCCGATCGTCAACGTCAACAATAACTGCTCGACCGGCTCGACCGCGCTGTTTCTGGCGCGGCAGGCGATCGAGTCGGGCGCTGCCGATTGCGTGATGGCGCTCGGCTTCGAGCAGATGAAGCCCGGCGCGCTCGGCGCCGTATTCACCGACCGCCCCAGCGCGTTCGACGATTTCGACGCTGCCGCCGACAAGCTCATCGACGCGCCCGGCGTGCCGCTGGCGCTGCGCTATTTCGGCGGCGCAGGCCTCAGCCACATGAAGAAGCACGGCACGCCGCTCTCGGCCTTTGCCAAGGTGCGGGCGAAAGCCAGCCGCCACGCCCGAAACAATCCGCTGGCGTTGTTCCGGAAAGAGGTCACCGCCGATGACGTGATGAACGACCAGGTGATCTGGCCCGGTGTCATGACGCGGTTGATGGCATGCCCGCCGACCTGCGGCGGTGCAGCGGCGATCCTCGTCTCGGAGAAGTTCGCCGACCAGCACGGGCTCAACAGGAGCGTCCGCATCGCGGCGCAGGCGATGACGACGGATACTGCGTCGACCTTCGGCGCCGGCGATATGATGCAGGTGGTCGGCTACGACATGGCGCGCGACGCCGCGAAGAAGGTCTATGAGGCCGCCGGTATCGGTCCTGACGATCTCGACGTTGTCGAACTGCACGATTGTTTCGCCCACAACGAGCTGATCACCTATGAAGGCCTCGGCCTGTGCGGAGAGGGTGAGGCGGCGCGCTTCATCGATGACGGCGACAACACCTATGGCGGCCGGATCGTGACCAATCCCTCCGGCGGCCTGCTGTCCAAGGGCCATCCGCTCGGCGCCACCGGGCTGGCGCAATGCTACGAACTGACGCGGCAGTTGCGCGGCACGGCGCAAGCGACCCAGGTCGAAGGCGCGCGCATCGGCCTGCAGCACAATCTCGGCCTCGGCGGCGCCTGCGTCGTCACGCTCTACGAACGCGCCTGAGGCCGCGATGGTCGATCAATCCGCCGTCGGGCGTGCGTTCACGCCGGTCACCGCGCGCGTTGAACCGGGGCGCCTGCGCTTCTTCCTCGACACGATCGGCGAGACGAATCCGCTCTATCGCGACGAGAAAGCCGCGCAGGCATCCGGATATGGGGCTGCGGCAGTGCCGCCGACCTACCTGTTCTGCCTGGAGATGATGGATGCCACCGAGCCCTTTGAATTCCTGAGGGCGCTCGACATCGACCTCGCCCGTGTGCTGCATGGCGAGCAGCGTTTTGACTATCACGCCCCCGTTGCGGTCGGCGACACCGTGACATTCAAGCCCCATGTAACCAGCGTGACGGAAAAGAAGGGCGGGGCGATGACCCTGGTGGTGGTCGAGACCGAAGTGACCAACCAGCACGGCGTCCACGTCGCCGACCTTTCGCGCACGGTCGTGGTGCGCAACGCGAGGCCGTCATGAGCGCAGAGTCTCCATCGATTGGCGACCGTCTGGTCCACAAGGAGTTTCCGCCTATTACCCGCCACCGGCTTGCGCTGTATTGTGGTGCGTCCGGCGATCACAACCCGATCCACGTCGACATCGATTTTGCGAAGCAGGCCGGGTTTCCCGATGTCTTCTCGCACGGCATGCTGGTGATGGCCTATCTCGGGCAGGCGCTGACGGACGCGGTCGCGCCGTCACGTATCCGCTCGTTCTCGACCCGCTTTGTCGCAATCACGCAGCTCGGCGCGAAGCTGACCTGCGAAGGAATAGTTACCGAGCTGCTCGAAGACAAGGGCGAGCGGCGCGCCAGGCTCGCCCTCACCACAACGGACCAGACCGGCGAGATCAAACTCGCCGGCGAAGCCATCATCGCGCTCTAGGGAGAGATCATGTCGAAACTGAAAGGGAAGATCGCGCTCGTTTCGGGCTCGGGCCGCGGCATCGGCCGTGCGATTGCACTGAAGCTCGCGAGCGAGGGCGCCCAGGTCGTTATCAACGACCTCGATGCCGAGCCGGGCGATGCCGTGGTCGATGAGATCAAGGCCGCGGGTGGCGAGGCGGTAGCGGTGAACGGCAGCGTCACGGAGCCGGGCTTTGCTGATCGCTTCGTCGGTGCTGCGATCGAACGCTTCGGCGGGCTCGACATCATCGTCAACAATGCTGGCTACACGTGGGATTCGACGATCCAGAAGATGACGGATGAGCAGTTCCAGGCGATGCTCGACGTCCATCTCGTCGCCCCTTTCCGCATCATGCGCGCGGCCGCCGAGCCGATTCGGGTGATGGCGAAGAAGGAAGCCGAGGCCGGGCGCGAGGTGTTCCGCAAGGTCGTCAACATCTCCTCGATTGCGGGCCTCTACGGCAATGCCGGGCAGGCGAGCTATTCGTCGGCGAAGGCGTCGCTGGTCGGGCTTACCCGCACCATGTGCAAGGAGTGGGGCCGCTACAAGGTCAACGTCAATTGCGTGGCTTTCGGTTTGATCAACACCCGTCTGACCCAGCCGATCGAGACGCAACAGAACACCATCGACGTCGCCGGCCGCGACATCAAGGTCGGCGTGCGGCCGGAGATGCTGGAAGCGATGGGCCGGATGATCCCGCTCGGCCGCGGCGGCACGCCGGAGGAGGCGGCAGACGCGGTCTATCTGTTCTGTAGCCCGGAATCGAACTATATCAGCGGCCAGGTGATCGTCGCCGGCGGCGGACTGCTCATCTGATAGCGAGGGTCACATGCAATACCGCTCCTCCTGGATGACCGAAGAACTCGACGTCTTCCGCGACCAGTTCCGGAAGTACCTGGCCCGGGATCTGTTGCCGCATGCCGAGAAATGGCGCGAGCAGAAGATGGTCGACCGCTTCGCCTGGCGCGGACTTGGCGCGATGGGAGCGCTGCTGCCGAGCGTTCCCGAGGCCTATGGCGGATTGGGTGCGACCTTCGCTTACGATGCCGCTGTTCTCGAAGACATCGAAAGCACGGTGCCGGAGGTGACGACCGGCGTCTCCGTGCACAGCGCGATCGTCGCCCACTACATTCTCAATTACGGCTCCGAGGAGCAGAAGAAGCGCTGGCTGCCGAAGATGGCGTCCGGCGAGATGGTCGGCGCCATTGCCATGACCGAGCCCGGAACCGGCTCGGACCTGCAAAGCGTCAAGACCTCCGCGAAGAAGCAGGGCAATTCCTACGTCATCAATGGTCAGAAGACGTTCATCACCAACGGACAGGCCGCCGATCTCGTCATCTTGGTCGCGCGCACCGGCGAAGCCGGCGCCAAAGGCCTCTCGCTGATCGTGGTCGAGACGGCGGACGCGGACGGCTATCGTCGTGGGCGCAACCTCGACAAGATCGGTCTGCACGCCTCCGATACGTCCGAACTGTTCTTCGACAATGTCGTGGTGCCGCCGGAGAACCTGCTCGGTGGGGAGGAAGGCCAGGGCTTTGTCCAGTTGATGCAGCAGTTGCCGCAGGAGCGCCTCGCGCTCGCGGTCGGCGCGGTTGCTTCGATGGAGCGCGCGATAAAACTGACCACCGACTACACCAGGGAACGCACCGCCTTCGGCAGGCCGCTGATGGATTTCCAGAACACCGCCTTCAGGCTGGCCGAGCGCAAGACCGAAGCGATGATCGCGCGCGTCTTCGTCGACTGGTGCGTCGAGCGCCTCGTCGCCGGGGACCTCGACACCGTCACCGCGTCGATGGCGAAATACTGGTGCTCGGAAAAGCAGGTTCAGACCGCTGACGAATGCCTGCAGCTGTTTGGCGGCTATGGCTACATGCAGGAATATCCGATCTCGCGGATGTTCGTCGATGCCCGGATCCAGAAGATTTACGGCGGCACCAACGAGATCATGAAGCTGTTGATCGCTCGCTCGTTGTAAGCGGAGCCCAATCACACGAGTCGTCACAGCTCTATTCGAGCGGCGGGCAAACGAACCGGCGACCGTCGGCTATTACGTGTCGCAGGATGTCACGGACCCGTGCGTGTTCGCGACATACGAGCGCTACCTCGATCGCGCGGCGATCGATCGGCGCAACAACTCCGAGGCTGTCGCCCGCTTCTTCGACATGGCTGGGCCCTTGATCGACGGTGAAGTGACGCGCGTAACCGGCATGGAGCTCTCCGCGAAGTCCAGCGATGAGGTGATGAAGGATTTAACCGGTAGCGCGGGGCAGGCCGCCGCTTGCCGCGATCTCGGCCGACATCTGCTCGATTGTCTTGCGCTGTTCCATGGCGGCGCGCCGGATCAGGGCAAAGGCGGCGGGTTCAGCGAGCGAGTGCGAGTGCATCACGTTTAGAACCGCAGCGAGCACGACCCTTCGCGAGCGAAGGCGCTCTTCCAATTTGACGACTTGCTGCTTCAGCTCATTGGTGCGCTCCGTCCGCTCGAATGCCATGACCAGCGCCGCGTAAATGCCGGCGGAGCGCAACGGCTTGACGAGAAACGATGCCGGATCGAGTTCCAGCACCAGCTTCAGCCGGCTCGGCGTCTCGGTGCCCAGCAGAGCGATGACGGGGCATCGACCGGGCAGAGCCCGCTGTGCGGGCGAGGCGAGCGGCAGGAAGTCATCGTCGATCAGCGCCACGTCTGGATGACATTCGAGTACGCCGTCCGGATCCCATGTGAAGATCTCGATTCCCAGGCGTTCGAACTGGCGCCTGACGATCGACAGGTCACGCTCGTCCCTGATGGCAACGAGTGCCCGGCGTCCGCGAAGGGAAAACGAGGACGGCTTGTTCATTTCACAACCCGCAAATGAAGTGCGCTCGGCGACGATCCGTTCCTTGACGTTTCCCGTGCAGGTCCGGCGGCGACGTCGAGCTGCGTCAGGTAGGGATCAGGCTTAACCGGCGCTTCGGCTTCCCAGAACAGGTCGAATTGTCCTTGTGCGTTGGAGACGGCGAGGCGCGGCGTGAGAACGCAATGATTGTTGTCGCCGTCGATCCAGACAGGTCCCTGTGGCGAATTGTAGCGATAGCCGGCCGCTGCACGCCGCACCTCGCCAATGCTGGAAGTGCCGGCCCGACGCAACGCACGCGCTAGCAGGTAGACAGCGACATAGGCGGACTGTCCGTCGACCGAGGGGCTGCTGGCTTCACCGTAGCGCGCCTTCCAGCGCTCCACGAAAGCTCGGTTCTCGGGCAGGCGGATGCTCTCGAAATAGGCCGACGAGGTGATGCATCCCGCAGCTGCCGGTCCGACGATCTTGAGTTCGGGCTCGCAGAGGCTGCAGCTCAGCATTGGAATATCGAGACCTGCGGCCGTGGTGCCGGCATGAAAGGCGCGGATGAAATCGTAGCTGGAACTGCCGACCAGAGTGTTGAAGACGACTGGCGGCTTGCGGCGAACGATCTCGTCGACGATGTGGTCGACCGCGCTCTCACCCAGCTCGAGCAGCCGTTCGGCAAGTATGCTTCCTTGCGCCGCGGTCACCAGCTCACGCGTGACGCGGTTGGTTTCCCAAGTCCAGACATAGTTGGATCCGACGCAGAATACATGCCGCGATAAGTTGTCGAGCATATAGCGCACGAGCGGCAGGACGTTATGGTTGGGTGAGGCGCCGACATAGATCACATTGTCGGAACACTCGAATCCCTCGTAACGGGCGGGGTACCAGAGCAGGCGATCGGTGCGCTCGACGATGGGAAGCACCTGCTTTCGCGAGGCCGAGGTGTAGCAACCGACGATATGTTCGACACCCGTGTTGCGGATCAGGTCGTCGCAAACCGTGTGGTATTCCGTGATGACGCCGCGGGGGTCTCTGACATGCGGTGTGAACGAAAAATCGAAGTCAGCGTGATCGTTGATCTCGTCGACCGCCATCAGGGCGCTCTTGAGTATTTCCTGTCCCATGGCCTGATACGGCCCGGACTGCGAACATATGATGCCAACTGGAACCGATGGCTTCGCCATTGATGACTTTCGAGAGAGCGACGTCTTGAGGTCACTATCATCGCTGATGCCTGCGCAGGAATCTTGCTCAATTGCTGCGCATGAGGCCTGCGAAATTTGTGCATCCTCTCTCGTTGACAATGTGCGGGGCGCGAACTTAGACTTTTCTCCCACAGGGCTTCCTGACGAACCTTGCTTGCTTCGATCGGACCGATGACGTTCCGATCCTTGCTCTCGGTGCTCCGTTCGATCCAGGGTCCTTACGATAGATCATAGCCGCGGCATCAGGGCCATTCGTCACCTCGTTCGGGAGGGGCGGGTGGCTTTTCTCTTTTGCCGCTAGGGAAGTTGGCGATGCATCCGTGTCGCCAAGCCGGGGACGCATGCGCGGCGGTCACGCCGTGAAATGCATGTGAGAAACGATGAGCACGGGGGCGGATGGCGATGCCGACGACAGATCTTTGTTACCTTGGGCTGGTTGAGGTTGGGCAGCAGATCCAGGCGAAAAAACTGTCGTCGGTTGACGTGACGACAGCGATGCTCGACCGGATCGGGCGGCTTGATGGCAAGCTAAAAAGCTTTGCGTATATCATGGCCGATTCCGCGCTTGCGGAAGCAGTCGTTGCCGAAAAGGAAATCGCGGCTGGCAAGATCAGGGGGCCGCTGCACGGCGTGCCGATCGCGATCAAGGATCTTTGCTGGGTGAAGGGCGCGCCGGCCGCGCACGGTATGACCATCCATCGTGACAATCGTCCGAGCGAGGATGCCACCGTCGTCGCGCGACTGAAGGATGCAGGCGCGATCATTCTTGGCAAGCTGCAGCAGACCGAGGGCGCGTACGCCGACCACCACCCCAAGATTGATCCGCCGAAGAATCCCTGGAATGTGGACCTGTGGCCGGGAGCGTCGTCGAGCGGCTCGGGTTCCGCGACCGCAGCCGGGCTTTGCTTCGGATCGCTCGGAACCGACACAGGTGGATCGATCAGGTTTCCTTCGGCGGCCAACGGCATCACCGGACTGAAGCCGACCTGGGGCCGCGTCAGCCGCTACGGCGCGTTCGAACTTGCGGCAACGCTGGATCATATCGGACCGATGGCGCGCAGCGCAGTTGATTGCGGTGCAATGCTGGCCGTGATCGCGGGCCAGGACCCCAAGGACACCACCTCGGTGCCGTTGCCCGTGCCGGACTATCTCGCGGGACTGCCGGGCAATCTGCGGGGCGTCACGATCGGCGTCGATCGGCGCTGGACCAGCGACGGCACCGATGAGGCCGCAAGCAAGGTGTTCAGCGAAGGCCTGCGCGCCGCGGAGGAGCTTGGCGCGAAGATCAACGAGATCAGTTTTCCGGATCCCCAGGCCGTTATCGACGACTGGTTTCCGCTATGCGGCATTGAGGCGGCGGTCGCGCACGAGGCGACCTATCCCTCGCGCAAGGACGAGTATGGGCCGGGGCTTGCCGGGCTGCTGGACCTTGGTCTCGCGCAATCCGGTACCGATTATCAGAAGATCGTGCTGCGGCGCGAGGCGTTTCGCGGCGCAGTACGGCTGCTGTTCGAGTCGGTCGATCTCATTGCCGTGCCTGCCCAGGCCTTTGCGGCGCCGACGCTGGCGAAGATGGCTGCGCTCGGCGAAGACGCCTCGCTGATTGCGGGATTGCTGCGCTTCACCTGTCCGTTCGACATGACCGGAAGCCCGACCATCACGCTGCCGGCCGGTTTCGCCCCGAACGGTGGTCCCGTCGCCTTCCAGTTTGTCGGCCGCCACTTCGATGAGGCGGCGCTGGTTCGCGCCGGCGATGCGTTCCAGCGCATGACCGACTGGCACACACGTCATCCCGCTCTCTGATCGGAGGAACTTCCATGGCAGAAGACTGGCTGAAGAGTTCCATCATGGCGAAGCGGGCCGTCGCCAGCGGCGCGGCCGGCACGCGCCATAGCCTGACGATCGAGCAGCAGGGAAACTTTCACTACGTCTATGGGCCCTATGCGAAGCCGACCTTGTCGATCGATCCCGGAGGGATCGTCGTGGTGGAGACCGAAGACGCTTTCGGCGGCGCGCTTACGAGCGAGAGCGACAGCCCGACGGCAAAGCTGAACTTTCCGTATCTCAATCCGCAATGTGGTCCGATCGCGGTCAAGGGCGCCAGGAAGGGCGACTGTCTCGCGGTCCATATCATCGATGTCGAGACGCGCGGCGAGCAGCCGGCCGGAACGACTTGCATCATCCCCGAGTTTGGCGGGCTCGTCAGCACGAGTTCCACAGCGATGCTGAATCCGCCTTTGCCAGAACGCGTCAAGAAGTTGCATGTCGACCGGAACGGCGTGCGCTGGAACGACAAGATCACGCTGCCTTACGAGCCGTTCATCGGCACGATCGGCGTGTCGCCCGAAATCGAGGCGATTTCCTCGCTGCAGCCGGATTATCACGGCGGCAATATGGACCTGCCGGATGTCGCACCCGGCGCCATTCTCTATCTGCCCGTGCATACCGAAGGGGGACTTCTTTACGTCGGTGACTGCCACGCAACGCAAGGCGATGGCGAACTCTCCGGCGTCGCTCTCGAACAGCGCGCGACGGTCACGCTCCAGGTCGACCTGATCAAGAACTGGAGCTTTGCCTGGCCGCGGCTGGAGACCCGCGACTTCATCATGACCATCGGCAGCGCCCGCCCGCTCGAGGATGCGGCGCGCATCGCCTATCGCGAACTGACGCGATGGATGGCTGCAGACTACGGCTTTGACGAGATCGACGCGTACATGCTGCTCAGCCAGGCCGGACGGATGCGGCTCGGCAACATGGTCGACCCGAAATACACGATGGGCGCTTCGATCCTGAAAAAGTACCTCAAGGCGTGAACTGAACCGGCTTTCAACAAGGGGATATCTATATGAAATCGGGACATCTGCTCAGAACTGCGTTTCTTGGCGCCGCGCTCGGGGTGGCGGCGTTTGGCGCCGCCCACGCGGCCGAACCTCCGCTGAAGATCGGCCTGCTCGAAGACGTCTCCGGCGATCTGGCCTTCATGGGCATGCCGAAACTCCACGGCTCGCAGCTTGCCGTCGAGGAGATCAACAAGAAGGGCGGCATCCTCGGACGGCAGATCGAACTGATCCATCTCGATCCGCAGGGGGACAACGCCCGCTACCAGGAGTTTGCGCGGCGGCTGCTCGGCCGTGACAAGGTGGACGTGCTGATCGGAGGCATAACGTCGGCTTCACGCGAGGCGATCCGGCCGATCATCAACCGCACGAGTACGCCGTATTTCTACACGAACCAGTATGAAGGCGGCGTGTGCGACGCCAGCATGATCAGCATGGGCGCGGTGCCCGAACAGCAGTTCTCGACGCTCATTCCCTGGATGGTCGAAAAGTTCGGCAAGAAGGTCTATGTCATCGCCGCAGACTACAATTTCGGCCAGATCTCGGCGGAGTGGAACCGCAAGATCATGAAGGACCTCGGCGGCGAGGTCGTCGGCGAGGAATTCATCCCGCTCGGTGTTTCGCAGTTCGCCCAGACCATCCAGAATATCCAGAAAGCCAAGCCGGACTGGATTCTGACGATCAATGTCGGCGCCGCCCAGGACTCGTTCTTCGAGCAGGCCGCGGCCGCCAAGCTCAATCTCCCGATGGGATCGTCGATCAAGGTGATGCTCGGCTTCGAGCACAAGCGGTTCAAGCCGCCGGCGCTCAACAACATGCACGCGACCGCGAACTGGTTCGAGGAAATCGATACCCCCGAAGCGACCGAGTTCAAAAAGCGCTGGAAAGCGAAATTCCCCGACGAACTCTATATCAACGACATGGGGTACAACGCCTACAATGCGCTTTATATGTACAAGGCGCTGGTCGAGAAGGCGAAGTCGATCAAGCTCGACGACATGCGCAAGGTGATCGCGACGGGCGAAGCCTGCATCGAGGCGCCCGAAGGCCAGGTCTGCATCGATCCGAAGAGCCAGCACACATCGCACCGCATGCGCCTGATTTCGGTTGGGCCCCAGCATGAGGTCAAGGTCGAGAAGGATTACGGGACGATCAAGCCGTACTGGCTTGGCGAGATCGGGTGCGACCTGACCAAGAAGAATGACAAGGATCAGTACACGCCAAGCCATCTGCCGAAGAAGTCGTGACGCACTGGTGGGCACGAATTTTGCTCCTGCAACCGTGCCCCGTTGCGTCATGACGTTCAAGTGCACCGGCGCCGCAACGCTGCGGCGCCGTGAAACGGAAGCAGGAGCCCAAAATGTTGGCTGAACTTTTCTCGGTCTTCTATCAGTTCGCCGACGTCTTCGCGTTTTTGATTCTCTCTGCTGCAGGCCTTGCCATCGTGTTCGGCATGATGGGCGTCATCAACATGGCGCATGGCGAGTTCATCATGTGCGGCGCCTATGTGACGGTCGGACTGGTGAAGCTCGGCGTGCCGCTCCCGATCGCCCAGGCGCTAGCCGCGGTGACGGCGGGGCTGATCGGCGTGGTGGTCGAGTACCTCGTCGTCCGTCGCTTCTACAAGCGACCGCTGGACTCGCTGCTTGCGACCTGGGGTCTCAGCCTGATCGTCACGCAGTCGATGCTGCTGATCGTAGGGTCGTCGATCACGGGCATCGGCACGCCCGAGGGCAGTTTTGCGATCGGCGGCTACACATTCTCGACGTATCGCCTGGTGCTGTTCGGATGTGCGGTTGCCGTGCTGGTCGGTCTCTATATCACTTTCATGAAGACGCGATTCGGCGTGATCGCGCGCGCGACGATGCAGAATGCCGCGATGGCCAGGGCCTTGGGTGCGCGAACGGGACGCATCTATGCGATCAGTTTCGGCATTGGCGCCGGTCTGGCGGGGCTTTGCGGTGCGCTCTACGCGCCGACGATGACGCTGATCCCCACGATGGGGGCGACGTTCGTGGTCGAGAGCTTCGTCACCGTCGTCGTCGGCGGCGCCAATGTTCTGCTCGGGACCGCGCCGGCCGCCGTGTTCCTGGCGATGATCCGAATGACACTGAACGCGAGCTATGGGCAGATCATCGGCCAGATCGGCATGCTGTTTGCAGTCATCCTGATCATTCGCGTCCTGCCCGAGGGCATTTCCGGTGTGTTGGTCCGTCGTGGGCGCTGAGCGGGAGAGGTGATGTTCAAGCTGCTTGATGGTCCGCAGACCCTGGGACGCGGATGGACTTTCTGGTCCTGCTTTCTCATCGTGCTGGCGGCCGCGCTGATCTATCCGATCTTTGCGGACTCCTATGATGTCGGCAATTTCTCCTATTTCCTGATCTGGATCTTCATGGCGCTCGGTCTCTGCCTGATGTGGGGATATGGCGGCATGCTGTCGTTCGGCCAGACGCTGTTTTTCGGCATCTCCGGCTACGCCTATGGCGTGCTGGCGATCAACATGGGGGGCGGGTCGACGACGATTGCCGCGCTGGTGCTGTCTATTTTTGTTGCGATGATTGCGGCGGGTATTCTCGGCTACTTCATGATCTGGGGCGGCATCAACGGCATCTTCTTCGGTATCGTTACCCTGTCGGCGACGCTGGTGCTGGCGTTCTTTCTCGGACAGACCGCCGGACCCGAATGGCATATCGGCCCGGCGCGGCTGAACGGCTACAACGGCATGAAAGGCATGGATCCCCTCACGATCGGGGATATCTACATTGAAGGGTCCGCGCTCTACTACTTCATGGTGGCGCTCATTGTGATCGTGTACCTCGCGCTGCGCATGCTTGTGAATTCCCGCATCGGCAACGTGATCGTTGCCACGCGGGAGAACCCGCAGCGTGCAGAGATGCTCGGCTACGACGTCCGCAAATATCAATTACTCACCTTCGTCATCGGAAGCGGGCTCGCGGGCCTCAGCGGTGCGCTCTACACGTCCTGGGGGCAGTTCATTACTCCGTCCAGCATCGGCCTGCCTGCGGCGGCCATGCCGATCGTATGGGTCGCCTTCTCTGGTCGGAGTGATCTGACCGCTACGCTGCTCGGCTCGTTCCTTCTCCTGTTCGGTTTCCAGACCATCACGGTCTATAGCCAGCAGGCGGCGCTGGTGTTGATGGGCGCCCTGCTGCTCGCCACGGTGATGCTGGCGCCGCAAGGCTTTGTGCTCGGTGTCGGTAAGTTCGTTACGGACCGCTGGAGCGCGCGCCGGCGCCGCGGCTCCTCCAGTCCCGCACTGGCGGATGCCAGTCGGCTGCAACCGGACGAGGCGTGACCATGGCCCTTGTCGATGTGAAAGGTGTAACGAAGCGCTTCGGTGGATTGACGGCTGTCTCCGACGTCGATCTGACGGTCAACGCCGGAGAGATCCACTGTCTGATCGGTCCCAATGGGGCAGGGAAGAGCACCCTGTTCAAGCTGATTGTCGGGCTTTATCCGCCGACCAAAGGAACGATCGTGTTCGACTCCATCGATATCACCGAAGAGCGCCCCTTCGCGCGGGTGCAGCGCGGCATGAGCATCAAGATGCAGGCGCCGAGCGTGTTCAAGGAGCTGCCGGTCCGGCAGAACATTCAGATCGCGCTTCAGGCGCGATTTTCGGGCGCCCAGCGCGAGGCCGAGGAAGAACGACTGCTGACGCTGCTCCATCTGGCTTCGGACAGCGGCAAGCTTGCCGGAGCCCTTTCGCACGGACAACAGCAGTGGCTCGAGATCGGAATGGCGCTCGCGCTGCAACCGCAGTTGCTGCTGCTGGACGAGCCAACGGCCGGCATGTCGCCGGAGGAAACGTTCAGGACCGGCGAGCTCATCAAATCGTTCAATGCCGAGGGCATGACGGTCCTCGTCGTCGAGCACGACATGGCGTTCGTCCGCCAGATCGCCCAGCGCGTAACGGTGCTGCATCTCGGCAAGATCTTTGCACGCGGAGATCTGGAGACGATTATTCGGGACGAGAAGGTCGCTGAAATCTACCTTGGTAAGACGCATGTCCACTGATCGCATCCTGGATGTATCGGAGCTCTGGGCGGGCTACGGCGCTACGCCGATCCTTCAGGGCGTGAGCATGTCGATCTCCCGCGGCGAGATCGTCGGCGTGATCGGCCGCAACGGCGTGGGGAAGTCGACATTGATGCGGTGCCTGATCGGGCTTCTCGATACGTGGCGGGGCACGATCATTTTCATGGATCAGGATGTGACGCAGCTGCAGGCCGATGCCCGGGCGCGCGCCGGCTTCGGCTACATCCCGCAGGGGCGGGATGTGTTTCCGCAGATGAGCGTCGAGGAAAACCTGCAGGTCGGCGAATTGATCGGCGGTCCCAGAGGCAAGAAACTACCAGAACTCGTCTACGAGTATTTTCCGCGGCTGAGGGAGCGCCGGCGACAGATCGCGGGGACCATGTCCGGGGGCGAGCAACAGCAACTGGCCATCGGGCGCGCGCTGATCGGCAATCCGACCTTGATGATCCTCGACGAGCCGTCCGAGGGCGTGCAGCCGTCGATCGTGCAGCACATTTGTGAAGCGCTGAAGTCGTTCCGCAGCGAGCTCGGGACGACGATCGTGTTCGTCGAACAGAACCTCGATACGATCATGGCGATCGCCCAGCGTTGCTACATCATGGAAAAAGGCAAGATTACCCGGTCGCTGACCGGGGAGGACGTCACCGCGGACAATGTTCGTGCGCAACTGCTGCTGTGACGAAAACAGCGTGCGGCGGCAACATTGTCGGACATAAGCGCCGGTCGATCGAGATCGGATCACCAGGGAGGGAATGGAACATGGATCTGGGACTCAAGGGAGCCAGGGTTCTCGTCACAGGCAGCACCAAGGGAATCGGCAGGGCGATCGCCGAGACGTTCGCAGCCGAAGGTGCGGATGTCGGAATTTGTTCGCGCAACCAGGCGGACGTGGATCGTGCGGTGGCGGCCCTCAAGGCAAGAGGCGTCGCCGCATATGGCGGCGCGGTTGATGTGTCGGACGGCGCGGCACTCAAGGGGTGGGTCGGCGATATGGCGTCGAAGCTCGGCGGCGTCGATGTCGTCGTCGCCAATGTCAGCGCCCTGTCGATCGGGCAGGACGAGGAGAGCTGGGAGAAGGAATTCTCCACCGACATGATGGGAACGGTGCGCCTGGTGAATGCCGCGATGCCGTATCTCGAGAAGAGCAAGGCGGCTGCGATCGTGACGATCTCCAGCGTGTCGGGACGCGAAGTGGACTTTGCAAGCGGACCCTACGGCACGTTCAAGGCCGCTATCATCCATTACACGCAAGGGCTGGCGTATCAGTTGGCCAGCAAGGGCATACGGGCCAATTCCGTGTCGCCGGGCAACACCTACTTCGAAGGCGGGGTCTGGAACATGATCAAGGACAACAACCCGGAACTGTACAACACTGCGCTGGCGCTCAATCCGACCGGCCGCATGGGTACGCCGCAGGAGATGGCGAACGGCGCCGTGTTTCTGGCGAGCCGGGCCGCCAGTTTCATCACAGGCACAAACCTCGTCGTCGACGGCGCCTTGACGCGCGGCGTCCAGTTCTAGGCGCGGCGGTTGTCGTCGGCTGCGTGGATGCGATGAAAGCTGGGTGCCAGGATGTCCGCAGATCAACTGCACTACAAATCCATGTCGGAACTCTCCGAACTGTATCGCCGCAAGGAGGTGCGGCCCTCGGAGGTCACTCAGGCCATCCTGAGCCGTATCGACAGGCTTGATGGCAACTTTCACGGATATGCGCTTGTCCTGGCGGAGCGGGCCATGGCACAGGCAAAGAAGCTCGACGGCGAGATCGCCAAGGGCATTTGGCGCGGCCCCCTTCATGGCGTTCCGATCGGGCTGAAGGACCTGTGCTACACGACATTCGCGCTGACCGCAGGTGGCACGAAGATCCACGCGAAATTTGTGCCGCCGTTCAATGCGACCATCGTTGACCGACTCGAGCGCGCGGGCGCGGTGACGCTCGGAAAGCTGAAGATGACGGAGGGGGCTTATACGAGCCATCATCCGGACGATCAGGCCCCGCTCAATCCCTGGAATCCGAACTACTGGGTCGGCTCCTCCTCGAGCGGATCCGGCGTCGCGACCTCGGCGGGGCTCTGCTACGGATCGATCGGCAGCGACACCGGCGGCTCGATCAGGTTTCCATCCGCGACCTGCGGGTTGACCGGAATCAAGCCGACATGGGGCCGGGTGAGCCGCTACGGCGTCTTCCCGCTAGCGGATTCGCTCGACCATGTCGGGCCGATGTGTCGAAGTGCCTGGGATGCCGCGGCGATGTTGGGCGTCATCGCAGGCGCTGACGTGAACGACCCAACAGCTTTGCGGGCTCCGGTTCCCAATTACCTGGACCGGATTGGCGATGGCGTGCGCGGTCTCAGGATTGGCGTGGATCGCAAATACACGCAGGAAGGCGTCGATGCGCAGGTCGTGGCGGCTTTGATGGAAGCGGAGCGCGCGCTCGCCGATCTCGGCGCCGAAATCCGCGAGGTGAGATTTCCATCCTACGAGAAACTGGTCAGCCAATGGATTCCGATGTGCTCGGTGGAGACGGCTGAAGCCCACCTGCAGACGTACCCGTCACGCAAGTCGGAGTACGGTCCGGACCTCGCGCAGCTGATTGAGCAAGGCAGATCGGCAAGCGGTATCGAGATCGCCGCCATCCATCACGAGCGGCTGAAATTCTCCGGCAGCCTGACGGCCCTGTTCGCGGATGTCGACCTGTTGCTCATCCCCACGATGCCGATGCTGATTCCGACGCTGGCAAAGATGAGTGAATATGGTGCGGATCCAAGCGTGCTCTTGAGTATCTTGCGGTTCACCGCCGTATTCGACTTCAGCGGGAGCCCCACCATTACGCTGCCGATGGGGATGGCTTCAGACCAGATGCCGTTGAGCATGCAGCTGGTAGGCCCGCATCTGTCCGAAGACGTAATTGCGCGCGCCGGGCATGCCTACCAGTCGATGACGGACTGGCATACGCAGCGGCCTCCCATCGGATGACGCTTGCGCTGCGGGCGGAGTGCCACTCCGCAGGCAAGGCGATATGACAGGTTTGAAAGGTCAAGGGCCGCCGCGTAAAGTCGGGCGTTAGCACACGAGGCAGCAAGCAGCTTGAAGTTGCTCAGGGGTGATCATGCTGATACACCGACCCGACCTTACGAACTAAGAGGAAATATCAAGTGTGGCATTGCGGAGACTCCTGCTAGTTTCTGCCGGACAAAGCGGCACAAGCCGCAGTGCATATGATAAGGCCACCAGAGGGGCGGGAGGTCGGGCCAAGAATGGGTACATCCTGATGACGGACGGTGAAGTTCGCTCCGCTAACTCACACCACCAAGCAAGCGTGATCAGTACCATTGTGCTCGGCTTTGCTGCAGACCCGATGACGCGGTGGGTTTGGCCCGACGCGTCCGAATACCTCAAAATGATGCCTCGATTTGTCAGAGCGTTCGGCGGCCCGGCCTTCGAATATGGCACAGCCTATATCACGGAAGGGGTTCACGCCGCCGCGCTGTGGCTTCCACCGGGCGTAGAGCCGGACCATGCGGCAATGGGCGCAATCATGGAGGAATCGCTCCGTCCCAAAATTTCCGAGGACCTTGGTTCAGTCGTGAAGAGCATGGCTGAACATCATCCCAACGAGCCGCATTGGTATCTGCCGCTTATCGCCGCCGACCCAAGCTGGGTCGGGCAAGGTCTCGGCGCATTGCTAATGAAACACTCTCTTCGGCGATGCGATGAGGAGGGCATCCCAGCCTACCTTGAAAGCTCAAACCCGCGTAACATTTCCCTATACGAGCGTCTCGGCTTCAACATCATCGGTAAGATACAATGCGGCTCTTCTCCGGTGCTGACGCCAATGCTGCGACCTCCGACCTTCAACTAGATTAGGGATGGCGGCGCGGGACCGGAGCGGACTGCGCCCCGGTCCTATTTGTTCTACTGCTTAGGCGGTGGTGTTTTGGGCAGCGCCGTCAGCATACGAATCTTCCATTGTCCGCCTTCCTGCACATCAGTGGCGGTCCAGAGCACGGTCATGTTGATCGGCTCGCCAAGGCAATGGATTATGATCCGCTGCTTTGGTCCGCATTTGCTCACGAACTTGGTATCCTTGGCTTGCGCTTAACCGAGCGACTTACGCATTCCCTGTTATGCTCCGGACGAAACCCTGTTCGCCAAAGAAAATTGCCTGTTAGTTGGCGTAGGGAATTGGCCTAAAAGGCGCTGCGCTGCAGCGCTTCCTGGCGGGTAGTCGGGTCTCCGGCCTGCCAAAATCGTCAAATTCCCTGTAAAATTCCCTGTTTGCAGGGAATTTGCCTGGAGACAGGCGGCGATCAGCACTGCGTCGCCAGTCTGGGAGTCCTGTTCGAACTCCGACATTCTCATCCACGATATCTGTTCGTTAGACGGCGCTGGCTGAACCCAGCTCAAACTTCCTCACGATAGACTGGAGCGAGAGTTTAGGTTTTTCAATCGGTTAGAAATCGCAAGACAACCAATCGGAATAGCTTGCGAGACGCGCCAGCGGTCATGGGTGTATTTCAGCCTCAATGCGCATCGCCGCACGCAGCAACGTCCGGTCTTGTCCCCTTCGCGCGATGATCTGAATCCCGAACGGAAGGCCGCTCGCGTCGCGGCCGCAGGGGATTGAAATTGCGGGAAGGCGTGCGTGATTGACGAAAGGCGTGAAGGCGGCGTGAGCCCGAGGGCTTGCTTCTTTTCCATCGATCGTTTTTGGGCCAAGTTGCACTAGTGGCCAGGCAACACAGGGAACGGTCGGCGCCAGCAGAAGGTCAAACTCGCAGAAGAAGTCGGCGAACGCTGCTCTGATAGCTGCGCTTGCGCCAAGGCCGGCAGCCACCTCCGGCCCACGCAAGGAAAGGCCGCGTTCGATCTGCCTGGCCACGTCCGGATCAAATTGCTCGGGTTCTTTTTGGAAATCTCCGCCATAGAGCGCGGCGAGTCCCGCGTGTTGCAGCGGCATCAGCGCTTCCTCGGTCGCGCCGGGCGGCCAGACCGGATCACGACGGACAATTCGCAGTCCTTTTTTGCCGAGATGTTCGACGAGGGCTTCCAGCCTTCCAGCGATGGTGGGATCGACGGGTGTATCGAGCCCCAGCTTTGGCGAGAATGCGACACGCAGATCAGACGAATCGACGTCACTGCCTTCAACCGGCGTCGAATCAGGATCGCGGGAATCGGGGCCCGCCATGGCTTCGAATGCGAGCGCTGCATCTGCCACGTTTCGAGCGATGGGCGCGATCACGGATATGTCGAAAAACGGTTCGGCGAACCCGGGACCATATGGAATGGCACCATACGATGGCTTGAAGCCGACGACACCGACGTGGGCTGGAGGGCGCCGGCTGGAGCCGCCTGCGTCGGTGCCGATCGCCAGCGGGACAAGGTCCGCTGCGACGGCCGTCGCCGGGCCGCCCGACGAACCACCGGGCGTCAAATCCCGATCAAGCGGATGCCGCGTGGGCCCGAACAGCAACGAGGTTGTCACGCCCTTGCAGGCGAATTCAGACATGGCGCCCATAGCTACAATGACAGCCCCCGCCTTTTTCAATCGCTCGACGGCGATGGCGTCACGCGGTGCCACAAAGTCGGAAAAAAGCCGGGATCCCTGCGTGACACGCCAGCCATCAACCCAGATATTGTCCTTGATGACGATGGGGACCCCGGCGAGCGGCATATCCTCACCGAGCTGCAGGCGGTGATCGATCATGGCCGCTTGCGCAAGTGAGCATTCGGCGTTGACGGTCACGACCGCGTTGACCGCTTTGGCCGCGGCAATGCGATCGAGTGCGTCGCAGACCATTTCCACGGCTGATGCCTGCCTCGCCGAGACGGCGGCCGCGATCTCGCGTGCATTCATCGTGCGTTTCCCCGGATGAGCAGCGCAGTCCCGCCGAAAGCGAGGATTGCAAGGCCAATAAATGCGCCGGCGAGGCCGGCGAAGGCCTCAATGGCTGAAATGACAAGAGGTGTCGCCAATAAGCCCGCATATGAAGCCGTCAGCACGGCTCCAGTCGTCTCCCCGATGCGGTCTTGCGGGGCAAGCCGTGCGACCTCCGCGAGGAATACACCGTTCCAGCCGCTGGCCGTAAGACCGAATGCAGCAGCCAGCGCATACTGTCCCGATTTATCGAGCATAACGCCCCAAAATCCGAACATGGCCGCACATGCGGCCATTCCCAGCCCGAGGCCGATCAGAACCGATCTTGCGGAATTGATGCGCATCGCAAGAAATCCCCATCCGAGCCGCCCCAACAAACCTCCGGCTTGCGCACAGGCAAGGGCCGCACCGGCTTCGAGATGGCTGAGTTCGAGTTCGCGTACACCGAGCGTGACAAAATAGGTGTTGAGCGCGAGCTGCATTCCGCTGAAGGACATCGAAGCCGCGGCAAGAGCTGCGATACGCCGGTCGGAACTTACAAGTGCCAGCCGCGCAAGCATGCCGAGCTGCGGGGGGGCTTGCGCCAGCCCTTCATATCGAGGGCGTAGCCACTCGAATACGATGATCCCGCAGATGGCACAGGCGGCTACCGCCGCGTAGGACCACTGTGGTGCAAGCCAGATGGCGATCGCGGGCAAGGCGAGCGAGCCGCAGACTGCGCCAATCTGATTGCCGGTCTGGCGCAGCGAGAATACCAGCGCCCGTCGCTCATCGGTGACCAGCTTACCCAGCAATGCCGTGCTGGCGGGCGTCTCGGGACCGAACGCAAGGCCGAGACAAAGCCCTGCCAAGAGCAGCGCCGAACCCGACCCGAACGCTGCGAATGCCATACTGGCGACCACGGCGCCGGCGCACAGACTTGCCATACGCAGCGATCCGATGCGGTTGATCAGGCCGCCCGTCCAAAAAGATGTGACAACGCCGACGGCGAATACCGCCGTGGAGAACATCGAAAGGCTGGGGATATCGAGCTGCGCGGAGGGCGCAACCGCACCTGGCGCAAACAGCGCCAGAGCCACGAGTGCCTGCAGCCACGTCATGGCCGCGAGTGCTGGCAGGAGTGCTGGCCGACCTGCCGCTGGTGCGTGTATCATGCACCGAGGCCCAGCGGGCAGGGTGCCAAGGGGCGGGAGAACACATGGTCGGCGGAATATCCATTCATGCAGTTGATGTCGCAAGCGGGCGTCCGGCGCAGGGCTTGCGTGTCGAGATTTGGTGCATTGAACCCGCGTCCATGCGAATCGCGGAGGGGCGACTTGGCGCCAATGGTCAGCTTGACCATCCCGTGGTCGGCGGATCGGGAATCGTGGCCGGTGAATACGAGGTCCGCTTTCACCTCGGCGAATTCTTTGCGAGCGGAGCCGGCGCCGGTTTCCTGACCATCGCGCCTTTCCGATTCAGGATTGAAGAGGTGGATGAGCATTTTCATCTGCCAATGAAGTTTACCCGCTGGGGCTATTCCTTGTTCAGGGGAGCGTGAGGCGCGCGTCAGCTGGTCAATCGCTTCGACAGTCCGGTGATGCGCTCCATGATCGCCATCAGCGCCACCGTGGCGATGATCAGAACACCCGACAATGCGGCGATCGTCACGTCGAGCTTGCCCTCAAGATCCTGCCACATCCGGATCGGCAGCATGTCGGTTGCCGCATCCCGCAGGAACAGCGACACAGGCACATTGTCGAAGGAGGACATGAAGGCGATGAACGCGCCTGCGATGACCCCCGGACGTATCAGCGGCAATACGACCCTTCGAAAGGTGTACCAGCGGCTGGCGCCGAGAACGGTCGAACTTTCCAGCAATGTCGGCTCAAGCTGGGCAAGCGCTGCTACCGTGTTGCGAACCACGTAGGGGACGCAGACTACAGTGTGGCCTATGACCAGGGTCAGTGCGGACACCGGCATGCCGACCAGCGAGAACAGCATCAAAGCGGATAGCCCAAAGGCGAGGGCAGGAAGTACCAGTGGCGACATGAAAAGTGAATCGAGGACGCGCGCCGATAGCTTGGGCGAGCGTGCAATCGCCAGTGCGGCGGCAACGCCGAGTCCGATGGACAGGCCGGTCGACCACGTTGCGACGATGAAACTATTCTTTGCAGCGAAGTGCAATTGCCACGCATTCCACAGTTCGGCGTACCACCGCGTCGAATAGCCTGGCGGTGGAAATTTAAGTGAGAATCCATTGGTGAACGAGACGATCAGAACGACGAGCGACGGTGCGATGATGACGATCAGCGCGATCAGCGCGACGGTCGTCATGGCGACTTCGAAGCTGATGGCCTCCCATGTGCGTTTCCGGCCGCCCATCGGTCAGGCTCCGCCGTATCCGCGGGACAACCGGCCCAGCATGCCAAATACGGTTACTACGGCTAGAACCGCGAGAAGAAAGATAATCGAGATCGCGGAGGCGAACGGCCAGTTCTGCAAGGTCGAGGCTTGCTGATAAAGATACATCGGCATGAAGAGCATTTGTCCGCCGCCGATAAGGGACTGCGTGATGAAGGCCGTGATGGCGGCCGCATAGGTCAGCGTGCAACCGGCAATAACGCCGGGCAGCGACAAGGGCAGCACCACTTTCCAGAATGTACGCCAGCTGCCGGCGCCGAGCGAACAGGATGCATCCTCGAGGTTCATGTCAATTCGTCCGAGCGCGGTAATGAGTGGCAACGTCATCAGCGGCATCTGCACCTGGGCGAGGGCAAGAACCACCCCGACCTGGGTGTAGAGAAGCCGTATTGGCGCGTCGATTGCACCGATCGAAAGCAGGGTCGAGTTGATGATGCCCTGACGACCCAGAATCACGATCCACGCAAAGGTACGGACGACAACACTTGTCAGGAGCGGCAGGAGAACGATGAGGATGATGAGCGTCTGGGCGCGTGATCCGACCCGGTGGTAGAGCCACGCGATCGGAAAGCCCAGTACCAGGCACAAGGCGGTCACCTCCGCGCCCAGCAGCAGCGTCGAGCCAAGCACGCTCAAGCTGAATGGGTCGGTCAGGAAATGGACGTATTGGCCGATGCCCCAGACGGCACCGGCCGTATCGTTGTGCAGTGAAAGAACGAACAACTGGACCAATGGCGCGACGAAGAACACCAGGAAGAACAGCGTCAGCGGCGCGGCCAACCCTATGCCGTATGATGTTACGTCGCGCGGCACCGATGCGGCTGCCATCGTCGTGATCCTCAGAGCTTGATTTCGCGGTTGAACCGTTCGATCCAGGCGGAACGCTGCTCGTTGATCTTCTTCCAGTCCTGGAAGACGAACTTCTTCTTCAATTCGGCGGTGTCTTTCGCCAGCACGCGTGCGATCTCGCCTCCCATCGGGACTTTGGAATTCGTCGGCACGATCAAGTACGGCGAATTCATCAAGGTCGTCTGCACTGCTGGTGAGAGGGACGCTTCGATGAGCTTGAAGGCGAGTTCCTTGTTCGGCGAGTTCTTGACGACATGGATCGTGGTCTTGAAGGCGATCGCGCCTTCCTTTGGCGCCACGAATTCAACGGGAACGCCGCGGGCTTTCAGGATCTGGATGGCATTGAAATTCCCGGGCGAGATATCGATCTGGCCTTGCTGGAACAAGGTTGCCAGCGCGCCCGGGTTGGCCGCGACCGCCGCCAGGTTGGGTTTGAGTGCTTCAAGCGCCTTGAAGCCCGGGTCGATATTGGCTTCCGAGCCTCCGTGCATCTTGGCGACCTCGACAAGCCATCCGGTGCCGAGCGTCGAATTAAGATTGGTGATACCGACTTTTCCCTTGAACTCCGGCTTCCAAAGATCGGCCCAGGAGGTCGGTGGCGTCTTGATGGTGTCGGGATTGTAGGTAAGACCCACCACCTGGAAGAACGGCGCCGGTCCCATCGGCTCCTGTGCTTCGGCAATGAGATCCTTAAAGTAGGTGCTCTTTTCGACCGGGAACGGTTCGACGATATCCTGACCGATGGCCACAAGAGCCGGACCGGGGTCATGCAGCATCACGTCGATCGGCGGGTTGGCGCGGGCTGCGTTTACTTTTGCGATCTGGTCGACGGACAGCATTGGGTCGAGCACGATCGACGCCTCGGCGTTCGCCTTGCGGAAGGCTGGCACCAGCACCGCCTTGTGGGCCTCCTCCCAGCTACCTGTGAACGTGGCAAAAACCAGCGGGCGCGCCTGAGCGTAGCTTAGTCCCGGAAACGCCTTCATGGCCCCGAGTGTCAATGCGGTTGTTAAAAGTGTTCTGCGATTGATCATCAGGTTTCCTCCCGTTGTGCGTTCTGACGCGGTGCTCAAAGTGATGCTGGAAAAGCGGTTGCGAGAGCAGCAGTGAGCGGCGCAACACGCACCGCAACGCCGCTCTCCAGAAGGCGTGTATCGCCGAAGCGTGCCTGGGATATCTTCACACCCGAGCCATCGGCAGTCGTTACTTCGTGCACGACGGTCGCGCCGAGGGGCAGCGCCATTCCGACCACGCCGGCGAAACCGGAATCGTCCGTCACGAACTGCAAATGCTCAGGACGAATGCAGACGGTGACACGGCCGCCTTCCGCCATCGACTTCGATGCCGGCCGCGCGATGATCTCAGCCCCGGCGTCGAGGCGAACTTTCGCGCCGGTCGGATCGGCCGACACCAGTGTGCCCGGCATGCGATTGGTCGAACCGACGAACGTGTTCACGAACAAGGTTTGCGGGCGGTCGTAGACGTCGGACGGCGATCCAAATTGTTCGAGTTGTCCCTGGCTGAGAACGGCGACGCGGTCGGCCATCGACAGCGCTTCTTCCTGGTCGTGCGTTACAATCAGCGTCGTAATGCCTGAAACCCGCTGCAATCGCTTGATCTCGATCTGCATATCGAGCCGCAGGTTCTTATCGAGCGCCGCAAAGGGTTCGTCGAGTAGCAGGATCGATGGCTGGATCGCCAATGCGCGCGCCAGTGCTACGCGTTGTTGCTGGCCACCGGAGAGCTGGCGCGGCAAACGTTCGCCCATCGACGGAAGCTGGACGAGTTCGAGCAAGCGCTGAGCTTCGCGCCGGCGCGTCGCAGTGTCGACGCCGCGGGCGGCAAGGCCATAGGCGACATTCTCCACGATCGTCAGGTGCGGAAACAGAGCATAGTTCTGGAAGACGATGCCGACGGCGCGCCTGTTGGGTGGCAACATGTCGACAATCTCGTCGCCGATGATGATCCGTCCCTGGGTCTGGGCGATAAAGCCGGCAACGATGCGCAGCAGCGTGGTCTTGCCGCAGCCGGACGGCCCGAGCAGCGCGATGATTTCGCCGCCCTTCACGTCGAGATTGATGTTTTCCACGGCGATCGCGCCACCGGGATAACGGTGCGTGATCGCATCCAGTACGAGCGAACGACTGCCCTTTGCTTCAGCCATGGAGCATTCCTCCCGACATCAGTGGGAAAGCAAATCCCATGCCTGCGCTATCGTCATTTCCTCGGAGTTCGGGCATTCTTGGTCCATGACGACTGAAGCGAGTCTTTGCGAAGTTGCGGCCACCATTCTTGCCAAGGCTTTGGCGGGGCGTGAGATTTCCGCACGCGATGTAATCGAGGCCCATCTCGCGCGCATCACCGCAGGCGACGCTCAGCTTTCCGCTTTCATTACAGTCGATGCGGATGGTGCGCGTCGTCAGGCCGATGCATGCGACGCGGCAAGCGCGCCCATAGGCCCTCTGCATGGCGTTCCGATTGCGGTGAAGGACCTGACCAACACAAGGGGATTGCGCACGACGTATGGATCCCTGTTGTTCCAAAACCACGTGCCGGATCAAGACGAACTCGTCGTGGCGAGGCTTCGGCAGGCAGGCGCTGTGATCATTGGCAAGACCAACACGCCGGAATTCGGCTTCGGCGCGGTTTGCACAAATCGACTGTGCGGGCCAACGCGCAATCCCTTCGATCTCTCGCTGACTTCCGGTGGCTCTTCGGGCGGTTCTGCGGTCGCCGTCGCCACCGGAATGGTTCCTCTCGCGCAGGGCACCGATTTTGGCGGCTCCGTGCGTACGCCGGCAAGTTTCTGCGATGTGGCCTCGATCCGTCCAACGCCGGGCAGGATACCAGTTCCTGCGCGCGCCCTTGGCTGGGACATGCTCGCTACACACGGTCTTCTGGCCCGCAGCGTTGACGATCTCGAACTTGGGCTCTCCGCCTGCGTCGGCCCTGATGTTTGTGACCCGCTGTCCATCGGCACCGAGCCTTACATTGGATCTGCTGCGGGACGGCCGCAGCTGGCGGTCACGGCCGATTTCGGCGTCGCACCGGTCGCGAAGGAAGTCCGCTCGCGGTTCGCTTCGATTTGCGATGCGCTGTCCCGCATCGCCGATCTCGAAGAAGTCGCCCCCGATTGTGGTGGCGCCATCGAAGCCTTCCGAACGTTGCGGGCCGCCCATATTGCAGACAGCTATGGTGCACTGCTGAGGGATCGACGGGCCGAACTCACGCCGACTGTTATTTGGAACATCGAGGCGGGCGGACAGCTTACGGCGCAGGATTATCTCGACGCTGAGCGGCGGCGTACAGCTATTTTCCGCAGCTTTCGTGATCTGTTTGCGCGCAAGGATTTCATTGTCGTGCCGGCTGCGTCGGTTCTCCCGTGGAACAATGACGCAGGCGACGTGATGCGGATTGACGACATCGGCCTCGAAACGCCTATCGACTATCTCGCGGTCACCTTTATTGTCTCGCTGGTCGGCTTTCCCGTGCTCACCTTGCCGACGCCGCGACAGCCCGATGAGAAGCCATTCGGCGTCCAGATCGTTGCTGCCCCCGGGCAGGAGTCCAAACTGTTCGCATTCGGCCGACAGATCGAGGAGCAATTGGGCTTTTGTCATCGTCGGCCACCCATCTGATCAAGCGTCGCGATGTTCGAGACGGGCGGCGAGCGGGGCTGCGAGGCCGCTCGAGGGTTTTGCGTCGGGCCGGCGAAATGTCCCCGCGCTCGCTTTCCGGAGCCGGAGAGCATGCAAGGCCTCGACCTGCTTTACGGCGGCCACGACCTGGTCGATGACAGGCACCGGAATTCTGTCGGCCACCCGCTCGGCCAGTCCCGACAATGGCGCGCCGGCCAGAATAAGAACGTCGGCTTCATCCTCCTCCACGGCGCGCTTTGCGAGTTCAACCAGAAGGTCTTCCTTTTCGGTGCCGACCTCGGCGATCTCACGGAATGGGCCATCGAGCATGCGAATGCCGGCACATCGTTCCCAGAGCCCGTGGGAACGAACGCATTCCTCGAACCAGGGCCCTAGCGCCCGCGCAAACGTCACAAGGCCAAATCGTCGTCCCGCCATGCATGCCGTGAGCATCGCCGCCTCGGCCATGCCGATGACGGGAATATCGAACAATTCCCTGGCTGCAAACAGTCCGGGGTCGCCAAAGGCTGCGATGATCGCACCGTCAAATTGCCGATGGCATTCCGCGAGCATTTCCAGCGCCACGGCGCCGCCGATCTGGGCTTCAGCTCGCGTCGATATGTAGGGAACGCCACGCGGTGCGGTGAGCGGTATCAGCGACGTTCCCGGCGAAGCGGCGCGCTGCCCAACCGTCAACATGAGGTCGGTGATATCAGTGCGCGTATTGGGATTGAGCAGCAGGATATTCATCGTCATGCCGCCGGCTTGCTGAAGGTGGTGTTGGACAAGACCTCCAACAGCGCCGTGCCGGTGCGTTGCACATGCGCCGAGAGGAGGCGCCCGGCTGCTTCGCCATCGCGAGCTTCGAGTGCGGCAAGAATGGCCGCGTGTTCCTCAACGGAGTTGCTCCAACGCCGCTCCGCACCGAGCGCCAGATAGCGGGCACGCTCAGCCCTCGACAGCAGCGTCTCGTGTGCCTCGCGCAGCGGCACATTTCGCGCCGCCAGGATGATCAGGCCGTGTATCTCGCCATTGATGGCGAAATAATCGTCGAGCTTGCCGTCCCGGTGATAGTTCTCCATCCGCGTCTGCAGGAGGCGAAGACGTTGCAATTCGCGCTCGGTGGCGCGCTGGGCTGCAAGCTCGGCCGCAACCCGCTCGATACCGGCAAGCGCTTCGAACAGCTCGAGTATGCGATCTGTCTCGATCTCGGCGATCCGCGGGCTACGGTTCGGTCTTAATTCCACCAGTCCTTCGGCGGCCAACAGCTTCATGGCTTCACGCAACGGCGTTCGAGAAACGCCAAGCGCCTCCGACAGCCTGGTCTCCTGCGTCGACGATCCAGGCTCCAGCTCTCCACGGATGATCATGGCGCGCATCCGCGCCGCGGCGCGCTCATGCAAGCCTGTCCGCTTGAGCTTGAGTGACTTTCGTCCGGCAACGTCGTCCCTTTTCTTGCGCACGGTTCGCCTCGCTTGACTGCTGTTCTAGCTGCTATCGGTCCTGATAGCTGCCCAAAATAATTCCTTATCTAGATGAAAACAATAGCATATTGACCAAATTGTATGCAGTGTGCAGAAACTCGTTGCAGGGCATTATATTGGGGAGGATGATTGAAACGACGGCGTCGTTGCGCCGCAACGCAGCCGAAAAACGTGGTCCTCATGAATGCAACGCGAGCGCGCCTTGGGATGCTGACGCCATCGTCAAACTCGGTTCTTGAGCCGGTGACCTGCGCGATGCTCGCTGGAGCCCCCGGGATCAGCGCGCACTTCTCCCGCTTCCGGGTGACCGAGATCGGGCTTGATGCCCAGGCGCTCGATCAATTCGATTCATCCAGGATGTTGCCTGCAGCGGATTTGCTTGCCGACGCCAAGGTCGACGCCATGGCCTGGAACGGCACGTCGGCCAGTTGGCTTGGAATCGATCGCGACCGGAGCCTTTGTGAAGCGATCGGTGAGCGCACCGGAAAGCCTGCCACGACGTCGACGCTGGCGTGCATCGACGCGGTGCGGTCGAATGGCGCGCAACGGGTTGGCTTCGTGACGCCCTATACCGATGACGTGCAACTGCGTATCGGCAAGGTTTGGGCAGGCGAGGGTATCGCCTGTCACGCCGAGCGGCATCTCGGTCTGCGCGATAATTTCTCGTTCGGAGAGGTAACCCCTGCCGAGATCGCCGACATGATCCGTGCCGTTGCTGCAGCGGGGTGCGACGCAATCGTGACCCTGTGCACGAACATGAACGGGGCAGGCATCACCTCCGCGCTGGAGCGCGAGCTGAATGTCTTGATTCTCGATTCCGTCGCAGTCACGCTGTGGCGAATGATGTTGCTCGCCGATGCAGACCCGAGAATATTGTCAGGTTGGGGCCGGGTCTTTCAGTCCCGGCTCGCCTAAGAGTTTCTGGAGGCATTTCACGTGGTACAGCTTGACCTCGCCATTCGCGGCGGCACCATCGTAACGGCCAGCGACGAATTTCGGGCTGATATCGGCGTTCGTGATGGCCGCGTCGTAAGCATCGCCGACTGTATTGAGGGTGCATCGCGCGAGATCGATGCAACGGGCTTGCTGGCCTTGCCCGGCGGCATCGACAGCCACGTCCATATTTCGCAGGAGTCCGGGCCCGACGTCGTGATGGCAGACGATTTTGCCTCGGCCACGCGCGCTGCTGCGGCCGGCGGCAATACCACGATCCTGCCATTCGCTCTGCAGATCAAAGGCGCGTCGCTGCGCGCCTGCGTCGAGGAATACCGGAAACTCGCCGAAGGCGAGTGCTACATCGACACATCGTTTCATCTGATCATATCCGACCCGACGGCGGTCGTTCTCGGTCAGGAACTGCCGGCGCTCGTCAAGGACGGCTACACGTCCTTCAAGGTGTTCATGACTTATGACGACCTCGTTCTAAGCGACAAGCAGTTGCTCGAGGTTTTCGAGGTCGCTCGCCGGGAGCAGGCATTGGTGATGGTGCATTGTGAAGGGTACGACGCCATTCGCCACCTGACCGAGAGGCTGGAACGTGAAGGCCATATCGCGCCGTATTTTCACGGAACTTCACGGCCTCAGACAGTTGAAAGGGAAGCTACTCACCGCGCGATCAGTCATGCCGAGATTGTTGGCGTACCAATCATGATCGTTCACGTGTCGGGCAGGGAGGCCATGGAGCAGGTGCGTTGGGCTCAGCAGCGGGGCTTGCCCGTGCACGCGGAGACCTGCCCGCAATACATCACCCTGACCGCCGACGATATGAAGGGCCTCAACATGGATATGAGCGGCGCAAAGTATGTCTGTTCGCCGCCGCCGCGCGACAAGGAAAGTCAGCAAGCGATCTGGGAAGGTATCACCGGTGGCGTCTTTCAGACGTTTTCTTCCGATCATTGTCCGTTTCGGTATGACGATCCGAAGGGCAAGCTGACGCCGAATTCGCGCACTTCGTTTCGCTGGGTGCCAAACGGGATTCCCGGTGTGGAAACGCGTCTGCCGATCTTCTTCTCGGAAGGGGTCTCGAAGGGACGGATCAGTCTTCAGAAATTTGTGGAGCTGACATCGACCAATCACGCGCGGATCTATGGCCTTTATCCACGGAAGGGCTCGATTGGCGTCGGCTTCGACGCCGACATCGTCCTGTGGGACCCGAAGCTCAAGAAAACGATCCGGCAGTGCGATCTGCATCACGGCTCTGATTATACGCCTTGGGAAGGATTTGACGTAACAGGGTGGCCGGTCATGACCATTGCCCGGGGGCAGGTGGTTGCAGACAATGGGAAGATCGTCGGTACCAAGGGCGCCGGCGAAGTGCTGAGCCGGGGCAAGTCGAGCCTGATCTGAACTCGCCCCTCCAGCTCTAACGGGTAGCAAGGGTAAGATGTCGTCAATACTTCTCTCCGTTTTGAACACTTGCAGCAGGGACGAGTTCGTCGCGGCCCTCGGCAACGTCTTCGAGTATTCGCCCTGGATCGCCGAACACGCTGCTATCGCAAGGCCTTTTGCGGGCGTGCAGCAACTGTTCGACGCGATGAAGGCTGTCGTCGACCAGGCAGCACCGGACCGTCGGCTTGCTCTCATCAGGGGTCATCCAGACCTCGCCAACAAGACGCAGCGTGCCGCCGGCCTCACGGCGGAGTCCAGCGTTGAACAGGACGGCGCGGGACTCGATCGGTTGTCGGATGTCGAACTCGCGGCATTTGAGCGGCTCAACAGCGCCTACCGCACCAAGTTTGGCTTTCCCTACATTGTATGCGCACGCCGCCACACCAAGGGTTCCATCCTGAGTGACTTCGAGCGCCGCCTGCCGAACGATACCGCGACCGAGTTACAGAACTCGATCTGCGAAATATACCGGATTGCGGCGCTGCGCGTTGCCGAGCTTGTGGTGTCAGACGATCGACTTGAGGTGTACGGGCGATTGTCGACCCATGTGCTCGATACTCACAGCGGCAGGCCAGCAGAAGGCGTTGCGGTCGAATTGGTTGAGTTGTCGGATCTCGGCGCAAGCCGCGTATTGACCCGTACGATCACGAACGCGGATGGCCGAACCGATCAACCACTGATTTACAACCGGCCGGTCCCGATCGGCCGTTACGAATTGACGTTCAGCGTGGGGGACTATTTTGCCGGACGGCAAGTAGCGACATCGGATCCGCCGTTTCTTGACCAAATTCCCCTGCGCTTTTCCGTGAGCGAGCCGGAAAGCCATCTCCACGTGCCGCTCCTGGTCACGCCCTGGAGTTACACGACCTATCGGGGTAGCTAACATGCCATCCCGATCGCGTCGCGCTCAAGCGATCTCCAACTGGGCGGATGTGTGCACCAAGCGGTGTGCTAAAGCTATTTGCGGATTCACTGAGGGCTCAATTCGCGAGATGAGCGGCGAATGACCGCTTGTGCAGATTGTGTTGAACAACTCGAAAATCACGGGACTCCGAAAATCTCGAAATGTAACCCGCCGCCGCGATCGCCTCCAGATCTTGAGTAGATGGACCGCGGAACTGTGATCGCTTGCTTGGCGGTTTGAGCCGCGGCTCTGCAATTCGAGGTCTCCGCTCTTAGGATGGATTCCTCTGCTGATTATTCGGCCCGATCTTCTCGCACTGACAAGTCGCGCGTGTAGAAGTTAAATTTTGACAGCAGCAGCTGCTCGCTCAACCATTTCAAGCTGCCCTGTAAGGGCTGCTGTTACTTGGAAGCGGTAGCCAAGCCATTGATATTTCTGAAGCGTTTTTCAGGCGTTCTTTCCAAATGCGCCTTGAGGTCGTTGAATTCGAGCGGATTTTGATCCGCCATTCGGAGATTCGAAGCCAAGCCCTCACTCGACCGCGAGCCTGACATAGTTCTCATAGGGCCGACTTGGTTGCAGGTTTACGTGAAGCGGCCGAGCTGCCCTTCCCAACGGCAATGCCGCCGACGATGCCGACAGCACAGCCCACCAAGACCAGGCCGCCTCCAGGCGGTGGTGGGCACCCAAAGCAGAACCAACCGTGCCACTACCCGTGCGCAACCATTACATGGCGCACGGCCGTGTAGTCTTCCAATGCGTAGAGCGACATGTCCTTGCCGTAACCCGACTGTTTGACCCCGCCATGCGGCATCT